>Ga0070688_100000312_pt1 | contig 24794 bp, 23 predicted proteins | sample KBSS13HmetaG_FD_64679 | JGI IMG/M metagenome (GOLD analysis project Ga0070688, IMG submission 64679) | Switchgrass rhizosphere microbial communities from Kellogg Biological Station, Michigan, USA - KBS S1-3H metaG | ecosystem: Host-associated > Plants > Roots > Rhizosphere ...
GACGTACTTGTCGCCGTTCTTCACGGCCTTGGTCTTCATCCCGGAGACGTCGGAGCCGGCGTCCGGCTCGGTCAGGCCGAAGGAGCAGAGCTTGGGGCCTTCGGACAGCATCCCCAGGTACTTCTTCTTCGTCTCCTCGGAGCCGCCGAGGGTGATCGGGGCGGAGGCGAGGCCGTTGGCGGCCAGCGAGGTGCCGATCCCGGAGCAGCCCCAGCCGAACTCCTCCTCGATCAGGCAGCCGGAGAGGTAGTCGAGGCCGGGACCGCCGTAAGCCTCGGGGATGTGGGTGTTCATCAACCCGACCTCCCAGGCCTTCTCGATCACGTCCTGCGGCCAGGTGCCGTCCTTGTCGTACTCCCATGCGACCTTCCGCATGTCTTTCTCGGCGAAGCTGTGAGCCAGCTCGCGCAGGTCCTTCTGCTCGTCAGTGAGGGTGAAGTCGACCACCGGTCGGTGCTCCTTTTTCTTCGCGGTTCTTGGAAGTCTGCGGGAGCGCCGGCGACAGCCTGACGTTCCACCGATTGACTGGTCAGTCAACCGGTCCTCAAGGTTAGCGGACGCGGGCGGATACGAGGGGGAATCGGGCCGACAAACCGGTTCGGGATGCGGCCTCTACAGTTGGACAATGGACCTTCCGCTCGCTCTCACGGCACTACAGAAGGGAGGCATACTGCTCGCCTTCACCGGCCTGGCGGCGCCGCTGATCGGCCTGCTGCTGAAGCGGGTGGGCGGCGGCTGGGAGACGATGGGCGGCGGACAGTTCGCGATCCTCAACGAGCGCCCGCGCAAGCGGACCGGCGGCGAGGCGCCGGTCGACCCGGCGATCCAGGCCGCCGAGGTCCGCCAGATGCTGGAGGCGAAATCAGAGCGCCGGCGCCGGCGCGGCGAGGCCCCGCTCGACGTCGAGGCCGAGACCGAGCGCCTGCTCGCCGCCGCCGAGCGTCCGCGCGGCCAGGAGGCGATCGACGCCGAGCTCGAAGCCGAGGTGCGGCAGCTGGTCGTCGCCCGCAACGAACGGCGGATGCGCGAAGGGCTGGAGCCGCTCGACGTGGAGACCGAGACTGAAAGGCAACTGGCCGATCTCATAGGATCGAACTGATGCCTCCGACCGAGGAGAACGTCTACGAGGTTGAGGAGATGCTCAACCAGCCGGGGACTTACTTCAACCCCCAGACGGAGGTTGTCGTGATCGTCGACGACTCCGCTTCGATCGATCAGGAGGTCTTCAACAACCTCGAGGGCCTGGAAGGCGCCGAGTGGGTCCGCGTCTCCGACGACGTCCCGGTGGACGAAGACGGACGCGACCGCGCCCTGGAGGCGTTCGAGACCACCAATCAAGGCGGCGCCGCGATCGCCGCGAGCGATCTCGAAGAGAGCGACGACGACCTCGAAGAAGAAGAGGAACGGCCGGAGCCCGACCCCGACCCCGAGGAGGAGTAGTGCTCGCCGAGGGAGACAAAGCGCCGAGCTTCACGCTGCCCGACCAGAACGGCGAGAAGGTGAAGCTGTCCGACCTGAAGGGGCAGACCGTCGTCCTCTACTTCTACCCGAAGGCCAACACCTCCGGCTGCACGACCCAGGCCTGCGGGGTCCGCGACCGCAAAGCCGACTACGCGGCCGCGGGCGTCAAGGTGGTCGGGATCTCGCCCGACGAGGTCGAGGACATCGACAAGTTCGCCGGCAAATACGACCTCGACTTCACCCTCCTCGCCGACGCCGACCACGCGGTGGCCGAGAAGTACGGCACCTGGGTCGAGAAGTCGATGTACGGGCGCAAGTACATGGGCGTCGCCCGCGCGACCTTCCTCATCGACCCGCAAGGGAAGATCGCCAAGGTCTTCCCGAAAGTGCAGCCGAAAAAGCACGACGACCTCGTGCTGAAGGCGCTGGACGAGCTCGCAGCGGCCTGATCAGCGATGAACCTCGTCCCGTCTCCGGACTCGAAGACGGGCTATGAAGCACTGGACCGCCTGCTCGAGGGAAAGCAGTCGGTAAGCGCTGCGGTCGCCTTCGTCAGCCCGGCCGGGGCGAAGTCGCTCTGCACCCTGCTCGATCGCCATCAGAGCGTGCAAGACCTCTTCCTCATCGCGCGAGGCGCCCCGATAACCGATCCGGACGCGCTTCTGCTGCTGAAAGAGGAGGTCGGCGCTTCGATCTCCCTCGTTGCCGGCCCGCAGGCTCGCCTCTTTCACCCGAAGCTGTGGATCCTCGAGGAGGAGAGCGGGGCTCTGGATGTCCTCTCCGGGTCGGGAAACCTGACTGAGGGAGGCCTCTCCCAGAACCGAGAGCAGTTCGAGATCGCCCGCGTCGCCGATCAACAGGAGATCGACGCTCAGTGGCGCCGGTTCGGCGCCCTGACCGAGGGGGCGATAACGCTGGAGGAGATGGTCGGCAGCATCGCCTGGAAGGAATGGAAGCGGCAGATGCCGGAGCGGCGACGGCAAGCGAAACGAGAAGAAGACCTCGACAAGCGCCTCGCCGCCTGCGCTCCCAAAAACATGGATAAGGCGAAGGACGCACTGTGGACGGACCTTTGGGGCATCCACGACAAGACCCTGGAGGAAAAGCTCCCGAAGCCCGAGGGAGGCACCTATAACCCGGGGCACTTCCGCCTCGAACTCGAAGGGCATCGCGGAGTCACCGACCCCGTCCACATCGTCGGCCGCATCTGCCGGCGCAAGACGAAAGGGTTCAACATAATCCAGGAATCTGGACGCTGGGACTTAACCGTGGAGTCACTGGTCGTCGACCCTGAAAAGGACTACTACGAGTTCTTCAAAGGGAAGGTCCGCGAGCTCTCGGAACGCCGCCTGCGGGAGGAGTTCCCGGAGTGGCCCGGTCCACCGGAAGCTTGACGATCAGGCGCTGACGATCACAGCTACCAAGAACGCGCTGTAGAGCGCGAACCAGCCGATCACGGCCGGCAGTTTGAAGCGGCGTGCCAGGTGCAGGCTCTCGTAGGCGAGGGCGCCGCCGGCGAGGCCGAGGCCGATCGAGAGGATCGCCGTCCAGCTCAGCTCCCAGTCGGTGAAGATGAGGCCGATTCCGACCGGGATCATCGACTGGAAAACCATCGCCCCGGTGATGTTGCCGAGCGCCAGGGCATCCTTGCCTTCGCGGACCCAGAAGAAGCTGTTCACCTTCTCCGGCAGCTCGGTCGCCAGCGGCGCCAGGATCAGCGCCAGCACCAGGGCCTCGATGCCGACGCTCTCGGCGATGTGCAGCAGCTCCTCGACGAAGAGGTGGGCGCCGCCCACCATCGCCCCCAGCCCGACGAGGAGCTGGATCACGCAGAGGACGAGCGCCGGGTCTTCGCGTCGATCGGGGCGCCTCTCGAAGATCAGCGGGTTGAGCGACTCTTCGCTCTGCACCTCTCCCCCGCCCTTCAGGGTAAGCCGGATGTAGAAGACGTAGGCGAGGAGGAAGGCGACGCCGACCGGTATCCGCACCTCCGGCGGCGGTCCCCAGGCGAGTAGGCCACCGATCGTGAACAGGATCAGGAAGAAGACCAGGTCGCGCTCGAGCGTCGGCCTGTGGACGTTCAGCTGGACGCCCTGGTCGCGTTTGTCGCGATAGAGGTAGGCGAAGAGGCCGACCAGGCCCATCGCCAGCGTCGCCAGCAGGAACGGCGCGCCGACGATCGCCCCGATCGCGACGTCTTCCGAGCCCTCCTTGACACCCAGCAGAGCGACGATCGCGATCAGCGTCTCCGGCATCGCCGTGCCCACCGCGGCGAGGATGCTGCCCACGGCGCCGACCCCGACCTCGAGCCGGTGCCCGATCCACTCGACCGAGTTGGTGAAGATCAGCGCGCCGGTGAGGACGATCGCGAAGCTGACCAGCAGAAGGACCGCTTCCATCAGCGCAGGCTATAGGGCGGGCGCACCCGCCCTCAGGCGAAGTAGAAGGCGAGGCCGAAAACGAAGTACACGGCGAGCAGCTGGACGCCCTCGAACCAGGTCGACTCGCCGTCGGTGGTGACGTGGTTGCCGACCAGGATCGCCAGCAGGATCGCCCCCAGCTCGAAGCCGTTGAAGACGAGCGCCAGCGGATAGGGGCCGATGAAGAAGGAGGCGATCACCAGTACCGGGGCGACGAAGAGGGCGATCTGGGCGCTGGAGCCGACGGCGATGTTGACCGCAAGGTCCATCTTGTCCTTCATCGCGACGAGAACCGCGACCCAGTGCTCGGCGGCGTTGCCGACGATCGCGACGACGATGACGCCGATGAAGAACTCCGAGAGCCCGACCGACTCCGAGGCCTCGGTGATCGAGCCGACCAGGACCTCCGACATCACCCCGACGAGGACGCCGGCGATCGCCAGCGCGATCACCGAGGTCCGCGTCGACCAGCCCCAGGTGTCTTCCTCCTCGTACTCGGGGTTGAAGAGGTCGCGGTGCGTCTTCAGCGAGAAGAAGAGGCCGATCACGTAGGTGACGATGAGGACGATCGCGACCGCCAGCGAGAGATGCTCGACGGTGCCGCCGTAGTGGACCGCCTCCGCGCCCGGCTGCGGCAGCCCCTTGCCCTCGACCAGCTCGAAGATCGCCGGCATGATCAACGCCCCGCTGGCGAGCATCAGCATCGTCGTCTGGATGCTGGCGCTGGTGCGACTGAACTGCTGTTTCTGCCGCCCGATGCCGCCGGCGAGCATCGCCGCCCCGAGGACCAGCAGCATGTTGCCGATGATCGAGCCGACGATCGAGGCCTTGACCACCTCCTGCAGGCCCTGGCCAAGGGCGAAGAGGGCGATGATCAGCTCCGGCGCGTTGCCGAAGGTGACGTTGAGGAGGCCGCCGATTCCCGGCCCCGAGCGCGCCGCCAGCTCCTCCGTCGCCCGTCCCATCAGCGCCGCCGTGGGGATGATCCCCAGCGCCGAGGTGGCGAAGACGACCGTCGCCGGGGCGCCCAGGATCTCGAGCAGGACTGCGACCGGGATCAGCGGCGTGAGCAGGTAGGGCCAGCCCATCGGCGTCCTGAAGAAGGACGCGTCAAGGCGTGGCCCCTGCTCGTTCACGACTACGCGGCTACCCGGCTACTTGAGCAGGCTCGCGCACTTCTGCAGGTCAGCCGGCGATTCGGTTTCCTGCAGGCATTCCACGTATTCCTTCTGCGCCGCCGCGGACCCGGCGCCGTCGGCGGATGCTCCGCCCGAGGACGAGCCGCCCGAGCCCGAATCGCCGGACGAAGTCCCCGGAACCGAGCCGCCGATCAGTCCTTCCAGCAGCCCTTCGATCCCTTCTTCCTGGCCGGCTTCCAGCAGTTCGAGCGGGTTGACGTCGAGCTGTTTGAAGAGGTCTTCCAGCGGCTTCGTCTGGGACGGTTCCTCGAAGCTCTGCTCCTCGTTGACGCCGGAGAGGGTCAGTTCCATTTCCAGTTCGACTTTTTCGTCCTCGGCGCCGGGCGGGGCGATCGTCAGTTCCGCGTCGACCTTGCGGACGATGTCGTCGTCGCCGACGTAGAGGTCGACGTGAGCCTGTTTGATCGCCTTGCTCAGTTCGCCCTTCGCTTCTTCCAGTTCGTCCAGTGGCAGCGGCCCGGCGGCTTCGAGCTGCGAGCTGCAAGCCGGGTTTTCGGTCAGTTCGATCAGGGCGTCGACCCCGCCGGAGACGCTGAGGTCGCCGCTGATCTTCGTCGTCGAGGTGCCATCGACGTCGACGCTGCCTTCGTTGGTCAGTTGGTCGGCGAGGTGGCTGAACTTGATGCTTTCGGCGGCTTCCTGGCAGGCGGTGATGTCGCCGCTTTCGCCTTCCGACTGCTGGGCCTGTTCGAGATTCGACTTGAGGAAGCCGAAGGTGGTCGGGTCGATTTCGTAGGCGTCGCCTTCGTAGCTGATGAAGGCGCGGTCGGTGAGGAGGGTGAGCCCGCCTTCGAAGTCGAGGTCTTCGCCGGCGGCGGAGCCCTTTGCCTCGGCGTTCAGTTCCAGCTGCGGCAGTTCGCCCTTGGCGCCGGCTTCGAACGGGCCGGAGAGGCTGACTTCGACCTCGCCGCCTTCCTTGCCTTCGGCGGTGGCGTTGAGCGACATCTCCAGTTCGCCGCTTTTGACGCCTTCGAAGCCGGCGTTTTCAAGGACCTTCTGCGGATCTTCGCCACTGCTGTCGGTGCTGTCACCGCCACCGCCGCAGGCGGCGAGCAGGCCGGTGAGCGCGGCGAGGGTCGCGAACAGCGCAAGAATTCGGAAACGACTCAAGAGATGGGACTCCTCGTGTGATCGGAGAACATGACCGGCCCGGGAGTTTACGGCGGCGCCTGCCCCGCGCGCCTCATCCCCGCCTCGATTTCCTCGATTACCAGGCGCATCACCTCTACCCGGGCGAAGCGCTTCGACTCCGCCGGGACCACGCGCCAGCGGGCGTGCGGGGCGTCGGTCCGCTCCAGCATCTCCTCCACCGCCTCGGTGTACTGGGGCAGCTTCTCGCGGTTGCGCCAGTCCTCGTCGGTCAGCTTCCACGACTTGAGCGGGTCCTCGGCGCGGGCTTCGAACCGCTTCAGCTGCTCGTCGGCCGAGATCTGCAGCCAGAGCTTGACGATGATCGAGCCCTCCTCGGCGAGCGAGCGCTCGAAGGAGTTGATCTCCTCGTAGGCGCGACCCCACTCCTCGTCCGTGGCGAAACCCTCGACCCGCTCGACCATCACCCGGCCGTACCAGGAGCGGTCGAAGACGGTCATCCCGCCCCAGCCCGGCAGCGCCGGCCAGAAGCGGCCGAGGAAGTGGTGGCGCTTCTCGCTCTCGCTCGGCGCCGCGAACTGGGCGACTCGGACATGGCGGGGGTCCAGCGGCGCCGCCAGGCGCTTGATCGCGCCGCCCTTGCCGGAGGCGTCCCAGCCCTCGAAAACGACGACCAGCGGCGGCCCCAGCCGCTTCTCACCGATCAGTCCGCCCAGGGTCAGCCGCAGCTGCGCCAGCCGCTCGCCCAGCTCCTTCAGCCCGCGTTCTTCCTCCTCGCGGCTCAGCTTCAGCGAAAGGTCGACGTCGTCGAGGCGTCCCATGAATCGAACCTACCCGGCGTTCGTCCTTTCATGAGCTATACCGCGGAAAGGACGAACGCCGGCTTCATTCGCCGCTGTCCCCGCGGGATTCCTCGATCGGCGGCGGGCGGTCCTCGGTGGTGACGTTGGCGAGGAGCGGAAAGAGGAGGGCGCCGAGGAAGATCAGGATGACGCCGGCGGCGACCAGCCAGCGGGCCCGCGTCAGATGGCCGAGGATGCCGATCGCGAAGCCGGCCAGCATCAGGGTGATGTAGGGGGTGGGGCTGTGCGGGAGCAGCGCCAGCGAGAGGACGGAGGGGTCGAGCACTGGGCGGGATTATCATCGCGGCGATGGCGCAAGGCTCAGTCGCAGAGGTGAAGCAGGCCCTGGCCGACGTCGGCTACCTCGCCGACGAGCCCGCGGCGCTGGTCTCCTACCTCGCCCAGCAGCTCGGCAAGCCGGTCCTGGTCGAGGGCCCGGCGGGGGTCGGCAAGACCGAGCTGGCGAAGGCGCTCTCCCGCGCCACCGCCCGCGAGCTGGTGCGCCTGCAGTGCTACGAGGGCCTCGACGAGGCGAAGGCGATGTACGAGTGGAACTACCGCAAGCAGCTGCTGCGGATCCAGGTCGGCGGCGAGGCGGGATGGAGCGACGTCCAGGAGGACATCTTCAGCGAGGAGTTCCTGCTCGAGCGACCGCTGATGCAGGCGATCGCCAGCCCCGAGCCGGTGGTGCTGCTGATCGACGAGATCGACAAGACCGACCAAGAGTTCGAGGCGATGCTGCTCGAGCTCCTCTCCGACTTCCAGATCACGATCCCCGAGCTGGGCCGGATCGAGGCGAAGACGATGCCGATCGTCGTCCTCACCTCGAACGACTCGCGCGAGCTGACCGAGGCGCTGAAGCGGCGCTGCCTCTACCTCTGGCTCGACTACCCCGAGCTCGAGCGGGAGATGGAGATCGTCCGCCTCCACACCCCCGACATCTCCGAGACCCTCGCCCGCAAGCTGGTCGAGGTGATCCGGATGGTCCGCGGCCTCGACCTGAAGAAGCCGCCGTCGATCGCCGAGTCGATCGACTGGGCGCGCTCGCTGCTGCTGATGGGGGCCGAGGACATCGACCGCGAGACCTTCACCCAGTCGATGTCGATCATCGTCAAGCACCGCACCGACATCGACCTGGTGGCCGACCGCGTCGGGGTGAAACTTGCCGACCCCCTACGGACCGAAGGCTGACGCCGGGCCGCCGGGGATGGCGGCGAAGCTGCTCGGCTTCTGCGAGGAGCTGCGCGGCGAGGGCGTCGCGGTCGGGACCTCGGAGCTGCTCGACGCCTTCGCCGCCCTCGAACACGTCGACTGGACCTCGCGCGACGACTTCCGCGAGGCGCTGGCGACGACGATCGCCAAGTCCCAGGACGACCGCCGCGTCTTCGAGCTGCTCTTCGACCGCTACTTCTTCCGCACCGCCGAGGCCGAGGCGGTCCAGCGCGGCGTCACCGAGCACGCCGAGGGCGGCCCCCCGGCCGGCGAAGGCGAGCGCTTCGACATGGACGAGCTCTCGGAGGCGATCCGTGAGGCGATCGCGGCCGGCGACGAGGACGCGATGCGGGACCTGGCGCGGTTGGCGATCTCCGCCTTCGGCCGGGGCGAGGGCTCGGGCGTGGTCGGGGTCGACGTGCAGCGAATCCGCCGCACCCTCGGCCTCACCGCCGGCAGCCAACCGCCGGCCCCCGACGGCAGCGAGCGACCGCCGATCGACCGCGACCAGCTGACCGGGTTCGAGCGCCACCTGCGGCGCGAGCTCGAGCGCGACCTGATCGAGCGCACCGAGACCCTTCCCCCCTCCCGCCCCCTGGCCGAGCTCGACCGGGCGCTGCCGACCAGCCCGACCCAGGACCTCGCCGCGGTCCACCGCGCCGTCTCGCAGATGAAGCGCCGGCTCGCCACCCTCGGCCACGAGCAGCGCGGGCGGAAAAAGGGCCAGACGGTCGACGTGCGGCGGACGATGCGGGCCTCGCTGGAGACCGGTGGCGTGCCGCTGCGGCTGCGCTACCGGCCGAAGCGCCCGCGGCGGCCGGAGATCTACGTCCTCTGCGACGTTTCCACTTCGGTGACCTCGGCCAGCGTCTTCTTCCTTTCCGTCCTCCACGCCCTCCACGACTCCTTCCGCAAGCTGCGCAGCTTCGTCTTCATCGAGCGGATCTCGGAGGTGACCGACGTCTTCGAGCACGAGCGCGACTTCGCGGTGATCGCCCAGAAAATCTCCAGCGAGGGCGGCGTCGCCGACGTCTCCGGCTACACCGACTACGGCCGCGTCTGGCTCGAGTTCCTGACCGAGATTTCCGAAGACCTCGACCCGCGCTCGACCGTGATCGTCCTCGGCGACGCCCGCACCAACGGCCGCGAGCCCCACGCCGAGGTCTTCGGCCAGATCGCCGAAAAAGCCGGCCGCCTCTTCTGGCTCAACCCGGAGCCGAAGCTCTACTGGAACTACGGCGACTCGGTGATGGCCGCCTACGAGCGCTACTGCGACGGGGCCTTCGAGTGCTGGACGACGTCGCACCTGCAGAACTTCGTCGACGTGGTGGCGGGCGCCGCCCCGGCCGCCGAATGAGGGCGCTCTTCCTCCGCCACGGCGAGTCCGTCCACAACGCCGACCGCAGCGGCGAGCCGAGTGCCCACTCCGGCCGCGACCGGCTGACCGAGAAGGGCCTGGCGCAGGCGCAGGACGCCGGCGAGGGCCTGCGCGACCTCGGCGTCACCCGGCTGCTCAGCAGCCCCTTGCGGCGGGCGCGGGAAACGGCGGCGGCGGTCGGCGAGGCGCTCGGTCTCGAGGCCGAGGAGATCGACTACACCGGCGAGCTGACCTCGGGGGAAACGTTCGAGCAGGCGGTCGCCCGGGTGCGGCGGCTGAAGGCGGAGCTGGAGTCGGGCGCCGACGGCGAGCTGCCGCTGCTCGTCACCCACGGGATCTTCACCCGCTTCTTCCTCCTCGACTCGGTCCTCGGCGAGGCCTTCGAGGCGCCGATGGCGGCCGGCCTCTGGAACCTCGGCTCGCACAACTGCGGCCTCTCGGTCTTCGCCTACGGCGAGAGCCGCGACCCGCTCGGCAACCCGATCGCGGGCTGGACCTGCCTTACCTGGATGGAGCGGCCGTGGAGTCGGCCTTGACGATCCGAACCGGGTCGTCGGGGGAGACCTGCCACTGCTCGTTGACGATCGCCCCCTCGGGCGGCGCTACAGGGCCCTCCAGCAGCGGGTCCTCGGTCTCCCGCATCCAGGCGTCGAGGCGCTCCCGCAGCTCCGCCACCACCTCGGCCCTCGCCACATCACCGGCAACGTTGTTCCCCTCCTGCGGGTCGAGCACCAGGTCGTAGAGCTGCTCCTCGGGGACCTGCTGCTCCCCCCAGCCGGCGGCGACCAGCAGCTCCTTGGTGTCGCTGTCGTCGCAGTTAGCCAGCACCGGATGCGGGTATTCGTCAAATCTCCTTATGTACTTCCAACGCTCGGTCCGGATCGCGCGGTGAGGCTGGTAAGCGGCGTGGTAGGTGGTCTCGGTGAAGATCGCGTCGTTGAGGCTCTCGACCTCCCCCCGCACCAGCGGCAGCAGCGAGGTGCCCTGCAGCCAGTCGGGGTGCTCGGTGCCGGCGACGTCGCAGAGGGTCGGGAAGACGTCGAGGTGGCTGACCGGCGCGTCGATCACCTTGCCAGGCGGGAAGCCAGGGCCGCGGACGATCATCATCACGCCGGTGCCGCGGTCGAAGAGGGTCGCCTTGGCGCCGGGGAAGGCGATGCCGTGGTCGGTCGTGCAGATGACGATCGTGTTCTCGACCAGGCCGAAGTCGTGCAGGGCGTGGAGGACGGCGCCGATCCCCTGGTCGAGCGAGCGGGCGCTGGCCTTGAACTCGGCCATGTCGCGGCGCGTCACCTGCGTATCCGGCAGGTTCGAGGGCGGCAGCGAGTAGAGCGTGTCGCGGACCGAGGTCGGGGCGGAGAATTCGCGGTGGGTCTCGAAGAAGCCGACCGACATGAACCACGGCTGGGCCGGCGCCTCGCGCAGCGTCTTGATCGTCAGCGGGGCGACGTACTGGGCGTGGTTCTGGTCGACCGGGACGACCTCGTCGTAGCCGATCACCGCCGGGTCGAGGGAGATGTGCTGCTCGCCGATCAGGATCGAGCGGTAGCCGGCGGTGCGCAGGGTGTGGACCCAGTGCTGCCTGTAGTCGTTCAGCTTCCAGCCGCGGTGGGCAAGCCCGAACATGCCGTTGTTGTGGCAATAGAGACCGGTGAGGAGGCTGGCGCGGCTGCCGGAGCAGGTCGGCGCGGCGCAGAAAGCCTGGCGGAACAGGACCCCCTGGTCGGCCAGCATCTGGATGTTCGGGGTCGGCACCTGGAAGCCGTAGGGCTGAACGTAGCGGCCGGTGTCGTGGGAGTGGATGTAGAGGATGTTGGGCGGCTGCACTCCTTCTCAGGTTATCGAGCCGCCCCTGTTTACTTCTTTCTTGATAAGGATAGTTAGGAAAGGAATGCAACCCGATCGCTCCTACCTCGTCTGCGCCACCCCGCGTAGCGGCAGCACCCTCGTCTGCCACGCGCTCGAGGAAACCGGTGTCGCGGGACGGCCCGAGGAGTACTTCGAGGCCCTGCGCCACAGCGGCCGGCCGCGGCGGCCGGAGGAATACTTCCTCGGGGTCGAGGACCAGTCGATCCGCGACCACCTCGGCGAGCGCAGCGTCGGCTCCGACCCGCAGCCCCGCTCCCCCCTCTGGAGCCGGGCGGCCTACGACCGCTACCTGGAGTGGGCATTCGAGACCGGCACGACCGAGAACGGTGTCTTCGGGGCGAAGCTGATGTGGGGCTACTTCAACGAGTTCGTCAGCCTCCTGCGCAACATCCCCGCCTACCGCGACGTGCCGCTGGCGGAGCTGCTGCCGACCGTCTTCCCCGACCTCACCTTCGTCCGCGTCGTCCGCGCCAACAAGGTGCGGCAGGCGGTCAGCCTCTGGAAGGCCGTGCAGACGGCGACCTGGCGCGAGGACCAGGCCAGCGCCGGCACCGTCTCGGTCGAGGAAGACGGCTCTCCCCCCTACCGCAGCTTCATCGAGGAGCACCGACCGCAGTTGCGCTTCCACTACAAGGCGATCGACCACCTGCTCCAGCAGCTGCTGATCGAAGAGGCCTCCTGGGACGCCTTCTTCGAGCACTCCGGGATCAAGCCGATCCTCGTCCTCTACGAGAACTTCGCCGCAGACTACGAGGCAAGCACCCTCAACCTCCTCGAGCGCCTCGGCCTCTCCTGCGCCGAGGACTTCGAATTCGAGCCGCGGATGAAGCGCCAGTCCGACCGGATCAACGACGACTGGACCAAGCGCTACAGCGAGCTGCGCCTCGGCACCGACTTCGATTTGGTGCCGGTGCCGGTGGACGAGAGATCTCCCTCGGGGTGAGACGTAAAGGGGGGCCGGGTCCTGAAGCCCAATCCCCTTCAGGGCCCAGCCCCCCACTGTGGCGGCGGGCCGAACACCGCAATGCCGAGTCAGTTCCCCGTGGCTCGGCTCATTGCGGAACGCCGCCTGCGCGAGCCTCTAGCCCGGAACGGCACGAGGCAACCGCCTGCGCGAAGAGGTTTCTATCCCCCCGCCGGCCTCGGCGACGATTGCGTTGACCGCTGTTGAGCCTCCGAGTACCGGAGCCAGCGCGATGTAAGAAAGCACCGGCGCCGCGGTCGGCAGGTGCATGGCCCGCCCGGCGGCGACGAAATGATGGATCACTCCCCACATCGCCCCGACTGATGCTTCTGCCGCAAACATGGTCGGCCGTCGCTCCGCCGGCGCTTCCCGCCTCAGCATCGTCGCCAGCTTGACGATCATCTCGCTGCGCCACCGGATCACCTCGGGGTCGGGTGAGAAGACCTCGAGGAAGGCGAGATCGGCGAAGACGGGATCGAGGGCGAGGCGCCGGCTGAGGTCGGTGATCATCCGGTGGACGCCGCCGGCCCAGGTATCGGCCGTGAGAAAAGATGGTTCCGCTGTGGACAGGGTGCGGCGGCTCAGCATCCCGAGCGTCGTCAGGAAGCAGTCCGCCACCCCCGCGAAGTGGGTGTCGAAGCTACGCCGGGAGACGCCGGCGGCGGCGCGGAGGCGCGGCACGGTCAGCGTCGCGTACCCCTCCCGCCGCGCCAGCCTCGCCGTCGCCGCCAAGATCAGCGCCCGCTCGTCCCCGGGCGGCACCTCGCCGAGAGGCGCCTCGGCGGCAGCGGATCGCGGCGGCACCCCGGCACCCGAGAGGCCACGCAGGTGGACGGCGTCGTCGTCGCACAGGGAGAGGACCCACTCCACCAGCTGATCTCCGTCGCGCGCCAGATCCTGCGGGCGCCCGGAGAGCAGCCGCAGCCGCGCCAGTCGACCGCAACCGGCGACGATGCCTTTCACCAACAGGCGCGGCAGCGAGGTGGATCCCTCGGCAAGCGCACCTCCCATGAGCGTCTCGAAGAGCTGGTTCGTGCGCTGCATCCGCTCAACCGCGACGGCGCCGGCGGCGAAGACCTCGACCAGAGCCAGCCGCGCCGCGTCAGGGCTCTCGGCGATCTGACCGGCGAAGGCGAGGAACCCGAGTCGAAGCTGCTCCCGCCAGTCCCCCCCACCTTCGGTGACGACGAGCAGGTCGCGCAGCGAGCGGTTGACGACGAGATCGTAGGTGGCAAGGAAGCACTCCTCCTTGCCGGCGAAGAGTTTGTAGAAGTCCCGCTTCGAGACCCGGGCGCACTTGGCCAGCTGCGCCACGGAGACGGCGTTGTACCCGCGCTCGGCGACGAGCTCGACCATCGCCCTGCGCAAGCGCGCGCGCTGATGGGCGGCGACGTCCTCCGTCGAGCGTCCTGGTCCCGGCCTCAGCTTGGGGTAGCGCGCGGAGCGCGATCGCGCTCCTCGCTGGGATACAGCGTTGTTCCTTGAAGACATCTTGTCCGTACAACACTGGACAAGGCGTCTAGTTGCTGTGAGCTAGCGCGCGACCCAGGCGTCCGGGTCAGCGGTGAGCTCACCGACCACGCTGGGGAGTTCGCCGGAGACGAGGTCGGCGAGGGTGACCTCCTCGAGGACGCTGCGGAGGCTGGCGCGGACGGCGATCCAGACCGCTTGCAGGTGCTCGGAGTTGCCGCGGTACTCGATGTCCTCGGGCGGGGTCGACTGGACGTGGGCGATCGGGCCCTCGACGGCGCGGACGATCTCGGCGATCGTCACCTCGTCGGCGGGCCGGGCGAGCCAGTAACCGCCCTTGGCGCCGCGGCGGGCGCGGACGATGCCGTGGTGCTTCAGCTCGAGCAGGATGTGCTCGAGAAACTGCAGGGGAATGTCCTGTGCCTCGGCCAGGCGCTCGCCCTTGACGGGCGCCTCCTCCGCCTGGGCGGCGGCAAGCTCGGCAGCGGCCCGCACCGCGTAGTCGGCCTTCGCGGAAACTCGCATGTATTTAGTTAATCAGTCGGCGGGCAGGGTCCGCGCGAGCGCGGCACCCTGATCCGCCTCTTGCTGCATCTGCTGCTCGCGGCGCCGGTTGAGGTAGTGCGGCGCGTAGAGGATCGCGGCGAGGCCGACGGCGGCGATCGCGGCGGCGATCGGCCAGACGTCGGGGTCGCCCTTCTGGACGGTGACGATCCCGGAACCGACGAGGACGAGGCCCAGGGCGGTGCGGAGGAAGCCCTGCGGCGCTTTGTCGGAGAGCGAGGCGCCGATGATCACGCCCGGCACCGAGCCGAGGAGGATGTTGCCGGCGAGTACGAAGTCGACGTTGCCGCCAACCCAGTGGGCGATGCCGGCGGCCCAGAGCAGAATCGCGGCATGGAAGACGTCGGTGCCGACGACTTTCTTCGGCGCCAGCCGGTAGACGGCGATCAGCAGGATCGCGATCACGGTGCCGGAACCGGCGGAGGTGATCCCGATCACGAAGCCGGTGGTGGCGCCGATCACGATCGCGGCGACTTTGTGGCGCCGCTCGACCTCGAAGCGCTCGCGCTCGTCGATCAGGTTGCGCAGGATCAGCGCCCGGGCGAGGGTGATGATCCCGACCATCAGCAGAGTGCCGCCGAGGACCGCGTAGACGAGTTCGTCAAGTCGGTCTTCGCCGACCTGGGTCTGCAGCCAGGAGACGAGGGCTACGCCGGCGACGGCCGAGGGGACGCTGCCGATCGCCAGCCATTTGACCAGCTCCATGTTCACCGTCTTCATCCGCAGATGGCGCCAGCCCCCCACGGTCTTGGTCACCGCCGCGTAGAAGATGTCGGTGCCGATCGCGGTCGTCGGCGAGATCCCGAAGATCAGGATCAGCAGCGGCGTCATCAGCGATCCTCCGCCCATGCCGGTCATGCCGACGAGTACGCCGATGCCCAATCCGAAGAGGACGATTGCCGGGTCCATGGTTAGCTCCTGGGGGTCCGCACGGTGCTGATTTCGACTTTCCTGACCTCCTTGGTCAGGAGTGCGGAGTGCGTCAGGATACCAGGGTGAAGCTCGAAATTACGGGGTTGACGCACTCCTACGGAGACGTGCGGACCCTTGATTCGTTGGCCCTGGCGGGGGAGGCGCATGAGGTGATCGGGCTCGTGGGGCCGTCCGGCTGCGGCAAGTCGACTCTCCTCGAGCTGATCTGCGGCCTCCAGGAACCGACCGGCGGGACGATCTCGGTCGAGGGCGGCTCCACCTCCGAGGAGCGGCTCCGCAGCTGCGCCTTCATGCCCCAGCGCGACCTCCTCCTCCCCTGGTACTCGGCGATCGACAACGCTGCCCTGGCGCTTCGCAACCGGGGGATGAAACGAACCGAGGCGCGCGCCGCGGCGGCGGAGCTGTTCAGCCGCTTCGGGCTCTCCGGCTTCGAGCGTTCGCGGCCGAGCGAGCTATCCGGCGGTATGCGCCAGCGAGTCGCCTTCCTCCGCACCCTGATCGCCGGCAAGCCGGTGCTGGCGCTCGACGAGCCCTTCGCCTCCCTCGACGCGATCACCCGCGCCGAGATGCAGGCGTGGCTGGCGGCGGCACTGCGCACCGACCCCCGCACCGCCGTCCTCGTCACCCACGACGTCGAGGAGGCGCTCTACCTCTGCGACCGGGTGGCGGTGATGTCGGCCCGCCCGGCCCGGATCGTCGCCGAGCTCAGCGCCCCCCACCCCCGGGCCGAGGACCGCGACACCGCCGTCACCGACCCCGAGTTCGTCGCCGCCCGCGAGGCGGCACTACACGCCCTGCGGGAGGGCTCGCGATGAGGCGCTGGCTCCTGCCCGCGGTGCTGATCGCCCTGCTGCTCGGCCTCTGGCAGCTGGCCTGCTCCCTGGGAGTGATCGCCGACGCCCTCGATCTCGAAAGCTATCTGGTGCCCTCGCCAACCGAAATCGCCGGCTCGATCTGGGAGAACCGAGGCCTGCTCGCCGAAAACGCCTGGGTCACCCTGCGGGAGATCCTGCTCGGGGTTGCCGCCGCGATCGTCGTCGGGGTGGGGTTCGCGGTCCTGATGCACCGCTGGCGCGTCCTCCGCGACGCGGCCTACCCGCTCGTCGTCGCCTCGCAGACGATCCCGATCGTCGTCATCTCCCCGATCCTCGTCGTCTGGTTCGGCTACGGGATCGCTCCCAAGGTCGTGATCGTGGCGCTGATCTGCTTCTTCCCGATCACCGTCAACGCCCTCGACGGCCTGCGCTCGGTCGATCCCGAGGCGGTGAAGATGATGCGCACCCTCGGCGCCTCCCGCTGGCAGCAGTTCCGGCGGGTCGAAGCGCCGGCCGCCCTGCCGAGCCTCTTCACCGGGGTGAAGATCGCCGTCGTCGTCGCGCCGATCGGCGCCGTCTTCGCCGAGTGGTCGGGTTCCAGCTCCGGCCTGGGCCATTTGATCCAGTCAGATACCGCCTACTACCTGGTCGATCGGCAGTTCGCCTCGGTCGCGGTCCTCTCCGCTCTGGCGCTCGCCCTGATCGGCCTCACCGCCCTCGCGGAGCGGCGCGTCGTCACTTGGCGATAGAACTCAGGCGATGACCCGCCTCCGGATTCCGGCGATCGCCCTTGCCGTCCTCCTCCTCGCCCTGACCCTCGCCGCCTGCGGTGAGAAGTCCGAGGACACGACCGGCAAGCGCGAAAGCTTCGGCCTCACGCTCGACTTCTACCCCAACCCCGACCACGCCGGGATCTACATGGCGCAGAAGCTCGGCTACTTCGAAGAAGCCGGGCTCGACCTCAGCATCGACACCCCCTCCGAACCGGCGGCGCCGCTGAAGCAGCTCGCCGCCGGGCGCACCGACCTGGCGATCTCCTACGAGCCCGAGGTGGCGCTGGCGCGCGAACAGGGCCTCGACGTGGTCGCGGTCGCCGCGCTCGTCAACCGCCCGCTGACCTCGATGATCTGGCTGCAGAAATCGGGGATCAAAGGCGTCGCCGATCTCAAGGGCAAGACCGTCGCCACCGCCGGCATCCCCTACCAGGACGCCTTCCTGAAGACGATCCTCGCCCGGGTGAACCTCTCGCCGAGCGACGTCAAGGCGGTCAACGTCGGCTTCGGCCTCCTCCCAGCCCTTATCGGCGGCTCCGCCCAGGCGATGCTCGGCGGCTTCAGCAACGTCGAGGGGATCGACCTGCGCGAACGCGGCAAAGCGCCGGTCGTCACCCCGGTCGACCAGCTCGGGGTGCCGACCTACGACGAGCTCGTGCTGGTCGCCCGGCGCCAGAGCCTGGAAGCCGACCCGGAGAAGTTCCGCCTCTTCCTCGCCGCGCTCGCGCGCGGCACCGACGCCGCGGCCGCGCAGCCGGGCGCCGCGACCAAGGCGATCACCGAAGCCAACCCGGACCTGGAACCGAAACTGGCCGCCGCCGAGGTGAAAGCGACGCTACCGCTGCTCGCCGCCCGCGTCGAGGGTCAGCCCTACGGCTATATGGACCCGGAGGAGTGGGCGACCTTCGCCGGCTGGATGCGGGACAACGGCCTGATCGAGACGCTGCCGCAGACGAGCGAACTGCTCGACAACGGCTACCTGCCCTCGGGCGAAATCCCCGAATAGCCGAGCGCGCCTTCGGCGATCAGCCGGCTGACCTCGCGCTCCGGCATCGCCGCGTGGAAGAGGTGGCCCTGGGCGTAGTCGCAGCCGAGCCGCTGCAGCTCGGCCAGTTGCACCTCGCTCTCGACCCCCTCGGCGATCACCTCGAGCGAGAGCGCCCGGGCCATGCCGATGATCGCCTCGACGATCGCCGTCGCCTCCTGCTCGATGCCGAGGGCCTCGACGAAGGAGCGGTCGATCTTCAGCGCGTGGAAGGGGAAGCGGTTGAGGTATGCGAGCGAGGAGTAGCCGGTGCCGAAGTCGTCGAGGACGAGGCGGACGCCGAGCTCGTTCAGTGCCTGCAGCGAGGAGATCGCTGCCGCCGACTCCTCGACGAGGACGCTCTCGGTGATCTCGAGGCGCAGGTGGACCGGGTCGAGCCCGGTGCGGACGATGATCTCCTCGACCGTAGAGGGCAGGTCGCGGTGGGCGACCTGGCGGGCCGAAAGGTTGACGGCGACGTCGAGGGGCCGTGAGTCGGGGCGCAGCTGGTGCCACTCGAGGGCCTGCCGGCAGGCGCGCTCCTGCACCCAGCGGCCGATCGGCTCGATCAGGCCGCTGTCCTCGGCGATCGAGACGAACTCCGCCGGGTCGAGCGTGCCGCGCTCGGGATGGCGCCAGCGAACCAGCGCCTCGAGCTCGTCGATCGCGCCGGTGCGGAGGTTGACGACCGGCTGGTAGTGGAGCGTCAGCTCGTCGCGCTCGAGGGCGTGGCGGAGCTCCCGTTCGACCTCCAGGCGCTGCATCGCGCTGGCCCGCATCTCGGCGTCGAAGAGGACGCAGCGGGCGCGGCCGCCTTCCTTGGCCCGGTACATCGCCGCGTCGGCATCGCGGATCAGCAGCTCGGCGTTGACCGTGCGCTCTTCGCCGGCGCGGGCGACGGCGACGCCGATGCTGGCGCTGACGAAGTGGTCGACGCCGTCGATCGTGAAGGGCTGGGTGAAGGCGGCGGCGACGCGGTCGGCGATCGCGACGGCCTCGCCTTCGTCGGCGAGCCGGTCGATCAGGATCCCGAACTCGTCGCCGCCGAAGCGGGCGACGCTATCGCCCGGGCGCAGGTGCGAGCGCAGCCGCGGCGCCACCGCCCGCAGGAGGGCGTCGCCGGCATGGTGGCCGAGGCTGTCGTTGATGAGCTTGAAGTGGTCGAGGTCGAGGAAGAGGATGCCGACCGGCGAGCCCGAGATCGCCGCCTTGCTGAGCGAGTCGCCGAGGGCGTCGACGAAGCTGAGGCGGTTGGGGAGCCCGGTGAGGGAGTCGTGGAGGACGCGGTAGCGGAGCGCCTGGTCGGCGGCGTGGCGCTCGATCGCGTCGGCGAGGACGTTGGCGGCGGCCTGGACGAAGGGGACGTCCTTGGCGCTGAAGCGGTGCGGCTCGGTCGAGTGGACGTCGAGGACGCCGAAGGGCCGCGTCTTGCCGTCGATCACCACGGCAAGGCTGCTGGCGGCGCCGACGACGCGGAGCACCGGCGGCATCGTGTGGCGGGTCTCCTGGTCCCAGTCGGCGACGATCGCGTGGGTCCCCGAGTCGAGGGCGGCGCCGGCGTGGGAGTCGCGGGCGGCCGAGACCCGGCGACCTGCCCCCACAACCGCCTCCTCGAGGCCGGCGCGGAGGTTGAGGCGGCGCCCGTCGCGGCCCAGCTCCCAGATGCAGGCGCTGTGGACGCCGTCGACCCGGCCGATCAGCTCGGTCACCACCGCCATCAGCTCCTGCGGGTCGCTGTCCTGCATCGCCCGCTCGCCCAGCCGGGCGACCACCGCCTGCTGGGAGAGGGCCCGCTGCAGCTCGTACTCCGTCTCCTTGCGCTCGCTGACGTCGTAGATGACGCCGTGCCATACCGGCACCCCGTCCTCGTCGGCTTCCAGCACCGCCTCGTCGTGGACCCAGACGATCTGGCCGTCGCGGCGGTGGACCCGGTATTCGATCGGGGTCGTGTCGCGTTTGCCGAGGTGCTCCTCGCTCTCGATCGAGAGCGCCCGCTGGCGGTCCTCGGGGTGGAGGATGCTGGCCCAGAGGCCGGGGTCGCGGATGAAGTCCTCCTGCCGGTAGCCGAGGATCTCCTCGACCTGAGGGCTGACGTAGCGCCAGCGCCCACGCTCGCCGAGCTCGGCGGTGTAGATGATCACCGGCAGCCGCTCGACCAGTCGCCGGAAGTCATGCCCGCCCGTGGCCAGCTGGTCGAGAAAGCGCTCGACCTCGTGCTCGGACCAGTTCCTATCGACAGGCTCAGGCATCCACCCCGCTCATCGGCCGCCTGCCGAGGATGCTTGAGCGCTGCGTACCCGCCTAGCGCTGACCCAAGAAGCTAGGGTCGGTCGCGGGATCGTTGATGAGCTCCAACTCCAAAGATTCACAAGGGACGTTGCCCCCGGTCATCAGAATGACCAAAGACTCTCTATGGGACGGGATGAGACAGCCCGCCGCCCAGTGATCGTCGGTTCCGACTAACGTAACTTGCACTCTTGAGTTGTTGAGGAGGAGCTCGATCATTCGAGGGTTGAAGCCATGGCTTCTCCGAAGCCCGGCGAAAGCAGGTCGATCCTCGATGGTCGTTTCGATTGGCACCAAGGAACTCGAAACAAACTCCCCGAGGTTGGCCCAAGGGGTCATCTCTCCCCAGACAATCTCGGGATACGTCGTGACCTGTATGTGGTCCTCCTCGTAGGCGAGGGTGATGGAGCGTGGACTCGTAGTCTCCCCACCCCACCCGGTGATCCGGCCGTGACTTTGCGCCCCCCTAGAAATGCGGGCAACAGGAAAGTGAATATGCTCGAGGACGGGGGAAGGCATCAAAGTCGCATTCAGCTGGCACTATTCCGCAAGGATTCAAAACAGATCCTGGCGATATCCTCACGGATGTCTTCTGGCAAGTCACCGGTAAGAGCAGCAACCGCCGCATCTGCCGTGGGCGCGACATTAATAGCCTTTGCGGCTGTCTCGATGTCTAGACCAGTACAGATGTCGCGTGCCCAAGTCGATAGCCCCTCTCGATCAGCGGGCTCGATTTCTTTAATGGTCCAATCATGCCGCACGAGCAGATCTATCTCGATTGCCTCAGACGCCCGTCCGCCCCTACTCACCCGGCTGGTCCGAGGCAGGCATTTGTTGGAGCTCCTCTGGGCACGTTTCACGCACGACGGTACGCGCCTCGTCTGACAGCTCGCGACTTAGAAACTCGATTACAGCGTCGAGGGTTGGCCCGACTCCTAATGACTCTGCAAAAGAGGTCACCGTCCAGCCATGGCAAGTAAGTCAGGTCCATTCCCGAACCTCTTCAACATTCTCTAAGTCGACGGACCGTGCTTCTGCTGCGTATTTCATGATCCAGTGACCTCAGACCTCAGTTGATTCTTCGTCGCCGATCCTACTTAGAGGTGTTTCTCGCTCCGCGATTCAACTCCCGTTCGCAGAGCTTCGCAGCTGCAGCACGATCCGGCTCTCTGATCGCGCGAGTAACGAGCTTCACGATGGCTTCCATCGATGGCTCAACGCCAAGCTGCGTCGAGACCTCACTCACCGTGCGTCCGCGACACCGCAGCAAAATCCACTGCTTGACAGCCGCAAGATCGCCCGCTTCCACAGGCGTGAGAACTGCCACCTTTCGTTGATTCCTGTCAGGATTTTGAGACACGGCCCCAAATGCGATCGAGTTACCTAAGGCTTGAGTTTGCCTCCGAGCCCTTACCTGCTTCAGCGCATACCATGCTGAGCCCGCCTGGGCGAGTTGAAACGCGTTAGATCAACAGGGCGCCAGGTCAGTAGCCCCAACCACCGATTCATCCTTCCGCTTCGTCCGTAGATGATCGAAGCAGGGAGGTACGTCCCGGACAACCGCATATCTGAACACGCTGCGGTCGACACCGACGTCAACTGCCTGCGACCGAGCGAGGCCCTTCGTCCCAATCGTCTTCACCTGCCCGGATGGCTTGCTCATTTCGATGCGGGCCACTCCTCCACCGAAGCCGAACGCAAGCAATCGCAAATCCGGCTCGCTCAGGCCAACTGCTGCCGTCATTCGCTGCGATTGGGCTCGGATCGCTTTGCAGCTTGGCGTGCCACTCAACACCGACACTCCGCCATCCGACGTCGGGCTGGCCACGAGGATCTTGAGACACACACGGTCTCGTCCCGAAACCCGATAGAGGAACGTTCCGGTCTTTTGATCACCCTCAAAGGTACCTCGCAGCTTTACAAACTCTTCCGAAGGAAGTTCGGACGACAGGGGGAACGCCTTGACTGCGGAACTAGTAGAGCTGCTTCCTTCCACGTGGCCTGCCGCGCCGCAGGCCACCCCCGCAATAAGCAGGCCGACCGTTACCGCGCAAAGCAAGCAGACACGCGAGCGAGGGCGGCTGATTAAGTGTTCCATAGGCTTTACCTTAACCACCTCATTTTGGCCAGGCGGGCCAGTCGCATTTTTCGCTGGGTTTGTAAAGCTGGTCCCAAATCTCCTCCTTCACTTCTTTATGAGGCACAGAGGAGTTTACGTGACCATAGATCGTCTCACAAGTTGGACCCACTGGGTGGTATATATCGTCTGGCCATCTAAAGTCACCGCGTATGGTGATTCCGGTTTTTGATTCCTTGGGCTGAATTCCGCAATTCACCTTGGCGGGCTGGTGTTTGCCTACCTTCGTACAGTTAAAATACTCATTGTCATTGTGCCACACCTTTTTGCCATTGATCCAGTGGAAGTAGCCACCGACGGCAATCGCTGCGAGCAGTTCTTGGTCAGTGTCCTTATCGACACAACTGCCAAGCACCGAGCGGCCATCGCTGGTTTTTTCGCGGTGCTCGGCCTCAGGGGGCGGCGGGTACTCTACTTCGGGAATGTTGATCCCCGGATAAAGGCAGTAGCTCACTTCGACCCAGTGTCGGGGGTTGTCGCTCGAGCTGCCGGATGCAATCGGCCCTGACACAACACTTACTTTGGCCGTTAAAAGGGTCGCTTGATTGATGTACTCCGAGGCATATTCTTCGGTGTATACGAGACCTTCTTGTTCCATGCGTTCATGCAATTCCCGCGCTGCCTGTTCAGCGGCTTCCCGCGTTTCCTGTTCATCCATTGGCCCATCGAGTTCCGTAGAGATATAGCCGCCCTGCCAGCCAGATCCTGCGATTACGGGATACACATATGGCTGAGACTTGTGCTGCACATGGAGAGTAAGTACACCATCAGGTTCGACAGAGAGGTCGGTCGGGACAGTCGTTCCCACGGCATCATGCGCTTCGACGGCCGTCACGGTGAACGCAGGATGATCATTTTCGTAGAATACTTCTACCGCATCAGCGCTCGCTGCTTTGACATACATGCCTTCCTGAAGATCAATTTGCCAAGAGAATTCATCGGATGCATCTACAGTGCGGATCTGCTGAAATGACAAAAGCCCTTCATAAAGTGGACGGATGACAGTGTCCACACTCTGCTTCGTATTTTGAGCCAAAGTAGCATTGGCTTCAACGGAGCTGAATTGGCCAGCAACGGGAGAAACGTTTAGGGGAGTGACGGTGACCGGAATGGTGGCCGCCCCGTCGCCGACCCCACCTTGCTGCCCTGGAACACACGTTTCGATTTGTATCGCGTCTTCTTCGGACTGGGGAGGCAGGCCAGTACAACTCTGGCCGAAGAGTCCCCCTTCGGCGAAAGACATCGTGAATCCCTGCGCAGGGTCGACCTGCACGGTTGAAGGAACAGCGGTACCGGTTGCCTCAAATTCATCCCCCTCTTTGACCGTTCCGGCTCCCGGGTAGGTGCCTTCGAGCTCTTCTTCGGTTTCCGGAAGGCCAACTAAGTTGGCATCAGTGGTGCCTTCTAGGGCTTCGAGAGTGGCAGTTACCTCCGATGCGCTGATGTGTCCTTCCGGATCGACGTTGATCGTCCACTGTTTTTTGGCGGTGTTGCCCGTACCGTCGGTCGTCACGATTTCAGCTGAGTGGGCTCCGCCCGCGTAGCCGGCCATGCTGATCTGTTTGCTCAGAGTCTCACTACATCCTCCGTCCGGGCAGGCTTGGGAAGCTGAGGCCACCTGCTGCCCGTCGATCTTGAAGGCGATCGACGTCACCCCCGCTCCGCCGTCGGTCGCCGTGGCGTTGAAGCCGTAGGTTTCCTGTTCGACCCAGCCCTCCGGGGCATTGACGAGTTCGCCCCCCGCTTGGAGGGTCGGTTTCGTCGTGTCGGGGGTGACCTGGAAAGAGACGGTGCTTTCCGTGCTGCGGCCCAGGCCGTCAATCGTCTTCACTTTGGCGCTGTGGCTGCCTGCGGACAGGTTTTTCGACTCCACCGTCCACTGCGGTTCGATCGTGCAGCTGGCGCTCTTGCAGGTGCCGTGAAGGCCGGGCTGCTGATTGCTGTCGAGCCAGAGGGTGGTCGTGATTTCCGATCGCGGCACTTCTTGGGTCCATTTCTGGACCTTGGTGTGGCCGGGATCGGCGACCCAGATGTTGCCGGTGGCGTCGATTGCGATCCCGGCGGCAGTCGAGAAGCTGAACTTGCCGCTTCCGTTAGCCCCGAACTGGCCGAAATATTTGCCGCCTTCACCGAACTCCTCAACGCGGTTGTTTTTCTGATCGCCGACCCAGATGTTGCCGGACAAATCAGCCTCGATGGCTATCGGGGCTTTGAATTCTCCGCCACCGCTCCCTTCTTTGCCGACCACCCGAACCAGGGACAGGCTCGAGTTCCACTGCTCGATCCGGTTGTTGCCGGTGTCGGCGACCCAGATCGAGGCGTCGGGGGCGACCGTGATCCCTGCCGGTTCTTTCATCA
>Ga0070688_100000321_pt1 | contig 24494 bp, 28 predicted proteins | sample KBSS13HmetaG_FD_64679 | JGI IMG/M metagenome (GOLD analysis project Ga0070688, IMG submission 64679) | Switchgrass rhizosphere microbial communities from Kellogg Biological Station, Michigan, USA - KBS S1-3H metaG | ecosystem: Host-associated > Plants > Roots > Rhizosphere ...
GCCGCATCCGGTTCGTCACAAAACACCACGTTTGTCACTCCCAATACGCTGCCGCTATGGAGGGCTTCCTCTCGTCGTAGTTCGGCCATTCGCTGCTCCGTCAATGCGAAGGGATTCGATGACCGGCCACCGTTCGTCACGACGACAGACGTGATTGCAGCCATGGACTCCACCAGTTTGGCGACCGTCCCGCCCATACCGATTTCCATATCATCCGGATGAGCGCTGATGATGACGATGTTGTTGTGGCCCGCCGCTAGTTGCATGATTTCTAGGTTTCGTGGGCTGCTTGCTGTTCGGCGTGGTAGGAACTGCGGACCAACGGGCCTGATTCGACGTGGCGGAAGCCCATGGCCATCCCCTCCTCTTTTAACAAGGCGAACTCGCTGGGGTCGTAAAATCGTGCAACGGGCAGATGCTCTCTTGTCGGTTGGAGATACTGGCCGATGGTCATGATGTCGCAGTCGACGGAGCGGAGGTTGCGCATCACTTCGCGGGCCTCGTCCAACGTTTCCCCCATTCCCAGGATCAACCCGGACTTTGTCGTCATCCCCTGCTGCTTCGCCCTATCGAGTAAATGGATCGACCGATCATACTTTCCTTGTGGCCTGATCGCCGGGAATAACCGTCGCACCGTTTCGATGTTATGATTCACAATCTCGGGCCTTTCGTTGCAAACCGTCACAATTGCCGCGCTGTTCCCTTCAAAATCCGGAACCAAGACTTCAATCGTACAGTTTGGGCTGAACCGTCTGACCTGCGTGATTGTTTGGGCAAAGATCGCGGCGCCTCCATCTTCCAGTTCATCCCGGTTCACCGATGTGATCACGACATGGCGAAGGCCCAATGCCTGGACTGCTGCTGCGACTCGCCTTGGTTCTTCGTGATCTACCGCGAGGGGTCGGCCTGTTTCGACCGAGCAGTAGTGACAGCGTCGTGTGCAGATATCGCCCAAGATAAGGAATGTCGCGGTGCGTGCATTCCAACATTCCCATCGATTCGGACAGCGCGCTTCTTCACAAATAGTATGAAGCTTGAGCCGGTCCATGGTCTGTTTGATATCGAGATAGTCGGGACCGGTCTTTGCTTCAATTTTGAACCAGGATGGGAGACGCCTTGAAGACTGAAGGGGTACAGGCTGGAGGCTACTAGCCTTGAGTACATCAGAGGGCAAAGATCGGAGTTGATTCAGCGGAATAAAGCTCATGGAGTGTCCTTTGATGGGAGTAACTCCGAAGGATGTTCAAGGATGTGTTTGAACTCTTTCAGGAAGCCAGCCCCCTGCACACCATCCAGAGCCCGGTGGTCGCAGGATAATGTCACCTTCATGCGCCGACCCGCCTCGATCCTGCCCTCTTTCACGACAGGCACATCACGGATGGAGCCGACAGCAATGGATGCTGCCTGAGGGGGGATGAGGACCGCAATGAAGTTTTCCACGTCGAACATTCCCAAATTTGAGATCGAGAAGGTCGCGTCCGTATATTCCTGTGGCTGCAAATGTTTATTTCTGGCTCGCTCAATCAGTGTCTTCGATTCGTTCGAGATGTCATCTAGCGACTTCACACCGCAATTGCGAATGACCGGTGTGATCAAACCGTCATCGATGCCAACGGCGATGCCGATATCGATGTGCTCATGCCGCCTGATGGCATGACCGATGAACGATACATTGATTTCCGGATGGCGGGTGAGCGCAATCGCTGCGGCCTTGATGACCAGGTCGTTGATGGATGGATGCATGACTCGGTTGGATTTATACTGAGTGCGGATCTGCTCCGCACGCTCCATATTGATCTCGCTGGTCAAATAAAAGTGCGGAATCGGAGCTTTGCTCTGTGTTGTGGCTCGTGCGATGGCCTTTCGCATCTGGCTCAGCGGTTGGTCTGTTCCGGCCGACAGGCTCTGCGTTGTCATTACCCGGGCTTTCATGACATCCTGCTCCACGATTCGCCCACCAGGACCGGTCCCGGCGATGGTGGAAAGATCGATGCCTCTGTCGGCAGCCATAGCCTTTGCACGGGGCGAGGCAGAGACACGAGTTTCTTCGCTGCCCCTGGGTAAGGTGGGTGTTGGGCCGGCAGCAGGCGGCACGCTTGGGATCGTTCCAGCACCCATGGATGGCGCGGCAGTAATTGCGTCAGTCAATGCCGGGTTGATGTCCTCATCCGCTCCAGCAATGACGCCGATCAAGGTACCGGACATCACGGTTGCGCCCTCATGTACCAGGATCTTGCGCAGGATACCGGATGCGAAGGCCTCAAGATCCATGATGGCCTTATCGGTTTCGATTTCAGCGAGCACATCCCCTGCTTCCACCGGGTCTCCTTCGCGTTTTTTCCACGCAAGAAGGACGCCCTCTTCCATCGTGTCGGTCAATTTGGGCATCACGACGCGACTAGCCATAAAATTCCCTCACGGATGCTGAAAAAATGAGCGGGGTGGCTGGGACGATCCCTGTGCTCGCGCAACGCGCGGCCTGAGAAGGCCCTCGTTGGACGCGCGCAGTTGGTATCATCCCAGCCAACCCTTATAAAGTGATTGTTCGATGCGGCCGTGTCGTTTGTCATTACCATTTAACTAATATTAGAGCGGCGAAACAATGCGAAGAACTTGCCGATCAATCCATTTGGCATTTCAGATTGCTGCTCTGGGTCTGGGTACTCTATCCAAGGCTCTTGAGAGCCAAGATAGGTGCCTTCTTTAACACTCAGTTGACTACGGAGGTGCGAGTAGCCCTGTCCTTGGAGCATGCTGATTAATTCCTCTAACGCGGCAACCGGTGTGGCTTGTGCGACGGTCACGATATGGGTCGTCTCATAGCGGAGAATCGCTTGATACCCCCCGTCGGTTCGCTCAAATAGGACCGGCCTACTGAAGCCACGTTCTCGTGTATCGAAGCCGGCTAATTGATGTTTCTCCTGTATCTGGTCTGACATGACAATTCACGGAATTTGCGTGAAACGCGCGACTCGACGTTCAAGGTTCGAAGGTCCTGTCTCGCCCATCTCGGGCTTTATCAGAGCGCTCTGAACACCGCCAGCAGATCGCTCAATGCGATGGTTTTGTTTTTGAGGATTGCGCGCCGCGCCTGCATCGGCTCCATCGCCGAAGTTCGTTCATGACCGCCTTTTAAAATCGCAGTACCGAGGGCGAGCGTCTCTTGACACTCTTTCTCGACTTTGCTTTTCACCACTGGATTCACCGCGAGGATGTCGGCCATCGTCGCACGTGTCTTAGCGAGATGCGCGTGCAGCTCCTCATCCGGGTATGTTCTCCTGGCTCCCTCATCCAGGCAGCGATCGAGATACTGTGTCAGGAAGACATAGAGGCGAACGAGCGTTTCCGTGATCTCGATATGACTGGGAGCCTCGGACTGTGACGACATGGTAATCGTGCCTCCTATGGTTTGGGAGCGCCGCACACCGCTTTGATGGACTCGATGATGCGCTCCTTGTCAGGAATGGCGGCATCTTCCAACGGGCGACTATAGGGCATCGGCACATCTTCGCCGGTGACTCGCTTGATGGGGGCGTCCAGGAAATCGAACGCCGCCGTATACACACTTTCGGCAATCTGCGCACCCAGCCCGCAAAACCGCCACCCCTCTTCGACAATCACGAGCCGTCCCGTCTTTTTGACCGAAGCGACGATTGTGGGGAGGTCCAATGGCTTGAGGGTACGAGGGTCGATGACCTCGACGTTAATCCCCTCCCGACTCAGCTGATCGGCTGCTTCGAGTGCCAGCAAGAGCATCTTCGAATAGGCAACGATCGTGGCGTCGCGTCCGACACGTTTAATTTCGGCGACTCCAATAGGGATCGTGTACTCACCATCTTCGACCTTCCCCTTCGTCCCGTACAGTAGTTGTGCTTCGATAAAGATGACAGGGTCGTTGTCCCGGATCGCGCTCTTCAGCAAACCCTTCGCGTCATGAGGCGTCGCGGGAGCGATCACTTTCAATCCGGGCACGTGACAGAACCAGGCCTCCAGACTCTGGGAATGTTGCGCGCCTAACTGGTGAGCCGCACTACCCGGTCCGCGAATCACAAGCGGCACCGACAGCTGGCCTCCCGACATATATCGAATTTTTGCAGCGTTGTTGACGATCTGATCCAATGCCACAATTCCGAAATTCATGGTCATAAGCTCGACAATGGGATGCAATCCAGCCATGGCGGCGCCGATTGCCAGGCCGGTGAAGCCTGCTTCCGTAATGGGCGTATCCACGACCCGTTGCGGGCCGAATTCTTCGACAAACCCTTTACTGACCTTGAATGCCCCCTGGTAGTAACCGACTTCCTCCCCGATCAGAACGATGCGGGAATCACGCCGCATCTCCTCCCGCATGGCCTGGTTGAGCGCTTCACGATAAGACATCACCATGCGACGACCTGACTGCTGCTGAAATAGGGGGCGGGGTAGCTGGGACGATCCCTGTGCTCGCGCACCCCGCACGATGAAGCAGCGCTCGGTGGACGCGCGCAGTTGGGATCATTCCAGCCACCCCTTATTAAGCGATAGTTCGCTGCGGCCTTGCCTGCGGAGAGGCGCGTCTTGGCGCGCCTGGGTGGGCGGGTGAGAACAGAAAGCTGTTTGAGCAGCCGGTTACTCAGCCAGAACATCATTGTAAAGCTCCGACGGCGCGGGGAAAGGACTTTCATCCGCGAATTTGACTGCGGCCATTATAACCTCGCCGATTTCCTGCTCTAGCTGTTTGAAGTCGTTCTCAACTCCCAGCTTGTTGTCAAGCATGGTCTGTTTCAAGAGGGTAAGCGGATCCCGCCTTCGTTGTTCATCAACTTCCTCTTTGGTCCTGTAATGGCCATGTGCCGGGTCCGACATCGAGTGACCCATGAATCTGTAGGTCATCGCTTCGATGAAAAACGGACCCTGCCCCGCTCGTACCTGCTCGACAACCGTATTCATTAAATTGCGCACTGCGAGCACATCCATGCCATCCACGCGCGCAGCCCCAATACCGTAGGAGCGGGCTGTCTCTGCAACATCCTCGTACAGTGCGATCGCCCGCTTAGCCGGGGTTCCCATGCCGTACCGATTATTCTCGCAGATGAAGATCACAGGGAGTTTCCACAGGGCGGCCAGATTGAATGCTTCGTGTGCTTGGCCGCTTGGGACCGCCCCTTCACCGAAGAAACAGACGGTCACCAAGTCGAGTGTTCGGTACTTTGTTGCGAAAGCGAAGCCTGTGGCAAGTGGAATGTGGCCTCCAACAATAGCATAGCCGCCCATGAACCGACGCGGGGCATCTACCAGGTGCATAGAGCCACCTTTGCCCTGACAGAGGCCCGTCGCTTTGCCGAACAGCTCAGCCATGACTTGGCCCGGGTCAGAACCACGAGCGAGGCAATGGCCGTGGTCGCGGTAGGCGCTGATTGCATAGTCATCCGGCCGAAGCGCGGCAATGGCCCCGACTGCAATGGCCTCTTGACCGATATAAAGATGAAGAAACCCGGCAATTTTTGCGAGGGCATACATCTCTGCCGATTTTTCTTCGAACCGGCGGATGAGCAGCATTTGGCGAAAGAGTGATAAGAGGTCAGCTCTATCCATGCTAGCCATTATGCTGGTTGCTGAGAGTTGACTCAACCCTCAAGTATTGTCGATGGCATGGAAGGTCCCCTCTAGGATGCGAAGGGCTTTTTGATTTTACTCAGCAGGCTTTCAATCGGCGGACTCCCTTTCCCCGAGCTGCTGACTTCCGTGATAATCTTTTGAGCAATGTCCCTGAATGCTGCCGATTGTGGAGAAACCGGATCGGCTACAACGATCGGCATGCCAGAGTCTCCCCCATCGCGAATGGCCGGATCAATCGGGATACGACCAAGAAAGGGAACGCCCAGCTTGGCTGCAGCCCTCTCCCCGCCCCCATGGGAGAAGATCTCGGTACGTTCACCGCAGTGGCCGCAGAGGAAATAGCTCATGTTTTCGACGATACCAAGAAGCGGCACGTTCACCTTTTGAAACATCATCATGCCCTTGCGCACATCGTGGAGGGCGACCTCCTGCGGCGTTGTGACGGTGATGGCTCCGGTCAAGGGGACCAACTGGGTCAAGGTGAGCTGTGCGTCTCCGGTGCCTGGTGGCAGGTCGATGATCAAGTAATCGAGTTCACCCCAGAGCACGTCGCGAAACAGTTGCTGGATGGCGGTGTGAACCATCGGGCCTCGCCACACGACGGCCGTTTCTTCCGGTACAAAGAAGCCCATGGAAATCAGTTTGACCCCATGACTTTCTGCCGGGGCGATCTTGCCGTCTTTCTGCTCCGGGGGCTTGGTCACGCCCATCATCATCGGAATGTTCGGACCATAGATATCTGCGTCGAGCAGTCCCACCTTAGCGCCGGTGAGTGCCATGGCGACTGCGAGATTGACAGAGACGGTGGATTTGCCGACTCCTCCCTTCCCGCTGCTGACAGCGATGACGTATTTAACATCAGGAATGATGCTCTCTTTCCCTTGACTAGTCTGGGGCCCAGCGGAATGTGTATCAGCCATGAAGCGCTCCTCCTCTAGCAGGATGCTGAAAAAGTCATCCGGTGCTCAGTTGCTTTCCTCTTTCATCATAAGCGAAGGAGGCCGGGAAAGAAAATGGGTCTATTGGGCTAAGGTGGTGCGCTCAATGGGGAAGAGGGCGGCGAGGCTTATCCGACGCTGGGATCGTTGCGGCGCAGATTGCTCGCGAGTCCGAGCAGGGAGAGGGTATAAATGATCCATTTCGAGGGGTCGAAATTGTACCACTTTGGTCCATTACGAAAATCTCGCGCGTAGGCGTGGTGAAAGTTATGGTATCCCTCTCCGAAACTCACGAACGACACAAGCCAGCTGTCGCGGCTGCTGTCCTTCGTGCTGTGGGGCTGGGCTCCCACCATGTGGCAGAGCGAATTAATCGTGAAGGTCGAGTTCAGCACCATGAACATTCGGAAAAGGCCGCCCAATAGCAATGCACCGACACCACCCAGCAGGCCGCCGTGCCAGACACCAAGGAGAAAAGGGAGTAGCAGGCCCGAGATGACGATCGGCCAGTAATACCGATCCTGCCACATCACGACCGGATCGCGGCGGAGGCGAATCTCATACTTCTTCGTGCGGTACGGTGTATCGTAAAAGAGCCAGCCGCAGTGGCTGTGCCAGAATCCCCTTTTGGCATTGTAGGGGTCTTCTTCCTCATCAGTCTTGGCATGATGGCGGATATGGTCAGCTCCCCATATCAATGCAGAGTTCTGCATGGCCCACCCACCGGCTACAAGGATTGCTGCCTTAACCCAGTTCGGGCACTCAAAACTCTGGTGCGATACCAAGCGATGATAGCCTACCGTAATACCCATCCCTGTGACGATATACATCACCAGGAAAAGGACCCAGTCAAACAGGCTGAACCCGACATAGTATCCATAGAGCGGGATGCCGACGAGCGTGGCAAGGACAATCGCCCAGAAAAGCACAAAGTTCAATGGCTCAAATACGTCTTCGGTCTTGGTGATCTCAGCTGTGGCCTCGGTCGTTGTTACGGACATATCCTCTCCTTAGAGTATTCAGCCGATGCTACAGTGGGCCTGTTTGCGGGGAAGGAAGAATATAGAACGTAATCATACAGAATTTTCACAGATGTATCAATAGAATGCTGTCAGTGTATACTAAAATCTCTCTGCCTCACCGCCAGTCAGGTAACTATGCCGAATCTATCCCCCTCTCTTGAGCCGTCGATTTACCGCATTGGTGAGCGGCTTGCTCGCCTTTCTGCTGGTCGAACTCCAACTCTTTTTGAGGGGCGTTGGTGGTCGAACCAGGCTCTCAATCTGGCTATGCAGGACAGCCGCTTCAAGGCACAGTTGTTTCGATTCATCGATGTCCTACCCTCAATCACGGACGATGAACAAGTGGTCATTCTGGCGCGCGAGTACTTGGGCGATATAGACACAGCGTTCTTGGGCAGCCATTGGGGGTTCAAGGCCATGACCGCCACCAGCCTGGGGGCCAAACTCAGCGGCAAAGCGATCAGAGGACAGGTTGAGCATATGGGACGCGCCTTCATTGCCGGAGCCACCCTCAAGGAGGCAGCGCCCAGATTGAGGGATCTTTGGCAGCAAGGGCGGGCCTGGTCGGTGGACTTATTGGGCGAGACAACCATGAGCGATTGTGAGGCTGATCGGTACCGCGATCGTTGCCTGGAAGCTCTCAACCTGCTCGCGCACGAAACGGCTATCTGGCCGTCGAACTCCTTACTGGAGCAGGACCAGCTCGGGCCAATCCCGAAGGTCCAGCTCTCTCTCAAGATTTCTGCCCTCTCGCCGCACCTTGACCCAATCGATCCAGAAGCGAGTTATCTCTCGGTGTCGGCGCGGCTTCGGCCCATTCTTGATCTCGCGATGCGCCTCCCCGCTTCGCTGATCTTTGATATGGAACAGGCGGAAACAAAAACCTTGTTGGTGGAGATCTTCACCAGGCTTTTCTCGGAACCTTCTTATAGGACCTTTCCTTACGCGGGTCTCGCATTACAGGCATACCATCGGGAGACAGCCGAAGATATTGACAGGCTCTTGGCCTGGGTCCGTCAGCGTGGAGTTCCCATCACGATTCGATTGGTGAAAGGGGCCTACTGGGACTCGGATACGATTCGCTACAGGCAACGAGGATGGGCAGTTCCTCTCTTTGAACAGAAGGGTGAAACGGATGCGAACTATGAATCGCTCACGCAGCTTCTGTTGTCTCAGACGTCACTGATTCGCCCTGCTTTCGGGACACATAATCTCCGAACGTTGGCTTACATCGAAGCGACTGCTGAGTCGTTCGGGCTTTCTCAAGAGACATGGGAATACCAGATGATCTTCGGAATGGCCGAACCCTTTCAGCAGGCCGTCACACAGCTTGGGCGGCGCTTACGACTCTATACCCCGGTGGGCGATCTGCTTCCAGGTATGGCGTATCTTGTGCGGCGATTGCTGGAAAATACCTCAAACGAGTCGTTCTTGAGGAAGGAATATGTGGAATCGCAGCCCCTGAGCACATTGCTGGCTCCGCCTGTGTTGGAGGGACCGAGGCAGAAACAGCGATCCCTCGCAGCCGAGGTACAGTACTTTCATAATGAACCGCAGCATGATTTTTCTCGGGCCGAGAGCCGAGCAGCGATGCAGAATGCCCTGGCGCAGGTGCGGTCTCAATTGGGCAGGCAGTGGACGCCGTCGTCCGGAGGAGTAGCTCTCAGCGGGCCTCCCATTGTGTCTCGCAACCCGGGACGCCCGAATGAACTTGTGGGTCAGGTGCCTGGCGCAAGTGTGGAGGATGTTAAAGAGGCGGTGCGCCGGGCAGTTCAAGCCGGGACATCCTGGCGTGATACGCCAACGGAACAGCGCGTAGAAATCCTCCGTACTGCTGCAGGGCTCATGAGAGCCAGGCGCGATGAGTTAGCCGCATGGGAGATATTGGAATGTGGAAAGCCCTGGCGGGAAGCAGACGCGGACCTCGCAGAAGCCATAGATTTTCTGGAGTTTTATGCGGCGAGCTGGCAGAGACTCGCTGTCCCGAAACGACTGGGACAGGAACCTGGCGAACTGAACCAGCGGCTGTACAGTCCGCGAGGAGTGACGGCTGTCGTCGCCCCATGGAATTTTCCCTTGGCCATCCCAACCGGGATGGTATCGGCTGCACTCGTGACCGGGAACGCCGTTGTGTTTAAACCCTCAGAGCGTTCGCCCATGATGGGGCACTGGCTCACGGAAATCTTACGGAGAGCCGGTGTCCCTGAAGAGGTAGTGTGTTGTCTGCCGGGCGGGCCTGACATTGGACGTGCGTTAGTATGCCACCCCGATATCGTGACGGTTGCTTTTACCGGCTCGAAAGACGTAGGTCTCGGCATCTTGAAGGAGACTGCTACTCTGATGCCAGGGCAACAGATGGTCAAGCGAGTCTTGGCAGAGATGGGAGGAAAAAATGCAATTATCGTGGACGAGACAGCAGACCTCGATGATGCGATCGCCGGCGTCGTCTCATCGTTTACCGGCTATGGAGGCCAGAAATGCTCAGCCTGCTCGCGTGCGATTGTCCATGCTGCGATCTACGACAATTTCCTCAATCGGCTTAAAGAAGCGGTGTTGAGTCTGAAGATTGGAAGTCCTGATGCGCCTAGCACACAGGTAGGGCCGGTGATTGACGCCCGGGCTCAGTCCAAGATCCAAGAATATGTCGAAATAGGAAAAAAGGAAGCACGTGTATTGGTAGAAGGATCACTGACCGGTCCCGGCTGGTACATAAGTCCTACGGTTTTTGTTGATGTGCTGCCGACACATAGAATTGCTCAAGAGGAAATCTTCGGGCCGATCCTTGCGGTCATGCAAGCCGCGTCCTACCAAGATGCGCTGACACTGGCAAACTCAACGGCCTATGCACTTACCGGGGGTGTCTACTCACGAAGCCCCGCGAATCTTGAACTGGCTCAGGAAAAATTTGATGTCGGAAATCTCTATCTCAATCGTCCGATCACCGGAGCATTAGTCGGTCGGCAACCGTTCGGGGGCCATCGGCTTTCTGGAGTCGGAGCGAAAGCCGGAGGTGAGGAGTACCTGACGCAATTCGTCGTGGCTCGGGTTGTCAGTGAACAAACCCTCCGTCGGGGATTCGCCCCTCCCGAGTGATGCCTTTAGCGGCTTGACCTCGTACGATTCCAATTCTTCCATAATGTCTGTGACCATGCCTCGCTCTTCCAATGGCGACAGATCTTGCCGTTCGACATACTTGACGAGGCCCACTCCCTTCACGAACCAGGCGGTCATGACATCAGTCCCGAGAACGGTCTTCTTTGAGCCAGAGAGATGGATCACCATCTGCATACGCGCCTCCACCTTCACCGCATCCTTAAACTCACCGGCAGGCACAGTAACTGATTCCTGTCCCACGACCGTTGAGTCACCCTGAGCGTCGGCCTTTTCGTTGATACCGTCTTGATCCAGATCGGTACCGAAGTCCACTCCCTTGCGGTTGAATTGCACAAAGGAAGACGCAATCCTCATCGGAAAGCGAACGATTTGATAAGGCACGAGCTGTTTTTCGAACGGTGTGCCCGGCTCAGAGCCGTAATAGACGATGCCGACCGTGTCGCGGCGATAGAAGCTGTCCGAAGGTCCATGGTTACCAGGATTGGTATCGTGGTATACGGTGACCGGCACACCCTTGAGAGCTTTCGTTCCGGTGACGGAAGACACATTGGAGAAAAACTTATGCTCGACCGTTTGCAGAGGCCCTTCGGTAATCTGGCCGCGATAGCGCCATTCGTTCCCGACCTGATCGGGAAAATAGTTTGCGGACTGGGCAATGATACCGGCATCTTCCGCTACAACAGGCACCGACCACGTGCATCCTACAAGCAACAGGGCGGTTCCCAACATGAGCATTGTTCGATACTGAGCCTTGATAGATAACATTCGCAAGGTTCTCCACTGGTGAACATGGGTGACCGTACCATAGGCTTCGAGGAGGCGGCAAGAGAACAGCCTTGCCTTCGGACCATTATTCGGTTTATTTGGTTGGTCTGGTTTATCAATCAAACCGAATGAACCAAACAAACCAGAAACAGGCAGTCCTTGTGACTGGCGCGTCCGGGGGAATTGGTCGTCCAATCAGTCTGGCCTTTGCTGTCGCCGGCTGGTCTGTCGGGATCCATTACTACCGAAACAAGTCAGGGGCTGAGGAGACGCTGACGCAAGTCGTGGCTTCGGGTGGGGATGGGGCACTCTACCAGGCCGATATTCGCGAGTTCTCTGAGGTGCAACAAATGGTGGAAGCTTCCTCCCGGCTCAGACTGGCTCCATCGGTGTTTGTCTGCAATGCGGGGATCGGGGGGGGTAGCCTCGTCCTCAAAGAGCGGGAACAGGAATGGGCTGAGATAGTGGCCACGAACCTGACAGGCACATTTCACTGTATCCGTGCCATGGCTCCTCCATTGCTGGCCCGCGGAGGAGGTTCCATTATTGTGGTCGGTTCCCATACGGGGTTTCATGGGGCTATCGGCCAAGCCGCCTACGCGACCTCAAAAGCCGGACTGATCGGAATGGTCAAGACAGCGGCGCTCGAGTGGGGACCGGAGAATATCCAAGTAAATCTCGTGCTGCCGGGATGGCACAAAACGGCCTTGACTGAAGGGGTGTTCCCTGATCGCGAGGGCTGGATGGATCATGCACTACGCCGTCCTCCGGCAATCGAAGAAGTGGCAACCACCATCGTCCATCTTGCGGGACTCACGGGGATCTCAGGACAGGTGTGGAACTGTGACAGCCGCAATCTCTAGCAGAATGCTGAAAAAGGGGCGGGATGGGTAACCTGGTCGTCCTCCTGCTCGCGGAACGCGCACGATCAGAATGTGCTCGTTCGACGCGCGCAATCGAGGATCAACCAGGCTACCCATTGACAATGAATCGGGGATTTTAGGGTGACGCGCGCAGTCGGGATCATTCCAGCCACCCCTTATGGGAGTGATAGTTCAATGCGGCCTTGTCCGCAGAATGGTGCGTCCCAAGGAATCCGTCTTGGCTTCCAGTTTAGAATTCAAGCGATGACACGAACCAAACGACAATCGTTCGCTTCCAACTCGCAAGGTGTTTTTATTACTGGAACCGATACTGGTGTGGGAAAGACGGTGGTGACGGCGGCGCTGGCTGTGGCCTTGCGTACAAGTGGGTACGAAGTCGGGGTGATGAAGCCCATCGAAACAGGGGTGTCATCCGAGAACAGGCGGTCCGATGCCGCACGACTCCGGACAGCAGCAGGAAGCAGCGACATGCTCACTGAGGTCAGGCCCTATGCCTTTCGTCTCCCACTGGCTCCATTCGAAGCAGCCCGCCTTGAGAAAAGAAGGATTATAGTATCGACCATCATGCGGACGATCCATAGGCTTCAATCACGACATGAGATCTTGATTGTAGAGGGTGTGGGGGGGCTGTATGTACCAGTTACGTCATCGTTTAACATAGCAGATCTAATCTATCGGATGAAGTATGATGCTATTGTGGTTGGCCGCGTTGGCCTTGGCGGGATCAACCACGCGTTATTGACACTCGACGCCCTGCGCAGGCGTAATATTACGGTCCTAGCACTGGTCCTCAACCGGTCCCTGCCTCCAGAAAGTGCCACCGCACGAGCCCAGGAGTGCTCGACTGTGAAAGTGCTTGGGCAACAGGCTGGGGTGCCGGTAATTGGGCCGCTCCCCTATCGTATTGGCCTCGAAGAGAATTTTCAGCACGAAGTCAGAAGACTGGCGAAAACGGCTGCAATCATGAAGTTGATGAGGTTGGCTCTCGCATCTGCACGAGGAACGATTCCACGGCACGACCGATTTCCGGAGCTTTAAGGATTGCAGAAATGACCGCAATCCCGTTCGCGCCGGCGTGCATCACTTCCCCTGCTTGATCGATATGGATCCCTCCAATTCCAAAGACTGGCAGTGATGTCAGTCTGCGTATCCCACGTAATCCCTCGAGCCCGACTACCGGGTCATGGTCCTGTTTGGAACCGGGTGTGAAGATTGGACCAAAGCCAAGATAATCCGGTTTCCCTGCGGTGGCCTCACGCACCTGATCGGGGTTATGTGTGGAGACTCCGATCAGCTTCTCCGGGCCCATTACTTTCCGTGCCAAATTGAGCGCCAGGTCCCCCTGCCCCAGATGGACGCCATCGGCATCCACGGCCAAGGCCAAATCACAACGATCATTGACAATGAACGTCACACCGGCCTCCAACGCAACCTGTCGTAGAACCAAGGCCTCAGCATAGGCTTCTTTCATCGAGGCAGATTTATTCCGATACTGAAACAGTCGTGCCCCTGCCGTGGCGGCTTTCTTCAGAACATCGGAGAGGGAACGATCAGGACAAACGGATGGATCGAGAATGATATATAACCCTGAAAGTGACCTGTCAGAACGTCCAGTCGGCATGGAGTCGTATTCTAGGCGGAATGATGGAGAAGATTCCAGAATGGGAGAATATTCATCGAAGGATGCTAATGGCAGCTATTCATTTGTGCCGACAAATTCTACCAGGCGGCCTCCTCCTGCTCCTTCTTGGCAATGAGGCGCAGACGGAAGGAGTCGATTGGACAGGTCGTCGGCTGACAGGTCCCGATCAGAGGATTCCAGGATCATCTTTTCAACCTTCTCAGTCACTGCTACCCCTCGCTGACCTGTGCGGATTTCAGCCTCTGCTTTTAGCATGGTTGAGGCATTAATAGGTGTCACAGTCGGGTGGAAATTCCATGCCTGGTCTGCTGAGAGGAACACGGCGGGTAGACGAACGGTGATATGTTCCTGAGACAAAACACGCCGTAAATTGTCGTTCATGGGAGTCTGCAGACTGAGAATCATCGATGATTGAGGCGCAAGGCCTGCGATAGAGATGACATACTTGTGGAGGCCATCTTGAGACGTTGACTCAAGCCTACCTGTGGCGTCGACGTTCGGAGTTGCAGTCAACTCTGTTGACGCATTATGGAGGCGGCTGACCACCCCCATACGGAGATTGGTCAGGTTTTGATCTGACGGGTTGTCCAGTCGGATCTTACTCAATACCCATGAGCGGAGATCGGTGGTCTTGGCACGGTTGTTGTTTTGTAGGGTCGGTGGAAATCGCCAGAGTGTGCAGTTGGAAACAAGGTCTTGCATCTGGGAGAGAGTGGTTTTGGTTGTTCCTTCCACAGTAAAACCACGCTCGTATGAGTACAAGGCAACGCCAATATGGACGTCCGGATGTGGTTGGAATCGGACCACAAGCCAGATGATGATCGCAACGAACAGGCTGAGGAGAGCGACCAACTCTGCCGCGCCTTGGAACATCTCCCCTAACGTCAGACGTCGGATGGCCTCTCCTATAGTCATGCCACCGCGCTTCCGGCTTGAAAGAGTTTTGAATATGACGGCTGGCATCACTCACTCTAGCAGGCCGTTGGCGTAGTTCGCCAGCAGGGGGAAGGGGATGGTCTGGATCTATCCCTCGTGCTCGCTGCCCGCGCACAGAAGACCAATTAGATTGTCAGATCAAGGGCCGTGCTCGGTCAATGCGCGCAGTAAGGGATAGATCCAGACCATCCCCTTGAGGAGAGGTACGAGCAAGCTCTGAGAGACCATTTATATTATAGTTGGACGCGCGCAGTGGGAGATCCATCAGCCCCCATCCCTGAAGAGGCCACGAGTAGCTCTTGGCTCTTCACCTCCTGAAGAGGGGGCAGGCAAACTGTCCTTCACTGCGCGCATCGAGCGACCACCGCTTCATCGTGGGGGCTCTGCGAGCAAGAAGGACGGTTGCCTGCCCCCTCGACCCAATCACTGTTTACTGCAAGCCACTTTCCAGAGAGTGTGATCGATGCTTCGTGGGACAATCGATGCCCACAGTTGTGCTTCTGTGGTTTTATACACCACCCTCCCGCGTCCCATATTGTTCGAAAACCAGGTATAAGCAAGCACACGCGTACGCTCTCCTGCGCAGTCGTATTCGTTGTACCGCTGGTAAGAGAGCAGCGAATCGCCTGCGACAGTTTGGACGGTCTGATAGTCGAACAATTGCCACATCTTCGCCAGTTTCCCACTGCGTTGAATAGTGTCTCGGTCAACATACACGGTCAGTTTCGACGAGTCGTTGCCACTCGTCAACTCCCATCCAGCATGCACTGGTCCGCCATTCAGGATCAGGATCGTGATCAATACACCAAAGCCCAGCAAGCAAACTTGTGACAGTGTGAGGAATGCCCCCGTGGCGGGATTTTTCAGCGTCCTGCTAGACCATGGCGCAAGGAAGCGATAGAACAGACGAACGATGAAGGGCATAGGGGCCTCGCAGAAGCATCTATTGTAGGTGTGTCGAGATTGAGGATGCAAGTTGGTACGCAAGTCTATACAGCTTGACAGGCTGCTTCCTTGTTCCTAGGATGAAGACTCGGTCGTCCTATGGAGTGATGTCCATGAAGATGAAAAGTTCTGGCACTGAGCGTGTGGCACATGAACCTGAATCCATGCAGAAGTATTCGGATGAGGTAAGAGAGCGGATTGCGAAAAAAGCCTATGAACTCTATGAGCGACGGGGGCGACAGGTGGAACGCGACGTGGAAGACTGGCTGAAAGCTGAGGAACTGGTCCGCAAAGAGATGAATGAGACTTGCTCATGAGTTACCTGCTGTTTATCTGACCGATCGTTCGCTTTTCCGCAATCCTTCTGCAGGAAGCATCGCTTCTACCCAATAGTTGGAGCACAGGCGGATACTGTTATGCACCGTATGGTCATGATCATTGCGGCACTATTCGTAGTCGGGTTTATCGAAGCACTCACGACGGTTCCGTCGTGGTCTGCCGACAGACAGAACACCGAAGGGAGTAAAGGCGTCACGGTGGACGACATCGGGCGAGGAGTTAAGAGTGCGGCTCAGAACATAGAGAAAGAGATTCCCAAGATGGGATCTGCGATCGGGAACGCATTCAAGAAGATCACAGAGCAGGGTTCGGGGAAATCGTCATCTCAAGAAGCAGGGAAACAGAAGCATTAAAAGGCTAGCTCCACTAGATCGATTCGATCGTGCTGGATCGAAAGAAGCGAAGATCTACTCTTGGACATGAGCGTCCTACCCAGCTAAGAACCGTTCAAGGAACGTCGTCGAGACATGCCCTTTTTGGAAATCGGGGTCGCCGAGAATGCGTTTGTGCAGGGGGATCGTTGTCTTGATACCCTCGATTGCAAATTCGTCGAGGGCGCGGCGCATGCGAGCGATGGATTCCTGCCGATCTCTTCCATGGGTAATCACTTTGGCAATCAACGAATCGTAGAAGGGGGCCACCATCATGTTCGATTCCATGGCCGAGTCAACGCGTACACCAAATCCGCCCGGCGCGTTATATCTGGTGATCATCCCCGGGGAAGGAGTGAACTTTTCAGGGTCTTCGGCATTGATGCGGCATTCAAGGCTATGTCCATTCAGCTTGATATCTTGCTGCTTGACGGAAAGGGATTGCCCATCAGCAAGCCTGATTTGTTCCTTGATGAGGTCAAGACCAGTCACCATTTCCGTGATAGCATGCTCGACTTGGATGCGGGTATTTACCTCCATGAAAAAGAAGTTGCGATCCTTGTCGAGTAAAAATTCGACAGTGCCGACATTCCTGTAGTGCACGGCCTTGACGGCTTCGACCGCGACGCGGCAGATTTCCCGGCGAAGTTTTTCATCGACGGCTGGCGAGGGGGTTTCTTCAACCAACTTTTGATGCCGCCGTTGAATTGAACAGTCACGTTCACCGAAATGCACCACATGCCCACGATGGTCGGCGGCAATTTGTACTTCAATATGGCGGGGCTCGAGAAAGTACCGTTCGAGATAGACAGCGTCGTTGCCGAATGTGGTCTTTGCCTCAGCCTGCGCGGCCTGAAACGCACGCGCAAGATCCTCAGCCTTATTGACCACACGCATGCCGCGGCCTCCCCCACCGGCGGAGGCTTTGATAATCACGGGGTACCCGATCTTCCCGGCCGCGTCGAGGGCTCCCTGTTCACTTTTCAACTCACCAGGGCTGCCAGGTGTGACAGGGAGGCCCCGGTGGGCAACGATTTCTCGTGCTTTGGCTTTGTCGCCCAGGAGTGCGATGTGTTCGGACGTGGGGCCAATGAATTTAATGCCAATGGACTCGCAGACTTCGGCGAAGTGGGCGTTTTCTGAGAGGAACCCATAGCCGGGATGGATGGCATCCGCTCCGGTGATTTCGGCGGCGCTCAAGACATTAGGGATATTCCGGTAGCTGAGGGCGGCATCTGAAGGTCCGACACAGACCTTCTCGTCAGCGGCCCGGACATGGACGCTTGCTGCATCGGCTTCGGAAAAGATCGCCACGGTCTTAATGCCGAGTTCCTTACAGGCTCGAATGATCCGGAACGCGATCTCCCCGCGATTGGCTACTAAGACTTTCTTGAACACGCAGATACTCCGATGTGGATCAAAGGAAGAGGGACAGGCTCCTAAGGCGTGGCTGTTGAATCAATGAGGAAGAGTGCCTGGCCATATTCCACCGGCTTGGTGCTTTCGGCCAAAATTTTCATGACCCGCCCATTCACTTCCGACTCGATTTCGTTCATCAACTTCATCGCTTCGACAATGCAGAGGACCTGCCCCTTCTTCACGTAATCGCCTTCTTCAACATAGGGATCAGCATCGGGCGAGGGGGAGCGATAGAACGTTCCGACGATCGGTGATGGAACGGTAATCATGCCGGGGGTAACTTCGGCCTGTGTCTTGATTGTGGCGGACGGTAGCGATGCCGCTGCCGGGCCTGGTGTGGATTGGTCGGCGACGTTGGCTGTAACAGCCTTGACCCCCACTTCGTTGCGCACACGGATCCTGAGGCCTTCGCGTTCTAGCTCCAGTTCTGTCAGATTATTCTTCTTGAGCAGATCGATCAGCTCTTGAATATGCCTAGTCTGGTCCCCCGACAAGGGGCGTATGCCCTGCCCACTGGATGGGTCAGTCAAAGCCTGGGGCAGGATAGCCGGAGCTCCGCCCTTCTTCGACTTACGTGAATTTGGAGTGCTCACCGAACACGCTCCACATACTCTCTCGTACGGGTATCGATCCTAATGACAGTCCCGCTTTCTAGGTAGAGAGGGACCTTGATCGTGGCCCCGGTTTCAACGGTCGCGAGCTTCGTGCCACCCGTGGCTGTGTCTCCGCGAAATCCTGGTTCCGTATCGCTGACTTTCAGCTCGATAAAGTTGGGTAGTTCGACGTCGATAGGGCGATGCTCGTACACAAGGATCTTCACGATCATGTCTTCTTTCAAGAGGTCTGCGTTTTGTCCAAGCTTGCCCTTGTCGAACGTCAGCTGTTCGAAGGTTTCTGTGTCCATAAAGGTGTAGGCGTCGTCGGTCGCATACAGGAATTGCATGGTCCGCTCTTCGAGATTCGGTTCCTCGAACCGCTCTCCGGAGCGGAAGGTCCGATCTAATACATTGCCAGAAAGGTAGCTCTTCAGCTTCGTCCGCACGAAGGCCCCACCCTTGCCTGGTTTGACATGCTGAAACTCGACGATATAGTACGGTTGGTTATCGACCATCAGGCGCACGCCACCGCGAAAATCGGTTGTGGAAATCACTCGATACTCCCTTCAGACTCTGTTCGGTCATTGAATCGGCTCCGCGATGGTCTTGTCCCTTTGGCTCTCCGCTGCGAAGCTGCTGGCTGGGGCGTCATTTTTTGGAGTCGAAATGCGATTAAATGGTCATGGAGCCCACGGAGCGCGAGGAGATATCCGGTTGGGCCCAGGCCGGTGATCTGCCCAAGAGCGACTCCTGCAATAAACGACTGATGACGGAATTCTTCCCGCTGATGGATATTGGAAAGATGCACTTCCACTGTCGGCAGACCGACAGCCGCGATAGCATCACGGATTGCGACGCTCGTGTGGGTATAAGCGGCCGGGTTAATAATTATTCCGTCGTATCTCGTCCGAGCTTCTTGGATCCAGGTAACCAACTCCCCCTCGCTATTTGACTGACACTGCTTCACCTCAACAGACAACTCCTTCGCCAGCTTTGAGATTGCCCTGTTCAGAGCTTCGAGGGACAGGGTGCCGTAAATTGACTGTTCTCTGGTCCCGAGGAGATTCAGATTCGGACCGTGTAAGACCAGTATTCGCAGCATGTCAATGTATTCACGGGCTGGATACATGAGGACAATTTCTCGCGAGAGAGCCCAGCAGAGCGGCATTGTAGCAGTCTGCCTCAGACCGGTCAAACGTATGAAGAAGTCAGGAAAGCTTGGGGTCCGATGGCGGCCTGTCGTCACGATCGTGACGACGTGACTCGATGGCGCGAAGCCAGGCTTCAAGCTGAGCCACGACATCAGCTTGAGGCGAAGGAGGGGGAGTCCCTGCCCTGTCGACGGAGTGAAGCTCCAGTTCAGGCGCTGCGGCCGGTTCCTTTGCCTGATCCTGTTCGGGGAGCGCACTCGCACTCAGTTCCGCTGGATCAGTCGCGGTGGAAGGAGTCTGGGTGGAGGAAGCTGTGATCTCGTCAGGAACGGGCGATCGGGCAGCCTGCTGGGTCGAGAGGTTGCTCGTGGCTGGAGTCCGCGGCTTCAGCCTTGCCGGTCCCTTCTGTTCTCCCAGAGGCCCACCTAATGCTGATTGAATCGAACGAGCTTCCTCATCACGTGGATTGGCCGCCAGAATGACGGCACAGGATTGCAGCGCCGACTCGATGAGCCCCTGGCTCTGATAAATCTTGATCAGGGTCCGATGCGCGCGCAGATTTTCCGGGCTCAATTTTACGGATTCTTCGAGAATCGCCTTAGCCTTCGTCAACTGACCCAGATGATCGTAGGCACGTCCAAGCGCGACCATGGCAGTGATGAAGCCGGGGTATAGTTTTAAACCATCTTCGAGGACGGCGGCGGCTTCCTGCCACATGCCGACTTTCCCATACTCTTCGGCCAATGGCATGAACGCTTTGGACTGCGGGTCTTTGGCTAATTGGGTAGCCAGTCGATCGAGTTCCATGGCATTGACAGTGGTGGTCTGATTTTGAGCCATAACGGCTAGCTTCCTCCCGCAATAATAGGGGAGATCAGTCCAGAATTTCTGCTTCGGAGTAGGGCTTGTGCATGGCTCAGAATGGCATCCGCAAGTGCTCGTTTCGGCATCAGGGGGAGTTCAATTGTGCTCCCCTGCCGGTCGATTAAAGTGGCGGCGTTCTGATCGCTACCGAATCCGGCCCCTACGATCGTGACATCGTTTGCAACGATGAGGTCGAGCCCTTTGGCTGTCAGTTTGTCTTTTGCATGGGCGATCAAATCGGTCGTCTCTGCCGCAAAGCCGACCATAAGCTGCGTGGTCCGTTGGGCAGATAGCAAGCTTAGGATGTCAGTGGTGCGTTCGAGATCAAGGGTTCGGTCTGAGGGCCCTTGTTTGGTGATCTTATGCGAGACAGGATGTCTGGGGCGAAAATCCGCCACGGCGGCTGCCATGATCAATACCGTGGACCAGGCAAGGCGCATGGACAGGGCTTTCGTCATGTCTTCCGCAGTGGAGATTGAAACAATTTCGACACCTCTCGGAGATGGGAGGGCTGTGGGGCCGGTGACGAGGATAACTTGGGCTCCTCTTGCCTGAGCGGCTTCGGCGATGGCATAGCCCATCTTCCCGGAGGAACGGTTAGAAAGGAAGCGAACCGGATCAATGGGCTCTTGCGTGGGACCTGCCGAAACCAGAACCCGGTGCCCCCGCCAATCTTGTCGAGGAGCCAGCGCCGTCTGGAGTGCCTCTAAAATCACAGCTTCGTCTGCCAAACGCCCTTGGCCTATTTGTCCGGAGGCCAGCGGGCCTTCAGAAGGATCTACCACGAGTGCTCCCCTGGCACGCAGGGTCTCCACATGATCTCTGACAGTTGGATGGGTCCACATTCCTCCATCCATTGCGGGGGCCATAATCAGCGGGCATTGTGCCGTAAGGAGCAGAGTGGACAGCAAGTCGTCGCCCAGCCCGAGCGCTGACTTGGCCAGACAATTGGCCGTGGCCGGGGCAATGAGGATGGCGTCTGCCTGTTCGGGTAATGATAGGTGTTTCATCTCCTGATGTGCGGCAAACAGATCTGTCGAAACCGGGTGGCCGGAGAGCACTTCAAACGTCAGGGGGGTAACAAACTTCACGGCAGATTCCGTCATCACGACATGCACGCTCGCCCCTTCACGGAGCAAGGCCCGGAGCAATATGACGGCCTTATAGGCCGCGATGCTGCCGGTTACGCCCAGCACGATCCGCTTCCCGATCAACGTCTGACCTATGGGCTCGGAGCCTTCCACCTCGTCCCCCTTTTATTCCTCGCTCTCACTCACTGCCGTCGGAGGGGTATCGTCGACATACACGCTCAGTTCTTTCTTGATTTCCTTTGCATCGTCGCCACTCATAGAAGCGACGCGCTCCATTTCACCTTCCCTACTGCGCTTTGACTCCTTCATGGCATCCCGCGCTTCTTGACCGACGAGATACTTGACTTGTCCCCGGAGGACTTCGTCGAGGGCGATGGTGGTTTCCTTGGTGAAGCGTGATGGCGCATGACGTGATCCCTGTAGAATGTGCTTCGTCCGCTGGGCTGCCACGATTGCCAGCCTATGCCGTGAATCAAACTCCTCTGCGGTGTATTGGGGCAAGAGTCTCAACATGTCGATCATGGAAGCGGTACTCCTTTGGGTTAGGAAAGATCCTTGCGATCTTCCGGTTTCTGGTCATCGTCGAAAATGAAATTGTTCTCGAGCCAGGTCATGTTCAATCGTTTCGTCTTCAAGCGTTCCGATCTGAAGATACTTTCGAGATCACCAAGCGACTGGTCGAGGTCATGGTTTCGGACGATGTAGGCGTACTCCCGGTAGCTCCACACCTCCTCTCTCACTTTGTGCAGTCGCCGTTGAATCTCTTCTTGTGAATCGGATGCCCTGGTTTGCAGTCGCGAGCGGAGGACGGTCATGGAGGGAGGAAGAATAAAAATCGGCACAGAATCCTCGAATCGTTTCTTAACCTGCATGGCCCCTTGGACGTCGATTTCCAGTAACACGTCAATCCCTTGGCCGATTTTTTCGTTCAACGATTTCAGCGGTGTGCCATAGAGGTGTCCATAAACCTGGGCCCACTCAACGAATTCGTTTCGGCCGATCATGTCCCGAAATATGTCTTCTTCGATGAAATAGTATTCACGTCCATGCCTTTCCCCTGGCCGCGGTTTCCTTGTCGTATAGGAAATGGAATGCCACAATCCGGAGAGGTTCGCGACAAGTTGTTTGCAGAGTGTGGTTTTTCCCGTTCCAGAAGGGGCGGAAATAATAAAAAGAATTCCCCGCCGATCCGCCGAGGAGTCAGGGTGGGCTGCTGCCGGCGCCGTGGAACTTGTCGTACTGCTTGAGCTCATTCGACGTTTTGGACCTGTTCGCGGATACGTTCGAGTTCGGCTTTCATAAGGACTACCTGACCGGCGATCCCAGCATCGTTGGCTTTGGAGCCGATCGTATTGACTTCGCGCCCAATTTCCTGGAGCAGGAAATCAAGGGTTTTGCCGACTGGCTCTACACTGTTGAGCGTCTGCTCAAACTGTATCATATGCGAGTCCAACCTGACTATTTCTTCCGTAATATCACCTCGATCCGCATACACTGCCAACTCTTGATGGAGTCTCGGGAGGTCGGGAATTTCGGATACCAGAAGCTTCTCCACACGAAGCTTCATCCGGGTATACGTCTCCTGGGCCAGCGACGGGCTACGCCCGGCAACGAGAGTCTTATATCTCCTGATCGTTTCAATCCGTGCGCGCATGTCCTCCGCCAACGCCTTCCCTTCTCCTGCCCGCATCGCAGCGAGGTCAGTCAGGGCCTGGCTGGCTACGCGTTGAACAACTTTGGCCAGCTTCGGATCTTCCGCTGGCTGATCCGAAACCGATACGACATCACGGAGTCCGGATATGAGCGCAAGGTCAATGGAACCGCTCAGCTTCAGCGAGTTCTTGAGGGTACGGAGAGCTTGATAGTACTGTTTCGCGAGGGCTTGGTCAAGGTTGACACTTCCTGCCCGGCCTTTGCCGCCTTGAAGGGACACCGTGATGTCAATGCGTCCACGGGCACAGCGTTGTTGGATGGCCTTCTTGAAGGAGTCTTCCAAGTGGCTCAACGGTCGAGGAAGGCGGCAGCTGATCTCCAGAAAACGATGGTTGACAGATCGTATTTCAACTGTCACGGACCCGTCCTGCCAGGGAGTTTGTCGGCGGCCGAATCCGGTCATGCTACGAATCATTGGGAACCTTTTTCCTTCCATGTACAGTGCCGGTAGATCGGACAGGTATGGCACTGAGGTTTCCTGGCGAGGCAGACATAGCGGCCATGTAACAGCAAGCGCTGTGAAATGGATGTCCACTGGGGGCGCGGTATGAGTTGCTGCAGGTCCTGCTCGACACGATCTGGATCGTCCGATTGGGTCAGGCAGAGCCGTTTCGCCACCCGTTTCACATGGGTATCGACAACGATACTAGGCTGGCCGAAGGCGTTTCCGAGGATCACGTTCGCTGTCTTCCTACCGACTCCCGGTAAGGTAATCAACTCATCCATCGTCTGCGGGATCTGTTCACCGAAACACTCGGTAACGATTTTGCCGCAGGCGACAAGATGCTTCGCTTTGCTCTTAAAGAAACCGGTGGAACGAATGATCGCTTCGAGTTCAGGGAGCTTGGCCGCTGCGAAGTCTGCCGGCTGCCGATACCGTCGAAAGAGTGCAGGAGTCACCTGATTGACTCGCTGGTCAGTACATTGGGCGGAGAGGATCGTGGCGACGAGTAGTTCCCAGGGAGAACGATGATCGAGTTCCATGTTCGGGTTTTTCATCGAACGTTGAAGCGTCGTGGCAATCTCCCGGAGGCGTTTTTGATGATCAGGTGATGCCAGGGATTTTGTCGTCATTGCTGGTACCACATGGCGCGATTGTGCAACCG
>Ga0070688_100000322_pt1 | contig 24489 bp, 27 predicted proteins | sample KBSS13HmetaG_FD_64679 | JGI IMG/M metagenome (GOLD analysis project Ga0070688, IMG submission 64679) | Switchgrass rhizosphere microbial communities from Kellogg Biological Station, Michigan, USA - KBS S1-3H metaG | ecosystem: Host-associated > Plants > Roots > Rhizosphere ...
AGACCGAGTCCGGGCTCGACGCGATCCGGACGCTCCTCGGGGGGCACCCGCTCCTGGGCCCGTTGTCGCTCGCGGCCTGGCGGGCCGTCGATGTCGGTTCCCGCGGGCCCGATCCCGAGGCGCGCGAAGCGGCCATCGCGGGGCTCCAGGAGTCCGCAGTGACGCTGCTCGAGCGTGCCGCATGAAGGCCCGCCTGCCGCCCCACCTGCTCGAGCTCCTGGCCCACCTTCGACCCGAGGAGCTGCGCGAACTCCACCGCGTCCTCACAGAACAGCTACCCCGCACCGCGTCGAGGTCTCGATGAGCCGCATCCCTACGCCCACCGAGATCCGCGCGCGAGCCTGGCTGCTCGTCGACGGGGTCACAGCACTCGATCAGTTCGTGACCGAGGAGGGGATCGTCCTCTGCCATCGGGACGATGCCTACACCCTCCTGGCACCCGGACAGCCCCGCCAGGCAGCGCGCGGACGCGCCGAGTTGTTCGTGCTCGTCGAGCGAGCGCTCGCGGCTCTGGTGCCCGCATGATCGCGGATCCGGCCCAGCTGTCGGCCGACCAGGATCTGTCCGTCGATCTGCTGCTCGGCGAGGCGGGTCTGGTGCTCCGCCGGTTCCATCAGCTCGCGGTCGAGGCTCGCGAGGACCTCGCGCAGGAGGCGGTGCTTCGGACCCTCGAGGCTGGGGCGACCAACCCCGCCGGGTTCGTGCGGGTGACGGCCCGGAACCTCGCGGTCGACCAGCTCCGCCGAGAGCGGCGGCGTCGACACGAGCCGCTCCTGGAGCTGCCCACCGGGGTTGAGGCCGTCTCCCTCGACGACCAGGTCGCCGAGCTCGAGTCGCTGATCGCGCGAGCGCCCACCTGCTACGGAGAGACGCTGCGGACCTCGCTCTCCGACGAGCCCGTTACCTGGGCCGATCCCCAGGCGCGCGATGCCTGGTACAAGCGCCGTGAGCGGGCCCTCGACTGGGCGCGACGCAAGCTCGGGATCTCACGCCCTCGACAGACGCGCGCGGCTCGCCAGGCGGTCGCCGCCGATCGGCCCGCGCAGGTGCTCGAGTACTTCCGCTCACGCCCGGGCTGGCACCGCACGCGGGCCGTGCGGGCCGCAATCCGCTGCACGACCGAGCAGGTCCGTGAGGTCCTGGCGATGCTCCGCGCCGCTGGGACGCTCGAGAAGCGAGGGACCACCTGCGCATCCGAGTACCGTCTGCGGGAGGGCGCATGAAGGGAGGACGCGCCAACCAGGGCCGAGCGTGGCAGCTCCTGCTCGACCTCCACCACGACCGCTATCGGCGGGAGGGGAGGGCGGTCATCGTCGCGACCCCGCCGCCCGTGAAGGTGCTGTCGCGTCTCTCCGAGGGGGGCACGTTCCGGGCCTGCTTCCTCGGGCTCGGGCCTCCCGACTATGCGGGCGTGGTCGCGGGGTTCCCACCCTCCGTCCTGGGCACGGCCCGGGCGGTGGCCTTCGACGCGAAGGACTGCTCAGGGCCCCGGTGGTCCTACGGCGATCTGCCGGAGCACCAGGCCCAGGACCTCGACGACTGGGAGCGCCTGGGTGGGATCGCGTTCGTGGCGCTGCGCCTCCAGGGGGTGGGGTGGGTGCTCCCCTGGTCCGAGCTCGGGGGCCGGTGGCACGCCTGGTCCGCCACGGAGGGGGTGGCGCGACCCGGTACGGCGTCGCTCGCGGCCCAGGACCTCGAGGGCTGGGCCCACCGGATGCCGCGCCCGGGCGACTGGATCGAGGCCCTGCCTTGACCCCCGCCCAGGCCGACCGACGTCTGCGGGGCTGCACCGTCCGGGTCCTCGACACCGAGACGACGGGGCTCACCGGGGAGGACGGGCTCGTCGAGCTGGCGATCGTGCAGATCGACGCGCTCCTCGAGCGGGACCGGACCGAGCCCCGGCTCGTGTTCCACAGCCTCGTCGATCCGGGCGTGCCCTCGCCCTGGGCGGGCACCCGCGTCCACGGGCTCGACCACCGGGACACCTACGGGGCGCCCACCTGGCCCGAGCTGTGGCCTCAGGTGGCGCCGTGGCTCGCCGATCCCGAGGTGGTGCTCGCCGGACATAACGCCGGGTTCGACCGCCGGTTCCTGCACTCGGAGGGGACGCCCATGCCGGAGTCGGTCGACTGGCTCGACACCGCCAAGATCCTCCGTCGGCTCCAGGTCGACGACGAGGAGGAGCGCCAGGCGGTCAAGCTCGAGGACGCGTGCCGGGCTCGCTGGATCCGGCTCGACGGGCACCGCGCCCGGACCGACGCGCTCGCGACGGCGCACCTTCTCCTGAGCCTGATCCGCGAGGCGTACCAGCTGCCCATCGGGCAGAGGCCCCCGGCGCTCCCCACGGTGGGGCAGTGGACCACGTGGCAGTCGAGGAAGCCCAAGAGCGAGAAGCAGAGGGCGCCGAAGGTGGACCCCAACCAGGTCGGGCTGTTCGCGCCCGCGACGAGCGGAGGACGGACGTGATCGGGCTCGACGACGAGGACTGCGACGGGGCCACGATCGATCTCGGGCCGTACCCGTTCGGGGTGATCCCCGGAGACCACGGCGAGGGGGAGTGGTGGCTGCCCACGCCGATCCCCGCCGAGGAGGGCGCGCTCGATCTGCCCCCCGACTGGTGGGCCGGGTGTCTCGAGGGGTTTCGCCTCGGCCTCGAGCTCGGGCGCCAGTCCGATGGGGCACCCGCAGCTGAGCAGACGCCCCCCCGGCGAGTCCTCGCAGAGCCCACGATCCGGGGCCGGCGGTGGCGCTCTTGACCGCGCCCCCCAAGCCCGACCTGGGCCGGCTCGCGGTCGAGCTGCTCGAGCTCGCGATCGAGACCGGGAGCCCCGAGCCGGTGCTCGGCTCGGCCGAGGCGCTGCTCGGGATCGCGCGGCCCGGGAAGTGGGCGGGTGAGGTGGAGGCGAGGCTCTTGAAGCTCGCGCACAAGCACCAGCAGGCGATCCGGCGGGCCAGCAAGGCGGTGTCGCGATCCGTCGTCCCCGAACGGCCGCCACGTGAGGTCCCCGTGCTCCCCCTGCTCGTCGTCCATGGCTCGGTCTGGCGGGTGCTCGTCGACCCCGAGCGCGGCTACCTCTCCGTCCAACGTGAGCTCGCGGCGGTCGAGCTCGCGCGCCTCCACGCGGTCGAGACGACGATCCCCGTGGGCGAGACGGGCTCGCGAGGCATGAAGCCCCAGGAGGTCTACGACGCCCACGGGGTCACCGCCGATCGGATCCGGTGGACCTACGGGTCGAGGGCGTCCGCCTGGGAGGAGGCGAGCCGGACGCTCGATCTGCCGGGCGCCCGGGTCCGCGAGGGGAGGGCCGCGAGGAGCGCCCGCGTCGAGGGCTGGCTCGCACGTCTCGTCGTCGAGCGCCAGCTGCCCAAGCTGCTCGACTGGCTCGCGAGCGCTGCCCGGCTCGACCGCCCCACCTCGGCCGTCCAGATCCGGGGGCCCGACAGCATCGGCAAGGCGATGCTCGCCGCGGCGCTCTCGACCTGGCTCGGTGGGACGACGAGCTACGGCGAGGCCACGGGCGACTTCTCGGCCCCGCTCATCCACGGGCCCCTGGTGCTGCTCGACGAAGGCGTCGCCGACGCGGTGCCCGATGCGTTCCGGAGGATCACCGGGAACACCGTTCACCGCGTCGTGGCCAAGCACCAGATGGGCCAGGACCTCGTCGGGTGCCCTCGCGTCCTCATCACCAGCAACGAGCCTGACCCCCTGCGCCTCGGACGAGAGGAGCTCTCGTCGGAGTCCGAGCACGCGCTCGGGCGTCGGATCCTCGTGCTCGACGGCCAGGTGGCTGCGGCCCGGTACCTCGAGGAGATCGGCGGCTGGGACACGACGGCCTCCTGGGCTGCACCCGACGGCGAGCTCGTCTGCCACCTGCGCTGGCTCGCCCAGGAGCGGGACGTGGTGCCCGGTCGGCGCTTCCTGGTCGAGGGCGACGGCGAGGGCTGGGTGGCCACCGCGCACCTCCGGAGGGGGGTCGGCGCCGACGTGCTCGCCGCCTACCGCGCCTACCTCGACGACCCCGCCCTGCGCGAGCGCTGCGTCCGCGCCGGCGAGCCGTTCCTGCACGAGCCCGACACCGTGGGGATCTCGGTGGGCGTCCTCCAGCGCTGCTGGAAGGTGCTGCTCGGAGGGCACGACAAGGTGCCCTCGAACCAGCACCTGGCGAAGGCGCTGCGTCGGCTCTCGGGCCAGGACAAGCCCGAGCGCGGGGGCCCCGAAGCCGAGCGCGGCCCCCGTCGGTACTGGGTCCCCCTGGCCCGCCTCGAGGAGGGCGAGGTGACGTAGTCCACCTGTCCGGAGCCCAGACCCACCACCGGACCCCCGGTGGTTCAGTCGTCATGGGCTCTGTCCACACTGTCCGGAGACGCGTCAACATACTCCGACCCTAGAGGATCTCTTGGAGTATAGGACAACGGTGATGACACTTCTATCTCACTTCTCTTTGTCTACAGTACGGACAGTATGGACAGTAAAGAACAGAGGCCAATCCAAGTCCGGTCACCCAGTCTGGTCAGAGTGTGGAGCAGGGTCGGACAGAGCGATCCTGCGTCTCACTCGATCCCGCCTCGCCCCGCTGGAGCGCCCATGACCCGTGACGAGCTCCTGGCCCGTCTCGCTGCCGAAGGTCGGCGAGACGGCATCACCGCCACCTACGAGGAGGTTCCGACCGTGCCCACGTTCCACCCGCTCGACGACCAGGTCCTCGTGAGGCGCCCGCCGGCCGAGGAGGTCCACGGCTCGCTCGTCATCCCCGAGCGCGCGAAGGAGCGCCCCCTCACCGGCGAGGTCCTGGCCGTGGGTCCGGGCAAGCGCCTCCGCGACGGCTCGCGCCAGCCGCTCTCGGTGGCCCCCGGCGACCAGGTGATGTTCTCGAAGTACGCCGGCGACGAGGTCACGCTCGACGGCGCCGACTGCCTCGTCCTCCGGGAGGCCGACCTCCTGGGCGTGATCGAGCCATGAGGCAGAAGCGCTGGCTTCCTATGGATGTCGAGGAGGCTGCCCAGGTGGGAGTCTCATGCCCTCACTGTCGCGTCGCACCAGGCGAGCCCTGCGTCGGCGAGGATCTCGTACGCGCTATCCATGCGCCTGGTGTGGACTCCTTCGGTCATGTGACCGGCGCAGAGCTTGGCAGGTACAGTCTCCATCTGCATCCTGAACGCGTTCTGGAGTGGTACGAGGGCGAGCACATGGACCAGGCGCTCCGACGCCTTCGGCTCACGCCGTGACCCACGCGGACCTCGTCACCTTCCTCGAGGAGCAGAAGACTGCCCTCGAGGCCATCGCCGGCCAGGCGCTCGCCGGGTCGAACGAGGGAGACGAGGACAGCCCGGCAGGCCGGCCGAACCCGGCGGCCGCGGTCAAGGCCCGCGAGCAGCTGGTCAAGGTCCAGGCCATGCTCAGCTGGGCGCAGGGGTTCCAGCCCGAGCCCGCGCCGACCCTGCCGAAGCGCCGGCCCGGTCAGGCGCAGCTCCGCGTCCTCGCCGTCCGCATGGTGGCGACGGGCTACGGCTCGACCGACGTCGCGAACCACCTCGGCGTCGACCGGCGAACCGTGAACCGCTGGCGCACCGAGGCCGACTTCCAGGAGCAGCTGCGCGCGCTCCAGGCGGAGGCCAACGCCGAGGTCCACGACCTGCTCGTCGCGGGCTCGGTCGACGTGGTGAAGGCCCTGCGCGTGCTCGTCACCGGCCCAGGCGTGCAAGACCACGCGCGCGCCAAGGCGTGCCAGCTGTGGATGGAGCTGCTCGGCCGCCACAAGCTCGCGCCGGTGTCGGTGCCGAAGCCCACCGAGGAGCTCGAGGATGAGGAGGACGTGGAGGCGGTGCTGGCGGCGGTGCCGACGGGCATGCTCGAGCGCCACCTCGAGGGGCGCCGCAAGGCGAGGGACCTGTGAGCGTCGATGCGCTTGTTGTCATCGAGAGGTCCGAGCTAGGGCTCACGCTCTGCGACCAGGCCATCGCGGCGTGCGTAGAGCAGGGCTGGTCGGCGATGCCGCCTGAACTGCTCGTTCTCCGGGACTGGCTCGAGGAGCGCGGGCTCCAGCTGTCGGACGAGCAGTTGTCGACACGGCTACTCGTCGAGGTCTACAACCGCCGTCTGTGCCAGACATTCGGTCTCTCGCCCACCAACCTTCGCGGCCCAGCACCCGAGCCTCTCACCCTCGGCGCCCTGTTCGGAGCGATGACGCGGTACGAGGTCGAGACCAGGCGTCGCCCAGACCGGTTCGAGCTGCATCCCGAGCAGCTACACGAACTGCAGCGAGAGCTCTCGCGGCAGCCGAACCTGAGCGGCGTCAACCGATTCGTGGACTCGGACCGCGGCGAGGAGTACTGGACCGTGTTCGGGATGCGGATCGTGCCCAATCGGACGCCGGGCGTGTGGCGCATCTACGCCGCGTCGGCGAGCAGCCGGACGAAGGTGTAGCCGGACTCGTCGACGATGGCCTCCACGCCGTACCGGAAGGAGTCGGCGGCGTGCTTGAGGTCGTCGTCCTTCCCGGTCCAGTGCCGGAGCGCGCGCAGGATGTCGGTGCACCCCTCGGCGACCTGGAGTGCTGGGAGCTGTCCGATCCGCTCGTCGAACAGCTGGTTGCAGCAGACGACGCCGCGGTCCACGCTGTCGGGCCCCTTCCGAGCGGCCCTGAACTCGATGCGGGGCTCGTCGCGCGGGAACCCCATCATCGCGGCGAACTCCTGCTCGAACAGCTGGTTCAGGGTCCTGGCCATCGTCGACTTCGTGGTGGCGTTGGTGTCGCCCGTCGCGAACAGGATCGACATCGGGTCGATCCCCAGGTCCTCGACCATCTGGAGCACCGCGCGCGCCTCGCCCCGCGCCGACATCCGCTCGGGGTTGCTCCACCCACCGAGCGCCCGGATCGCGAGCCGCACCCGCTTGTTGACGGCCTTGACCTGCCACCCGAGCAGCGTCCAGTGCGAATGCCCCGGCCCCTCGCCGTAGTCGGCGGAGAGCGCCAGGTGGAGGGGTGCGCCTGCCCAGGGCCAGCCCTGCGTCCAGCGACGATCGGCCGGCACCAGGTTGGGCTCGCGGAAGCCCACGAACCGGCGGGCGTCCGACACCCCCTCCCAGGCCCCCAGGATCCGCTGGTGGTACTGCCAGGGCGTGCGCGCCCCCTCGCGGACGCGCTCCTCGATCTGCGCGGGCGTGTACCAGGGGCAGTTCTCGGCGGTCAGCGCCACCTGGTAGAACGACCAGCCCTCGCCACGTCCGGCCTTGCGGTCCTCGACGCCTTGCTCGACGACCTCCTTCAGCCAGTCGACGGGCCGGTCCACCGCGGTGAGCAGCACCCACACGGCCCCGTGGCGGGAGAACACCCGGGCCTCGGAGGCCGTGAACCAGGCCGGCGGCGGCGGCTCGTCGAGCAGTACCACGTCGAACTCGTCGCCCTCGCCTGACTGTGGGTGAGCCTCGTAGCTCATGAACTCGCAGGTGCTGCCGTTCTTCAGGACCGCGATCCCGTTGCCGTTGAAGCCGCGCCCGTCCTGCCACGTCGAGCCGGGCGCGAGCAGGTCTCGCGCGAAGTGCGCGAAGTAGCCCGTGTGCACCCGGTTGACGCGCTTCGTCGTGGGGCCGACCACGCGCGCCCGGGCGCCGGGGTGCTGCTCGAGGAACCGGACGAGCTTCGCGATCCCCTGCCACGTCTTCCCCACGCGGTTCGCCGCGAGGACGCAGATCCTCCGGGACTCGTCGAGAATGAACTGCGCGAGCGCCGGGCTCGGCTCGAAGAACAGCCGGGGCTGGAGCCGGGTCGCGCGCTGCAGCCGCCCGAGCGCCCGGCGCGTCTCGGCCGACAGCCTCACGACGGCGCCGGGGCGCTCCCGTCACCCGAGCTCGCCGGCGCGGCCGGCGGAGCCGGAGGCTCACCCGGAGTCGGCGGCTGGCCCGGCGCGCCGGGTAGAGGGGGAGACGAGCCCGGCGTCGGGAGCCCCGCTGCCTCGGCGCGCGCTCGAGCGGCCTCTGCCTCGGCCTGGCGTCGCTCGTCCTGCACCGCGAGATCGGCCTCGGCGTCCTCGACCGACGTCCCGGGGTGGAGCTCCTGGTAGGCGCCCACCCGGTCGAGCAGCTTCGCGTCCATCTCGGCGGTGACGACCGGCCCGAGCTTCGCGCGCTCGTCGATCGTGAGCGCGATGCCGTGGTACCGGGTGCGCGCGGCGTCGGCGCGCACGCCCGACACGCCGCCCCGGCCCCGAAGCACCGCGGCGACCACGCGGTACAGATCGTCGTCGCCGCGCCGGAACATGACCTGGTCGCGCTTCGCGATCGCGCGCCGCCCAGCCTGGCTCACGACCAGCGCAGCCCCGCTCGACGGGGAGAGCGTCTCGACGAGCACGTCCGACTGCGGGATCCCGTGGTGGACGGCGAGCATGTTGCCGTACTGCCGGACGAACCGCTCGCTCTTGTCGAGGTCGATGGAGGCCGACCACGTCCCGATGTCGGCGTTGTCGCCGTCGACCTGCAGGACCGACGTCGGGTCCATCACGATCGTGCGCACGCCCGGACTCACGGTCGTTGCGTTCTGCACGCTCCCGCCCTTCACCTTGCCGTTGAGCAGTACGTGCTGGTCCCACGAAGCGCGCAGCGCGCCGTGGATGGTGGCGGTCCAGAGCAGCCCGATCTGCAACGTGCCCCGCGAGATCCCCGAGTTGCGCGACCACGGCGACCACAGCCCGTTCGCGCCTTTCGCGTGGTACAGCGCGAACGGGAGCACGGGCTTGCGCTTCTCGTCGAAGTAGGGGTAGTTGGGCCCGGTCCACATCGCCGGGTCGACGAACGCCGACGTCATCTCGCGCCGCCGGTCGTTCGTCCAGATCCCGAACGAGCCCTTCCCGTCGCGGATCGACCAGCGATCCCAGAACCACGCCTGCTCGTCCTGCCCGGGGATCGTGCGCCGCCTCGCCCACCAGGCCGTCTCGGCCCGCCCCTCGTTCGTGGCTGCCGGCTCGAGGTCGATCTCGTCGGGCGTGACGAGCTTGTAGGTCACCTGCTCGCCTGGCTCGTCGTAGCCGACGTACACGAGGCTCTCGTGCAGCCCGCGCACGTACTGCTGGTTCTGGCGGGCCAGCGTCCACCAGCCGCCCGCCTCGAGCGCGTCGACGAGCGGGCCCGTCCCGGGCCCGTCGACTGTCGGTGGCTCGTCGTACAGCAGGCAGGTCTGCTCGAGGACCTGGGTGAACAGGCAGCAGCTCGTATCCGGCGCCCCCATGAACCGGGCGCGCGTGGGGCCGAGCTGCCGGATCACGTGCGCGGCGAGCAGCGGCTCCCAGCAGTCGTCAATGAAGCTCCGGCGCGCCCGGGTCTCCTGGACCCGCGCCTGCTCGCCCTTCGGGAACTCGGGTCCGCTGATACGCTCGGCGCCCTGTTCCACGCGGACCTCCGTGTCGACAGGTTAGCACGATTGTCGATTTATCGACCGAGCTGTGGTATGCGAAGGGCACGACCGCCGAGACCGCCGCGTTGGGCGAAAAACACGAAGTCGAAGGAGTCGTCGAGTGCCTGATCCCGTTCCGACCCCGAACGCACCGCCGCCTGCGCCGGCCCCTACACCCGCTCCCGCCTCTGCGCCGAGCGAGCCTGGTCCGGTGCCGTATCAGCGGTTCCACGAGGTCAACACGCGGGTCCAGTCGCTCGAGGCCGAGAGGACACAGCTCCAAGCGCAGATCGCGGGGCACCAGCAGCAAGTGCAGCAGCAGGTACAGGCCGAGGTCGCGAAGGTGCGCCAGGAGCAGACGCTCCGGGTCGCGCTCGCGCGCGCGGGGGTCGTCGCCGACGGTGCCTCCGACTACCTCGCGTCCCAGTACCAGGCCCTCGGGCCGGCCGCTCCGCCGGTCGACGCCTGGGTGCAGCAGCGCAAGGCCGCCGAGCCCTACTTCTTCGGACAGAGCGCTCCCCCTCCGGCCCCCACGGCGCAGCCCCCTACCGCTCCGGCCCCCGCCGCCGCGGTGGGTCCTGCGCCGACTCCTCCCGCCGCGCCGCCGGCCCCTCCGCCGGCACCCGCACCCGTTGCCCGGGGCAACCCGGACGCGGGCGTGAACGGGGCTGCGGCCCACCCCAACACGCAGGACCCGCCGCTCACCCTCGAGCTGATCGACCAGATGGACGCTGCGACCTACCGGCGGAGGAAGCCGGAGGTGCGGAAGTTCCTGGACGCGCAGCGCCGGGGGTAGCGCCGGGCCCGGGAGTCTCCCGTGGCGAACGAAGTCTACGTCAGCGCGCAGGGAGACACCCTGCAGACCAACGTGCTGCGGCGCGAACTCGAGGACCTTCTCCACCAGAAGCCGTTCGCGCGGCGCCTCGTCGCTTGGCGCGGCTCGACGTACCGCACCGGCACCTCGACCATCAAGGTCGGCCAGATCGACCACGACGACGTGGCCGAGGCCGTCAACGAGGGCTCGGCCGTCAGCGGCAACACGGCGCTGACCGACGCGAGCTACACGCTGGCTCCAGGCCGCCTGACGATCAAGCGCAAGCTGTCCGATCTGCTGGCCGGCATCGACTCCACCGGCCTGATGGCCGAGGAGGCGTTGGCCCAGTACAACTTCTCGGCCATCGAAAAGAAGATCGACGCGCTGGTGTTCGCGGCGATGGCGAGCCTCACGGGCACGGCCGGCACCTCGGGCGCGGCCATGACCGTCACCGATTACTACACCGCGTTGCAGACGCTCCGGACGAGGCGGGTTCGAGGGAAGAAGGCGCTGGTCCTCTACCCGCAGCAGTACAACCATTTCCAGAGCGACATGCGCGGCGAGACGGGCCCGCTCATGCTCTGGCAGCCCGCGGGTGAGGTGGCCACCAACACGCTCGGCGACGACTACCTGGGCCGGCTCGGGGACATCGAGGTGTGGACCTCGGACGCGGTGCCCACCGCCAACGTCGGCGTCGACTCGGGCGGCGCGCTGATGCAGATCCCGGCCGACAGCCCGGACGGGGGAGCGCCCGCGGACGGGTTCTACACGGGCGATGCCGCGATCGCCATCGCCACCGGCGCTCCGGGCCCCGTGACGATGGGCAACGCCCGCATCCCGCAGGGCGGCCTCGTCTACAGCTCGATCCTCGGCAGCCCCGACTACGCCGACACCGACATCGTCACCAACGCCTTCGTCTCGGTGGGCGTCGCGCTGGCCGGCCGCGGCATCAAGGTCGCCACCCTCCGCTGAGGCGGAGTCGGAGTTCTCCGTGTCGCAGTACGTCGCCGAGTCCAGCGGGAACCTCGCCCCCGACGCCCAGGAGGGCGGCCGGGTGAAGGAGTTCCCGTTCGGGAACTTCATGCTGGCCCACCACCCGCTCGACTGGCAGCTCAACGCCGCGGGTAAGCTGGTGCCGGTCATCGTGCAGATCGGCAAGAGCGTCGGCAACGGGGCCGTGTCCAGCAAGGGGAACTTCAACGCGTACCGCCTCGAGCACGAGCAGCGCGGGTACGTCTTCATCCCCCACGACCTGCTCGGCCGCGACTACATCGACGTGTACCGCAACGAGCACGGGAAGAAGGTCCACGTGACCGTGTTCCAGGTGCCGGTGCCCGGCCTCGACGGCACCACCTGGGAGTTCCGCGCCGACGCGTACGAGAAGTTCCTGCGCCTGCTGAAGGCGCGCGGGATCGTGAAGACCCCACAGCCGTCGGTGATCCGCGGCATGCTCGCGCAGCGGTGCTACTCGCAGACCGAGCAGACGAAGCGCGGCCCGCGGGCCCAGACGCCCGAGATGGTCGACCGCTACGAGTCCGAGATGCGCCACCTGCGCGAGACCATCGCCTACCTCGAAGGCGAGCTCGCGGCGTCGATCGAGATCTACGGCGACACTCGGGGCGAGATCGACGACACGCTGAACGCCCTGCTCGACGCCTCGACGGCGATCGAGGACGAGACCCGCGCCGTGGCGCGCGAGGTGGCCGAGACGCTGCCGAAGGTCCGCAAGGCACGCGGGCCGAAGCGGGAGAGGGCCCAGCACACGGCAACCGCCGAGCCCACCGGTCCCGACGGCGAGATCGACGGCGATCACGTCGACGGCGAGGACGACGAGTGAGCGTCGGCTACCGGTTCCAGACGCTCCGCGCGGTCGAGCTCGTGGACGCGCGCGCCGAGGTGATCGACTTCGCGGTCGAGGACCTCCACCGCCCGAACCTCGAGGCGTGGGAGCGCGCGTGCGACGACGCGGCCCGGAAGGGCAAGCCCGCTCCGCAGCGCCCCCGGCTCGCGTCCGACCTCGCCCTCTGCCGCCGGGAGAGCCGGCGGATCCGCGTGAAGCGTGAGCGGGACGCCCACTACTTCAACGAGCTCACGAACCCGACCCCCCAGTACTGACTCGCACCCGGGGCCCGACCCCAGCAGGAGCAGACGATGGCCACCGCCCGCAACAACAGCACCGCCGGCAGCGCTGTTACCCGGTTCAACCGGAACATCTACGCCAAGCCGGATCCGGCGAGTCGCCTGTACGGGGCCGCCATCCTGCCCCGGGGGATCGCGCGCAACGAGTACTGCGAGATCTTCGAGGACTTCCGCCAGAAGGCGGCTTCCACCCCGGTGCTGCCCTGGACGGTGACGAAGACGGGCACCGACGAGACGGCCGACTACGTGGCCAACACGGCCGACGGGGTGCTGAAGTTCACCTGTGGCGGCACCTCCGAGGCCCAGACGATGCGGGTCGACTGGGGCGACCAGCTGCTCATCCCGGTCGGCAAGCTCCCGCGGATGGAGGCGCGGGTGAAGCTCCAGCCCGCCGGCGCGAACTACGGCACCACGACGCGCCTCGTCGTGGGCTTCGCGTCGGCCTACAACAGCACGCTCGACAGCGTGGTCAGCAACGCCTGGTTCCGGTTCGGCGACCACGCGGACCTGAACGTCTACGTCGAGGCCGACGACGGCACGACCGACACCGACGACTCGGACTCGGGCGTCGACTGGGTGGCTGCCGCCTACACGGTCCTCGAGGTCGACATCGACTCGTCGCTCGTGGCGCACTTTCTCGTGGACGGCGTCGAGGTCAAGACGGCCAGTCTCGCGGCGCTGGCCACGACCACGGTGCTGCAGCCGATCATCGCGATGCAGCGCGCCTCGGGCACGGTGCTCGACGCGGCGTCCATCGACTACGCCCACCTCACCTGGGTCCGGAGCTGATCATGAAGACCGTCGCCATGCCGCTCCGCTCGGGGGCGCCCACTTCGGCCGAGATCCGGGGCTTTCACGAGACCCGGGACACCGAGGCGGCTGCCCTGCTCGCCCTCGTGACGCGCACGTTCGGGACGCTCGGCCTGCCCCACGCCGCGGCCGAGGTCCTCAAAGTGGGCGCGCCGGTGCTGGTCCACGCGGGCTCGGGCCTCCTGCGCGCGCTCCACCCCGAGAGCCCGGGCGGCCCCCGGCTGACCCACGACGAGCTCGAGGAGATCGCCTGGCGCGCAGGCGAGGAGCTGAAGCGTCGCCTGGTCGAGGAGCTCCGCCACCGGGTGACCGAGCCGCCCCGCCCGGTGGTCAAGGGCGAGTGGGAGCCGCGCGCGCCCCGGGTCCCGGTGGACTGGACGGCCGCGGACGAGATCGCGCCCGACGGCCGGCGCTACGCCTTCGACCAGGAGTTCGAGACCGCGGACGGTGGACCCGCCGATCCGAGCGCCCCGCCGACCCCGCTCGTCGACCCGGCCGACCTCGAGGGGAAGACGGTGACGATCACTCCGATCCCGCACTCAGCCGAGATCGCCGGGGACGGCAGCGGGCAGGCCGCGCCCCCGTTCGATCCCGAGTCGCCGGCGACCGTGCACACCGGCCCGAAGCGCGGCGCCCGGGGCAAGGCCGAGACCACCACCCCGCCCGATCCGTCGGACCCCGACCCGACGAAGGCGGCCTGATCGATGTGGCCGGCCCCGCGATGGCTGCTCCCCCGGTTCGTGCAGAAGGCGCGCGCGGAGACGCTCGACTGCCCGCTGTACGACGCCAAGGGGCAGCTCGTCGCGGTGACCGCTGGCACCTTCTCGCTGCTCGACTCCGCCGGTGAGGCGGTCGTCGACGCGGCCGCGGTCATCGTCACGTCCGGCGTCGCGACCTACGCGCTCGGCTCGACGTTCGCCGACGACCACGACCTGCCGCAGGACCCGTGGCGGGAGCGGTGGGTGCTCGACGGGAAGACCTACGAGCGCGAGGTCCACGTCTGCCGGGTCGCACCCGTCGCCCACCTCGACACCGAGGCGTTGTTCCGGATGCACCCCCAGTGGCGCCGGCAGCTCCCCGCGAGTCGCTCCTCGTACGCCGAGCCCATCGAGGACGCGTGGGTGGAGATGATCGGCCGACTGCTCGGGGACAACCTGCTCCCGCAGCGCGTCCTCAACTGGTGGGCCCTCACCGTGGTCCACAAGTACTGGGCCGCCTCGATGATCTGCCGCGACTTCGCGACGGACAACCCCGGTGACAGCCGCTGGGAGCGCAACGCCGAGACGTACTGGAAGCGGAGCCAGGACGAGCTCGAGCAGCGCACCCGGATCCAGGCCGACGCCAACGAGGACGGGGTGTCCGACACGCCGGGCGAGCTCGACGCCGCCGAGCCCCAGCTGTTCCTCACGAACCTGCCCTCGACAAGCTGGTGGCCGGGGAGGGACTGGTGAGCACGCCTCGGTCCCAGCACGAGCAGCTCCAGCGCCTCAAGACGGAGATCGAGCGTGTCTCCGAGCTCCGAGCCATGGAGCACCTGTTCGCGCTCGGGCAGCCCGGGTCGCTCCAGCACCGCCGGTTCCGGTTCGAGCTGCCGACCTCGGCCTACGACGAAGGGCAGTTGCCCCAGCCGGGCATGCAGCTCGACGTGACCGACAGCCTCGTGATCGTCGTCGCCCACGACCTCGGCCCCGGTGACCACGACGACTCCTGGCGCCTGGCCTCCGAGGACGTGGCCAGGATGCTCATCGGGCTCTGCGCCTCCGATCTCGGCCAGCAGCTCCAGGTCAACGGCGGGGGCTCCTCCCCGAGCGTCAACGGTCACCTGATCGAGCAACGCGTCCGCCTGCAATACCGCTACTACCTCGCGATTCCGGAGGCGTCATGAGCCTTTCCACCTGGGGCAAGAACGCCACCAACTGCTATCTGAACGTGATCACGGGCACGACCACGTACAGTCGGATCCCCTACGTCGAGGGGGACATCAAGATCTCGGGACTGCAGCGGATCTGCAACGAGATCGTCCGGGCAACAGCCCGCGGCGGGACGCTCGGTGTCGGATACGGCGATCCGACCTTCCCCCAGATCACTCTCTCGGAGAAGGTCACCCAGCTCATCGCCAGCGCCGCGCCCGGACCCGCGCACGACATCCTGCTCGGCGTCGGTGCCTATGCCTCGGATGTGTCGATGTTCGGCAGCGGCAAGCCGTTCTGCGTCGACCTCGAGTTCGTCGAGAAGGGCGCAGCCTACGGCGATCCCGACGACACGATGCGGCTCTACCGGGTCATGTTCCCGGGCTACGACTTCGCCCAGGGAACGCCCAACACCCGCTCGTGGACGGGCACGGTCGAGGGCGTGCCCGGGTACTGGGGCAACTCGGTCGGCGGCGCCGGCACCGTTGCCAGCGTCAACGGCCTGATCCTCGCTCGACGAATCGACCAGGATGGCAACTAATGGCCGACGAGGAGCCCATCCCGCTCGCGCACAAGGTCGGCAAGGCTACGACGGCGCTCGTCGTGCCTTCGTCGCGGATGACCCGGCAGGCGGTGACGCTGGCCTGGACCGACGCGGGCGAGCAGTCCGAGTTGCGTCTCCCGGTGTGCGCCGCCGCCCTGGCGCTGTGCGATGCGGAGCTCGGCGCCCACCTGCGCAAGGCCGGCATCCGGTTCAACGGGGACATCCGCGAGCTCGGCTACACCGTCGTGGACTTTCTCACCGGCCTCCCCGACGGGAAGGACGCCACGATGGACGAGATCCAGACGGCGGGTTCGTACGCGGTGGCGCTGTGCTGGCGCACTCGTCGTGCCGAGGAGGCCGCGGCGGCTGCCCGCTCCAAGGGTTTTACGACACCGAGCTCGGACGCCTCGAGCTCGAACAGCTCGACATCGAGCAAGCCTGGCGACGGGATCCCGGCTGGCTGGGCACCCTCGACCCCGACGTCTGTCAGCGGCTGATCGACCACCACAACCTCCGCAACAAGGGGGGCAAGACGTGAGCCTCACCTACAGCGGATCGCTCTACACCCTCGGGGCCCGCAGCAAGGCGGTAAGCCAGCCAACGGCCCTCAAGGTGCTCAACGCTGGAGCGCTGCGGATCGTTGGAGTCGCCGAGCCCAAGTGGCCGGTCGACACGGGGGACTCCAAGCGCTCGCTGCACGTCACGCTCTCGGCGCAGGGCGTCGTGATCAGCGCCATCGGGTACGCGCCCTACATCCTGTCCAGGGGCATCCGACCCTGGGACGCCTACATCATCAAGCCCTTCGAGCAGTTCATCGTCTACGAGGCGCCGAAGGCGATCGGGACTGCGGTGCTTCGGGCGCTCGCGGTCGGTTCGCAGGTGGGGGCGCGCCTTGGCTGACGTTGTTGGCGAGGGCAAGGCGGTTCTCACCGCGGACACGAGCCAGCACGATGCGGCGCTCGTCCGGGCGGCGAAGGTCGCCGAGCGCGAGGCCATCAAGGCGCAGAAGGCCGCCGAGCGCGAGGCCATCAAGGCCACCAAGGTGGCGGAACGCGAGGCGGCGAAAGCGGCGAAGGCTGCGGAGACAGCCGCGAAGGGGATCGGGGGCGCCTTCGCGGCTGCAGCCAAGTCCATCCAGTCGAACCAGCTGATCAGCCAGCTGGAGACCGTCTCGTCGCTGTTCATCCAGGTCGGCGGGTCCGTCTCGCGTGCCGCCTCGCTCGTCACCTCTTCGATCCGCCCGGTGGCCACGGCCAGCACGCTGCTCAACGCGCTCGGCGGTGAGGCGCTCACCGCCGCCGCCGGGTTCGGAATCTTGGGCGCTGGGGTGCTGCAGCTCGCAGAGCTCGGCCTGGTGGTCAAGACGCTGGGCGGATACTCGGTCGAGCTCGCGGACGCAGCCGAGGAGTCCGCCGAGTCACTGCGCAAGCAAGGGTTCTGGGTCGGGCCCGAAGCTCAGGCGCAACTCGACCGGTACACCGAGGCGACCCGACAGCTCGGGTTCGCCTTCGACGAGCTGAAGGTGCAGGCCGGCGCTCCGGTGGCCTCGGAGCTGGGGGTGATCACCAAGACCCTCGCCGACAACGCGCGCGGGGCCATCGACACTGCGACGAACCTGTCCCACCTCGGCGACCGGATCATCGACCGAGTGGCGCCGCCGATCGGCCTCCTCCGCGATGGCCTCCGCTGGGGGGAGTCGAGCCTCTACCACGCGCTCACCGATACGACACGGGCCACGCTCGATCAGGACGTGGCCAACGAGAAGCTCCGGCAGTCGTTCCAGGAGTTCGGCCCCTTCCTCGACAACGTCAAGGGGGGTGCCCCGAAGCCGGTTGCCGTCGCCGCTCCGACGAAGGCCGACGAGGATGCTGCGAGGGCCCGCGCAGCGATCCTCGCGCAGGTCGGCGCAGAGCAGGCGCAGATCGACCAGATCGTGGGCCTGTCCTGGCTCCACCTCGACGCGACGCACGAGAAGTACACCGTCGACGCCGCGCAGGACGAGCATGACCTGACGCTCGAGATCCTCGGCAACAACGCGAAGCGAAAGGCATCCGACGACGCGCTCGCCAGGGCCAAGCGGGCCCAGATCCGTCAGATCGCCGAACTCGAGGCGCAGTCCGTCGCGAACACCGCCGGCAACTTCGCCTCTCTCGCTTCGTCGGTGGCCGACAGCTACCAGGCCCGGATCGACGCCGGTGAGCACCTGAGCCGGAAGGAGGCACAGGCCGCGAACGCCGCCCTTCAGGAGGCCGAAGCGCTCCAGATCGCCCAGGCTGGCATCACGGCCGCCGTCACGTTCTCGAGTGGCCTCGCGTCGCTGCAGCTCATGGGCGTGCCGCCGCCGGTCGCGATCCCACTGGCCGTTGCCGAGGGCGCTTCGAGCTTCGCGGCAACGGTCGCCGGGATCCGCGCGCATCGCCCGGCGTCGTTCTCGTGGCGCGGCGACACGAGCGCCGCCGGCAACCCGGGCACGGGTGGTGCCGGCTTTGACCCCATCACCGGCGAGGGACAGACGGGCGGCAAGCCCACCGGGTCCTCCGACGACACCTTCGCGGACGGGACCACCCTGCCCGGCAAGGGCCGCGGGGGCACCACCGACCGCAGCTCCCACGGCACCGCCCTCGGCCTCACCCCAGAGGCGTCGCGCTTCCTCCGCTCGATCCGGCGGGCCGGCAAGCGCCACCCGAGCGGGAGGCTCTGATGGCCCGTCAGGCCCCCCGGTTCGGTCTCGGCCTTCTCACCCGGGCGCTGTGTACGGCGACCCTCGCTGCGACCGGCGCCGGCACCCGCGACTCCGCCTACACCCAGGACGGTCCGGGCCCAGGAACCCCCGTCGTCGAGGACGGCTCGACCTGGCGTCCGCGGATCGCCGAGGCGCAGAGCCAGGGCCTCACCCTCGCGACGATCCGCGGGGGGTACGCGGGCCGGGACGGCGCTCAGGTGGTGTACCGCCTCGAGGACGACGAGGACGACGAGGACTACCGGAGCTGGCAGGAGCCCGTGTTGATCACGGGCTGGCACTCCCCGGTGGACGCCTGGGGCGCGTCGCAGACCTGGGACGCGTTCACGGCCACGGTGATCCGCGAGACCGGCGTGATCGTGATCGTCGCCGTCGACACGGCCACGAACGACGCGCAGACCTGGTCCTACGACCCGAGAACCCGCGAGTTCGAGACGCTCTACGACTGGGACTCGGGCGCCGCCGACGGGCTCGTCCTCCCGGTGGGACTGGCGTACGACGCCGAGCGGAGCAGGGTGCTGCTCTGGTCGGGGTACGCGAACCACGGCGCCCGCCAGCAGACGGCCTACCAGTCCCTCGACGGTGGCACGACCTGGACGCTCTACAGCCGCGGGTACGCCCTGGGCTCGGCCGATGACTCCGGGGTTGGGGCCGGCACCTACCCGACGACGGGCAGCTTCTACCCGGTCCCGGGCGACGACCTCGACTGGCTGCTCATCGTCAACGAGGACCTGTCGGACCTGACGGCTGCGAGTGCCGCGAACGGGGTCCACCTCGCGAGCTCCGACGGCGGGATCCGGTGGGATCTCGTCACCGACACGACCGTCGCCGGGATCGTGGGCCAGCCCCTCAAGGGCCCTGCCGGGTTCGCGCTCGTCGGCCTCGACACGAACGACAGCAAGCACCTGAAGTGCTTCTTGGCGGCCCACGCGCGCGCCCGGTTCGAGACCGAGGTGGTGATCGACGACAGCCGCTCGTACTCGGGCGCCTGGGCGTGCACCGACTACGACGGCACACTCTACGTGGTGGCCCGGGGCGCCACCGGTGGCGTCAGCTTCGGCCGGTTCTACGCCTTCCGCTCGACGGACGGCGGGCTCACCTGGACGGCCTACGGGTGGGGGGTCCTCTCCACCGCCTCGGCCACCCACACCCTCGATCCGCGGTGCCTGGTGGCGAGCCAGGGACAGCTCCACCTGATCGGCACCTGCGCGGGCAGCGCCACCACCGACCACACCCTCCAGGTGGTCTCGCTCGGCGGATGGTCCCAGGTCGCGCACGGCTCGGGGACGACGCAGGCGGTTCGCGACCCCAGCCACCGGTTCGGCTACGGGGTCGTGGACTCCCTCGCGATCAACGGCTGGACCGCCTGCTACCTGCCGCTCGGGCTCCCCGACAACCTGGGGTGGACGGCGTCCGGCGCCACCGGGACGCCCGACCTCACCGACACGGTCCCGGGCCTGCACCTGTCGACGACCGCGGGACAGGCCGTCGACTACTTCATCAGCGGTGGCACGACGGCCGCGTACATGGCCGCCGACCTCGAGCTGCGGCTCCACGCCACCGGGAACGTCGACCTAGCCACGCTCGGCGCTGCGGGCGGAGGCGTCTACCTGTCGCTGACCCTGTCCTCGGGGGCCTACTACTACGAGGCCCGGCTGGACATCGGGTCCGACGGCATCCAGATCGTCGACACCAACCTGGCCGGGTCTCCTGCGATCCGGGGCTCGGTCTCGTTCGACACGTCGGTCGAGTTCTTCCGCGTCCGGGTCGAGCTCGCGAAGGGGAACGTCACCGCCTGGGCGTCCCTCGACGGGGTGATCTGGCAGCGGTTCGTCAACGGGGCCACCGTCACCAACGCCCCTGCGTTCGCCGCCGGCGCGGACCTGATCTACTTTGGCATCCAGTCCACGCAGATTGGCAACTGTCATATCCGCTTCATTGGCTGTGGTGCTGGAGTGGACTGGCAGTACGGGATCGACGGAACCAACCAGGTGGGCGACGCCCCGAACGACGGTCCGCTCGGGCACTCGTTTGGCAAGGCGGTCCCGCCCCCGGCGACGCCGTACCCGATCCCCGAGGGGACGGCCGAGGGCGAGTCGTTGGCGCTGCTCTCGGCGACGGGCGGCCCCACGACGATGCGCGAGGTCGTCGAGCTCCCGGTCGCGTACAGCCACGGGATCCAGAACGTCGATCCCATCGTGAGCCCGTCGCCGCGGCAGACCTGGCGCGCCACCGACGACTCCGCGGTCGAGCTCGTCTGGGACCAGGGCGAGGACGAGGAGATGTGGACCGGGGGCGCCACGGGCCTCGTGGTCGTGGGCACCCCGCGGTTCTGGGTCCTCGCCCAGGACGACGGGAGCTCGGGCTGGGACACCCTCGGGACCCTCGACCTCGCCGAGGCGGAGGATCTGCTCTGGGTCCGGGTCGGCCGGTACGTGATCCCCGACACCGGCACCGACAGCATCGACCGGCGGTTCGCGGAGAACGAGCTCAAGGGCGGGACCTTCGACCTCGACGGGGTGTGCCGGAGGATCCTCTCCAACTCCGGGGGCTTCTGGACCGACGACGCGAGCGTCCAGCAGATCCGGATCGAACTCGAGGGCCTCGACGGCTCGGAGCCCGACGGGGGCTCCGCGGGCGTGCTCTGCGCTCCTGGGGCGGTGCTCGTGGCGCACCGAGCCGACGAGACGCCGAGGCGCTACCTGCGGGCCAGGGCCGCCGCGAACCAGGCGGTACCCGGCGACGTGTACGAGGCCGGGTGCGTGGCCCCGTTCCGGGTGGTCGGGCTGTCGGACCCGGAGTGGACCTGGAGCGCCACCACGGGGCTCGTGCGCCGGTTCTCGGTCGCCAGCGACGGGACCACGACGGCGACGGAGCTCGGCCCCGCGGGCCGGCTGCTCGCGTACAGCTGGGGCCGGAGCCCGCTCGGCGAGGCCCAGTCCCTGGCGGTAGCCCCCGACCCCATCCAGGGAACCGCGCCGAGCTCGCCGATCGGGAGCGCGCTCAACGCGCCGATGGACCTGCCGGGCCTCCTCGAGGAGACCGAGTCGGGAGCGATCCCGGTCGTGGTGCTCCCGCGGACCCCGTCGGAGACAGCCTCCACCACGAACCGTCGGCTCTGGCTGCTCGGTCGTGTGTCGTCGGGAGCGCTGACGGTGCAGGGCACCAGCGGGGCCGAGGGCCTCAACGAGTTCGTGACCGGCCCCTCGCTCGGCGTCCAGGAGCTCCGATGAACGGCGCCGTCCCCTACCTGCTCCTCGAGCTCACGGTCGACGGGCGCGTGTTCCGCTGGTCCACGACGCGGATCGAGATCGGCGACGTGGTCTACGAGGCGGGGCTCGAGAACCTGACGGTCGAGCTGGGGTCGGAGTCGGTGTCGGTATCCGTCGTCGACCCGTCGGTGGACTGGCCGGCGCTGGCCCCGGTCGCCGACGGGGGATCCGCGGCGCTCCGCCGGTGGCTCACGGGCCAGGCGCTCGAGACCGCTCAGGTGCTGTGCGCGGGCGAGGTCCGTGTCGGCAGCTGGGGCGCCCGCGACGATCCCTTCGCCGCCACGATCTACCGCACGTCGGGCCCGAGCCTCGGCACCCAGGTGCCCGACGTGGTGGCCCAGATCAGCGACGACACCTGGCCGCTCCCGTCCCCAGGTCCGAGCGGGGTCGAGGTGGTCGACAAGGGGCGCAGCTACCCCATCATCTTCGGCTACCCCGGCTATCAGGGCGAGGATCTCGCGCAGTTCGCGGTGGTGCCGATCCCGGTGGGTCAGCAGGGCGACGGGAGCCTCGGGCGGCCCACCGAGTCGACGACGGTGCCGGTGGTGGCCGAGGATGGCGCGCTCCAGATCACCTCGGTGCGCGTCTACAACGACGCCACGAAGATGCAGTCGGACGAGAACTGCGTGTTCCAGGCCGACGGCCGGCACCACGCGATCCGGATCCTCCAGTTCGCCAACGGCTCGGCGACGTGGCCGGACCCCGCGGACGGGACCCCGAGACTCTACGCGGGGTACTTCCCCTCAGGGGGCGGAGGACCGCGCCCGGCCTACGAGGTCCTGACCTACGGCCTGCGGCGCTGGGGACCGGACTCGGCCGACTGGAGCCGGCTCCCCGAGGTGGCGGACCTGCTCGGCCGGTTCCTCGTCGACACCTGGATCCCGAGCCCCGAGGAGAACTTCTGGGCCTTGTTCCGCCAGGCCCTGCTCCCCGACCTGCCGGTGGAGATCCGGAGCTCCGAGCGCGGGCTGTACCTCGTCGAGACCCGGTACCGCAGTGACCCTCGGCGCCAGGTGGGCGAGCTCGACGTGGATCGGGGAGACGCCGCACTCCTCGGCCCGGTGGTGCTGTCGGACACCGGGCCCTACTCGGAGTTCTCGGCCAACTTCCGATTCGATCGGGACGGAGGCTCGCGGGGTCTGGTGCTGTACACCGGGCGCGAGGGGGTCGAGTCCTCGGTCAAGATCGGCGCCGCCCAGATCCTCGAGCTGTCCACGACGGCGGTCCGCTCCTCGCTGTGCTCGCGCTCGGCCTCCAGGTACGGCGACAGGGCCGCGGTGCCGCTCGACATCGACTGGACCTGGGACGAGGGCACGGTCGTCGCGGTCCTCCAGTGGATCGTCGAGCGGGACGCGCTGCCCGCTCGGATCGTCAGCTACGACGTGAGCGCGTCCGGCCTCGATCTGCGCGAGGGGGATGAGGTCCTGTTGACGGACACGGCCCGAGGCTTCGTGGGCGTGCCCGCCATCGTGGCGACCCCGCCGGTCTACAGCGCGACCACCACGCAGATCGACTTCCGAGTTCCACCCTGATCCGAGGATGAGGTGACACCATGGCACGTGAAGCATCGGGAACCCTGGAGCTGCGGTTCCACGGCGAGGAGCGGCTCACCGGCCGAGGGATCGGCAGCGACACCGGCCGGCTCCCCCACAACCTCGACATCGTCAGCAACTTCCAGAACGGCACGAGCGACGGGCAGATCGACCGGATCTACAGCACCGCCGCGGGCTCCGTGGTCGCGGCCTCCCCCGTCACGATCGATCTCGTCGGCACCTCGCTGCCCGACGTGCTCGACACGGGGCTCTCGGTCAGCTTCGCCGACCTGCAGACGCTGATCCTCGTGAACACCACCGCGTCGGGCGGAGGCAACCTGCTCGTCGGGGGCGCGACCCACTTCGTCGGGCTCGTGGCCGACGCCACCGACGTGATCGTGATCAAGCCGCAGGGCTGGATCGCGATCGACCTCGGCGCCACCGGCCTCGCGCTCACCGGTGGGACCAGCGACGAGATCAAAGTCGACGCCTCGTCGGGGACCGTCACCTACAAGGTCCTGGCGCTGGGTCGGTCGGCCTGATTCAGCAACTCGGAGGGTAGGTGCCGACACGGCGGGTCGCAGGGACGTGGCTGGATTCGGTCGACCCGACGGTCAACGACGACCGGTCGACCGATCCGCTCGCGCCGAAGCTGACGGGTGACCGGTGGGTCACCGACTCGGGCTCGACCTGGACCTGTTGGGACGACACCCCCGGCGCCGCGCAGTGGGTCCAGGAGGACGGCTCGGGCGGGGGAGGTGGGGGAGGCGACTCGATCACGATCGACGGTGCCGCGGTCGTTGACGTGGACTTCGACGACGCGACCCCGGCCGCCCCCGCTGGCAGCCTCAACGTCCTGTGGCAGATGGACGGGTCGAGCCCGCCGAACGTCAGCGCCTACGTCAAGACTGACAACACGACGCTCACGATCTCGTCGGGTGCGATCCGGCGCGCGGCGCTGACGGGCGACGTGACAGCCCCGGCCGGGAGCAACGCGACGACGATCGCGAACGACGCCGTCACGTTTGCCAAGATGCAAAACGTCGCGACCGATCGGCTGCTCGGTCGCGACACGGCGGCGACCGGCGACGTGGAGGAGCTCACCGTCGGCGGTGGGATCGAGTTCACCGGGTCGGCCGGCATCCAGCGTTCCGCCCTCACCGGAGATGTGACGGCGAGCGCTGGCAGCAACACCACGGCGATCTCGACCTCGGTGATCACGACCGCCGCCCGCACGGTGCTCGACGACGCCACCGTGGCGTTGATGCTCACGACCCTCGGCGGCGTGCCTACGACGAGAACCCTGACGGGGGCGACCCCGATCCTCATCGCCGGCGACAAC
>Ga0070688_100000323_pt1 | contig 24452 bp, 24 predicted proteins | sample KBSS13HmetaG_FD_64679 | JGI IMG/M metagenome (GOLD analysis project Ga0070688, IMG submission 64679) | Switchgrass rhizosphere microbial communities from Kellogg Biological Station, Michigan, USA - KBS S1-3H metaG | ecosystem: Host-associated > Plants > Roots > Rhizosphere ...
AGGAACAGGTCGTCCTCACCGATGTGGTACATGTCGCCTTCGAGCTTCGGCAGCTGTCCGGTTCCGAACAGGGCGGCGCGGCGGATGACGTGCGGCGGCGACACCTCGGTGTAGCCGTGGTGCTGGACGTGGAAGTCGAGCATGAAGCCGATGAGCGCGCGCTCGAGCTTCGCCCCCATGCCGGTGAAGAGCAGGAAGCCCGAGCCCGAGATCTTGGGCGCCCGCTCGAAGTCCATGAGCCCGAGGTTCGTGGCCAGGTCCCAGTGCGCCTTGGGCTCGAAGTCGAACTTCGGCACCTTGCCCCAGGTGCGCACGACCTTGTTCTGGGACGCGTCCGAGCCCGGCGGCACCGACGGGTGCGGCAGGTTCGGGATCCAGGCGGCGAGGTTCGTCGACTCCTCCTCGAGCTGGCGCAGCTCGGCATCCAGCTCCTTCACCCGCTCGCCCAGCTCGCGCATGGCGGCGATCGGGCCCGAGGCGTCGCCACCCGACTTCTTGAGCTTCGCGATGTCCTCGCTGGCGGCGTTCCGCTTCGCCTTCAGCTGCTCGGTCTCGTGCAGGAGCGCCAGTCGCCGCTCCTCGAGCTGGTAGAAGCGCGCGAGGTCGAGCTCCACGCCCTTCAGTGCGATGCCGGCCTCGACCTTGTCGCGGTTCTGGCGCAGGAATTTCGGGTCGTGCATGGGATTCCGTGGCTCGGGGTCACGAGGGCGCGGCGCGCGGCGCCGCGGGTCATCATCGCGCGCGAGTGAACGCGAACCGACGTCCCCGCGCAAGCGCCCTGAAAACGGACGCTCGCGTGGGGACCGAGCTCGAGTGCCCACGTCGGTGGGCGCCCATCCTCAGCGGGCGGTTCGCTGCTACGGGTGCGTCGTCCTTCGGTAGCGCACCTCGTGCGGCAACGAGTCCTGGCTCACCTCGCCGCGCGACAGCTCGCGCGAGTGCGCGTACGCCACGCGAGCCTCGTCGTCGCGGCCCAGCTTCGAGAGCGCCATGCCCAGGCCATAGAACGCCGCCGGGTCGTCGGGGTTCACGACCGCCGCCGCGGCGTAGCGCTTCGCCGCGCTGGAGTAGTCGGCCGCGCGGTACGCCGAGTTGCCCGAGTCCACGAGCGCCTGCGCGCGCAGCTTGCTCGCCTCCGCGGCAGGCTGCTCGGCGACACGCGAGCCGCCGCAACTCGCGAGCACCGTCACACCCAGCGCCACCGCGAGCACGCCGTGCCTGGGGTTCACGGTTGCCGCACGCCCGGGCGCACCGCCTCGGCGTGGGCCCGGGTCGCCTCGGCCGGCGTTCCCGCACTCACGCCGAGGTCGCGCAGCCGGCCGTCGCGCAGCGAGTAGATCCAGCCGTGCACGGTCACCTCCTGGCCGCGCACCCAGGCGTCGCGCATCACCGTGGTCTGGCTCACGTGCAGCACCTGCTCGATCACGTTCAGCTCGCAGAGCCGGTTCCAGCGCGCCTCCCCTTCGGGCAGCGTGGAGAGCGCCTCGGCGTGCGCGTCACGCACGTCCTCGATGTATCGGAGCCAGTTGTCCACGAGCCCCAGGCGCTGGCCCTCCAGCGCCGCCTTCACACCGCCGCAGCCGTAGTGGCCGCAGACGATGACATGGCGGATGCCGAGCACGTCCACGGCGAACTGGATCACCGAGAGGCAGTTGAGATCCGTGTGCACGACCACGTTCCCCACGTTCCGGTGCACGAACACCTCGCCCGGGAGCTGGCCGGTGATCTGGTTCGCGGGCACGCGGCTGTCGGAGCAGCCGATCCACAGGATCGTCGGCTTCTGGATCGCGGACAGGTCCTCGAAGAACGAGGGCTGCTGCGCGCGCACGCGCTCGGCCCAGCGCCGGTTGTTCTCGAGGATCTCGCGTAGGTCCGCCATCACCCGTCCTCCGGATGTGCGTCGGCCCGCCGCGCCTCGCCGCCGCACGATGGTGCGGACGGCGGTGCTCAGCGGGCCTTGTGAACTCAGGCCTTCGCGGTGGCCGCGACCTTCGCGCGCTTCTTCGCGCGCACGGCCTTGGCGCGGGTCTTCCGCTCGGTCACCTTGCGCGGGCGCGCGCGCTTCACCGCGGCCTTCGTCGTACCCGCCTTCTTGGTCGGCTTGCTGGGACGCGCGGCGATGATGCCGACGCGGCGGAACAGCGACGCCGCCTGCGTCGACGGCTGCGCGCCCTGCCCGATCCAGCTCTTCACCTTCTCCTCGTTCATCTTCACGGCGAATGGCTTCACCATCGGGTCGTAGTAGCCAAGGATCTCCACGAACCGGCCATCGCGCTGGCGCCGCGAGTCCGCGACCACGATCCGGTAGAAGGGCCGCTTCTTCGCTCCGGCCCGCATCATGCGAATGACCACCGCCATGCTGAAGCTCTCCTTACGTGTGTGGAAGGGCCGCTCGGGGCGGCCCGGGGTAGGGTTTACGAAATCCGCGGGATACTAGCGCATCCGGCCGCGCAGGCCCGCAAGGCCGCGGGGGCCCTGTTTCAACGCCTTCATCATCATCCGTGCCTGCTCGAAATCCTTGAGCAGGCGATTCACCTCGGGCACCGACGTGCCGCTGCCCGCGGCGATGCGCTTGCGCCGGCTGCCGTCGATGATCTTCGGCAGCCGCCGCTCCCTGAGCGTCATGGAAAGCAGGATCGCCTCGTAACGCTTGACCTTGTCCTTCTGCGGCGCGAGCTGATCCATGGCGTTCTTGGGCAGGCCGGGGAGCATCTTCACGATGTCCTCGAGCGAGCCCATCTTGCGCACGCTGCGCATCTGCTCGAGGAAGTCCTCGAGCGTGAACTCGCTCTTGCGCATGCGGGCGGCGAGCCGCTCGGCGTCTGCTTGCGACACCGCGGCCTGCGCGCGCTCGACCAGGCCCACGACGTCGCCCATGCCGAGGATGCGACCGGCGAGCCGTTCGGCGCTGAACACCTCGAGGCCGTCCAGCTTCTCGCCCACGCCGAGGAACAGGATCGGCTTGCCCGTGACCTGTCGCAGCGAGAGCGCCGCGCCGCCGCGCGCGTCTCCGTCCATCTTCGTGAGCACGACAGCATCGACGCCGATGCGATCCGAAAAGGCCTTCCCCACGCGCACGGACTCCTGGCCGATCATGCCGTCCACGACCAGGTACACCTGGTGCGCGCGCACGGTGCGCTTCAGGTCCTCGAGCTCGGCCATGAGCGCGTCGTCGATGTGGAGCCGCCCCGCCGTGTCGAGGACGAGGAAATCGAAGCCGCGAACGCGCGCCTGCTCCAGTGCGCCGAGCGCGATGTCGTGCGGCTTCGTGCCCTCCGGCGCGCGCCAGAACCCGGCGCCCGCGCCCTGCGCCACTTTTTCCAGCTGGTCGATCGCCGCCGGCCGGTAGATGTCGGCGGAGACGAGCAGCGTGCGCTTGCTGCGCGCCTTCAACCACAGCGCGAGCTTGCCGGCGAACGTGGTCTTGCCCGAGCCCTGGAGGCCCGCGAGCAGCACCACCGTGGGCAGGTGCGGCGAGCCGGCGAGCGTGACGCGCGACTCGCCGAGCATCTTCACCAGTTCGTCGCGCACGACGCCGATCACGTGCTGGCCGGGCGTGAGGCTCTTCAGCACCTCTTCGCCCACCGCGCGCGCCTCGACGCGGGCCACGAAGTCGCGTGCCACGTCCACCGGCACGTCGGCTTCGAGCAGCGCCCGGCGCACCTCGCGCAGCGATTCGCGGATGTTGTCGGGCGAGAGCCGCCCCTGGCCGGAGAGCCTGCGGAAGATGCCCTGCAGCCGGTCGGCGAGTGATTCGAACACGGTGACCCCTGGCGGTAGCCCTACGGGTGGGTGAGAACCGGGGAAACTACCACAGCCGGCACGCCTCCCGCGCGCACCGCCCGACCCTCGTTCAGCGAGCGCGCCCCTCAGGTGCTCATGGGCAGTGGCTCGCGCACGACTCCACCATCGTGCCGCTGCCGAACGCACCGAACCACATCGACAGGTCGTTCGCACCCACCCAGCCGCTGCAGTCGTAGTCCGAGCGGCCGAACAGCTGGGCGGTGAAGAAGTCGCCGAGCCACAGGGACATGTCGTTGGCGTTGACGCCGCCGGAGCCGTCGAGGTCGAACGTGCTGACCGAGGGCGATGCGACGAGCACGCCATCGCCATAGATCCGGCCGCCGTTGAGAAGCGTGCTCGCGGGCCGGCCGCTCCCGCACCCGAGGATGGTGAACGTGACCTGCCCGTTCGCACCGGTGAGCTTGGTCACGGTCTTCGCTGCGCAATTCACGATCGCATCCGGATCCAGCTGGTCGGCGCAGATCTCGAGATCGAGGCACGCGCTCAAGTCCAGGACCGTGGTCACCCCGACGAGGGGATTGTTCGCGAGGTCGCGGGCGGTGAGCGTGAACTGACCGTAGGCCGTCGCCGGAACGCCGCCATTGCTGCCCACCAGCGTGATGCAGGAAGGTGTCGTCCAGTTGGGCGGCGACGGTTCCGCCCGTCCGGGCCCGGCGAAGAGCGCGCACGCGATGAGCGCGCCCGCGAGCCAGCAGCCGGGTCGTGTCTTCATGGGCAGCTCGCCGCGCACGACTCCACCATCGTCCCCGAGCCGAACGCGTTGAACCACAGCGACAGGTCGTTCGCGCCCACGTTGCCGCTGCAGTCGTAGTCCGAGCGGCCGAACGGCTGGCCCGAGCCGAAGTCGCCGAGCCAGGCAGAGAGATCGTTCGCCCCCACGCCACCCGAGCCGTCCAGGTCGAACGCGGAGACGGTCGGACTCTGGATCAGCGTGCCGTTGGCGAAGATCTTGCCGCCGCTCAGGAGCGTGACGGCGTTCCCGCCGCCATTGCTCCCTCCCATCACGGTGAAGTTCACCGAGCCGTCGGCTGCCGTGGTCTTGCGGACGGTCTTGTGCGCGCAGTCGACGGTCGCGGCGGGGTCGAGCTGGTCGGCGCAGATCGCCAGGTCGGGACCCGCGGACAGGTCGATCACGACCGTCGCTCCCGCGATCGGATTGTTCGCGAGGTCGCGGATCACGACCACGAACGCCCCGACTGCGGAGGCGATGCCGCCGTTCGAGCCGACGAGCGAGATGCACAGCGGCGTGGTGCTGTTGGCGGGGGTGATGCAACCGCCACAGATCTCCGCCGAGCTGGGGCGCGCGATGACCGGCGTGGCGAGTGCCGCGAGCAGCCAGAGTGCGTGGTGAGAACGCATCGGGGACCTCCTCATTAGGGTGCGCCGGCGGAATTCTCCGTCCGCGCCGGGCGCGATGCCAGAGGAATCTGGCCCGGGGCCCCTACCCCGCCGCCGCCCGCAGCCCGGCCAGCGCCGCGCGCGGATCCGCTGCTCGGAACACGCTGTGTCCGGCCACGAACACGTCGGCGCCCGCCGCGCGCGCCGTGGGGGCCGTATCGGCGCCGATGCCGCCGTCCACCTCGATCAGGAACGACAGGCTCTTCTTCGTCCGCAGATCGCGCGCGGCGGAGACCTTGTCCATCGTCTCCGGCATGAACGCCTGGCCGCCGAAGCCAGGCTCCACGGTCATGACCAGCAGCAGGTCCAGGTCCGGTAGGTAGGGCGCGACCGCGGCATACGGCGTCGCCGGCCGCACGGCCAGTCCGGCCTTCGCGCCGGTCGCGCGGATCTGGCGCAGCACTTCGCGCGTCTCGCGACAGGCCTCGAGGTGCACGGTGATGCGGTGAGCGCCCGCTTCGCGGAACGCGTCCACCATCAGCCACGGCCGCTCCATCATCAGGTGCACATCGAGGGTCGCGGTCGTGAGCTTGCGCACGGCGCCGACGACGATCGGCCCGAACGTGAGGTTCGGCACGAAGTGGTTGTCCATGACATCGCAGTGCACCCAGTCGCGAGCCGGGTCCACGATCGCCAGCTCGTCTTGGAGCTTCGAGAAGTCGGCGGACAGGATGCTGGGTGCGACGATCGGCGGCGTGGCGGTCATGGGCTCCCCTGGTCCAGCGAGACGGAGGTGGCTGACGCGGGTCAGATTAGCGGATGAGACGCCCCGAGGCTTGCACCGTGATGTTGCGGCCGCGGGTGAGGCGGGCGCCGGGGGGCGGGTCCTGGTTCACGATCGGCCCCCTGCTGGGACCGGCCGGCGGCGACAGCACGATGAACCCCTGCGCCTCGAGCTGCTCGCGCGTGCGCCCGATCTCGCGACCCTTCAAGTCGGGCATCACGAACACCTCCTCGGTGGCGCCGGTCGAGAGCAGCAGCGCCACCTCGCCGCCGCGCGGGAGCACGCTCTCGGCCGGCGGGTCCGTGGCGACGACGAGCCCTTCCGCCACCGCTTCGCTGGGGGCGCGGGTCACGCCGGCCACGCGCAGGCCGGCGTGCTCGAGCAGCAGCTCTGCGCCGCGCCTCGTCTCGCCGAGCAGCTCGGGCACGGAGCTGAACTCCTCGCCCAGGCTCACGGTCACGCTGACCCGGCGGTGCCCGCGCACCGGCGTGCCCGCGGCGGGGTCCTGGACGACGATGCGGCCGCGCTCCACGGAGGCATCGAAGCGCTCGCCGGCGCGAGAGAGGAGGAGCCCGGTGGGCTCGAGCGCGGACTGCGCCTGCTCGACAGTGAGGTTCTCGATGTCGGGCACGATCACCTCGCCGGCGCGGTGGACGATGCGCGGCATGAGCACGCTATTGAAGAGCACGATCCCGACCGCGAATGCGAGCAGCGCCACCGCCGTGGTGGCGAACGTCTGGCGCACCCGGTGTCGTCCCGCCGTCGCTGCGCTCACGGTTTCCGGATCCTCGCCGCGAACGCGCCGTCGCAGCCGTGCTGGTGCGGCAGCGTGCGCATGAAGCCCTCCGCGGTCACCACCGTGTCGGGCACCGCGCCCGCGACGCTCTCGATCCTCCACCCCGGGTGCTCGGAGAGGAAGCGCGCCACCACGTGCTCGGTCTCCTCGGGCTCGAACGAGCACACGCTGTAGACCAGGAGCCCGCCGGGCACGAGACGCTGGGCCGCGGAGCGCAGCAGGTCGAGCTGCACGGGCGGCATCTCCGCGAGCACCTCCGGGCCTTTTCTCCAGCGCGCATCCGCCCGGCGCGCGAGCACACCCATGCCGCTGCACGGGGCGTCCACGAGCACGCGGTCGAACGGCATCGGGAACTCGTAGGTGCGGCCGTCGCCGTGCACCACGTGCACCGAGTGCGTACCCAGCCGCTCGAGCGTGGTCTTCAGCGTCTCGACGCGGTGCGCGTCGCGCTCCATCGCCCACACCTCGCCGTCGTCGCGCATCAGCTCGGCCAGGTGAGTGCTCTTGCCGCCGGGAGCGGCGCAGAGGTCGAGCACGCGCTCGTGGGGTTGCGGCGCCACGACGCGGCCCACCAGCGCCTCGCTCTCGTCCTGCGCGGTGCAGAGCCCGGAACGGAAGCTGTGGAGCGCGCCCGGCGAGTGATGGCCCTCGACCCAGACCAGGTCCGGGGACAGCTCTCCAGGCCTCGCCTCCACCCCTTCGCGCGCGAGCATCTCGATCAGCTGCTCGCGCGTGTTCTTGAGCGTGTTCGCGCGCAGCCCCGTGGGCACGGTGCGGTTGTCGGCGGCGAGCAGCGCGCGCGTCTCTGCGGGGCCGAAGCGCGCGAGCCAGCGCTCCACGATCCACAGCGGGTGCGAGCCCGACGCCGCGAGCGACGCCGCGTCGTCGTCTTCGGGCCAGCGGATCGTGGCGCGGTCCTCGGCGAGCCGGCGCAGCACGCTGTTCACCAGGCCCGCGGCGCCGGGGTGTGCGTACTTGTGCGCGAGCTTCACCGACTCGTCTACCGCGGCGTGCGCGGGGATGCGATCCAGGAACAGGATCTGGTAGGCGCCGAGCCGGAGCACGTTGCGGATCCACGGCTGCGTGTTGGCGAGCCCCACGTGCACGCGTGCGTCGAGCGCGGCGTCGATGCGCCCGCGCCAGCGCAGCGTGCCCTTCACCAGCTCGTGGAGCAGCGCGCGGTCGCGCGGGTCGGCGCCGGGACGCGCGTGCGCGCCATCCAGCAGCCGGTCGCTGAACGCGCTTCGCGTGTCGACCGCGTGGAGGATGCGGAGCGCCGCCTCGCGCGGGTCGGCCGGAAGCGAGGGGCCGTCGACCGCGGGTCCCACCGCGGGGCGATGGGGGCCGCGCGTCGCCTGCTCGCGCACCTCGGGGCCGCCGTTGGCGTGCCGCGGCCGCTCGTGCGCCTGCGGCCCTGCCCAGCTCTCCTTCCGCGGCGACGCCTTGCCGTCGCGGCGCCAGCGCACGTTCGGGCCCTGCGGATAGACCGGCCGCGAACGGTTCACCGCGCCGGTCTGGTCCCCACCCTCGTCGCGGACCGTGGGACGCTCGCTCCGCGGACGCTCGAAGCGCGGGCGCTCGGAACGAGGATGCTCGGAGCGAGGATGCTCGGAACGAGGATGCTCGGAGCCCTCGACGCGCGGCCGCTCGCGATACGGTCGCTCGGGGCGACCGCGCTCGAAGCGTGGCCGCTCGGACCGCGGACGCTCGGGGGCAGGATGCCCGGAGCCCTCGACGCGCGGCCGCTCGCGATGCGGTCGCTCGGAACGCGGCCGGCCGGAGCCCGGGCGCTCGACGCGCTCACGCTCGTACCGGGGACGCTCTCCCGGTGGCCGCTCGGCACGGGGGCGCTCGAACCTCGGGCGCTCGAAGCGCTGCCGCTCCGAACCCTCCCGCGCGGGGCGGCGCTCGAACCGTGCGCGCTCCGCGTGCGCCGGCGGCGCGCCACGTCGATCGCCGCGCGGCGCCGGCCGCTCGCCCCGCGGCCGGAAGCCTTCGCGCGCGCCGTTCGCACGCGGCCGCGGCGCGTAGCCCTCGCGCGGAGCGCCCGCACGTCCCCGCGGCGCGTAGCCATCGCGCGGCGCGCCCGCGCGCCCCCGCGGCGTGTAGCCCTCGCGCGGAGCGCCCGCACGCGCCCGCGGCGTGTAGCCCTCGCGCGGAGCGCCCGCACGCCCGCGCGGCGCGTAGCCCTCGCGCGGAGCGCCCGCACGTCCCCGCGGCGTGTAGCCCTCGCGCGGCGAGCCCACACGCGCCCGCGGCGCGTAGCCCTCGCGCGGAGCGCCCGCGCGCCCCCGCGGCGTGTAGCCCTCGCGCGGAGCGCCCGCACGCCCGCGTGGCGCGTAGCCCTCGCGCGGAGCGCCCGCGCGCCCCCGCGGCGTGTAACCCTCGCGCGGAGCGCCCGCACGCCCCCGCGGCGCGTAGCCCTCGCGCGGAGCGCCGGCGCGCCCGCGCGGCGTGTAGCCCTCGCGACGCGACCGCGTCTCGCCGTCACGACGCGGTCGAGCATCGGTACCACGCCGGGGACGCGCATCGTTGTCGCGACGCGACCGTGTCACGCCCTCGCGCTTCGGACGCGCACTCGCCGTGCCCCGCCCTGCGCCTGATGAAGCTCGTCTGCTCTCGTTCACGTCGTCTGCTCCTTCAGCGTCTCGAAGCGTTCTCCCGGCTGCGGCCGCGCACCCCGCGCCCACTCGGCGGCGTCGAGTTCCGCGCGCCCTTCCGGCTTGAGTCTCAACACGCGCAGCGCGCCTTCCGCGCAGGCCACGCGGATGCCATCGTCTTCGCTCCCGAGCAGCGAGCCCGGCGCGCCGCCCATGGTCGCGACCTCGGGCCGCGTGCGCGTGAGGATCACGCGCCTGCCGCGGAACGTCGTCGCCGCTCCCGGCCACGGCGTCACGGCGCGCGCGTGTGACCACACGACGCGCGCGGGCAGCGACCAGTCCACGATGCCGTGCTCCTTGCGGAGCTTGCCCGCGTAGCTGCCCGCGGCGCGGTCTTGGGGCGCGCGCGGCGCCCGGCCCGCGGCGGCCTGCACCACGCTCTCGGCGAGGAGCGGGGCGCCGAGGTCCGCGAGCCGCGCGGCCAGCGAGGCCGCGTCGTCGTCGTCGCGGATCGCCTCGCGCCGGCAGCCGATCACGTCACCGGTGTCGATGCCCTCGTCCATGAACAGCGTGCAGACGCCGGTCTCGGTGCGCCCGTCCCACAGCGCGCGTTGCACCGGCGAGGCGCCGCGATAGTCGGGCAGCAGCGAGCCGTGCAGGTTGACGCAGCCGGCGCGCGGCAGCGCCAGCACTTCCGGCGTGAGGATGGCCCCGAACGCCACCACCGCGAACACGCTCGCATCCGCCTCGCGCAGCTCGGCGATGACCGCGCGATCCTTCATGCTCTGCGGGCGGCTGACGGGCAGCCCGAGCTCGTTCGCCGCGCGCGCCACGGCGGACTCGTGCACCTCGAGCCCCCGGCCGCTCGGCCGGTCGGGCTGCGTCACGACGCGCACCACGTCGCAGGACGCCGCCACGGCGCGCAACGCCGGCACCGCGAACTCCGGGCTGCCCATGAACACCACGCGCGCCTTCACCTGCTCACCTGCTCCCCCCTCAAAACTTGCTCCCCCCTCAAATGCCCCCCTCGCGCGCACCCGGGTGGTAGCCGGCGGGCAGCTCGCCGCGCGCCAGCGCGTCCAGGTCGCGCTTCAGGAACTGGCGCTTGAGGAGCGAGAGCCGGTCGGTGAAGAGCACGCCGTCCAGGTGGTCGGTCTCGTGCTGGATCGCGCGCGCCAGGTAGCCCGTCACCACGCGCTCCAGCGGCCGGCCGTGCTCGTCGAGCCCGCGCAGGCGGACGCTCGCGGCGCGTTGCACCTGCTCGAGGATGCCTGGCATCGACAGGCAGCCTTCCTCGGCCGTGTCCTTGCCCTTCTTCTGGTCCAGCACCGGATTCACCACCGCGAAGCGATCGTGCGTGCCGTCTTCCATCGGCACGTCGACCACGAACACGCGCTGGGCGACGCCGACCTGGTTCGCGGCCAGTCCGACGCCGCTGTACGCCGCCATGGTCTCGTAGAGGTCGGCGACCAGCGCGCGCAGCGTGTCGTCGAAGTCGCGCACTTCGCGCGTCCTCAGGCGCAGCACGGGATCGCCGTAGATCCGGACCGGACGCAAGCTCACCCCTTGGGCTCCGGCGTCAGCACCTGCGCGATGGCAGTCTTCGCGAACTCCACCTTGGTCTCGTCGGAGATGCGCAGCACCGCGCGATCGGCCTCGATGCTCACCACGGTCGCGAACATGCCGCTCGTGGTCAGCACCTTGTCGCCCTTCTTCAACCCGTCGATCCGCTGCTGCAGCTTCTTCCGCTCCGCGTTCTGCGGGCGGATGACCACGAAGTAGAGGATCGCGAACATGAGCGCCATCATCACCGGGAAGCTCATGCCGCCGCCGAAGAACCGCGCCATCGGCGAGTTGTCCGCCGCGGGCGCCGCAGCCTGTGCCAGGAACGTCATCACGAACATGCCGCTTCCTTTCGTTGAGGGGACGCCGGCGTCACGACGCCGCCGCCGCGAGCGTCTCCCGGCTCGCGAACTTGTCTAGGAAACCCGAACGGAACGCCGCGAAGCGTCCCTCCAGCACCGCCGCCCGCGCGCGGCGGACGAGCGAGATCATGTGGTGCACCGCGTGCACCGAGGCGAGCCGCATGCCCAGCAGCTCGCCGGAGATGAACAGGTGGCGGAGGTAGGCACGCGTGTATTTCCGGCACGTGGCGCAGTCGCACTCGGGATCGAGCGGGCGCTCGTCGTGCGCGTAGGCGGCGTTCCGCACCACGAGCCGACCGCTACCGATGAACACCGTGCCGCGGCGCGCGTTCCGGGTCGGCAGCACGCAGTCCATCATGTCCACGCCGCGGGCGATCGCCTCGACCACGTCCACGGGATGGCCGACGCCCATGAGGTAGCGCGGCCTGTCGCGCGGGAACTCGGCGCAGTCGCGCTCGATCATCTCCAGGCCGAGCGTGCGGCCCTCGCCCACCCACAGCCCGCCGAGCGCGAAGCCGTCGAACGGCAGCTCCGCGAGCCCGGCGAAGCAGCGCGCGCGCTCGGCGGCCGTCGTGCCGCCCTGGTTGATGCCGAAGAGCGCCATGCCGCCGCGGCCCTGGTCACGCAGCCGCGCGCGCTCCTCGAGGCCACGGCGGGCCCAGCGCACCGTGCGATCCACGGCCTCGCGCACCTCGTCGGGCGGGGCGGGCAGGCGCACCAGGTGATCGAACGACATGGCGATGTCGGTGCCGAGGTCGTCCTGCACCCGGATCGCCTCCTCGGGCGAGAGCATGTGCCGCGAGCCGTCCAGGTGCGAGCGGAACTCCACGCCCTCCTCGCGCACGCGGTTCAGCTCGTTCAGGCTCATCACCTGGAAGCCGCCGCTGTCGGTGAGGATCGTCCCCGGCCAGCCCATGAAGCGGTGCAGGCCGCCGAGCCTGCGCACCGTTCCGGCGCCCGGGCGGAGCATGAGGTGGTAGGTGTTGCAGAGCAGGATGTCGCAGCCGGCGGCCGCGAGCTCTTCCGGGCTCAGGGACTTCACCGTGCCCTGCGTGCCGACGGGCATGAACGCCGGGGTCAGCACCTCGCCGTGGGGCGTGCCGAAGCGCCCGGCGCGCGCGCCGGTGGCAGCGTCCTCCGCTTGCAGCTGGAACGAGAAGGTCATCGTGGGGTGCGCCCTGGAGGCGCTTGGGGGGGGACCCGTCGTCCCCGGGACCGGCAGGGCCCGCGCCAAGGCGCGGGCTCAGGTGACCGCCGGGTACTGCGAACGTTCGCTCGCGCAGGTTACGGGCGCGCGACGAGGGGGGTCAAGCGCGCCCCGGCCCGAAAATGGCGCGGCCACTCACGCGTGAGCGGAGTGGCCGCTGGCCTGGCACATCCCCCGAGGCTCTCTCGTTCCCCGGGTGGCCGGCGCGCATTCAACGCGCTTCCGGCCCAGATGCCGGAAGTGACCCTGCATCACTTCCGACGGGTCCCTCTCCCCACGATAGGGACACCCGAGAACAATGGAAGAATCGGGCCAGCGCCGGGTCGCGCCCCATGGCGCGGCCATCCTGCACAGAACCGCGCTGGATCCGGGTGACGTCGCCCGAAACGGGGCGCGAAACAGCGTTTCCGAGTGCTTCTGCAATGCGCCGGCGGTCGCATCAGCCCGCGCGCGCAGGCGCACGGTGCGCAGGATGCGCGGCGTGCGATTGCGAGCCGCACCGCGGGTCGGATACGCACGCGGAGGATCCGCAACGAGCACCGCCACCTGCTCAGGTCGGCCAACTGAAAGGGCGGCCAAGCCCCTCAGGGACTCGGCCGCCCGAACGCGGCAACGATCTTCAGCGCACGATCCAAATGACCGCGGCCGCTCCGCGTGACTCATCGGAGCGGCCGCGTGTGGCGCCCGTTTGGCGGGCGTCAGTGAAGCAGGAACAACCGCTGGCTCGTGCGCTGGCCGCCGATGGTGCCGGCGACGAAGTAGGCGCCGGCGCGGACCGCGCGGCCGTCGTCGTCGCGGCCGTCCCAGGTGAACTCCTGCGCGCCGGCGGCGAACATGCCGCTCACGAGGTGGCGCACGCGACGTCCGCTCACGTCCACGATCGCGAGCTCGACCTGGCTCGCGCGATCGAGGGTCCAGCGCATCCGGGTCGGGCCCGAGAACGGGCCGCTGCTCCCGGTCGAGCCACCGGCGGTGAAGCCGGCGCTGGGCGTGTCCGGCTCGCCGCTCAGGTCATCGTCATCGTCGTCGGCCATGCTGCCCGACTGGCCGAAGCAGGCACCGGAGCGCGCGCCGGCGTTGATCTTGCGCGCCTCCTTGCGGATGCGCTCGAGCGCGTCTTTGCTCCTGCGCTCGTGGCCATTGCTCGCGCTCAGGCTCAGCAGCGCCTGCTCGGTGGCGGCCGCCCACTGGCCCACGGTCATGCCGGGGGCGTAGCCGCGCATGCCGTCGAGACCGTGGTTGGGATCGATACCGATCGTCTGCCCGTTGTCATCGACGATCCCAAGCGCCGCGGCGGTGAGGTTGGCGAGCACGGCCGCGAACTGGCGCCGGGTCGCGGACATCTCCCCGCCGTGATGCCTGCGTTCGAGCAGGTCGCAGAGACCGCTCGCGGAGCCGTTGTAGTCCCAGAGCGCCGAGCGCTGGTCGACACCCGCGGCGACGCGCGCGAACGCGTCGGACGAGAGGGGTGCATGGTGGTCCGAGCAGCCCCAGGTCCACCAGCGCGCGGTGCGCGGGCAGACGTCGGTCGTGTGCGGCGCCGAGCAGTCGACCACGCGCAGCGTCAGCGTGCACGCGTCGCCGGTGGCGCCGTTCGACATGTCGATGAGTCGGAGCGAGTAGGTGCCCGCGGCGCTCACGTCGACGCACTGGCTGGTGGCGCCGAAGCCGCTGGGACCGGACCAGGCATACTGGTAGTTGCCCACGGGCGCGCACCAGTGCGCACTGCTTCCGGCGCACACGCTGTCGACGCCGTCGATGGAGCACGAGGGCCCGGTCGGGGGATCGCCGACCAACTGGCTGCAGGGGTCGCCCCAGGTGCCGCTGGCGGCATCGAACACCCGCAGCGTGTAAGTGCCTTGGACCGTCACGGTCACGCACATGTCGGTCCCGGAGAAACCACCGGGCCCGGTCCATTGCCAGGCGTCACCGTTGCCGGCGCAGAGCATGGTCGCGCCGCCGACGTCGAGCATCGTGATGCTGCACTGGGCGAACGCGTCCTGCGCCCGGGTGGCGATCAGCGCGCACACGGCGATCGCGATCAGAACCCGTCTCATACCGCACCTCCACCGCTCGAGACTCGGGCCGGGCCGCGATGTTGGGCGTCGGGGCCACCCTGCGTGCCGCGGCGGTCGACCCGCCGCGCCGGGCCCCACGCCGACGGAGCGTGAAGCCCACCCGGGCTCTTGGAAGTTCCACGCCACAACGGTGGCTGGGCGACCGCGCCCAGGCGAGCGATGCGAGCTGAACGACGGCCACGGGGCGGCTGAGCCGGAGCGCCCAAACTCGGTGCGGGCCGGGGGGCTCGCACGCGATCGCGCAATGCCGGCTGACGAGGATCGAGCGAGCCCCGGCAGCGTTCCGCATCGCGCCGCGACGCATCGCGCACGCGAAGCGCCAGCAAGAGACCGCGGCGGCCACCTTGCGATGGCCGCCGCGCGGGCGGGGATCGACTGCCTCCCCAGGGAGGATCCCTTGGGCCTCAGTCCTTGTTCTTACCCTCGTGGGGCGCCCACATCTCGCCCGGCCCGCTTCGGAGCTTCTTCAGCTGCTCGGGCGTGAGCACCGCGCGCGCCTGCATGAACGTGTCGAAGTGGGCCTTCATGCCGTCGGCTTGGAGCCGCGAGATCTTGTCGATCTGCGCGTTCACGGACGAGGCGCTCGGCGACTCCGCACGCATCAGCTTGCGCAGGTCCATGCGTGCGAGCTGCATGTCGGCGCGGCGCTGAACGCTCTTCCGCGCCGCCGCCTCGTGGAGGTCGCGCAGCTTGTCACGCTGTGCATCGGTGAGGTCGAGTGCGGCGAAGCGCGCCACGGCGTCACGACGCATCATGCCGCGATGGCCGGGACCACCCGTGTGCGCATGCGGGCCATGCCCCTGGCCGGGACCGCCGTCGTCGTCGAACGCCATCGGCCCGGGCGCACCCGGCGCGTCGGGCGCATCGCCGATCTCACCCAAGGCGACCGGTGCCGGGTCGGGCGTATCGAACGCCGACTCGAGCGCATCGCCCGCTCCGAACAGGTCGGCCAACCACATCCCGTCGTCATCGTCCGCCGGGGCCGCGGGGGCCACGGCCGGCGGGGCCGCTCCGGGATCCGTCTTCGGCGACTGCGCCGAGGCGGCGAGCGACGACAGCAGCAGCGCTGCCGCCCAGATCCATTTCAGGTGCCGGTTCATCTGGACTCTTCTCCTTCCATTCCGGGCTCAGCCCGGTGCGGACGTCGGGGATCGCGTCCACGGGGTTCTCCTGGGGGTCCTTCCTTCACCATCTGCCGCCAGCGATCGCGCTGCGCGGGGGTGAGGTGACGTTCGATGCGCGCGTGCAGGCTGTCGCGGACCTCGGCGAAGTCCGCACGCGTGGATTCCACTTCGGTGCGGATCGCCTCCGCCTGATCGGGCGTCAGGTCCAGCATGCGCTGGAGGTGCGGGACGATGAATCGTGGCGAGGGCTCGCCCGGCGGGCCACGCCGCTCCATCCCGCCGCGGAATCCGCGACCACCCATGCGCGGGGCACCCAGCGCAGCTGGGTCCTCCGCCATGACGTGGTGCGAGAACAGCACGCCGCTCGCGAACCCGAGCGCGCTGCCGAGGCAGAGCGCCGAGATCAGGGCGACGATCACGGTCGTGCGCGTCATCGCGACACGGCCCCGCTGTCGGCGCCCGAGAGGCTCGCTGGCTCGTCCGCCTGCGTCCCCAGGCCGAAGCTGCCGTCCTCGTCGAGCAACGCGCTCACGAGCGTGGCGCCGTCCGGCCGCGCGCTCACCGCGGAGGTGATCCACGCGTCGCCCGCCCACGCGCACACCACGAGCAGCGCCACCGAGGTCGCCAGGGCAGCCGGGCGCCCGAGCCAGCGCACCCACGCGGGCTCGCGTTCACGCGCCGCAAGCCGCTCGCGCACGCGCGCCAGCGTTCCGGGCGCCGGTTCGGCCTTGAGATCGGCGGCGAGCCTCAACCAGCGCGGCTCGTCGCTCGGAGGCTCGTGGTGCTCGTTCATCGTCCGCTTCCTCACCGTTCCCAGTCCGAGAGCTCCTGGCGGAGCGTCGTGAGCGCCCGCGCGAGCCTCGACTTCACCGTCCCCAGCGGCACTCCCAGCGTTGCACACATCTCTTCGTGCGAGAGTCCCAGCCGGTGCCGCATCACCGTGACCTCGCGTTGCTCCTCCGGCAGTCGCGCGATCGCGGCGTCCAGCCGCGCCGCCATCGCCTGCCGGTCCATGCGTTCGTCCCACTCGCCCACCGGCTCGAACCGCAGCCCCGGATCCTCGATCGGCGTCGGTCCGTCCAGCGAGCCCGCGGTGAAGCGCCGCCGGCGAAGCCGGTCGCGGCACAGGTTCGCGGTGATCCGCAGCATCCAGGTGCGCACGCCGCGCTCGCCCCGGAAACCCGGTCCGGCCTCGTGCGCGCGCATCAAGGACTCCTCGACCACGTCCTGTGCCTCGGTCGCGTCGCGCAGCATGCTCCGCGCCAGGGTGGCCATGGCACCGCCGAAGCGCTCGAGGAGCTGCTCCAGCGCCGCCATGTCCTTCCTGCGCAGGGCGTCGATGAGCTGGCTCTCGCCGGCGTCGGCCAGGGGTTGCTCCTTTCCAACGGTAATGACGAACGGGGTGTACGAAGGTTCCCGCGGTCATTATGCCCGCCCGTGGCGTCCGTGGCGGCCGGTCCTTGACCCGGCGGCGCCGCTCCGTTGAGATGGCGGTCACGCACCGGGCGTCGCACGACACGAGGGCTCGCACCTTTGAACCCGTTCCTTGCCGTGCTGCTCGCCGCCGCCGCGCTCGATTCCAGCGCCACCGCGCCCGCCGACACCGCCCATGTCTCGGTGCGCGACACTTCCCACGTGGTTCGCCGCTTCCCCGCGGTCGAGGTATCCGCGAGCCGTGTCCACGACCTGCGCTCGAACGCGACCGTGCACACGGTCTCGGCCGACGCGCTCCGCGACCTGCCGGTCACGAGCCTCACCCAGGCGCTGGCGCTCCAACCCGGGGTGGTCGCCGTGGGCGAGGACCTGCACGTGCGCGGCGGGCGCGCGGGCGAGACACAGGTGACGCTCGCCGGGCTCACGCTCAACGAGCCGCTGCGAGACCACGCTCCCGAGTTCCCGCTGCTCGCCGTGGAGCGCGCCGACCTGCTCGCGGGCGGGCTCGACGCCGAGTACACCGGCGCGCTCGCGGGCGTGCTCGACGTGCACACGATCAACCCCGGCGAGCATCCGAGCGGCGCGCTGCGCTGGCTGTCCACGGGGCGGATGGGCACCGCGTACGACTGGCTGGGCGGCCGCGCGTCCACGCCGCTCGAGATCGCCGGGCTGGGGATCGCCGGCGCCGCCGAGATGCGGCTCGACGACCAGTTCCTGCCGCAACGCCCCTCGCGCGGCCGCGAGGAGCTGTTCGGGGGCCGCAGCGTGGGCTGGAGGAACGACAACCACGTGCTGGGCTGGGCCAAGCTCGCCCCCGTCGCATCGCCGCAGTCGTTCTCGATCGAGGCCATGGGCTCGCGCGCCGTCACCATGCCGTACGACCCGATGATCACCTGGAACGACAGCCTCATCAACTACTTCTACAACGTCCCGTGCGAGCTGTGCCCGGGCTACATCGACAGTTTCACCACGTTCTATCGCGCCCCGGACCACCAGCCCATGACCGACGCGCGCCGGCTGACGATGCTCGGGCAGGTGAGCCGGTTCGGGCCCGGCGCGCAGTGGCGGCTCGCCGTGTCCTGGCAGCACGCGACCGAGCTCACGTCGCCAGGGCTCGTGAAGGAACCGCAGGACGTGAACCCCGCGGACAAGGTGCGCTTCGGCGACACGATGGATCCCGTGCGTGACGCGTTCCGCGCCTATGCCGGCGTGTGGCCCTACTACAAGCGCACGCGCAGCGATCGTGTGCAGGCGGCGTTCTCCGGCTCGTACGTTGTGTCGCCGAAGAGCCGCTGGGGATTCGGCGCCGGCGTGCTCTGGGACGACGTCGACTACTTCGAACTGGACAGCGCGCTGCCATCGAACGTGCTCATCGACACCGTGCGTGCGTTCCACACCATCGCGCCCGGGGGCTGGGCCTACCTGCAGAATCGCTACGAGCGCGAAGGGCTCGTGGTCAACAGCGGCCTGCGGCTCCAGGTGTTCAGTGCCGGCGGCGACGCGAGCCTTCCGCTCGGCGTCCCACCCGGCGGGACGGCGCCGGCGTTCGCGGGCTCGCCGGGGGCGATAGCGACGGTGTCGCCGCGGCTCGGTCTCGCGTTCCCGATCTCCGTGCGCGACGCGATGTCGTTCAGCTACGCGCGCATCCACCAGCCGCCCGGGCGCGAGTACCTCTCGGACAACCGCTACATCATCTACGCGCGCCACCCGCTCGGTAACCCGGCGCTCGAGCCGAGCGAGCTGGTCACGTACCAGGCCACGGTGAAGCACCTGTTCAACGAACGCTGGGCGGCGCAGGCGTCGGCGTTCCACCGCGACCTCTATGGCCAGATCGGCATCGTCAACGATCCCTTCTTCGCGAACACGTTCCGCGCCGAGTACTCGAACGCGGAGTACGGCCACGCCACGGGCATCGAGCTGGCGCTGCTCGCGGGCCCACGCCGCGCCGGCGCCGCGGCGCCCCGTCATGGCGGCCCGCTCACCGCGTTCTTGAACGGCGAGTTCTCGCTCCGCTACACGTACATGGCCGCGTACGGCACGATCTCCGGGTCCGATGGCTGGTACTACGGCCCGCCGTTCGGCCCGCGGCCGCTGCCCATCGGCGAGCACCCGCTCGACTGGGACCGCGGACACATGCTCGGCTTCGATGCGGTGTGGCGCGCGCCGCACCTGTTCACGTTCGCGTGGGTGACGCAGGTCGCCTCGGGGCCGCGCTGGACGCCGACCACGTCCTACACCGGCCAGACGAGCGGTCCGCTCGTTACGCCCGACCTCTCCGCGGTCAACTCGCGGCAGCTGCCGTGGACTGAGCGCACCGACATCGCGCTGCGGCTCGAGCCGGCGATCCTCCACCGCGCGCGGTTCCTGATCGACGTGCGGAACCTGTTCGACGGGCGCGGCGACGACAGGGTGAGCGTCGCCGGGTTCCCGAACCCACTCATCAACTCGCAGCGCGACGACTACGCCGGCTACCGCACCGAGACCGGCAACGGCGGCGGTGGGTTCTGGGACTCGCGGTTGAACGGCGGCGCGGGCGGCTGGGTGCCGGTGAACGACCCCCGGCTCGCGCGCAACCCGCGCTCGGTGAGGCTCGGGATCGAGGTGGGGATGTAGTTGCTTCGCGCGGACGGCGTCCCTAGATTCGCCGTCTTCCGCACCCCAGTGCACGCCCACCGGAGACCCTCGTGCCCGTTCGCGGCATCGGTATCGACGTCTGCAAGGTCGAGCGCATCGCCGAATCGCTCCAGCGGTTCGGCGCTCGCATGGAGCGGCGGCTGTTCACGACCGACGAACTCGCCTACTGCCGCGGCTTCAAGGACCCGCTGCCGCACCTGGCGGCGCGTTTCGCCGCCAAGGAGGCGGCGAGCAAGGCGCTCGGCACCGGCATCGCCGGCGGCATCGGCTGGACGCAGATCGAGGTCATCCAGCCCGGCGGGCGCGTGCCCCTCCTGAGACTCTCGGGCGCCGCGCTCGAACGCTTCCATGCCATGGGCGCCACGCGCTCGTTCCTGACGCTGTCGCACGACGGCGGCCTGGGCGTGGCGTGCGTGGTGCTGGAGTAGCGATGCCGCGCCTGCAACGCGTGCTGATCGCGAACCGCGGCGAGATCGCGGTGCGTATCATCCGCACGCTGCGCGAGACCGGGCGCACGGGCATCGCCATCTATAGCGAGCCCGACCGCACCGCACTGCACGTGCTGATGGCGGACGAGGCCTACCTCGTGGGGCCGGGGCCCTCGAGCGAGAGCTACCTCAACATGGAGCGCGTGCTCGAGGTGGCGAAGCGGGTGCGCGCCGACGCGATCCACCCCGGCTACGGCTTCTTCGCGGAGAACGAGGCGTTCGCACGCGCGTGCGCCAGGGCCGGCATCGTGTTCATCGGACCCACGCCGGAGACGATCGCGGCGCTCGGCGACAAACTCGCGGCGCGGACGGCGGCGCTGGCTGCCGGCGTGCCGGTCGTGCCGGGCTCGCCGGGACCGGTCGGCTCGCGCGACGAGGTGAAGCGCTTCGGCACGGAGATCGGCTACCCGCTCATGCTCAAGGCCGCGGCCGGCGGCGGCGGCAAGGGCATGCGCGTGGTGCGGAGCGACGCCGAGCTGGACGCCGCGTGGGACCTGACGCGCGGCGAGGCCAAGGCCGCGTTCGGCGACGAACGCGTGTTCGTGGAGCGCTACATCGAGCGGCCGCGGCACGTGGAAGCGCAGATCCTCGCCGACGGCAGCGGTCGTGTGGTGTTCCTCGGCGAGCGCGAGTGCTCGGTGCAGCGCCGTCACCAGAAGCTGCTCGAGGAGACGCCCAGCCCGGCGTTCGACGCCAAGACCCGCGCCGCGTTCGGCGAGGCGGCCTGCCGGGTGGCGAAGCAGGTGGGTTATCGATCGGCGGGCACGGTCGAGTTCATCCTCGATGAGTCACGGCAGTTCTACTTTCTCGAGGTGAACACGCGGCTCCAGGTCGAGCACCCGGTGACCGAGATGGTGACCGGGCTCGATCTCGTCGCCGAGCAGCTGCGCGTCGCCGAGGGCGACGAGCTGTCGTTCGGCGACGCGCCGCCCGAGCCGCGCGGCTGGTCGATGGAGGCGCGCATCATCGCCGAAGACCCGGCGCGGAACTTCCTCCCCAGCGTGGGCCGGATCGAGCGCGTGCAGTTCCCGCAGGGGCCCGGCGTCCGCATCGACTCCGGCATCTATCGCGGCTACGAGGTGCCCGTGTTCTACGACTCGCTGCTGGCGAAGCTCGTCGTCTGGGGCGCCGACCGGGAGCAGGCGCGGCGGCGGCTGGTGCGCGCGCTCGACGAGTTCGTGCTCGAGGGCCCGCGCCACAACCTCGCATTCCATGCCTGGCTGGCGCTGCACCCGGAGTTCGCCGCGGGACGGTTGTCGACGCGATTCCTCGAGGAGCACTGGCGTCCCGCCGAGTTGAAGCCCGGCGCCGAGGCGGCGAACGCCGCGCTGCTCGCCGCCGCTCTCCACGAGCGCGCCGAGCGCCAGCGCGTGCAGGTGGGAGGACGCGACGCCCCGGGCGCGAGTACCGCGAGCGCTTGGAAATGGCTCGGGCGCGAGCGGAGCCGCCGTTGAAGCTCTGGGTGACGCTCGAGGGTCGCGAGGCCGAGGTGACGATCCACACCGACGGCGACAGGCTCGTGGTCGAGAGCGACGGCCGCCACATCGAAGCGGACTTCGTGCGGCTCCCCGACGGCGAGGTCTACTCGCTGCTGATCGACGGCCGCTCGCACGTCGTGCGCGTGTCGCCCGCTCAAGAGGGCCTCGAGGTGGAGCTGCGCGGGATGACGATCCCGGTCGAGGTCAAGCACCCGCTCGAGAAGATGCTCCAGGCCGCGTCCGGTGGGCGCGCGGCGTCGCGCGGCGAGACGGTCGCGGCGCCGATGCCCGGCGTCGTCGTCGCGGTCAGGGTCAAGGCCGGCGACGCGGTGAAGGCGGGGCAGGCGGTGATCGTGGTCGAGGCGATGAAGATGCAGAACGAGCTCGCCGTGGCGCATGATGGCGTGGTCTCCGAGGTTCTCGTTTCGGAGCGTTCTGCGGTGTCGGCGGGGCAGGCGTTGGTCAGACTGACTCCGGGTTCGGTCGAACGTTCGGAGGGCTCGGCGTGAAGCGGCGGTCGTCGCGATCAGGCTCCGGGGCCGAGACGCCTGCCGCTGCCGCGGGGCGGAAGCGGGGCTATCCTCGACGGGACCCGTCGCTTCGCTCTCGCCCGTCTGCGCCGCCCCGCTCCCGCCCCGCTGACGGCCAGGGTGGTCCGACGAGAACCACACCCTCGGACCTGCCGATTCGCACGCAGTACACCTCCTCGGACCTTCCTCCCGACCTCGCCGCGCGGACGCCTCCGGCGGGTGAGCCGCCGTACACGCGTGGGATCCATCCGGCGATGTACCGGTCGCGGCTGTGGACGATGCGGCAGTATGCGGGATTCGGCTCGGCGCGGCAGACGAACGAGCGCTTCCGCTTCCTGCTCGGGCAGGGCCAGACCGGGCTCTCGGTGGCGTTCGACCTGCCGACGCAGATGGGCTACGACAGCGACGCGCCGCCGGCGCGCGGGGAGGTCGGCCGCGTGGGCGTGGCGATCTCCTGCCTTGCCGACATGGAAGATCTGCTCGCCGAGCTGCCGCTCGACAAGGTCACGACGTCGATGACGATCAACGCCACGGCGCCGCTGCTGCTGGCGTTCTACGTGGCGGTGGCCGACGCCCGCCGCACGCCGCGGGCCGCACTCGGCGGCACGGTGCAGAACGACGTCTTGAAGGAGTACATCGCGCGCGGCACCTACATCTATCCGCCGGACGCCTCGCTGCGGCTCATCACCGACGTGTTCGAGTTCACCGCCCGCGAGGTGCCGCAGTGGAACAGCATCTCGGTCTCCGGCTACCACATGCGCGAGGCCGGCTGCACGGCGGTCCAGGAGTTGGCGTTCACGCTCGCGAACGGCCTCGCCTACCTCGCCGCCGCGCGCGAGCGGAAGTTGGACCTGGTCACGATCGCCCGCCGCATGTCGTTCTTCTTCAACGCGCACAACCACCTGTTCGAGGAGGCGGCGAAGTTCCGCGCCGCGCGGAAGCTGTGGGCCGAGCTGCTCAGCGAGCGCTTCGGCATCCACGACGCCGAGGCGCAGAAGCTCCGCTTCCACACCCAGACCGCTGGCTCGATGCTCACCGCGCAGCAGCCGCTCAACAACGTCGTGCGCGTCACCGTGCAGGGGCTCGCCGCCGTGCTCGGCGGCACGCAGTCGCTGCACACGAACAGCTACGACGAGGCGCTCGGCCTGCCGTCGCAGGAGTCGGCGCTGCTGGCACTGCGGACGCAGCAGGTCCTCGCGCACGAGAGCGGCGCCACCGATACCGTGGACCCGCTCGCGGGCTCCTACTGGGTGGAGGCGCTGACCGCCGAGCTCGAGGACCGCGCCCGCGCGCTGCTCGACGACATCGAGACGCGCGGCGGCATGCTGCGGGCGATCGCGGACGGCTGGGTGCAGCAGCAGATCCACGAGGCCGCCTATCGCTGGCAGCGCGACGTCGAGAGCGGCGAGCGCGTGGTCGTGGGCGTCAACAAGTTCGGCGACGCCCGGCCGGTACCGCCACCGCCATTCCAGCACGACCCGGACGTGGAGCAGCGGCGGGCGCGGTTCCTCTCCGAATGGCGCGGGTCGCGGAACCGCGGCGCGTGCGAAAACGCACTCAAGAAGCTGGAGGCCACGGCGAAGGGCACGGCGAACCTGATGCCGTCGATCCTCGCCGCGCTCACCGCCCGGGCGACGCTGGGCGAGGTCTGCGACACGCTGCGCCGCGTGTTCGGCGTGCACCGGCCGGGGGATCACACGTGAGCGACACCATCATCGGGCTTTCGCACGTGGCGATCGCCACGCGCGACGCGGACGAGCTGGCGAAGACACTGGTCGACGGCCTCGGCGCCAGGCGGGGCGCGGAGGAGCTGATCGACGGCGGCGCCCTGCGCGTGCTGTTCGTGCACCTGGGCCCGGTGACGCTGGAGCTGCTCGAGCCGAAGAGCGCCGAGCACACGGTGGCCAGGTTCCTCGACACACGCGGTCCCGGGCTCCACCACGTGAGCCTCGAGGTCACCGACATCGCCGCACACCTGGCCGCTGCCAAGGCCGCGGGCGTGAAGCTCATCGACGACACGCCACGCCCCGGCGCCCACGGCACGCGGGTGGCGTTCCTGCACCCGAAGAGCCTGGGCGGCGTGCTCGTGGAGCTGTGCGAGGCGAAGAAGCGCTAGGCTCCGTCTGAGAACGCCACGCGAGCGCGTTGGGGGCGCCGGCGGGCCATCCGCAAGGAGCGCCGACGAGACAGTGTTCGAGCACACGTCGAGGAGGTGCGACGCGGCGGATGGCC
>Ga0070688_100000333_pt1 | contig 24059 bp, 27 predicted proteins | sample KBSS13HmetaG_FD_64679 | JGI IMG/M metagenome (GOLD analysis project Ga0070688, IMG submission 64679) | Switchgrass rhizosphere microbial communities from Kellogg Biological Station, Michigan, USA - KBS S1-3H metaG | ecosystem: Host-associated > Plants > Roots > Rhizosphere ...
CGACGACGTCGTCAACGTCTCCGGCCACCGGCTCTCGACCGCCGAGGTCGAGTCGGCGATCGTCGCCCACCCCGACGTCGCCGAGGCGGCGGTGATCGGCCAGTCCGACGAGGACACCGGCCAGGCGATCTGCGCCTTCGTCACCCTGCGCGGCGGGAAGGACGAAAGCGAAAAGCTGGTCGCCGGCATCCGCGACACCGTCGCCGAGCGGATTGGCAAATTCGCCCGCCCGAGGCGGATCGTCTGGGCCGATGACCTGCCGAAGACGCGCTCGGGGAAGATCATGCGCCGGCTCCTGCGCGACATCGCCGAGGGCCGCGCCCTGGGCGATGTGACGACGCTGCGGGACCCCGACGTGATGAAGGAGCTGGAGGGGAAGATCGCCGAGGAGCAGGCGAAGGCCGACTAGCGTCCGGCCATCCGCTCGATCGCGACCTCGAGCGCCTGCAGCTGCTCCTGGACGCTCTTCAGTTCGCGCAGCGCCAGCGCCTCGGCGCTGAGTTTCTCCCCTTCCATCTCCTCCTCGATCTCGGCGATTTCGGGGGCGAGGAAGCGCTGGGCGAAGGAACCGGTGAGGAGGGCGACGAAGCCGATCCCGATCAGGAGGATGACGGTGGAGACGATCTGGCCGCCGGTCGTCGTCGGGTAGATGTTCGACCCCAGCGTGGTCATCGTCGTCAACGCCCAGTAGATCCCTTCCCAGAAGTTGAGGTGCTGTTCCTTCTCGAAGGCGGTGAAGGCGGCGCCGCCGGCGACGATCGTCAGGGTCGCGAGCAAGAGTGCGTAGCGGACTCCCTCGAGCGAGAAGACCTCGCGCGAGAGTTCGGCCAGGCGGAGGAGCCGGAGCAGGCGCAGCAGCCGCAGAGCCCGCAGCCCCTGGAGGCCGGGCGGCAGGACCGGCGGCGTCAGCAGCACGATCACGAGGTCAAGCGGGTGATGGCGCAGCCAGGCCTTCCTGTCGGGCACCACGCTCAGCATCACCACCAGCTCAACCAGGAAGGCAAGCCAGGTGACCCAGTTCAAAACGACCGCAACCGTCTCCAGCGTCCCGCCCGGTTTCGACTCGGTGATCGCCACCGTCGGCACCGTCAGCGCCGCCGCGATCAGCATCGGCGTATTCAGCTTTTCGCGGATGCGAATGCTGCGCTCGTCCATCCGCGTCTGCTTCGACGCAGGAGGGCGGGTGCCTCTAGCGCCGCTCCGTCCCTAGAAACGACAAGACCCGCCGTGAGGCGGGTCGAGTCTGGTGTAGCGGGGAACCACCCCGCAGGCAGTTGACACCTGTGCCCTCAAGTTAGCACTCTGTCCATCCATCCTCGACCCGCCGATAGCGGCACTTCTGGGGAGGGCGCCGGACTCGAACCGGACGGCGCCTAAGAGCTGGATTCGGCGATCGGCTCCGCCCCCAGCTCCACGTGCGCCTTACTGTCCGCCGAGCGGATCAGGAAGAGCGTCGCGAGGAGGCCGAGGACGGCGAAGCCGGCGCCGACGAGGAAGGCGGAGGAGAAGCCGTCGGTGAGGACCGCGGGGTCGCGGGAGTTGCCGATCTCGGAGTTGGCGATTGCCGCGAGGACGGCGAGGCCGAGCGCGCCGCCGACCTGCTGGGAGGTGTTGATGAGGCCGCTGGCGAGCCCCTGCTCGCGGTCCTCGACACCGGAGACGGCGGCGATCGTGACCGGGACGAAGGCGAAGCCGAGGCCGACGGCGGCGAAGAGGGAGGGGCCGAGGATGTCGGCGAGGAAGGTGCCGTCGACCGAGATCTGGCTGAACCAGAGGAGACCGATCGCGATGAAGACCATGCCGGCGGCGAGGATCGGCTTGAAGCCGACTTTCGTCACCAGGCCGGAGGCGATCCCGGCCGAAAGCATGATCGCGACCGCCAACGGCAGGTAGGAGAGCCCGGCCTTGATCGCGCTGTAGCCGAGCACCTGCTGCATGTAGAGCGAGATGAAGAAGAACATCGAGAAGAGCGAGGCGCCGACGAGGATGCCGACGACGTTGGCGCCGGTGATCGTGCGGATGCGGAAGATCGAGAAGGGGACGAGGGGCGCCCGCGAGCGGCGCTCGATCGCGACGAAGGCGATCAGCAGGATCGCCGCGAAGGCAAGGACGCCGATCGTCTGCGTCGAGCCCCAGCCGGCGTCTTCGGCGTCGAGCAGGGCGAAGACGAGGGCCGAGAGGCCGAGGGTGATCGTCGTCGCGCCGGCGACATCGAAGGTGCGCACCTCCTGCTCGGCGCGGGATTCGGCGATCAAGCGCGGGGCCAGCGCCGCGGCGGCGATCCCGATCGGGACGTTCACCCACAGCACCCACTCCCAGCCGAGGTATTCGGTGAGGACGCCGCCGAGGAGGACGCCGGCGGCGCCGCCGGAGCCGGCGACCGCGCCCCAGATCCCCAGCGCTTTGTTGCGCTCGGCGCCGTCTTTGAAGGTGGTGGCGACGATCGAGAGGGCGGCGGGGGAGAGGATCGCGGCGCCCAGCCCCTGGACGGCGCGGGCGGCGATCAGTTGCCCCGAGTTGCTCGCCAGCCCGCCGGCAAGCGAGGCGAGGGCGAAGAGGACGAGGCCGAACATGAAGACGCGGCGACGACCGAGCAGGTCGGCGAGCCGGCCGCCGAGGAGGAGGAAGCCGCCGAAGGTGAGGACGTAGGCGTTGACGACCCAGGGCAGGCTGCTCTCGGTGAACTCCAGCGCTTCGCCGATCGTCGGCAGGGCGACGTTGACGATCGAGGCGTCGAGCACGACCACGAACTGGGCCGAGCAGAGCAGGATCAGGGCGATCCAGCGCTTGTCGCGGGCCTCGGCGGCGTCGGTCATCGAGGGACCTCCATCGCCGCGGAGGATTTCACATCGGCCTCACGGGCTCTTCTCGAATCGTGCGGTCTTCCCGACGAAGGAGATCTAGGCCGCGAAGCGCGCTTCGGAGCGGGCCCTGGCCTTCGCGGCCTCGACCTCGCGGTCCTTCGGCGGCGCCTTGGTGACGAGGCGATCCAGCAGCCGGTGGGTGGCGGCGGCCACCTCCTCGACCGCCTCGTCGAAGGCCTCTGCGTTGGCCTGCGAGGGCTTGGTCGAGCCGCTGATCTTGCGCACGTACTGCAGCGCTGAGGCCCGGATCTCCTCGTCGGTTGCGGGTGGATCGAAGTTATGGAGGGTTCTGATGTTTCTGCACATGTCCTCGATCTTAGGCGCCGAAAGTAGTTTGCTAAACTAATTACCAACGCTAAACATGATGATGAACCCGACCGAGAGTCACACCCAACCACCTCTTGCAGAGCGCGCTGCCCACCTGCGCACGGCGATCGTCCGCACCGCGCGGCGGCTGCGCCAAGAGGCGGCGGCCGAGACCACCGGCCTCACCCCGACCTCGGTCGCGGCGCTGGCGACGATCGAGCGGCACGGGCCGATGACCCCGAGCGAGATCGCCGCGATCGAGCACGTCAAGCGGCCGACGATTACCCGCACCCTCGGCTGCCTCGAACGCGAGGGGCTGATCGACCGCGCTCCCGACCCCGACGACCGGCGCAGTGCTCTGGTCAGCATCAACGGGGCCGGCCGTGAGCGGCTGCGGCGCCTGCGCGGGCGCAAGAACGCCTACCTGGCGCGGCGCATGCGCGGCCTCTCCGCCGAGGATGTGGAGACGCTCGAGCGGGCGGCCGAGATCCTCGAGCGGATGCGGGAGGGAGAGCGGTCTTGACGGCCGCGATCCGCCACTCGTTCAACTCGCTGGAGGTCCCCAACTACCGCCGCTACTTCGCCGGCCAGCTGATCTCCCTCTCCGGGACCTGGATGCAGACGGTGGCGGCGATCTGGGTCATCCTCACCCTCACCGACAGCGGCGTCGCCGTCGGCCTGACGACCGCGCTGCAGTTCCTGCCGATGCTGCTGATCGGCGCCTGGGGCGGCCTCCTCGCCGACCGCTTCCCGAAACGGCGGCTGCTGATGACGACGCAGGCGCTGATGGCGATCCCTGCGGTCTGGCTCCTCGCCGTCACCGCCGCCGGCGTCGTGCAGCCCTGGATGGTCTACCTCGGCGTCTTCGCGATGGGCACGGTCAACGCGGTCGACAACCCGACCCGGCAGAGCTTCGTCTTCGAGATGGTCGGCGCCGACCGGGTCGTCAACGCGGTCAGCCTCAACAGCGTCATCGTCCAGGCGGCGCGGATCGTCGGCCCGGCCCTGGCCGGGATCCTGATCGCCACCGTCGGCGTCGTCCCCTGCTTCGCCCTCAACGCGCTCACCTTCGTGGCGATGATCCTGGCGCTGTGGGGAATGGATTCGAGCCGCCTGCACGCAGCGCCGGTCGCCGAGCCCGAGCCGGGCGCGATCCGCGCCGGCCTTCGCTACGTTCTGCGGACGCCGGAGCTGATGGTGCCGCTGGCGCTGATGGGCTTGGTCGGCACCCTCGGCTTCAACTTCCAGGTGGTGCTGCCGCTGCTCGCCAAGTTCAGCTTCGAATCCGGGGCGATGACCTATGCCGCCCTCGTCTCGGCGATGGCGGTCGGCTCGATCGCCGGCGCTCTCGTCAACGGCCACCGCGGCCGCACCGGCCCGCGCCTGATCGCCGGTGGCGCCCTCGCCTTCGGCGTCTCGGCCCTGCTGGCGGCGGCGATGCCGAGCCTCGCCTTGGAGATCCTGATGCTGGCCCTCCTCGGCGCCGCCTCGGTCACCTTCGCGGCGACGGTCAACTCGACCCTGCAGCTGGCGGTGACCCCGGAGATGCGAGGACGGGTGATGGCCCTCTACTCCGTCGTCTTCCTCGGCTCGACCCCGATCGGCGGCCCGATCGCCGGCTGGCTGGCCCAGAGCTACGACCCGCGAGTGGCCCTCTGCCTGGCCGGCCTCTCCGGTCTGACGGCAGCCTGGATAGCCCACATCAGCTTCACCCACATCCGCGGTCGCCAGGAAGCTTCAACCGGCGAACACGCCGTGGCGTAGGGAGGCCCGGTCATCACCTGAGCGAATTAGTCGCGCCCCTATGTCGGGCCTCCTCCAACACGCCTTTCAGGGACAGCTAGCTCGCGAGTCCGCGAAAAACCTCCTTGGAGAATGGTTTTTGCGGACTCGATGAATTACGAGCTGCCGAAGCTCGCTCTCCTGCAACCCGCTCGAAGGACCGGCGGGGAGGGTCTCGCCGGACCCTCCCCGCTGTTGTCCGCCGAGACCCTCCCCGCCGGTCCCCACTGACTAGCTACCGATGTACCCAGCTGATTCGAGGTACGCCGTCGCCGCCTGCTTCGGCGTTTCCTTTTCGAGTTCGACCCGAGCGTCGAGCTCCTGGACCACCTTGAGGTCAAGACCTTCCTGCACCTGCAGGATCGTCTTTTCGTAGTCCGGCCCGGCTTCTTCGGCGACCTTCTGCGTCGTCACGAAGATGACGTTCCCGGCCGGGAACACCTTCTTGTCGTCTTCGAGGATGACGAACTTGTCGCTCTCGGCCGAGAGCTGCGGGTCGGTGGTGAAGAGGATCGAGAGATCCGCTTCACCCTTTTCCAGCACCGTGTAGCGGAGGCCGATGTCGACCGGGGTGAACGACTTGAACTTCAGCCCGTACAGTTCTTCGAGCCCGAGTTTGCAGTCGATCCGCTGGGGGCACTCGGGTGACCCGTAGAGGGACAGTTCTTCCGAGACCCCTTCGAGGTCGGAGACCGTCTTCAGGCCGTACTTTTCAGCGGTTTCCTTGGTCGTTCCGACTGCGTTGGCGCTGGCGAACGGCGTCGGTTCGAACGCCTCCAGGCCTTCCTTTTCGAATTCTTCGTTTGCCTTTTCCCACGCTTCGGTGGCGTCGGCGGGGACTTCTTCGGGTTCGAGGCCGAAGAACGAGGTGAGGGCCGTCGAGGCGTACTCCGGGTAGCCGGAGATCTGCCCCGTCTTCACCGCTTTCAGGGCGACGGTTTCAGAGCCGAGGTTGAGCGCGCTCTTCACCTTGTACCCCGCCGCGGTCAGAGCCTGGGCGTAGATTTCGCCGAGGATTTCCTGTTCGGGGAAGTTCTTCGAGCCGATCGTCAGGCTGACTTTGCCGTTGTCGGGGTTGGACTGGATCGCCCCTGCGCTTCCACCTTCGGTCGAGCCGGAAGTGGTGCTGTCGTCGCTGCTGCCGCAGGCGGCGACACCCAGGGTCAGAGCGAGCGCCGCCAGCGCCGCAAGCAGCACCCGCACTCTCGTCTGGTCGGTCCTCACTTATTGCCTCCTCTTGGGGTGATTTGGATGAGTCACGTTCACGCAGTCTTTACCTTCAGCCCGTCGGAAGTAAGCCGGCGCTGCAAAAGCGCGAGCGAACCCTCGATGGCGAGGGCGAGTAGGGCGACCAGAATCGCGCCGGCCAGCAGGCCGTTTTCGCCGTAGACGTTGCGGTTGATGATGAAGTCCCCGAGCGTTTCCACTCCGGCGAGCGGGGCGATCGTGGCGGTGGCCAGGATCACGATGGCAGCGGAACGGATCCCTCCCATCACGGTCGGGATCGCCAACGGCAGCTCCACCCTGCGGATGATGCTCGACTCGCTCATCCCCATGCCCCGGGCAGCTTCGACCGTGGCGGGCTCGACCTGGCGGACGCCTACGTAGGTGTTGACCAGGATCGGGGCGATTCCGAGAATCGCCAGCGCCGGGGCCACGGTCTTCAATCCCACCCCGATCAAGACGGCTACGAGGGCGATCACCGCCAGCTCGGGGATCGCCCTGCCGGCATTGCCGAACCCGACCGCGAACAGTTCGCCTTTGCCACGGTGACCCAGGTAGAGGCCAAGCGGCAACGCCACGATCAGGGCGATGGCAAGGGCCAGGGCAGTCACCTCGAGGTGCTTGAGCACCAGTTCCAGCGACTTGTCGAAGCCGCCCACCTTGTTGCCGCCGGTGACATTCGAGTCCTGCGGCGTGAAGATGAATTCGATCGCGCCGCCGAACGAGGCGAGGGGGAGGGTGTTCATGCCGGTCGCACCCTCCGCCAGGGGGTGGTCAGACGCTGCACGGTCAGCAACACCAGGTCGAAGGCGAGTGCCATCGCCATCACGATCGCGGCGGCGATGATGATGCTGGTCGGGAAGGTCAGGTTGCCGCTTCCGTACATCTGCGTCCCCAGCCCGCCGGCATTGATGAAGACGACGAGCGTCGCGATCGCGATCGTGCTGACCACCGCGACGCGCAGGCCGGCGACGATCTCCGGGATCGCCAGCGGCAGCTCCACCCTCCAGAGGATCTGGCGTTCGGTCAGCCCCATCCCCCGGGCCGCGTCCTTGACCGCGTCGGGAACGTTGGCAAGGCCGAGGATCGTGTTGCGGTAGATGATCTGCAGGGTGTAGGCGGCGAGGACGATGATCGCCGTGTCGCGGCCGAAGCCGGTGAGCGGCAGCAGCAGGAAGAAGAAGGCGATGCTGGGGATCGTGTAGAGCACGCCGGTGGCGGCGAGCAGCGGAGGCTGCAGGCTGCGGCGCCGGTGCGCGAGCAGCGCCAGGGCGAAGGCGACGACGAACCCGATCACGACCGAGAGCACGACGATTTCCAGGTGCTGGACGGTGGGGGTGCCGTAGCGATCGATGTTGTCCTTTGCCCAGTCGAAGCAGAAGAGGTGGTCCGACTGAGCCTGGCAGGGCAGCGTGCCGGAGCTCCGTTCTTTGAAGAAGTCGCCGCCGACCTCGCCCGCCGCGGCAATCACCGCCGGGCTAGTCATGGGGGCGCTCCACCGCCGGGTGCTCGTCGGTCTTCGCCTCCGGCGAGGCGAGGAACTCGGAGATGATCTCGACCGAGAGGACGCCGACGATCCGGCGCTGATGGTCGACCACCGGCGCGTATTGGGTCTCGTGCTGGAGCAGGTCGGCGAGGGCGTCGCGCATCACGTCGTCGAGCTCGAGCACCGGGCCGAGCGGCGAGTCAGGCCGGGCGGGGACGACGTCGGCGGTGAGGTCGCGCTCACTGAGCCAGCCGAGCGGCCGGCGCTCGCCGTCGACCAGCAGCGGGAAGGGGACTTCGACGTCGGGCGCCTCCAGCTTCGCCCGCACCTCCGCGGTCGCCTGGCCGACGTGGGCGAGCGGCGCCTCCCAGAGGTTGATGTCGGCGACCCGCATCAGCGCCAGCCGCTTCAGCGCCCGGTCGGCGCCGACGAAGTCCTCGACGAACTCGTTCGCCGGCGCCATCAACAGCTCCGCCGGGGTCGCGTACTGCTCGACCCGGCCGCCCTCGCGCATGACCGCGATCCGGTCGCCCATCTTGATCGCCTCGTCGATGTCGTGGGTGACGAAGAGGACGGTCTTGCGGATCTCTGCCTGCAGGCGGAGGAACTCGTTCTGCAGGCGCTCGCGGTTGATCGGGTCGATCGCGCCGAAGGGCTCGTCCATCAGCATCACCAGGGGGTCGGCGGCGAGGGCGCGGGCGACACCGACGCGCTGCTGCTGGCCGCCGGAGAGCTGGGCGGGATAGCGGTCGCCGAGCTCGGGGTCGAGGCCGATCAGCTCCAGCAGCTCGGCGCTGCGGGCGCGGATCCGCTCCTTGTCCCAGCCGAGCAGTTGCGGCACGGCGCCGATGTTCTGGGTGATCGTGCGGTGGGGGAAGAGGCCGATCTGCTGGATCACGTAGCCGATCTCCCGCCGCAGCTGGGCGGGATCGCGCTCGCGGACCGAGCTCTCGCCGATCAAGACGTCGCCCTCGGTGATCTCGACCGTGCGGTTGACCATCCGCATCGCCGTGGTCTTGCCGCAGCCGGAAGGCCCGACGAGGACGCAGATCTCACCCGCCGGCACCTCCAGCGAGAGGTGGTCGACTGCCGGCTCGGAGGCACCGCGGTATCGCTTCGTCGCTCCGTCGTAGCGGACGGAGGAAGCTTGGGACTTGGGCTGGGCCTCGCGCGCGGGGGCTCCGGACGGCACTGGGGCGAGCCTATACCCCCGTCGACCCTCTTCCACTCCGCAGCAGCGAAACGAGCCCCGCCAGCGCGCCGGTGCCGGAGATCAGGGCGCCCCCCGATCTGGGGTCGGTGGCGGCGCACAGCACCAGCGCGACCAGGCAGAGCAGCGTCACCAGCAGCTCAAATCCGAATACGATCCGCCTCCTGAAGAGCGCGAAGCGCCTGCTGGCGTTCTCGATGCGCCCTGCCTCAGCTGCGTTCTGCTCCTGCTCCAGCTTCGCCTCGAGGCGAAGGGCAACGCTGCGCTCGACCGAGAGGCGAATCTCCTCTGCGCTGGAGAGGCTCGGCGGCGGTTGCTGGGATTCGCGTGCGGCCCTCTTGCGGGGCGATGGAAGATGCAATTTCAATCACTGCGCGCGTCATCTCTCTCCCTCCTTGCCCGAGATCAAGCACGCGCGACTGGATCGAAACAGCGCTTCCGTCGGCACTTGCCAGATACATATGGACCGAGTCCCAGGGCAAGGCTGGGAACTGGATGGTGCGTCACTAGGAACATCGTGATACTAGCGGCGATCTCCGTTCGCGCAAGACCGCTGGGGTGCGAATCGGTTTAAAGCCCGAGGCGACGGGATCGCTCGCGGGCCCTGGTGACGATCTCCTCCAGCTCCCGGAGTTCGCCGTCGCGCATCAGCACGCGGCCGGCGACGACCGCGGTGTCGAGGACCGATGCGGAGGCTGCATAGACGAGATCGGACGCGAAATCTCCGATGCCCAGCTCGGAAGAGTCGCGGCGCAGGAGGAGGAAGTCGGCGGCGGCGCCGGGCTCCAGCGGTGTCGCGCCGAGGCGGGGCGCGCGGACGCCGGTGGCGATCTCCCAGGCCTCGGCGGCCTCGATCGCGGTCGGGTCGCCGGCGGCGTGCTTCTGGACCAGGGCGAAGGTCTTCAGATCAGCGAGCAGGTCGAGGGAGTCGTTGGAGCCGGCGCCGTCGCTGCCGAGCCCGACGGCGATGCCGGCGCTCCGCGCGGCGGGATAAGGGAAGACGCCGCCGACCGCGAGCTTCATGTTCGCGACCGGGTTGGTGACGACGGTGGCCCCGCGCTCGGCGACCAGCGCCAGCTCGTCGGGGTCGAGCCAGACGCCGTGGGCGAGCACGGCGCGCTCGCTGAGCAGCCCCAGCCGGTCGAGGTAGAAGGCCGGCCGCTCGCCGTGCTCCGCGAGGCAGTCTTGGACCTCTTTCTCGGTCTCGGAGAGGTGGATCTGGACCGCCAGGTCGCGCTCGGCGCTGAGCTCGCCGATCCAGCGCAGCGACTCTTCGCTGACCGTGTAGATCGCGTGGGGGGCGAGGGCTGGGGTGATCTCGGGACCGCATCCGGCGAGCTCCTCGAGGCCACGGTGGGCGGCCTCGCGCAGCTGCGCCGGGCTGCCGTGGAGGTCGAAGAGGGGGGCGCCGATGGTGGCGCGGAGGCCGGCGTCGGCGACGGCCCGGGCGGTCGCCCCCGGCTGCCAGTACATGTCCCAGAAGCGGGTCGTGCCGCTGCGCAGCATCTCCGCGCAGGCGAGCCGGGCGCCCCAGTAGACGTCCTCCTCGCTCAGCTTCGCCTCGACCGGCCAGATCTTCTCTTCCAGCCACGGCATCAGCGGCAGGTCGCCGCCGGAGCCGCGGAAGAGGGTCATCGCCGCGTGGGTGTGGCCGTTGACCAACGGCGGCACGAGGTGGTTGCCGCCGGCGTCGATCCTCCCGTCGCCGGGCTGGGCGGTGACGTCGGCCCCGAGCGCCGAGATCGTCCCGCCCTCGCAGCGCACCCCGACCCGCTTTCCGTCGAGGAGCGCGTTCTCGACCGTCAACCCCACGCGCGCCCTCCATTCGCCTGTTCCTTTTCGGCGAATAGGAACGAAAAGGAACAGGCGAATGTCACCGGCCGACGGCCCCCAGGCGCGGCAGCACCGCTTCCAGGCCCTCGCGCAGGCGCTCGGCGTTGGCGCGGCGGTCGGCTTCCATCGCCGCGGTGCTGACCTCGCCCTCGCCGAGGCCGTTGGCGAGGTTGTCGACGACGCAGAGGGCGGCGTAGTCGAGACCGAGCTCGCTGGCGGCCACGCACTCGGAGGCGATCGTCATCCCGACCACGTCGGCGTGCGCGGCCATCAGCCGGATCTCGGCCGGGGTCTCGAAGCGCGGTCCGCGCGCCTGCCAGTAGACGCCGCCGTCGCGCGGCGCCTGCCCGCCCGCCCCCCAGGCGGCGATCACTTCCGCGCGCCAGCGAGGGTCGAAGCGAGGCGCCGAGTGGGCGCGCTCGTCGCCGAAGATCGAGTCGCCGAGGTTGAGGGCGATGAAGTCGGAGGGGCAGACGAGGGCGCCGACGCCGAGCTCCTCGGGGCGCAGCGAGCCGACCGAGCCGATCCCTACCACCCGGTCGCAGCCCTGCTCGAGGAGCGGCCGCAGGGTGGCCTCGTGGTCGATCGCGTGGGGGAGGACGAAGGCACCCTCGGGGCTGCGGTGCCGCTGCACGATCGCCGCCCCCTGCGCGGCCGCGGCGGCGGTGATCTCCTCGCCCCCCGGCCCGAGGGCGTTGCTGCCGAGGATCACCGCCAGTCGTCCCATCCGGCGATCCTATGCGGCCCTCAGCCTTCGCGGTGCGCTCTGAAGGCCGCCGCGGCGTCGTCGTGGTCGACCAGCGGCTCGGGGTAGTCGAGGCGCTCGAACCCTTCCATCCGCCAGGGCCGGTAGATCGCCTTGCCGCGCACCGACTCCAGCTCGGGCAGGTAGCGGCGCACGTAGTGGCCTTCAGGGTCGAAGCGCTCGGCCTGGCGGATCGGGTTGAGGACGCGGTTCGGCCGCGTGTCGTTGCCGGTCCCCGCCACCCACTGCCAGTTGCCGGCGTTGTTGGCGATCTCGCCGTCGGTCAGCAGGTCCCAAAAGTGCCAGGCGCCCTCGCGCCAGTCGACGTAGAGGTCCTTGCAGAGAAAGGAGGCGACGGTCATCCGCGCCCGGTTGTGCATGAACCCCTCCTCGGCGAGCTGACGCATCGCCGCGTCGACCAGCGGATAGCCCGTGCGCCCCTCCCGCCAGGCCTCCAGCAGCCGCTGTGAGCGGGACCAGCGGTCGCCGCGGCGTCGGTAGTCGCGGTGCGGGAGGGACGGGGTCGCGGCGAGGACCTGGTGGTGGAAGTCGCGCCAGCAGAGCTGGCGGACGAAGGCCGCCCCGCCGCCCCGCCCGCCCGCCTCCCGCGCCAGCTCCAGCGGCGAGACGCAGCCCCAGCGGATGTAGGCGCTGAGGCGGGAGGTGCGGTCGCCGGCGAGGTCGTCGTGGCCGTCTTCGTAGTCGCCGAGGCCGTCGCGGAGGAAGGCGCGCATCAGCTTGCGTCCCTCGCCCTCGCCGCCGGGCAGCCGCTTGGGCGAAGGCCGGCCGTCGATCAGCGAGTCGAGCGCCGGCAGCCGGCCGGCCTCGAGCTTGCTCGGGACGGCGAGCCTGCGCGGCGCGGAGTGGCTGTCGCGGCGCTGCACCTGGCTCCAGGCCCGGTGGAAGGGGGTGAAGACCTTGAAGTGGTCGCCGCTCGCCGGCGTCACCGTGCCGGGGTCGACGACGGTCACGCCCGGGTGGGCGGTGAGCTCGATCCGCTCCTCGGCGCAGGCTCGAGCCAGCCGCTCCTCGCGCCGTCGCGCGTAGGCGCTCCAGTCGGCGCTGACGTGGATCGCGGTTGCGCCGCACTCGCGCGCCACCGCGACGGCCTCGCGCACCGGGTCCCCCTGCCGGACGAAGAGCCGGCCGCCGGCCTTCCGCAGCGCCGCGTCGAGGTCGTGCAGCGCCTCGAGCATGAAGGCGACCCGGTTCGGGGCCGCGAACCGCGACGCCAGCAGGCGCTCGTCGAAGACGAAAAGCGGCACCACGCGCTCCGCCTTCGCGGCCGCGGCCAGCGCCGGGTGGTCATGGACGCGGAGGTCCCGGTTGAAGAGCGCGACGGAGGTCTCGTTTCTCATATGGTCCCCTCATGGGGAACGGAACCCAGGAGGGGAAGGATCAAACCCACCGCGAATCCGGTCGCGACGAGACCGAGGAGGAACGCCTCGACCGCAACCTCAGCGAGATGCTGCAGGAGCTGCGGGTCGCGCTCCCCGGCGTCCAGGTCCTCTTCGCCTTCCTGCTCGCGGTGCCGTTCCAGCAGGGCTTCGAAAAGATCACCCAGTTCCAGAAGGGCGCCTACTTCGGGACCCTGATCTGCACGGCGATCTCGGCGGTGATGCTGATCTCGCCGACCGCCTACCACCGGATCACCTTCCGCTACCAGCAGAAGCGCCAGCTTGTCTTCTACTCGAACCGCTTCTCGATCATCGGCCTCTTCTTCCTCGCGCTGGCGATGACCGGGGCGATCATGCTGATCACCGACTACCTCTTCGGCAGCACGGCGACGATCCTGATGGTCGCCGCCACCGTCCTCGTCTTCGGCTTCTTCTGGTTCGGGCTGCCGCTGTGGCGACGGCTCAGCCTGCAGGCGGGGCAGGAGCCTCTAGGCAAGCCCGACAGCGACTGAGCTCCCGCTCGAGGTCGTCGAGGAAGGGCACCTGCGGCCCCTTCTCGCGCAGCAGGGCGAGGTCGGCTTCCCAGATCTCGAGCTTGAGCTCGAGCGGGACCTTGAATTCGTCGCGGATCGCGTCGCCTTCGTCTTCGTAGGCGGCCCGCAGGGTGAGGACGTTGGTCAGCTTGTCGGCGCCGTAGATCGCCATCGCCTCCTCGCCGGCCGCCGCCACCCGTTCCCGGTGCTCGGCCTTGCGCTCGCGGTAGGACTCGATCGATTCGTCGTCGGTGAGGACGCCGACTATCCCCGCCACCGCTTCGCCGAACTTCTCGCGCAGCTCGTCGAGCGTCGTCTCGGAATCCTCGACGACGTCGTGCAGCAGCGCCGCCGCCACCGCATCCTCGCCATAGCCCTCTTCGTCGAGGCGGGCGGCGACTGTGATCGGGTGTTCGATGTAGGGCATCCCGCCGCTGCCGTTGCGGACCTGGCCGGCGTGGTCGGCCCGCGCCTGCTCGAGCGCGCTGCGCACCAGCGGCGAACGCTCGGCGGCTGCCTCGATCCTCTCAGCCGGGGACACGCGGCCAGACTAGATGATCGTTTCCACCATCGAGCCCCCTATTGGGGCCAAGGGGGTGGAGACGATCCCGGAAGAAGGCGCTTTAGACGGTCGCGGCGGCTTTGGCCGCCCGCGCCGGCAGCTCGAACTCGGCCCGCTCGGCGCCCAGCTCGAGTGTGGCGGGGTCGCCGCCGAGGTCGACCCACTGCCGCTGCGCCTCGACCGCGAGGGCGTCGAGCTGGTCGTCGGAGTGGAGCGGGTCGTGGTGGAAGAGCACGGTGCGCTCGGCGCCGGTCCGCCGGGCGAAGCTGAGTGCGTGGGAGGTCGCGGAGTGGCCCCAGCCGACGTGGCACGGGTACTCGGCGTCGGTGTACTGGCCGTCGTGGATCAGCAGCGAAGCGTCGCGGGCGAGGGCGAAGCCGGAGATCCAGTCCTCCTCGAGCTGCTGGAGGTCGGCGCCGAGGGCGGGCTCGTGGTCGGGGATGTAGGCGAGCGACGAGTCACCGTCGTCGATCCGGAAGCCGAGGGTGGGACCGCGGTGGGTGACCGAGGCGGCGCGGATGCGGGCCGAGCCGATCTCCCACTCGCTCTCCGGGCAGTGGCGGAAGGAGACGTCGCAGGGAAGCTCGCGCACCTCGACGGGCGAGAGGGGGGCGGAGATGTAGCGGGCGATGCGGTCGCGCAGGGAGGCCTCCGGCGAGGCCGGCCCCCAGATCACGATCTCGGTCTGGGGGCGGAAGGCCGGGGCGAAGAAGACGAGGCCCTGGATGTGGTCGAGGTGGAGGTGAGTGAGGAGGATGTGGAGGCGGGTCGGCTCGTCCGGCAAGGCGAGGCCGAGGCAGCGGATGCCGGTGCCGGCGTCGAGGGCCAGCATCGAGCCGTCCGAGAGGGTGACCCCGACGCAGGAGGTGTTGCCGCCGTAGCGGATCGTTTCCGGCCCCGGGGCCGGGATCGACCCCCGCGTTCCCCAGAGCTTGACCTTCACGCCGGCCCGGCTCCGTTGCCGTTGGCCAGCAAGGGCCAGAAGACGGCGATCGCGCCCTGCGAGCCGTGGGGCGTCTGGATCGGGAAGGCGGAGACCTCGACGTCGTGCTTGGTGCCGTCGGTCGAGCGCACGGTCAGCTCGGCGTGGGCGGGGCGGCCGGCGCGGACCGCGGTCACCAGCGGCAGCTCGTCGTAGGGGATCGGATCACCATGCTCGTCGAAGGGGCCGAAGAGCGAGCCCCACTCCTGCGGGCCGACCGTACCCAGCTCCTCGAAGCGCTTGCCCAGCAGCATCCCGGCGGCCTCGTTGTAGAAGACCAGCAGCCCGCCCTCGTCGACGAGGAAGGCCGGCGTCGAGAGGGCCGACATCAGGTTGCGAGCAAGGATCAGCTCCAGGGGTCTCTGCGTCACAAATGACACTTTAGATCGTCAATCGCTAAGTGCCAGAAAATGCCGGGTTTTCGACGCTGAGAGCCAAGTAGAGGGAGATTGGCCGGGTTGCTGTTACAACGGCGTGACTTTCGTCACTTAGGTATCTCGGAGTGGTTGCGTGGGGGGCGGAGAGGGGGACCCCCGCCAGACACATCTCGCTTATGGCTCGCCGTTGAGTGTCTGGCGGAGGTCCCCCTCTCCGCCCAACGCAGGTAGTTGGTCGTTGGTGTTGGCTATCCGGCCGCTTCGGCTCTGCGGAGGCCGCCTCTTGCCCAGGCGGTGAAGAGGAGGATTAGGGCTAGGCCGATTGCGAAGGCTGCGGCTATCAGGACCGGTTCGCCGGAGATCAGGCCTCGCCCGGCCTCCAGGAGGGCGGTGATCGGGTTGATCGAGGCGATGGCGTGGATCCAGCCGCTCAGGAGGTCGAGGGGGACGTAGACGGGGGCGAGGAAGAGGATCAGGAAGGTTGGGAACTGCATCAGGGGGCCACCTTGGATCGAGCGGACGCGGAGGGCTACTCCCGCCGCCCACATCGTCGCGGCGATGTTGACCAGCAGCGCCAACACGTAAAGGGCGACGATTTCGCCGCCGCTGCCGGCGATCTCCATCCCCGCTATCAGCGCCACCGTCGTCAGCACCGCCCAGGTGACGAAGGCGCGGAAGATCGCCGCCAGGGCGTAGCCGAGGACGATGCCGCTGCGCTGCCCGGCGGCGAGCATGTAGCGGCGGCCGAAACCGGTCTCGAAGTCGCGGGCCATCGCGAAGCCGGTGAAGACGCCGCCGAAGGCCGCCGATTGCAGCAGCACGAAGACGAACTGGAAGGCGGTGTAGCCGCTGGGGAAGTCGAAGCCGGGGACTTCGCCGATCGCCGCCAGGCCGCCGGCGAAGGAGACGAAGAAGAAGAGCGGGAACATCAGTGCCGGGACGAGGAAGGCCGGGTTGGTGAGGAAGTTGTGGATGCTGCGCCAGGCCACCGCGCGGGCGACGTTGATCCTGTTGGCCATCGGCGTTGCGGGTTGTTTCTCGTTCACGTCCGCACCAGCCTCGTCTTCAGGGCGCTGCTCGCGGCGGCCATCCCGATCGTCCCGATCGCGAGGGCGATCGCGAACCCGAGCGCCAGCTGGCCGACGTTCCAGCCTTCGATCAGCAGCGAGCGGATCGCCTCCAGCAGGTAGGTGACCGGGTTGACGCTGGCGATCGCGTGGAACCAGTCGGTCGTCAGCAGGTCCAGCGGCAGCGTCATCGCCGAGAGGAAGAGGAAGACGAAGAAGACCGGGAAGAGGCCCTGGACCGCCTCGCCGGAGCCGAAACGCAGGGCGGCGAAGAGGCCGATCGTGCCGAAGGCGACGGTAATCGTCACCGAGAGGAGGACGAGGACGAGGGCGCCGGGCGCGCCGGCCGCGAGTTCGGCGCCGGCGATCAGGCCCACCGACAGGTAGACGACCGCCTGCACGAGGCCGAGGACGACGGCGCCGGCCAAGAGCCCGCTGAGCAGCGCCGCCCCGCGCAGCGGCGTCAGCGCCAGGCGGTTGAGGAACCCGGTCTCGATGTCGCGGGCGAGGTCGGTCCCCGAGTTCATCACCGAGAAGAGGGCACCCTGGAGGAAGGGCACGGCGAGGATGAAGGTGAGATAGGAGTCGGTCGGGAAGCCCGGCAGGCTGGTCGCGTCTTTCAGCCCGCCGGCGTTGACCGCGAGGAGGAACATCGGGAAGACGATTGCGGGGACGATCTGCGCGGGCTGGCGCAGGGTCCGCAGGACCGAGCGGTGGGCGAGCTGGCCGACCTGGTTGCGGAGGCTGCCGCTCACGCGGAGGCCACCGCCTCGGTCTCGCCGGTCTCCGGCTCTGCCGCCTGCTCGTCGGCACCCTCGAGCGAGCGGCCGGTCTTGGCGAGGAAGACGTCGTCGAGCGAGGGGGCATGCAGCTGCAGGTGCTCGATCGCGATCTGCTCGGCGTCGAGCGCCCGCACCACCTCGGCCAGCTGCGACTCGCCGCCCTCAAGGCGGACGGCGACCGCCCGCGGGGAGGAGCCCGCCCCCTCGCCGAAGCGGCCGAGGACCGCCATCATCCGCTCGCGGTCGTCCGCGGAGCGGGGGATCGCCTCGACGGTCGGGCGGCCGATCTCCGCCTTCAGTTCGGTCGGGGTCCCCTCGGCGACGAGGTGGCCATGGTCGATGATCCCGACCCGGTTGGCGAGCGCGTCGGCCTCCTCCAGGTATTGGGTGGTGAGGAAGACGGTGACCCCGTCCTCGGAGGCGAGCCGCGCGACCTCCTCCCAGAGGGCGGTGCGGCTCTGGATGTCGAGGCCGGTCGTCGGCTCGTCGAGGAAGAGGATGCGGGGTTGGTGGGCGAGCGCGAGCGCGAGGTCGAGTCGCCGCTTCATCCCGCCCGAGTAGCCGCCGACCTTGCGATCGGCCGCGTAGGCGAGGCCGACCCGCTCCAGCAGTTCGTTGCCGCGGGTTTCGCGCTCGCGCTTGGCGAGACCGTGGAGGGCGGTCTGCAGGCGCATGTGCTCGCGGCCGGTCAGCAGCGGGTCGAGGGCGGCCTCCTGCAGGGCGGCGCCGATCGTCGCCCGCACCTGCGGCCCTTCCCCGACGACGTCGTAGCCGCCGACGCGGGCGGTGCCGGCGGTGGGAGGGAGGAGCGTGGTCAGCATCAGGACGGTGGTCGACTTGCCGGCGCCGTTGGGGCCGAGGAAGCCGTAGATCTCACCCTGGGCGACCTCGAGGTCGATCCCGTCGACCGCCCGCGGCCCGTTCTTGAACTCGCGGACGAGCGCCTCGACTTCGATCCCGCCCCGACTGCTCTCACTCATCTCGAACTCCAGACCGGTTGCTTGGCAAACTCGAATTTTGAGGCTAGCAAAATTTGAGATACTCTAATTTCGATGAAAACCGGTAGCATCACTGCAAAGGGGGACACGGCGAGCAGGGCCTGGGGGCTCCTCGTCGGTCTGGTCTATCCACCGCCCTTCCTCGCGATTGCTCGCGAATTCGACCTCCGCCCCTCCTCCTTCGCCGCCCTGCGGGCGCTCGAGTCGCCACGGACGATGGGCGAACTCGCCCAGGTCTTGCACTGCGACAACTCCAACGTCACCGGCATCGTCGACAGCCTCGAAGACAAGGTCCTCGCGGTTCGCAAACCGTCGGAGATCGACCGTCGGATCAAGGTGGTCGAGCTGAGCGGCCAGGGCGAGGCGCTGCTCAAGCGCTTGAAGCGCGAGGTCGCCAAACCACCGGCCTGGGTGAAGAACCTCTCCGAGGAGGACCAGGAGACGCTGCACGAGATCCTCGAGCGAGCTGTCGAGACCCAGCCGTCGCCCAACGGCTGAGCGCGAAACCGCGCAAAGGCGTAGAACTCCCGTCCCGATGCGCGAGCGGACCCGCACCTACGCACTGGCGATGGCCGTCAACCGGCCGGTGGCCTGGTGGGGCCGGCTGCAGGTAGAGGGACTGGAGACCCTGCCCGAGGAGGGGCCGCTGCTGATCCTCGGCAACCACGACAGCCACTGGGACCCTGTCATGGTCGGCATCGCCGCCCGCAAGCGGCGGCAGATCCGCGCCCTCGCCAAATCGGAGCTCTGGGAGGTCCGGGGCCTCGCCCCGATCCTCAACGGGATGGGGCAGATCCCGATCCAGCGCGGCAAAGGGGACAAAGATGCCCTGGCGAAAGCGATCGAGACCCTGCGCGCCGGCGCCTGCATCGGCGTCTTCCCCGAGGGCACCCGCTCGAAGGGCAAGGTCCTGCGCGCCCGCAGCGGCGTCGGCCGCCTCGCTCTCGAGGTGCCGGAGGCGCACGTCACCCTGGTCGCGATCGAGGGCACGACCGAGCTCACCGGCTTCCCCCGCCGCCCCCGCCTCCGCATCCGCTTCTTCGATCCCGTCGGCGGCCAGCCCCGTCCCGACGAGGACCCCGGCGCCCTCTCCGCCCGCCTCCTCGCCGAGATCCGCGAGCTCGTCCCGCCCAAGCTCTCCTACCGCAAGCGCGCCAAACTCAGCGGCGTCAGCGAAGACTGAACAACGTCTCCGAACTTTGGTGCCCATTAGGGACCCAAAGTTCGGAGAGGGCGAAGCTCAGTCCTCGGGCTCTTGGCCGTCGGGCTGGAGGGCGTACCACTCGGCGCCGAACTCGTCGATGTCGTTGCCGTTGGCTTCGCCCGGGCCCTGGTCGCCGGCGTAGGTGTAGAGGGGCCAGCCGTTGTAGGTCACCTGGACGGTGCCGTCTTTGCGCTTGGTCGTGCCGAGCATGCTGCGGTCGGCGGGGCCTTGAGCCTGCGGGTTGCCTCCGGTCAGGAGCGGGGGCCAGGCGGCGGCGCAGGCGCCGTAGCAGGCCGACTTCGAACCCTTGTCCTTGTGGAAGTCGTAAAGGGTGAGGCCATCAGAGGTGACGAGGACCGTGCCGAGGTCCCCGACTTTCGCCGCGGAGACGATGCCGTCGCCGCTGGCGGTTTCGGCGCCTTCCCCGTATCCGCCTTTCGCGCCCGAGCCGCCTTCATCGTTCGAGGCCGGCTTGTTCGCACTTGCGCCACCGCCGCTCTTGCCGCCGTAGCCGCCGCTGCTACTCGAGTCGCTGCCCCCGCCGCAGCCGGCGGCAAATAGCGCCGCGACCACCAGCAAGGCAAGCCCGTAGGTAAACCTGCTCACGTCGCTTCCTCCTTGTTTTCGATCTGCAGCATCGCCACCGGTGAGTTGACCGGCGCGACAAAGGTCCGTTTGCCGGTGTCGACGACGACCTCCCGGGTGCGCGAGAGGTCGAGGGCCGAACTGAGGACCGCGTCGGAGTCGTCCCCCCAGCGGTAGCGGAAGGTTCCCGCCGGATACGAAGCCCCGTTCGGATCCCGCAGCCAGACCCGGCAGAGGGTGCCCGAGGGAACGCCGTGCACGTACATGTGGATCTCGGTGCCGTAGGCGTGCGGCTGCAGCGTTGCGTCGATCGTGATGCCCTTGGGAAGACCGGCGAACTTGACCTGCTGCTGCGGGCCGGTGCTTCCGTCGCCGCCCCCGAAGACGAAGAGGAGGAGGACGGCCGCGACCGCGGCCGCCGTCGCGCCGCCGAGCGCGAAGCCGCCGAAGAGGCGTCGCCGCCGGCGCTTCTCGCCGTGCTGGCGCTCGGCCGCGATCGTCGCCGCGACCCGCTGACCCAGCTCCGGCGGCGGCTGCGGTGAGGGCCCGAAGCGCGCCGGGTCGGCGTGGGGGAGCATCAGCGCGACCGGCTGCAGGCTTGCCAGCTCCTCGCGGCAGTGGGCGCAGCCGTCGAGGTGTGCCTCCAGCCCGGCCCGCTCGTCGCCCTCCAGGTGACCTAGCGCGTACGCGCCCAGTAGCTCGCGCCATTCGCGACAGTCGTTCCTAGTCTTCATAGCCCATCTCCTCAAGCGCAACCCGCAGCGCCCGCAGCCCGTAGTAGACGCGGCTCTTCACGGTCCCCTCCGGCACCCCGAGTTCCTCCGCCACCTCCGCGTACGGCCGCCCGCGGTAATAGGTCTCGACGATCACCCGCCGGTGGTCGTCACCGATCCGCCGCATCGCCTCCTCCACCTGCCAGGCGGTCAGCGCCTCGTCGAGTGGCTCAACGCTCGGCTCGACCCCGCCTTCGGCGACGCCCGGCCGCACCGCCCGCGCCCGCCCCAGGTCGATGACGACGTTGCGAAGGATCGCGAAGAGCCAGGTCCGCAGCGACCCGATCTTCGGGTCGAACCGATCCCCCGCCCGCCAGGCGCGGACGAAGGTCTCCTGCACGGCCTCTTCGGCGAGGCCAGCGTCTGCCAGCGAACGAACCGCGAAGCCGTACAGCTCGCCGGAATGGGCGGCGTAGGCCTCGCGGACGTCTCGTTCGCGGCTGAGCGCGCCCCGGGTCGAAGTTCCAAGCTGGATCATCCGACCCGGCATACGCTCCCCGGCAGGGCCGGGTTCAAATGCTTTCTAGAGAACCCCTATTCGAGCTTTCCGATCTTGAAGATTTTCGTCCCGCAGTCCGGGCAGACACCCTGGATCGCCGGACGACCGTTCTTCATCGTCACCTGTTTGGCGTCTTTGATCTCGACCTTCTTGCGCTCCTTGACGCAGTAACCCTCAGGCATGAAGGGGCCCTCCTTTCGTTGCCGACGCGCGGCAAATCTCGCTTTCCGAGCGAGGTGGATTGAGGCGAATGTAACGCAGGTCCATGACGCTGCCGTCGAACTTCGTGCGAATCCGCACTAAACGCCCACAGTCAGCGTCAACTACCCTGCCCCCGCAGCCTCAAGCCCTTCCAAAGCCTCAAGGAGATAAGGAATGCCCGAAGCAGTCATCGTCGACACCATCCGCACGCCGATCGGCCGTGCCTTCAAGGGGTCGCTGGCCCAGCTGCGTCCCGACGAGATGGGCGCCTACGTGGTCGACCAGCTGCTCGAGCGTAACCCCGAGGTCGACCCGGCCTTGATCGAAGACGTCTTCTGCGGCGTCGGCATGCCGCAGGGTCTGCAGGCCTTCAACCTCGCGCGCATCATCTCCCTGCTCAGCGAGAAGCTGCCGCAGGAGGTCAACGGGGTCACCGTCTCCCGCTACTGCTCCTCCAGCCTCGACGCGATCCGCCACGCCGGGAACGCGATCAAGGCCGGCGAGGGCGACGCCTACCTCGCCGTCGGCGTCGAGTTCGTCAGCCGCTACAACGAGCGCACCGAGCCCGCCGGCGAGGCCGACCAGAACGAGAACCTGAAAGGCAACGACGGCCAGCCGAACGCCTACATCGCGATGGGCGAGACCGCCGTCAACGTCGCCAAGAAATACGAGGTCAGCCGCGCCGACATGGACAAGTTCGCGCAGCGCTCCCAGGAACTCGCCGTTAAGTCCCAGGAAGACGGCTTCTTCGACCGCGAGATCGTCCCGGTCAAGCTCGAGGATGGCACTGAAGTGAGCAAGGACGACGGCCCCCGCGCCTCCTCCACCCTGGAGAAGCTCTCCGAACTGCCGGAGGCCTTCGGCGGCGGCGGCGTCACCGCCGGCAACTCCTGCCCGCTCAACGACGGCGCCGCCGCGGTGCTGCTGATGAGTGCCGAGAAGGCGAAGGAGCTCGGCCTGAAGCCGCGCGCCCGGATCATCACCGCCGCCACCCACGGCAACGAGCCGGAGCTGATGGGCGTCGCCCCGATCGGCGCGATCAAGAAGGTCCTCGACCGCGCCGGGATGACGATCAACGACGTCGACCGGGTCGAGCTAAACGAGGCCTTCGCCGCCCAGGTGATTCCGATCATGGCCGAATGCGGGATCGACGAAGACAAGCTCAACACCCACGGCGGCGCGATCGCCCTCGGCCACCCCTTCGGGATGACCGGCGCCCGGATCATGGGCACGCTCCTGAACGGGCTCGAGACCGACGACAAGCAGGTAGGCCTGGAGACGATGTGCGTGGCCGGAGGCCAAGGCAAGGCAATGCTGGTCGAAAGACTCAACTAAGCAGCGATTGGTGAGTTGTGGGGGCTATGACCCCTACAACTCACCCAAGGCGATGGATCTCCAGACGCTCACTTACGAGGTTGGCGATCGAGTCGCTCGCATCACCCTGAACCGCCCCGAGCGGGGGAACGGGATCACGCCGCGGATGCCGGTCGAGCTGGCCGAGTGCGTCGAGCGGGCGAATCTCGACCCGGAGGTGCACGCGATCGCGCTGGCCGGCAACGGCAGCGGCTTCTGCGGGGGCTACGACCTCGTCGCCTCCGCCGAGGGCGACATGAGCGAGCTGGGAGAGGGGAGCGCGCCGCCGCCCGGCTCGCCGCTCGACCCCGCTGTGATCGGTGCCAACCACGCGCCGGAGTCGAACTGGGACCCGGTCACCGACTACCAGTTCATGAGCCGCAACGTGCGCGGCTTCATGAGCCTCTTCCACTCCGAGAAGCCGGTCCTCTGCAAGGTCCACGGCTACTGCGTCGCCGGCGGCACCGACATGGCGCTCTGCTCGGACCTGCTGGTGATCGCCGACGACGCGAAGATCGGCTACCCGCCGGCGCGGGTCTGGGGATCGCCGACGACGGCGATGTGGGCGAGTCGCCTCGGGCCGATGCGCGCCAAGCGCCTGCTCCTCACCGGCGACTCGCTGACCGGGGCCGAGGCGGCGGAGTGGGGGCTGGCGAGCGAGGCGGCGCCGGCCGTGCAGCTCGACGAGCGCTTCGAGCGCCTGCTCGGGCGGGTCGCGCGGATGCCGATCAACCAGCTGGTGATGATGAAGCTGCTGGTCAACCAGACGGTCCATGCCCAGGGTCTGGCGCAGACCCAGGTCCTCGGCACCTTCTTCGACGGGATCGCCCGCCATACCGAGGAGGGCCACGGCTTCGTCCGCCGCGCCGCCGAGTCCGGCTTCCGCGAGGCGGTCCGCGAGCGCGACGAGCCCTACGGCGACCACGGCCTCGAAGGGTTCGGCCTCGACCCGTAGATCTTGTTCTTTATGAATAGGCTGCCGCCCCGATGAGCGACGCGCCGCACCCGAGCTCGACGATCACCCCGGAGTCGGTCCGGGCCTTCCTCCCGGGCAGCTTCCCCGGCGACCTCGGGATCGAGCCGCTCGAGGTCGAGGACTCGCACGCCCGCGGCAGCATCGTCGTCGACAAGCGCCACCTGCACCCCGGCGGCTTCGTCCACGGCGGCGTCTGGACGGCGCTCGGCGACACCGTCGCCGCCTGGTCGACCTTCCGCTGCATCCCGCCCGGCCACAACTTCACGACGATCGAGCTGAAGCTGAACGTCTTCGCCGCCGGCATCCTCGGCGACGAGATC
>Ga0070688_100000334_pt1 | contig 24048 bp, 27 predicted proteins | sample KBSS13HmetaG_FD_64679 | JGI IMG/M metagenome (GOLD analysis project Ga0070688, IMG submission 64679) | Switchgrass rhizosphere microbial communities from Kellogg Biological Station, Michigan, USA - KBS S1-3H metaG | ecosystem: Host-associated > Plants > Roots > Rhizosphere ...
CAGACGATCAAGCGGGTGACGCTGGAGCTGGGTGGCAAGTCGGCCAACGTCGTCTTCGCCGACGCGGACCTTGAGGCGGCGGCTGCCGCGGCACCGATGGCTGTCTTCGGCAACGCCGGCCAGGACTGCTGCGCCCGCTCGCGCATCCTCGTCGAGCGCTCCGCCGTCGACGACTTCCTGGCGGCGCTGCAGCCGGCGGTCGAGGGGATCGCGGTCGGCGATCCGCTGGCCGAGTCGACGCAGATGGGGCCGCTGATCTCCTCCGGTCAGCGCGAGGCCGTCGCCTCCTATGTCCCCGACGACGCGCCGGTGGCGATCCGCGGCAGCGCCCCCGACGGTGCCGGCTACTGGTTCCCGCCGACCGTGCTGGCGCCGGTCGCCAACGACGACCGCGCCGCCGCCGAGGAGATCTTCGGCCCGGTCGCCTGCGTCATCCCCTTCGACTCCGAGGAGGACGCGGTCCGGCTCGCCAACGAGACGATCTACGGCCTCTCCGGCTCGGTCTGGACGCGGGACGGGGCGCGGGCGCTGCGGGTGGCGCGGGCGATCGACACCGGCGTGATCTCGATCAACTCGAACACCTCGGTCCGCGTCTCCACTCCCTTCGGCGGCTTCAAGCAGTCCGGCGTCGGCCGCGAGCTCGGGCCCGACGCCCTCGAGCACTACACCGACGTCAAGAACGTCTACTACGCGACCGAGGGAGGCTGAGCATGGCCAGACTGGACGGCAAGGTCTGCGTCATCACCGGGACCGCGAGCGGGATCGGCGCCGAGTCGGCGCGGCTCTTCGCGGCGGAGGGGGCGACGGTCGTCGGGGTCGACCTGTCCACCGAGGCCGAGGGGACGCTGACGATCGAGGCCGACGTCTCCGACGAGGGCCAGGTCGTCGAAGCCTTCCGCCGCGTCGATGACGAGTTCGGCCGCATCGACGTGCTGATGAACAACGCCGGCATCAACCCGACCGACGACGGCTCGGTCCTGGAGACCAGCCTCGACTCCTGGCAGCGGGTCCAGGACGTCAACCTGCGCAGCGTCTTCCTCTGCTGCAAGCACGGCATCCCGCACCTGCTCGCTGCCGGCGGCGGCTCGGTCGTCAACGTCGCCTCCTTCGTGGCGACGATGGGCGCCGCCGTCAGCCAGATTTCCTACACCGCCTCCAAGGGCGGCGTCCTCGCCCTCTCGCGCGAGCTCGGCGTCGAGTTCGCCGACCGCGGTGTGCGCATCAACGCCCTCTGCCCGGGGCCGGTCAACACCCCCCTCCTCAAGGAGCTCTTCGCCAAGGACCCCGACCGCGCCGCCAAGCGCCTCGTCCACATCCCGATGGGCCGCTTCGGCGAGCCCGAGGAGATCGCCAAAGCTGCCCTCTTCCTCGCCAGCGACGACTCCACCTTCGTCACCGCCAGCACCTTTCTAGTGGACGGCGGCCTCTCCGCCGCCTACCTCACCCCGATCCAGGTCGACTAGCCGAGGACGCTCAGCCAGCGGCGGCAGAGCTCCCGGCCGAGGTCGTTGAAGGCTCCGATCTTCGCTTCGGTCTCCGGGCCGAGGACCGTCGGGTCGATGCCGATGCGGACGGCGTCGGGGTCGGCCTCGTAGTCGTCGACCCAGTGCAGGGCGTCGGCGCGGCTGACCTCGGGGTGGAACTGGATCGCGTAGGCGCGCTCCCCGAGGCGAGCCGCTTGCAGGCAGACCTCGCTGCGGGCCAAGGGAACCGCGCCCGGTGGCGGCGCGAACTCGTAGCTGTGCCACTGGAAGGCCTCGAAGGCGGGAGCGAGGGGGCCGAGCAGGGGGTCGTCCTCCCCCTCCGCGGTCACCTCCACCTGGTGCCAGCCGATCTCCGGGCGCGAGGCGCGCCGCGGCTGGGCGCCGGCGGCCTGCGCCAGCAGCTGGCCGCCGAGGCAGAGGCCCATCAGCGGCACCTCCCGCTCGAGCAGCTCCCGCAGCAGCGCCTCCTCCTCGGCGATCCACCCGTGCCGCTCCCCTTCGTCGACGTTCATCGCCCCGCCGAGGACGAGGACCGCGTCGTAGCCGAGCGGGTCGGCGGGCGGCTGCGGCCGCTCGCTCAGCGTCCACTCGTCGAGCTCGCCGCCGGCGTCGCGGACCGCCTCGGCGAAGACGCCGGGACCGGCGTCGCGCTGGTGGACGATCGCCAGGACTCGCATCGGCCCAGTTTCTCACCCACTCTGATTGGGGAACCCGTTTGTCAAATTGACATCTGAGTAATGGGCCATAGGGTGACCGGTGGGAGGTAGTCATGAAGAATGTGGGGAAAGCCAACGGCAGTGACCGCTGCCGTCGCAGCGGCGGTGTTGGTGATCGCTGGAGTGGCGCTGGCCGCCGGCAAGTGGGAGGTCGTCCGGGTTGGCAGCCTCGAAGTCAAGTACAACGGCGGCTTCTCGCCGAAGGTGCTGTCGAAGAAGAAGCCGACGCCGATCTCCTTCAACGTCGCCGCGGAAATCAAGTCGCTCGATCCCGCCGAACCACACCCCCCGGCGCTGCGCAAGTTGGTAATCGAGGGTGACAAGCACGCGAGCATCGACGTCAAGGGCATCCCGATCTGTAAGTCGAGCAAGCTCCAGTCGATCTCCAGCGCTGGCGCGCGTAAGGCCTGCGGCCCCGCCCTGATCGGCAGCGGCAAGACCGATGTCGAGGTGAAGTTCCCCGAACAGCCCGCCGTCCTCGCCCACAGCGAACTCCTCGCCTTCAACGGCGGCAGGAGGGGCGACCTCACCACCCTCTTCATCCACGCCTACATCACGAGGCCGATCGTGTCGGCGGTGGTGACGACGGTGAAGGTTAAGAAGATCCACAAGGGCCGGTACGGGCTTGAATCGGTCGCCACCGTCCCGAAGATCGCCGGCGGCAGCGGCTCACCCACCTTCTTCACCCTCACTCTCAACAAGGGGATCATCAAGGCGACCTGCACCGACGGCCATCTCGACGCCCACGGGACGGCGACCTTTTCGGATAACACCGTGGCCAGCGGGACCGTCATCCGGCCGTGCACGCCTAAAGGCTGACCGCTCTCCGTGGCCGAAGCTGACCCGCGGCAGTAGCCGCCGCAGCCAGCCCGGGATCCACCAGGCGGCGCTGCCGGTGAGGCGCAGCAGCACCGGCACCAGCAGGAGGCGGACGAGGAAGGCGTCGAGGAGGACGGCGACGCCGAGGATCGCTCCCATTTCCTTCGGAGGCAGGGGGCCGGAGAGGGCAAAGGTGAAGAAGACGGCGACCATGACGCCGCCGGCGGCAAGGATGACGCGGCCGGAATGGGCGAGGCCGCCGATCATCGCCTCGCGGGCGTCGCCCGTCCGCTCCCAGTGCTCGCGCGCCGCGGAGAGCAGGAAGACGGTGTAGTCCATCGCGATCGCGAAGACCATCGCGAAGAAGAAGACCGGCGCCCAGGCGTCGAGGAAGCCCTGCGATTCGAAACCGAGCAGGTTGGCGAGGTTGCCGTCCTGGAAGATCAGCTTGGCGACGCCGAAGGCGGCCGCGGTCGAGAGCAGGTTGGTGAGGACGCCGAGGGCGGCGACCAGCGGCGCCTGGAAAGCGACGAGGAGGAGCAGGAAGCCGAGCGCGAGGACGACGCCGATCACCAGCGGCGTCTTCGCCGCCAGCGCCGCCTCGAGGTCGCGGTTCTCGGCGGCCGGGCCCCCGACCTGGGCCCCGGCCGGGAGCTCGGTGCGGAGCCGATCGACGGTGTCGTTGAAGGTGGTGGTCGCGGGGGCCGCGGTCGGCATCGCTTCGATCAGCGCCAGGCCGCCGCGTCCGCTCCGCGGCGGCAGCGCCATCGCGATCCCTTCGTCCGCCTGCAACTCGCCGGCGACCTGGCGCGCCTCGCCGGCGGGCGCGGTCACTTGCAAGAGGCCCGGCGCCCCCGGGCCGAAGGCTTCGCTCAGCTGCTCGTAGCCGACCCGGGAGTGGTCGCCCGGCGGAACGACCTTGATCGAGGGCATCCCGGTGCGGGCACCGAGCACCGGCAGCGCCAGGAGGACGAGCGCGAGCAGGCCGATGCCGCCGAAGAGGAGCGGCCGCCGCCAGAGCAGCTCCCCCCAACGGGCGAAGCGCGGCGAGCGGTGCTCGCCTGAATGCGCCCAGGGGAGCGCAAGCTTGTCGATCCGCGGGCCGAGCTTCGCCAGCACCGCCGGCAGCAGGGTGAGGGTCGCTCCGAGGACGAAGAGGACCGAGATCATGATCCCGAGCGCGACCGAGCGGAAGGCCGGGCTGGGGATCAGCATCACCGCCGCCAGCGAGACGATCACGGTGAGGCCGGAGAAGAGGACCGCCTTGCCGGCGGTGTCCATCGTCGCCTCTACCGCCTCGGTCGGGGAAAGCCGCTGCCCGAAGAGGGCGTTGCGAAAGCGCATGACCACGAAGAGGGCATAGTCGATCCCGAGCGCCAGCGCGAACATCAGCGCGAAGTTCATCGCCCAGATCGAGATCGGCGAGAGCTTGGTGCCGAGGTAGAGGACGCCGGCGGAGAGGACGAGGCCGGTGATCGTCAGCATCAGCGGCAGGCCGGCGGCGACCAGCGAGCCGAAGGCGAGGACGAGGATCAGCAGCGTCACCGGCCAGGAGAAGAGCTCGGACTTCAGCATCGCCTCTTTGTTCGCTTCGTTGAAGTCCGACCACATGCCGGCGGCGCCGGTGAGGTCGGCTTCGACTCCCGGCGCGGTGACCGCGGCGACTTCGTCCTTGAGGTCGGTGGCGGCGGCGACCATCACGTTCGGGTCGGCGGCCGCGGTGGCGCGGACGACGGCGGTGTGGCCGTCGCGGGAGATCGAGGTGCCGGGTTGCGGCGGCACCACGCGACCGACGGCGGAGTCGGCGGCGAGCGCGCGCTTGACCGCGGCGAGCGAGCGCTGGAAGGCGGGGCCGGAGACCGTCTGCCGGTCGGAGTGGACGGCGACCTGGAGGCCATAGGCGCCGGCGCCTCCGAGGGCGCGGTCGACCTGGTGGCGGACTGCGACCGACTCCGAGCCGGTGTCTTCCCAGCCGGCCCCGGACAGCGCCGTCTCCACCCGCGGGGCGAGGAAGCCGAGGCCGACGGCCAGCAGTGCCCAGATCGCGAAGACGGTGCCGCGGTGGGTGGCGGCGAGGCCCCCCAGTCGCCCGATCGGTCCCGGTGAGTTCGGCGCTACGGTGTCGGCGGTCACTTGTATTCTCCTATCTACCCGTTTACAGCTATACAACTTAACAGTTGTACAAGGTACAATAACAGGGAATGGCAAGGCGAGCAGGCAAGAAGCCCCAGAGCCCCCTCAACCCCGAGGCGGCGGAGCTGATCGCGAGGCGCTTCCGCGCCCTCGCCGACCCGACCCGGCTGCGCATCCTCGACCACCTGCGCAACCACGACGAGGCCTCGGTGGGAGAGATCACCGAGACGCTCGGCGCCTCCCAGCAAAACGTCTCCAAGCACCTCTCGGCCCTCCACGCCGAGGGCTTCGTCGCCCGCCGCAAACGCGGCACCAGCTCCCTCTACCGGATCGCCGACCCTGGAGTCCACGAACTCTGCGACGGCGTGACGGCGGGAATCGAGTCGCAACTAGCGGAGCTGGAGGCGGTTCTCAGCGCGTAAGGGGGGCGAGTCAGTGGGACGAGGCGGCTTTACGTCCTTGTGGTTCGTAAAACCGCCCCGATCGACCTTCGCCTCGCTGCCGTTGCGCGCACCCAACACGGGATCGTCACGACGAAGCAACTTCTCGCGGCGGGGTTGTCGACCTCGGCAATCTCCAAGCGCGTGCGCAGCGGCCGGCTGCACCGCCTTCACCGAGGCATCTACGCCGTCGGCCACCTCGGCATTGATGAAAGAGCGCACTGGATGGCTGCGGTCCTCGCCTGCGGGCCAGACGCAGTGCTGAGCCATGGCGCCGCCGCTGTTCACTGGGGACTTCTGCGCCCGCTCGACGGGCCAGTGGACGTCACCGTCCCGACCCATGGCGGGCGCGAGCGCCGCAAGGGCATACGCCTTCATCGTTCCGTCACCCTCGGGGCGGGTTTCCAAACCACAGGTTCGCAAAAACGCCCCATCCCGCTTGTGACTGTGCGCGACCACATCCCCGTGACCTCGGTCCCTCGCACGCTTGTGGACATACGCGCGACGCTTCCTCCTCGCCTCGTGCGTCGCGCGATTCGGCAGGCCGAGTTCCTCGGCCTTGGGTTTGGGGAGGTGAAGAGCGATCGCACTCGCAGCGACCTCGAGCGTTACTTCCTTCGCCTTTGGCGGCGCACGCGACTGCGGCAGCCGGAGGTCAACGTGCCGATCGGTGGGATGACGGTCGACTTCCTCTGGCGCGAGGAGCAGGTGATCGTCGAAACCGACAGCTACGCGACCCATGGCGGGACGATTGCTTTCGAGGATGACCGCGAACGCGACCTGCGGCTGCGGCGGCTCGGCTACTCGGTCCACCGCTTCAGCGAACGGCAGCTGGAGATGGAACCCGAGGCGGCGGTCGAGGACGTGGCCTCGGCGCTTCGGGAGACTCAGCCGCAGGTGCCGAGGAGTCGGCGCCAGACGTCGTCGTCGAGGTAGGACTGATCGACGCTGCGGTAGAAGTGCTGGGTCGCGCCCCGGACCTGGCGGGTGCTGACCAGCTTGATCATCCCCAGCTCGCGCAGGACCCGCACGTGGTAGGCGACATCGGGGATCGCCGCGTCCTGTTCGGCCGCCAGTTCGCTGGGGCTGGCGGCGCGCTGGTTGAGGACGGTAAGGGCGCGGGCGCGGATCGGGTGTGAGAGCGCCTTCAGGAGGACGGCCGCCTCGGCGCTCTCGGGACCCCTCGCCTTTTTGCTCGACCCCTGTCGAATTCGTTCAGCCATTGCGAGCGTTCAACCTTATTCACAGCAAATGACGGAATAACGAACATCACCGTCCTCGCACCAGTTTGGGCGCTCTTTCCTTCATTTCGGCAAGGGTTTCGGCTGCGGCGATAGTGGCGACGGCGCTGGGATATTCACCCCTCAGGGCATCTGCGCCGACGATCAGGTGCAGCGGCGTGCGGGCTACGGCGCAGCGGTCGGCGATCTCCCCGACGACCTTGCCTTCGAGGCTCTGGGAATCGAAGCGGCCCTCGCCGCTGATCACTGCATCGGCCGCGGCCAAGCGCTCGTTGAAGGAGACCGCGTCGAGGACGAAGGCGGCGCCGGGGCGGAGGCGAGCCCCGTGCGCCCAGAGGCCGCCGGAGAGCCCCCCGGCGCAGCCGCCCATCGGTATCCCGCTCGGGTCGCGCGGGAGCCGGCGGCCGAGCTCCTCGAGGCGAGCGCTCAGCCGCTCGACCGCCGCCGGGCCGGCGCCCTTCTGCGGGGCGAAGAGCCGCGCCGCGTCCTCGAAGGCCGTCTGGACGTCGCAGAGGACCTCGATCCGGGCCACGCCATCGAGCTGTCCCCGCTCGTCAAGCGCTTCGATCGCGCCGCGGCCGCCGTCGGTGGTGGCGCTGCCGCCGACCGCCACCAGCACCGTCTCCGCTCCCGCCGCCAGCGCCGCGGCGATCAGCTCGCCGGCGCCATAGGTGTCCGCCCGCTCCGCGTCGCGCTCCTCCGCAGCGACCAGAGTAAGCCCCGCGGCCCGTGCGGTCTCGACCACCGCCGTCTCACCGTCGCCGAGAAGCGCGAACCCGGCGACGAGCGGCCGCCGCAGCGGGTCGTGGGCCGGCGCCGGCCGCCGTTCCCCGCCGAGCGCCCCCAGCAGCGCATCCATCGTCCCTTCGCCGCCGTCGGCGACCGGGCAGCGGTCGGCCTCGGCGCCGGCCTCTTCGACCCCCGCCGCGATCGCCCCGGCGACCTCGGCCGCGTCGAAGGTCCCCTTGAACGAGTCCGGCGCGACGAGGAACCGCACGGCGTCCCCTATTCGGGCGCCGGGACCTGCGAGGCCATCTGCGCGTAGCCGGCCCCGCTCGGGTGGACGCCGGTGTCGCCGCTGATCACCCACGGCGGCCCGCCGCCGGCCGGGCCCTCGCAGAAGGAGAGCGGGTGCAGGAGCGCGAGCTCGTCCTGGGTCGGGGTCGACTGCACGCTCGGCCCGTCGACCCTGAAGCCGACCCGCGAGCACGAGTAGCGCGATGGATAGACCGGCGAGATGTCGATGCCGACGTCGAAGTGGGGCGGGGAGACGACCCGCAGGCGCTGCGGGTTGACTTCGGCGGCGACGACGGCGATTTCGCGGTTCAGCAGCTTCCCCATCTCGGCGATCTGGGTGGCGCTGTAGGCGAGCGCGACGGAGGGCACCGAGAGGTGGTACTGCATGAGGAAGATCGTCGCGTCGGTGTTCTTCACCAGGTCGCCGTAGAGCGCCCTCAGGCTCGCTTGCAGCTTCACTTCGGCGAACGCCTCTTCGATGCATTCGCGGTAGCCGCCGAAGACGGCGCAGCCCATGTTGTCGACGCCAAAGAGCATTTCCGAGAGCAGCGGGTTCGCCCCCATCGTCATCAGGATGTAGTCGGGGTCTTCGCTCTCGATCCGCGCCGTGATGTCGTGGAATTCGCCGCCGGGCGCCCAGTTCGCCGGTTCCGAGCCGCTGACGGCGTAGTTCGCGTAGTTGGTGACGCCATGTTGGTTCGCCCACTGCGCCGCCCAGGAGATGTTGTTGGCGAGGCCGTAGTCGGGTGCGTATTCGACCTTCGCCGCCCTGTTGCTGGTGACCAGCGAGTTCGAGGAACAGGCGTCGTCGTAATCCTTGGCCGGCGGCCGGCAGCCGAGCAGCTGCTTGATCGTCATCGAGGTGCCGTTGCTGTAGTAGCCGAAGCCGGCGGTGACCGAGTCGCCGAGGGCGCGGACGACGATTCCGGGGGCGGCGGTGCCGACAGTGACGCCGGTGGCAACCCTGAGGGGCGCCGCCGAGGCCGCGACGCCGTTGCGGCCGGCACCGCCTCGACCAGCTTGATCTCCACGCTGCCGCGGAAGCGGCGCGGGGCCCGGTAGACGAGGCGGCCGCTGCGGATGCGGGCGCGGCCGTGCTGGAGATCGCTGAGAGTCCAGCCGTGGCGCTCGCCGCAGGCGGGCAGCGGCACCGAGATCGTCCGACCGGGCCGGACCCGCAGCCGCGGGATGCTGCTGCAGAGCCGGCGGCGCGCCTGCGTAACGGGTCTAACCGCCGCGGAGACCACGCCGAGCTCGTACTTGCCGTCGCCGTCGACATCGATCCGGTTCGGCGACACCACCCGCACCCACGCCTTGCCCCCCAGTTGCTCTGCGAGCGTTCTGCCGAAGTCGATCCGATGGACGAAGACGAAGCTGCGCCGCCGCTCCGGGCTGCGCCGGCGCCCGCTGCTGAGGCGATCGTGGATGACCCAGTTGCGCTCGACGCCACCGCTGTTGAGCCAGACGCGGGTCTCGACCGCGCGCCCGGCGAGCTGGATGCCGTAGCGGATCGGGACGAGGAAGGAGGTGCGGCCGTCGGCCGTGGTGCCGACGCTGACGCGCCCGATCTCGATCGTCTGCTCGTCAGCCTGCCGAGCACCCGCGGGCGAGGTCGGAATCAGCAGCCCCACGAGGGCGAGCATGAGCGAGAGGCGGAAGTGCATCGGCCGTGCATCTTCGCAACCCGCCCGGCAATCCTGGCCCTCAGCACTTGACATTTCCTGAGTAAATGACAGGCTTGCACTGATCCGTGCCACGCACGCATCGGTCAACGCTCCAAGACGGCGCATCAATCGCAGATTCCCCGCCGGCTCGGAAATCCACATGATCAGCAATCCAAGGGAGACTCAAATGAGCAGCTTCAAGAAGCTCGGCGTTCTCGTCGCCATCCTCGCGCTCAGCGCGGTCGGCGCCGCCAACGCCTCGGCAGCAACGTTCACATCAAGTGCGACGGGCACCCTCGCGGGCAAAGCTCTGAACACCCAGGTCTTCACGACCGACTCCGGCCAGGTCAAATGCTCGACCGCGAACACCTCGGGCAGCATCGTCAGCACTGCATCGGCCGAACAGCATGTCACGGTCGAATACAAAAACTGCACGGCCTTCGGTTTCGCCAGCGTCGACGTCTCGCCTGCTACATACCTGTTTACAGCGACCGGTGTGGCTCACCTCAAAAACACCGTCACAATCAACGTGACATTGGCGGGCTGCCATCAGACGATCGAACCGCAGAACTCTCTGGGCACCATCACCTACACAAACCTTGCCGGCGGCAAGCTGGGTGTCGATGCCAACGTCACCGGCATCGTCTACTACGGCACCGGCGGCCTCTGCGGTAGCTCCACTCCTAAGACCAACGGCACCTACACCGGCAACAACGAAGTTGAACGGGTCGGCGGAGGATCTATCTCCCGGGACGCGTAAGCCGTTCAGCAGTCCGAAGTTCAAGGCGGGCGCCATGTGGCGCCCGCCTCTCCAAAAGGGGACTCGAAATGAGCAGTTTCAAGAAGCTCGGCGTTCTCGTCGCCATCCTCGCGCTCAGCGCGATCGGCGCCGCCACCGCCTCGGCAGCATCGTTCACATACAGCGCAACCGGATCGCTCAGCGGAAAAGCCACGACCACCCAAACCCTGACGACCAATTCCGGGCAGCTCAAATGCACCGTCGCAAGTACTACCGGCTCCATTGTGAGCACCTCTTTGTCTGAAATACATGTGACGGTGCAATACAGCGGCTGTACGGCCTTCGGTTTTGCGAGCGTAGACATCTCGCCCGCCAAATACACGTTTACAGCGAACGGAACCGCCGATCTGAAAAGCAGCATCACATTCAATGTGACACTTGCGGGATGCCACATGACCATTACACCCGGCTCGCACGAACTGGTGAGCTACACCAACAGTAGCGGCAAGCTCCTGTTGTTTCTGAAACTCAGCAGACTGCGCTACCACGGAACTGGCGGCTTGTGTGGCTCATCGACCGAACAGACCAACGGGACGTACGAAGGCAAAATCGAAATCGAACGGGTCGGCGGGGGATCGATCTCCTGGGACGCATAGTCCGCTCGACGGTGCGAGATCAAGACGGGCGCCATCGGGCGCCCGCCTCCTCCAAAGGGAGAATCAACATGAGCAGCTTCAAGAAGCTCGGCGTTCTCGTCGCCATTCTCGCGCTCAGCGCGATCGGCGCCGCCAACGCCTCGGCAGCGACGTTCACAGAGAGCGCGACGGGCACCCTTACAGGCAAATCTCTGAACGCCCAGGTATTCGCGACCAACTCCGGTCAGGTCAAATGCACCGCACATATCAGTGGCTCCATCGTCAGCACCGCGACAACTGAACAGCACGTTACCGTCGAATACAAAGGCTGCACCGCCTTCGGCTTCGCCAGCGTGGACGTCTCGCCGGCTACATATCTGGTTATAGCGAATGGGACCGTTCACGTCAGAAACACGGTCACAAACAACGTGACACTTGCCGGCTGCCATCAGACGGTTGAACCCCAGGGCCCGTTGGGCACCATCACCTACACAAACCTTGCCGGCGGCAAGCTGGGGGTCGATGCCAACGTCACCGGGATCGCCTACAAGGGCACTGGCAGCCTCTGCGGCGACGCCACCACCAAGACCAACGGCACCTACACCGGCAACAGCGAAGTTGAACGGGTAGGCGGGGGCTCATTGAGCGTCAGCTAGTCCGTAACGGAGAGGGCGCCGAACGGCGCCCTCTTGCGCAGTCACGGCTTGCCGCGCCGGTAGAGCCAGCGTTGGAAGAGGCGATCGAGGTCCTGGCCGCTGATTTCCTCGGCGAGGGCGGTGAATTCGCCGGTGTCGGCGGTGCCGTGGCGGTGGGCGGTGGCCCAGGCGTTGAGGATGCGGAGGAAGGCGTTGGTGCCGATCTTCACCCGCAGCGCCTGCAGCGCCATCGCTCCCCTTATGTAGACGGAGGGGCCGAACATGTGGACGGGGGTGCCGGGGTGGCCGGAGGGTGGGTTCCAGAACTCCTTGTTCGAGGCCGGGACTTGGTAGAGGCGGTTGAAGATCGCCTGGGCGCTGCGGCGGCCGTGGCGCTCGGCGTAGTACCACTCGGTCCAGGTCGCGAAGCCCTCGTTGAGCCAGATGTTCGGCCACCTCTTCAGCCCGACCGAGTCGCCGAACCACTGGTGCGCGGTCTCGTGGACGAGGGTCGTCAGGTCGGGCACGTAGGGGTAGATCGGCCGGCTCTGGGTCTCGAGCGCATAGCCGAGGCCGGGGGCGCGGTCGACGATCGAGCCGGCCGCTTCGAACGGATAGCCGCCGAAGAGCCGGCCCTCGAAGCGGATCACCTCGGGCAGGGATGCGACGACGAGGCGGGAGTCGGCGGCGAGGCGCGGGTCGATCAGCGTCCAGTAGGGCCGGCCGCCGAACGTCTGCCGCCAGAGCGTGCCGCGGCCGATGTCGAGGACGGCCAAGTAGGGGCTCATCGGGCTGCGTTCCACCCAGGTGTAGGAGGTTTCTTCGGGATCCCCGCGCCCGACCTCGACGAGGCGCCCGTTCGCGATCGCCTTCAACCCCTTCGGGACGGAGATCGAGATCCGGAAGGCGGCCTTGTCGCCGGGGATGTTGTTGCAGGGAAGCCAGGCGGCGGTGCCCTGCGGCTCGCCGACCGCAAGCGCGCCGTCATCGGTGGGGACCCAGCCCTCGGTCGTCCCGTCGGGATCGAGGATCTTCGGCGGCACACCGGCGTACTGGACCTCCAGGGTCACCGGCTCGCCTTTGGAAAGCGGTTGGGCCGGGACGAGGATCAGCTTGCCGCCTCGGCGGTGAACCTTGGCCGGGGAATCGACGTAGGCCCTCTTCACCCGCGGGCCGCGGAAGTCGAGTGAGATCCGCTCGAGCCGGCGCCTGGGGACGACCGTGATCAGGGCGCGGGCGCGGATGCGGCCGCTGCGGCTGTAGCCGAGCCCGACCTCGTAGCCCTTGACGTCGTAGGCGCGGCTGCCGGCATGGGGGAAGAACGGTTCGGTCGCGCCGGCCGAGGTCACGCCCGCTGCCAGGAGCGATGCCGTCAGGCAGAGGACGATCAGGCTCTTCGGCAGCGCAGGCAAGGACCGCATCCTACGATTCGTCTGCGATGAGCCCGGACGGCGCAAACCGCTCCTACCGCCTCCTCGACGGGGAGAGCGTCAGCGACGGGGTGCGCCGGATCGCCGCCGGCCGCGCCGAGAAGGCGGTCGAGCGGCTACGGGCGATCGGAAGCGGTGAGGCCGCGGCGGACGAGGCGATCCACGGCGCCCGCAAGGACCTGAAGAAACTGCGGACCCTCCTGCGCCTGCTCCGCGGCGAGCTGCCGAAGAAGGTCTACGCCGCCGAAACCGCGCGCTATCGCGAGGCGGGCCGGTTGCTCTCGCCGCTGCGCGACGCCGGGGTGAAGCTGGAGACGCTGGAGGCGCTGGCCGGGGGCGAGCCGGAGCTTCCCGCCGAGCCGGCCGAGGCCTGGCGGCTGATCCTCGCGCGCGATCGCGAAGCCGCCGGCGACACCGCCCCCGACCGTGCCGCCGAGGCCGAGGCGATCGCGTTGGTCGAATCCGGTCGCGACAACATCGAGGACTGGGGGGTCCGCGACTCCTGGAAGGCAATCTCTCCCGGCCTCGAACGCGCCTACCGTTGCGGCCGCGAGCGGATGCGGGCCGCCCGCGAGGAGCGCGACGACGACGAGGCGTGGCACGAGTGGCGCAAACGCGTCAAGGACCTCTGGTACGCGCAACTGCTGCTGGCCGGTGCCTGGCCGCAGGTGATCGAGCCGGCGGCCGAGGAGGCGCACCGCCTCTCCGAGGCCCTCGGCGACCACCACGACCTTGCCGTCCTGCGCGCCGACCTCCACCAGCGCCGGCTCGGGGAGGAGGAGACGCGAGCGCTGGAGGCGGCGATCGAGCGCCGCCAGGGCGAGCTCGCCGCCCTCGCGCTCGATCGCGGCGCCCGCCTTTACGCAGAGCGCCCCCAGGACTTCAGCCGGCGCCAGCGCCGGTACTGGCGGGCCTGGCGCGGGTAGGCGGGGGGCATGGCGTCGAAAGCGCGGAAGAAATCAGAGGCGAAGGCGAAGGCGAAACCGCAGGCGAAGACGAAGACGCCTGAGCAGCTCGCCGAATACGAACGCAAGCGCGACTTCGGCAAGACCGCCGAGCCCGCCCCGAAACGCCGCCGCAGGAAGAAAGGCGCCCCGCGCTTCGTCGTCCAGGAACACAGCGCCCGCCGCCTGCACTGGGACCTGCGGCTCGAGCACGAGGGCGTCGCCGCCTCCTGGGCAATTCCCAACGGCATCCCGGAGACCCCGGAGGAGAATCGCAAGGCCGTCCACACCGAGGACCACCCGCTCGAGTACCTGGAGTGGGAAGGGGAGATCCCGAAGGGGGAGTACGGCGCCGGGACGATGACGATCTGGGACTCCGGCACCTACGAGCTGGAGAAGTGGGAGCCGGAGAAAGTGATGGTCGAGTTCCACGGCGAGCGGCTGCAGGGCCGCTACGCGCTCTTCCGCGCCGGCAAAGCCGAGAAGGACTGGATGATCCACCGCATCGACCCGCCGGCGCGCGAGCGCGACCCGTTCCCCGAGAACGTGGTGCCGATGCTGGCGCGGCTCTCGCAGCTGCCGCGCGACGACGGCAGATGGGCGGTCGAGGTGAAGTGGGACGGGGTGCGGGCGATCGCCTACTGCAAACCCGGCCGGGTGGAGCTGCAGACGCGCAACCTCAACGACGTCAGCGTCCAGTACCCGGAGGTGCGGCGGATCTCGCGCGCCCTCGGCTCCCACGACGCCGTCCTCGACGGCGAGATCGTCGCCTTCGACGAGAACGGCACGCCCAGCTTCGAGCGTCTGCAGCAGCGGATCCACAACACCGACGAGGGCGTGGTCCGCCGGCGGATGAAAACCCACCCGGTCGTCTACGTCGTCTTCGACCTCCTCTACCTCGACGGCACCGACTTGACCTGCGAGCCCTACAGCCGCCGCCGCGAGCTGCTCGAGGAGCTCGACCTCAACGGCGAGAGCTGGCAGACGCCCGGCCACTCGGTCGGCCACGCGAAGGAGCTGCTGGCGGCGAGCAAGGAGCAGGGACTGGAGGGGGTGATGCTGAAGCGCGTCGACTCCACCTACGCCCCCGGCACGCGCAACGGCACCTGGCTGAAGGTGAAAAACGTCAGCCGCCAAGAGTTCGTCGTCGGCGGCTGGACGCCCGGCGAAGGCCGGCGCAAGAGCCAGGTCGGGGCGCTCCTCGTCGGCTACTTCGAGCGCGACGGCGGCGAGCCGGTGCTGCGCTACGGCGGCAAAGTCGGGACCGGGTTCACCGAGGAGGAGCTGGCGGCGCTGACCGCGCGGCTGGCGCCGCTGGAGCAGAAGCAGAGCCCCTTCGGCGCCGGCCCGAAGACGCCGAAAGGTGCCCACTTCGTCGAGCCCCGCCTGGTCGCCGAGGTCGAGTTCCGCCAGCTGACCAAGGAGGGGATGGTCCGCCACGGCGCCTACAAAGGCCTGCGCGAGGACAAGCCGGCGACGGAGGTCGGGATGGAGCGGGCGAGCGACCCCGAGGCCGGCTCGCTCACCGCGAGGGCCGTGAAACGGCCGCGCAACAAAGCCGCGGTCACCGTCGAAGGCCACGAGCTCGAACTCTCCAACCTCGACAAAGTCCTCTATCCCAAGGCCGGCTTCACCAAGGGCGAACTGATCGACTGGTACGTCCGCATCAGCGAGGTGCTGCTGCCGCACCTGCGCGGCCGGCCGCTGACCCTGAAGCGGTATCCCGAAGGGGTGGAGGGGAAGCACTTCTACGAGAAGCGCTGCCCCGGCCACCGCCCCGAGTGGGTGAGCACGGCAAAGGTCTGGAGCGATCGCCACGAGGGCGAGATCGAGTACTGCGTGGTCGAAGACGCGGCGACGCTGGCCTGGCTGGCGAACCTCGCCGACATCGAGCTCCACACCTCGCTCTCCCGCTGCGAGGAGATGGAGCGGCCGACCTCGATGGTCTTCGACCTCGACCCGGGCCCGCCGGCCGACGTCCTCGACTGCGCTCAGGTGGCGGTCTGGCTGCACGGGATGTTCGAGCAGCTCGGGCTCAGCTGCTACCCGAAGACCTCCGGCTCGAAGGGGATGCAGCTCTACGTGCCGCTGAACGGCGAGGTCACCTACGCGGAGACGAAGCCGTTCGCCAAAGCCGTCGCCGAGACGCTCGAGCAGCGCTTCGGCGACCGCGTCGTCTCGCAGATGTCGAAGGCGAAACGGCCAGGCAAGGTGCTGATCGACTGGAGCCAGAACGACCGCCACAAGACGACCGTCTGCGTCTACTCGCTGCGGGCGAAAGAGCGGCCGACGGTCTCGACCCCGCTGGAGTGGGACGAGGTCGAAGCGGCGCTCGAGAGCGGCGAGGCGGAGCGGCTCGTCTTCGACCACGCGGCAGTCCTCCGGCGCGTAGAGGAGAAGGGCGACCTCTTCGCCCCCCTCCTCAGCGAAGAGCAGGGGCTGCCCGGTTTGTAGTTAGGAACCGTGCTCCAGCGGGCAGGTAGGGCTTATGGGGAGCAACGCCGCCGACGAGAGCAACGGGGCCCGCCGCGACTACAAGCCCGAGGGCGAGGCGCATAAATCCGGCGTCCCCTCGACGCTGAAGCGGACGCTGACCGAGTTCCAGGAGGACAACCTCACGGACTGGGCGGCGGCGCTCACCTACTACGGCCTGCTCTCGCTGTTCCCGGCGCTGATCGCGATGGTCTCGCTGATCGGGATCTTCGGCGACCCGCAGACGACGACCGCGAAGCTGACCGAAATCATCACCGAACTCGGCCCCGAATCCGGCGCCGAAACCTTCGAAGGCCCGATCAAATCGATCACCGAAAACCAGAGTGCCGCCGGCTTCGCCTTCGTCTTCGGCCTCGCCGCGGCGCTGTGGTCGGCGTCCGGCTACGTCGGCGCCTTCACCCGCGCCTCCAACATCATCTACGAGACCCCCGAGGGCCGACCCTTCTGGAAGCTGCGGCCGCTGCAGATCGCGGTCACCCTGGCGATGATCATCATGATGGCCCTGCTCGCCGTCGGCCTCGTCCTCACCGGGCCGGTTGTCGAAGCGGTCGCCGACCCGATCGGCCTCAGCGGTACCGCGGTCGACGTCTGGAACATCGCCAAGTGGCCGGTGATGGCGGCGATCTTCATCCTCATGGTCGACGTCCTCTACTACACGACGCCGAACGTGAAGATCCGCGGCTTCAAATGGGTGACCCCCGGCGCGATCGTCGCAATCGTCGTCTGGGCGATCGCCTCGGCCCTCTTCGCCCTCTACGTCGCCAACTTCGGCTCCTACGACAAGACCTACGGCACCCTTGCGGGCCTCGTCGTCCTGCTGCTCTGGTTCTGGATCACCAACCTGGCGATCCTCTTCGGCCACCAGATGAACGCCGAGCGCGAGCGTAGCGTCGAGATCGAGGAAGGGCTGCCGCGGGCCGAGAAGGAGATCCAGCTCGAGCCGCGCGACGACCCCAAGGACCAGAAGACCACCTAACCGCAGGGAGGCCGCAACCGATGAAGCTCATCTTCGCCCCGATCAGCATCGTCCTGGGATTGATCGCGGGAATCGCCGGCAAGAAGATCTTCGAACAGGTCTGGGGGCTGATCGACGAAGAGGAGCCACCGAAGCCCGAGCACCGCGAATTCTCCTGGCCGAAGCTGGTCGCGGCGCTGGTCGTCGAGGGGGCGATCTTCCGCCTCGTCAAAGGCCTCGTCGACCACGGCACCCGCACCTCGTTCGCGAAATTGACCGGCTCCTGGCCGGGCGAGGAAGCACCCGAACCGGAGTGAGATCGGCTCCTACGGGGTATTTGGAAGGCACCAGTCGTCCAAAAGAACCGACTAACGGAGGAGCAGATGAACACCAGAGCAGACAGGGACGCCGGCATCGGTGGAATTTCATTGGGGGGCATCCTTGTGATCATCGGGATCGTGCTGATGATCGTCTGGAGCTTCTGGATCGGGCTGATCATCGCCCTGATCGGGCTGATCGCATTCGGCGGCTTCGCCCGCGGCAAGTGGTACTGATCGACTGATCCTCCGATCGAGCTTGGGGGCGGGCCTGAGGTAAGGTCCGCCCCACGTTGTCAGGGCCCCATTCGCGAACCGCTCGCATCGCCTGGATCGTCTTCGCGGTTCTCCTCGTCTTCGTCGCCTGGGTCGCGATCAGCGCCGCCACCTCGGGCCTCGCCTTCCTCTATTCGATCCCGATCGGCCTCGCCGCCTGGTGGTTCGGGCTGCGACCGGCGCTGCTGACCGCAGCGGCCTGCCTGGCGCTGTACACGATCGGCGGTGCGATCCACCCGATCTCCCACTTCGCCCTCGCCTTCTTCATCCGCGCCGTCTTCCTCGTCGGGGTCGCCGTGCTCTTCGCCTGGCTCGGCCAGCGGCTGCAGCTGCTCGAGCACTCGGCGGAGGAACTGGAAGCGATCAGGGCGGCGCTGACCCCGGCCGATCTGCCGGAGCTCGGCGGCGTCGACGCGGCCGCCGCCTTCGTCCCTTCCGAACTCGGCGTTTCCGGCGACTTCTACCTGCTCACCAACGGCCCCGACGGCTCGGCGGTGGCGATCGTCGGCGATGTCGTCGGGCACGGCCCCGCGGCGGCCCGGCTCGCCACCTTCGTCCGCGCCCAGCTCGCCGCCTTCGCCGCCAACACCAGCGACCCGGCGGAACTGCTGCAGCTCGCCAACTCAGCCCTCGCCGAGCGACCCGGCGACCAGGACGAGCTGGTCAGCGCGATCTGCGTGCGTCTGCACGCCGACGGCAGCACCCTCAGCTGGGCGCGGGCGGGTCACCCGCCGCCGCTGCGGCTCCCCGAGCTGAAAGAGCTGCCGGCCGACGGATCGACCTTCCTGCTCGGAGCGCAGGGGAGGCTGGAGCTGGAGAACGCCGAGGCCTCGGTCGCCGGCAGCGAGGGGATCGTGGTCTACACCGACGGCGCCACCGATGTGCGGCGCGGCCGCGAGATGCTCGGGCTCGAGGGCCTGGTCGGAATGCTGGCGCCGCTCTCCGGCCTCGCCGCCCGGGTGATGGTGAGTGAGGTCGAGCGGGCGATCCTCGCCTGGGCCGACCGGCCGATCCGGGACGACCTCTGCCTGCTGGTGCTGAAGCCCGAATCCGGGTGACAGAGCGGTACGGTGCCCTGTGGCACTTGACCAGGTAGTCAGGCGTACCCCATTTGACACACAAAAGCGCCCCGGGAAAATCAACCTTGCGAATCATGTTGATCCTGGCTCCCGAGGCGCCATCCCAAAGTAAAGCGCCTCGGGAGTTCTAGATGCAAGGGCCGACCTTCGCCGTCACCAACCGGGTTCCCGAGTCCGCCGTCGAGCTGCTGCGGGAGGCGGGGGATCTACGACTCGACGACCGCCAGCAGGCGATCCCGCGGGTCGACCTGCTGCAGCTGGTCGCGGGCGTCGACGCCGTCCTCACCCTCCTGCACGACCGCGTCGACGAGGAGCTGCTGGCGGCGGCGGGGCCGCAGCTGCGCTGCGTCGCCAACGTCGCCGTCGGCTACGACAACGTCGACCTCGAGGCGGCGGCCCGCCACGGGGTGACGGTGACCAACACGCCTGGCGTCCTCGACGACGCCACCGCCGACCTCACCTTCGGCCTGATCCTGGCGGCGACGCGGCGGCTGGCGGAGGGGGACCGGCTCGTCCGCTCCGGCCGCGAGTGGAGCTGGGGGATGGGCTTCATGCTCGGCAGCGGCCTGCAGGGCAAGCGGCTGGGGATCGTCGGCCTCGGCGGCATCGGCCGCAAGGTGGCGGAGCGAGCGCGGGCCTTCGGGATGGAGATCGCCTACCACTCGCGCCACCCGGCGCCGGCCGAGGTCGAGGCGGCGCTTGAAGCCGAGCGGCTGCCGTTCGAGGACCTGCTCGCCGGCGCCGACGTCATCACCCTCCACACCCCGCTTACTCCGGAAACGCGCCACCTCGTCGGTGCTGCCGAGCTGGAGGCGATGAAGCCGAGCGCGGTGCTGGTCAACGCGGCGCGCGGGCCGGTGGTCGACGAGCGGGCGCTGGCGGCCGCCCTGGCCGCGGGGGAGATCGCCGCCGCGGGCCTCGACGTCTACGAGCACGAGCCCCTGGTCGAGCCGGCCCTCCTCGAGCTCGACAACGCCGTCCTCACCCCGCACCTCGGTTCGGCCACGGTCGAGACGCGGGCGGCGATGGCCGAGCTGGCGGCCCGCAACGCGATCTCTGTACTCAGCGGCCAAGGGCCGCTGACCCCGGTCGCGTCACAATGAACCGGTGAGCGCGGTGACTGCGAAACGGACGATCCGGCACCGGATCGGCGGCGAGGAGACCAACGGTTCCTCGACCCGGACTTCGCCCGTCTGGGACCCGGCGACCGGGAAGCAGCAGGCCGAGGTGGTGCTGGCAGAACCGGCCGACGTGGACGCCGCGGTCGCGGCGGCGCGCGGCGCCTTCGCTGATTGGTCGGAGGCCTCGCTGAGCCGCCGCGCCAAGGTCATGTTCGCCTTCCGCGAGCTGCTGAACGAGAACGTCGAGAAGCTGGCGCAGATCGTCTCGTCCGAGCACGGCAAGGTCCTCGAGGACGCGAAGGGAGAGGTCCTGCGCGGGCTCGAGGTGGTCGAGTTCGCCTGCGGCATCCCGCACCTGATGAAGGGCGAGTACTCCGACCAGGTCTCGACCACGGTCGACGCCTTCTCCTTCCGCCAGCCGCTCGGCGTCTGCGCCGGCATCACCCCGTTCAACTTCCCGGCGATGGTGCCGATGTGGATGCACCCCGTCGCCGTTGCCTGCGGCAACGCTTTCGTCCTCAAGCCCTCCGAGCGCGACCCGTCGGCCTCCAACCTGGTCGCCGAGCTCTACGCCGAGGCGGGGTTGCCGGAGGGCGTCTTCAACGTCGTCCACGGCGACAAGGTCGCGGTCGACGCCCTGCTCGACCACCCTGGTGTCGCCGCCGTCTCCTTCGTCGGCTCGACCCCGATCGCCTCCTACGTCCACGCCCGGGCGACGGAGAACCGGAAGCGGGTGCAGGCGCTCGGCGGGGCGAAGAACCACGCCGTCGTCGTCCCCGGCGCCGACCTCGGCTACGCCGCCGACCAGCTCGCCGCCGCCGGCTTCGGCTCGGCCGGCCAGCGCTGCATGGCGATCTCGGTCGCCGTCGCGGCGGGAGAGGTCGCCGACGAGCTGGTCGAGGAGGTGGCGCGGCGGGCCCGCGAGATCAAGGTCGGCCCCGGGCTCGACCCGAGCTCGGAGATGGGGCCGGTGGTGACGCCGCAGGCGCGCGAGCGGATCGTCGACTACATCGGCCAGGGCGCCGCCGCGGGCGCGAACGTCACCGTCGACGGCCGCGAGCTCGAAGTCGACGGCGGCGGCTTCTGGGTCGGGCCGACCCTGATCGACCGGGTCGACCCGGAGATGTCCGTCTACACCGACGAGATCTTCGGTCCCGTCCTCTCGGTCGTCCGCAGCCCCGGCCTCGACGAGGCGATCGAGCTGATCAACCGCAACCCCTACGCCAACGGCGCCGCGATCTTCACCGGCTCCGGCTATGAGGCGCGCCGCTTCCAGCGCGAGGTCGAAGTGGGGATGATCGGCATCAACGTCCCGATTCCGGTGCCGATGGCCTTCTACTCCTTCGGCGGCTGGAAGGACTCCCTCTTCGGCGACCACCACATCCACGGCCCCGAGGGCGTCCGCTTCTACACCCGCGGCAAGGCAATCACCAGTCGCTGGCCGAAGAGCAACGACGCCGGCTTCGGCGGCATGAGCTTCCCGACCTCGAGCTGACTCAGGGCGAGGGCGGCTGGCCGATCGCCAGGCACAGCCGGTCGTAGATCTCGTCGGCCCGCTCAACCGACATCGTCGGTCGCTGCCGCGAGAAGTAACCGGCGAGCATCCGCGCGGGCAGGATCGTGACGCCGCGGCGCTTGGCCGGGACCCTGTCAACTACGTATGCGTGGCTGAAGACGAGCAGGGATTTGACCTCCATGCCGGTGATCGTCTCCAGCGTCTTCATCTCGGCGTAGGCCTGCGCGAGCATCTTCGGGTCGAGGTTGTCGAGCAGGAGACGACCGCGGCGACTCTTCGTCTCCACCGTGAAGAGGCCTCCCGGCCCGACGACGATGTGGTCGATATTCCCCCTCCCGAAGGAGACGTCGTGGATCACCTGCCAGCCGTCGGCAACCAGGCCCTCGAGGATCTCGCCGACGATTTCCTCACCCTCGGCTCCCTGTGCCCAGGAGCCGTGGTCGCGCTTGAACCTGCCGCCGAGGAAACGCAGCCATCCGCGGCGGTTCGCTTCGGCTCGCACGTGCTGTCCCGCAACCCGCCGCGGCTCGATCTCGGTACTCACAGGTGCTTGCTCGGTTGACCGCTTGGACAGCTTGAGGCGGGCAAACGGATGTTCAGTTTGATGAAGTGCCGCCGATGAAGCACCTCGAGACCAAGGCCCTCTACGCGGGCAAGCACGTCGACTTCGTCGCCAAGCGCTACCGGCGCGAGGATGGGAGCGAGGTCGAACGGGAGATCGTCCAGCATCCCGGCTCCGTGGCGGTGCTGGCCCACGACGAGGAGTTCGCCTATCTGGTCGCGCAGCCTCGAGAGGCGGTCGAGGAGGACGAGCTGCTGGAGATTCCCGCCGGGACGTTGGACAAGGAGGGAGAGGGGGAGCTGGAAGCGGCGCAGCGGGAGCTGGCCGAGGAGGCCGAGCTCCAGGCGGAGCACTGGAGCCTCCTGCACGTCGTCTATCCCAGCCCCGGCTTCCTCACCGAGAAGGTGACGATCTTCGAGGCGACCGGGCTCTCTCCGGCGAGCGGCGAGCGCGACGAGGACGAGGAGATCGAGATCGTCCGCCTCGATCTGGCCGAGATCGAGGAGGCGCTGCCGGAGATCCGCGACGCAACCACGGTGATCGCCCTGCTGCGACTGAAGGAGAAGCTCCAGGGGTAGAGGGGAAGCTCGGTGTTCCTCTTCTTCTCCAACAACCTCGGCTGCGCCGGCTCGCTGTTGGTCTCGGCCGTGGTGACGCTGGTCCTGCTGCTGCTCTTCGGCGTGATCGAACTCGGCTAGCGCGGCCGCTGCCGCACTTGGCGCTCGCGGGCGGCGACCTCGCGCAGGCGGCGCTGCGACTCGGCGGCGTTGGCGATGGTGAGGCTTGCGAGGAATCTCATGACGTCCTCCTCAGGTGGTGAGAGCGTTAACCGGCTAAAGCGATTTGCCGGTGTCTCCAACACTAGCTAACCTATATAGACGGTGTCAAGTCAACTTAACAACGACGTTGGGGCCGAGGTTGATCTCCTCGTCGACTTCGTCAACACGCACGACCTCGAGGAGCAGACCGACTCCGTTGCCGAGCCGGATCAACTGGCTGCTTGGGTCGCCGAGAAGACCGGCGAGCTGATCGCGACCCCCGACGAGGAAGACCTCCTCCGCGTCCACGCCCTCCGCGAATCCCTGCGGGCGCTGCTCCGCACCCACAACGGTGGCGACCTCGAAGAGAGCCGTCTGCAGCCACTGCGCGAGGCCGCCGAGCGCAGCCGCTACCGCACCACCTTCTCCGCCGTCGGCGAGCTCGAGATCGCCCCCGCCCGCTCGGATCTAACCGGCTTCGAAGCCCGCCTTCTGCTGGCGATCGAGCGGCTGCAGTCGCAGGGCGCATGGCCGCGCCTCAAAGCCTGCACCGACGAGGGCTGCCAGTGGGCCTTCTACGACACCACCCGCAACCGTTCCCGCACCTGGTGCTCGATGGAGGAGTGCGGCAACCGCGAGAAGACGCGCCGGTATCGGGAGCGCAGGGGCAGCGGCTAGTCGTCCGCGTTCTCCGGGAGAGCCTCGGAGGACCCTGATCGCGAAGGACACCACTTCGCATACGCGCGGTTCCGCGTTCCGAAATCTGCAGGGGAAAGCAGTCTCAGGCTTGATCCCGGAGGTTCCTCCCGGGAGCAGGGATTCCGGGAATTTGACTCGTCCAGGTGGGGCAGGTAGGCCCTGCTGCGAGTTCGCGATGACGATCAAGCTGACACTTATTTACGTGCTGGTAGCTGTGCTTGGGCTCAGCGCCATCACCGCCGGCGCTGCCCCAGCCTCGTTCACAGCGCCAGGGGCCTCGGAATCTCAGAAAACGTTCCTCACAGGGGAAACCACGACCAAACACGTCCTCACCACCCCCGGCGGCTCGATCAGCTGCACGACCGTCACCTCCAA
>Ga0070688_100000341_pt1 | contig 23817 bp, 23 predicted proteins | sample KBSS13HmetaG_FD_64679 | JGI IMG/M metagenome (GOLD analysis project Ga0070688, IMG submission 64679) | Switchgrass rhizosphere microbial communities from Kellogg Biological Station, Michigan, USA - KBS S1-3H metaG | ecosystem: Host-associated > Plants > Roots > Rhizosphere ...
TTCATGGGCGACGGGATCAACGATGCGCCGGCGCTGCGAGCGGCGGATGTGGGCATCAGCGTGGACACCGCCGTGGACATCGCGAAGGAATCGGCAGACATGATCCTGCTCGAGAAGAGCCTGCTCGTGCTCGACGAAGGGGTGATCGAAGGCCGGAGAGTCTTTGCAAACATCCTCAAGTACATCGGCATGGGCGCGAGCAGCAGTTTCGGCAACATGTTCAGCGTGATCGGCGCGAGCATCTTCGTGCCGTACCTCCCGATGACGCCGATTCAGATTCTCACGAACAACCTCCTCTACGACGTCTCGCAGACGGCCATTCCCACCGATGCCGTTGACCCGGAGCAGGTCGCGAAGCCGCGTCCCTGGGACATCGGATCGATCGCGAAGTTCATCCTGTTCATCGGGCCCTGCTCGTCGGTCTTCGACTACACGACGTTTCTAATGATGCTCTACGTGTTCAACGCGTGGGCCGTCGAGAAGGCCGCGGTGTTCCAGACCGGCTGGTTCGTGGAGAGCCTGCTGACTCAGACGCTCATCGTTCACGTCATCCGCACCCGCCGGATACCGTTTGTGCAGAGTCGTGCGTCAGGCCCGCTGATTGCCATGACGGCGGCCGTCATGTCGATCGGCGTGGCCCTGCCATTCACGCCGGTGGGACGGTATCTCGGCTTCACGCGTCTGCCGCCGCTCTACTGGCTGCTCCTGACCCTCACGGTGCTCGCGTACATGCTCCTCACGCAGGCGGTGAAGAGCTGGCTGATCCGGCGGGCGTGGATGTAGGCTCACTGTGATGACGATGAGTGCCCAGGACCACTCCCACGGCCACGCTCACGCCCATTCCCATGCTCCGGCGCATGTGTCGGTCGGCACGATGGCCTGGGCGGTCGGCGTCACGCTGGCATTCGTCGTCGCGGAAGCCATCTGCGGATACGTCGGACACAGCCTGGCGCTGCTCTCCGACGCCGGCCACAACCTCGCGGATGCGGCCGCGTTGGGCCTGAGCTGGTACGCGCTGTGGATTGCGAGGAGAGCCTCGCACGAGGGCATGACGTTCGGCTACCACCGGGTGGGCGTGTTCGCGGCCCTGATCAACGCCGTGTCCCTCGTAGTGATTGCTCTCGTCATCGGGTGGGAAGCGATCGGTCGAATGGTCCACCCGGAGCCCGCGAGCGCCGGGCTGATGATCGGCGTGGCCGCGGTGGCGATCGTCCTGAATGGAGCGATAGGGTTCTCGCTGCATCGGGGTGCCGCGCACGATCTGAACATCCGAAGCGCCTATCTGCACATGCTCGGCGACGCCGTGGCCGCCTTCGCTGTCGTGATCGCCGGCGTACTCGTGGCGACCACGCACAGCACTCTCGCGGATCCGATCGCGTCGCTGCTCATCGCCGGACTGATTCTCTACAGCAGCTACGACGTGCTCAGGGAAAGCGTGACCGTGCTGCTGGAAGGTACGCCGGCAGGAATGAACATGCCCGCCGTCATCGCGGCGATCAACGATGTGGCAGGCGTGCTCGACGTGCACGACCTGCACGTCTGGATGGTCGGTCATGGCGTGGTCGCCTGCAGCTGCCACATCGTCGTGGCCGAGCAAAGTGTCCGGGAGGGCCAACAGGTGCTGCGGGCCGTCGTGCACCAGCTCGAGCATCGCTTTCAGATCACGCACACGACCGTGCAGGTCGAAGTCGAAGGCTGCGACGCGACGGACATGTACTGCACGGGAGCGCGCCAGCCAGTTCAGCACTAGCTGCGCCCGCTCGCGGCCCATAGCCTGCAGCCTGTAGTCGTGAAGCTACTGGCCGAGAGGCTCCATCAGGGCGTCGTTGACGGCCGGCGGCAATTTGTCGGCGTTGGCGAGCAGCAGGCTCACCTGCCACATCTGGTCGGTGGTGAGTGAGCCGGTGAATCCAGGCATCCCGGTCAACCGGATGCCGTTGGCGACCTTCCAGTACGTCTCGCCGGCGGAATCGTCCGTGACGCCCTTGCCCTTGAAAAGCGCCGGCGGCTTTGGAAACTCGCCCTTCGCAATGGCGGTCGGCTCTTCCCCCGGCAATCCGTGGCAGACGGCGCAATGCGTCCGATACGTCCGCGCCCCGGCCATGTAAGCCTCGTCCGTGGCTTTGATGGGAACCGAGACCGGCGCTTCCTTGTCGATGCGGGCATGGAGGGCCATCTGCGTCAGCAGACGTTCAAACGGCAACGGTGGCGACGCGGTGGCGACCGGCGCGAAGCCGAGGCGGAGGTACGCGGCCCCCCCGACAACGAGCACGACGATCGCGGTGAGGAACCCGAGCAGGAAGCGCGTCATGTCGCCATTCTACGCCTGACACCGTCAGACCCCGGGCCTGTAGCCGGTTTCAGTCCGCGTGGTATTCGGGATCGCGCTTCCAGCCGACGAGCATCGAGACGAAGTTCGTCCAGCCGTGCAGCGCTACCATGATCAGGTGGCCCGGAATGAACGCGAGGAATCCGCACATCGCGAGGAAGTGCCAGACGCGCACGAGCGAGTAGCCGCCGATCGCGCGGGAGAGCCACGAGAACTGCACGGTGTTGAAAAGCGCCAGGCCGGTCACGACCGACATCACGCCGAACAGCACCGTCGAGGTGTAGGCCAGCTTCTGGAGCGGGTTGTACGGTTCGGTCACCGGCGGCCTGGGCTTGAAGAAGAAATAGTGCTTCACCATAGGCCAGACGCCTGGCACGTCCTTGAGCGTGAACAGCACCATCCGGTATCGCCCCGAGATGGCCTGATGCGCCAGATACGCGGCGCCGGCGCCCATGAAGATCCACATGAACGTGAAGTGCCACATCAGCGCCCCGCCCAGCCACCCGCCGATCCTGATTGCCTGCGGCGGATCGAAGAAGTTCTCCTGGGGGATCTTCGGACCGAAGCTGGGAAACGCGTGGACGATCTGTAGTCCGCTGCCTACCAGCACGAACAGTGAGATCGCGGTCAGCCAGTGTGTCACGCGGACGAGGCACGGGTGCTCGTAGGCCGCTCGAATGGGGGCCGCCGAGGTGTCGAAGTGGACCTCCGTGGGAGTGGGCCAGCTAGAGGCCGTAGAACCAGTCATAGCCCATGTCCTCCCAGTAGCCGCGCCGCTGCAGGATGTTGGTGACCGTGAGGCGGGTGACGTACTTCGCCGATTTGTACCCAATCTTGGTCGGGAGGCGCAGCCGCAGCGGCGCGCCATGCTCGCGGGTGAGTGGCGCGTCGTACATCTCGTAGCACGCCAGCGACTGCGGATGGAGCGCCGTCGCCATGTCGAGCGACTCGTAGTAGTCGTCGGCGCATTCGAACGCCAGGAACCGCGCGGTCGCATCGGCGCCGACCAGCATCAGCACGTCCTTCAGCCGCGCACCGCCGAAGCTACCGATGACGTCCCAGCCTTCAACGCAGATATGCCGGGTGCTCTCTCGGATCTTCGGCAATGCGTGGATCTGCTGGAGCGTGTACCTGCCCGGTCGTGCGACGAGGCCGTCCACCTGCAGCGTCCATGCCTCCAGATCGACCCCAGGGTCGTCGTCTGCGTACGAGTTGAGCGGAAACCGATCGAGCGGGGTCACTTCCGAATCGGGAAACGTCGGGGCGGGACGCGACGTGCTGAACCATCCGGCCGCGGCCCAGTCAGTGAACGCCAGGCCTCGGTTGAGCAGCGTCGGCTGCAACGCCGGCACCGCGAAGGCGCCCAGCGCGGCGACCGGCGCGAGCTTCAGCAGCTCGCGCCGTGTCACACGGCGATACGAAGACTTGCCGCTGGGTGAGGCCACGCGAATGCTCCGTTTTTTCGTCCGGCCGCTGACTTGGGACGCTACGAGCAGGTGGACGCGAGCATCTTGACCGTCTTGACCTTCAACGTGGCCGCTTTGGGGGCAGACTCCGCCATGGGGCTCATCTTGTCTTTGTCCATGTGGCCCGTCTTGCTGATGGTCCCCGTCACCTCGACCTTGTGGCCGACGTGCGGCTTGAGGTCTCCGCCCTGTAGCGCGAACGAGGCCGGATGGTCGGCGCTCATCGCGTCGTTCTTCATCATTTCGCCCGTTGAGACTGTCGCGTTGTTGAGCATGTAGTGATCGGCCATTGTGCCCTCGGCCACGCAACCGGTGACTGTGACCGTTGGAGACTGCTTCGCCATCTTGTCGTCGGCCATCGCGCCGCCGGACTGGGCCGCTGCAACGGTCACGCTACAGGCCACGCCGAGACAAAGCGCTGCGATCGTTCGAGTCATGGATGCTCTCCAGTTGTAAGTGCGGGCGAGCCCGAGGAGCCTGGGACGCCGCTGTCGTGGGGGTGATAACCGGGAGGCGCCGGTTTATTCCCCGGGAATAAATCCATGACCGGCGGGTATTCCCCGGCTGTTCCCCGCGGTAGGGCTTCTCCATTACAGTGACGGGATGTCGGCCGACGACACGGGCCCGGAACCGCACGCCGCACCGACAGGCTTCGAGGCGACGATCCTTCCGCACGTCGACAGCGTGTTCCGGTTCGCCATGTGGCTCATCCGCGACCGGACGGAGGCGGAAGACATCGTGCAGGAGACCCTCACGCAGGCGCTGCAGTCGTTTCACCGGTTCCAGCCCGGGACCAACGCGCGCGCCTGGATGCTCACCATCCTGCGACACATCCGGAGTAACAGACTCCGCGCCCGTCACCGCAGGCCCGAAGTGGTGGAGGCTGACGATCGCCTTGACGCGCTCCCGGCCGTCGAGGTCACTCCGCAACAGGTGACCGACGAGGACGTGCTCTCGGCATTGAAAGCCCTTCCTCCAGGATTTCAGGAGGTCATCGTTCTCGCCGATGTCGAAGAGCTCAGCTACAAGGAGATCGCCACCGTGCTCGAGATTCCGATCGGCACGGTGATGTCGCGCATTCACCGGGGGCGGCGGCTCTTGAGAGCCGCCCTGGCCGAGTACGCCGCGGCACAGGGGATCGGCCGATCGCGCCCGGTGCGGGGCATGCCCTCGGAGGAGGGCGCGTGATGACGTGTGGGGATCGCTCGATCGCCCTGGATACCCATCTCGATGGCGAGTTGTCTGGCGACGGCCTGCGAGATCTGGGCGAGCACCTCGAGCAGTGCGACGCCTGCCGCACGGAGCTCGAGGCTCGCCGGGCGCTGCGGCAGACCTTGCGCGGCGCCTTCCTGCGCTCGCCGTCGCTCGCCCCCAGCGAGGCATTCCTTGGCACAGCGCGCGCCACGCTGCTTGCAGAGAAGGGCAGTCGGCCGCGGTGGGCGGGTGTTGCCGACTGGCTCGGCATCGCCGCCGCTTTTCTGCTCGTGGCGGGACTGGCCTGGCTGGTGGACGGCGTCCCGAGAACGCAGAGCCTGTCGGTGGCCATGTCAGGCATCTCCGCCCACGCGGCCGGCGACCATCGGAACTGCGCGCTGCACTTCGCCCTCGAGGAAAAGCCCGTCTCGCTCGACGATGCGGCACGGTTGTACGAGCCTATTTATCGGGGCCTCCGCGAGGCCGTCGCGACGTCAGCGCCGATTGTGGAAGGTCAGATCCAACTGGTGGAAGCACACGCGTGTGTGTTTCGCGGCAGGCGGTTTGCGCACATAGTTCTTCGTCGGGGCGGTCGAGTCGTGTCGCTTCTCGTGACGCCAATCCGACAGGATGGCCTCGCGGGGAAGCTTGCTGACGTGTCGGCGTGTCCCACATCCGGCGATCTGAAGGTCGCCTGTACGACCTCTGGTGGCTATGCCGTGTTCGTGGTGTCGGACATGCCGGACGCCGAGAATCTGGCGCTGGCGCGCCTGCTTGCGCCAGCCGTGCGCGCGCATCTGGCCGGCGCCTGAGGAATAAACTCTCCTCACCCGGGTATCACCTCAATGAACGCTGCTGGACACCCGGCTGTCCGGCGGGCGTATCCTTCGTGAGGTGACATCCATGCAGCGGCGTTCGTTTCTTTCGGTCGCCCTCGGCGTCGGTGGTGCGGCCCTGGCCGGCTGTATCGCGTCGGGAAAGGAGACGTCCGTGTCCAGTGAAACCGCAGAGACCTTCGAGGTCACGAAAACCGAGGCCGAGTGGCGCAAGATCCTGTCGCCCGCTTCGTTCGAGGTGCTCAGGCAGCACGGCACCGAACGGGCCGGCACCAGCCCGCTCAATAACGAGCATCGTGAGGGCACGTTTTCGTGCGCGGGCTGCGACCTCGCGCTTTTCTCCTCGACCGCCAAGTTCGACAGCGGGACGGGATGGCCGAGCTTTACCGCGCCCCTTCCCGACGCCGTCCGGACGTCCACCGACAGCAGCTACTTCCAAATCCGCGTCGAGGTCCATTGCCGCCGATGTGGCGGTCACCTGGGCCACGTGTTCGACGATGGCCCGCGGCCGACGGGAAAGCGGTACTGCATGAACGGCGTGGCGCTGACGTTTCATCCGACGGGAGCCTGACATGTTGACGAACGTATTCGGATATCGGCTGACGCTGGCCGCGAGCGTGCTGGCCATGGCGTGCAGCAGCGCCGGTGCCACAGGCGCGTCTCCTGCATTCCCGGATGCGGCGCAGGATGTCAAGGCGCCCGGCGCCGGCATGCAGACCGCGGTCCTGGCCGGCGGGTGCTTCTGGGGTGTGGAAGGTGTCTTCGAGCGGCTGAATGGGGTCTCGGACGTCGTGTCAGGGTATGCCGGCGGCAGCAAGTCCACCGCGAGCTACGAGGTTGTGAGTACAGGAGCGACGGGGCACGCCGAGTCGGTGAAGATCACATACGACCCGAACCGGATCTCCTACGGTCAACTGTTGAAGATCTTCTTCGCCATCGCGCACGATCCGACGGAGCTGAATCGGCAGGGGCCGGACGAGGGCACTCAGTATCGGTCGTCGATCTTCTACGTCAACGAGGAGCAGAAGCAGGTCGCGACGGCCTACATCAAGCAGCTCACCGACGCGAAGATCTTCCGGCGGCCGATCGTGACGACCGTCGTGCCGCTCGACGCCTTCTATCCCGCCGAGGCGTACCACCAGAACTTCTTGGTGCGCAACCCGACCTATCCGTACATCGTCTACAACGACCTGCCGAAGGTGAAGCACCTGGAGCAGGAGTTCCCGGCGATGGTGAAGGGGAAGTAGCCTCCGGAGCCACAATCGTGTCGGCGCTGATACGGATGAGTCGGATGAGCTTGTCTTGATGAGGTTCCTGCGACGCATTTCGCGATTGTCATTCGGGCAGCAGCAGCCACCTCGGCGGTCAGCAATGGCTTGCGCGCCAGCGCCTCTGTTGATACACCAGTGCGCGTGCGGAAGCTGATCATCGGCGCCGTTGCCGCCGTCCTTATTTTCGGGATCGTGGCGGCGCTTGCGCTTCGCGCCCTGCTCGATCCGCAGATGCTCGCGCACACCATCGAGAGCCAGGCGGCGGCTTGGCTCGAGAGGCCCGTGCACATTGGCGCCGCGAGGGCGCACGTCTTCCCGACGCCACGCATCACTCTCACGACAGTGGGTGTCGACGGCCCACAGGCCCTGACTGCCGACGAGGTGATCGTGGGCGCCGGATTGAGGGCACTGTTTCAGCGGCGCGTGGAAGACGCCGTCGTCCGGGTTCGGAACGGCAAGATCACGCTGAACGCCGCTGCTCCAACAAGTCAGTCAGTCGTTCCAGGTGGTGCTGACGCGCCCACTCCAGTGCCGGCCGCCGGAGCCCGGGGCAGCAGCGGTGGCGGTTTCACAATCGCGTCTGTGGGCGAGATCCGATTCGAGAACATCACCGTGACGGGCGGAGGACGAAGCCTGCGCGTCGACTTCGAGGGCTCGCTCAACGGGGATGCGCTCGACGTGCGCAGCCTGTCCGCCAGCTCGGGACAGACCTCGATCGAAGGGAAGGGCATCGTCACCAGTCTGCAGCGGCTGGATGGGACATTCGACTTCACCAGCCGGCTGCTGGATGTCGACGACGTGCTGGCGTTGCTCACGGCGCTCGTTCCTCAGGCGTCCTCATCCACGCACGCAGCGAGCCCGCACGCCGCTGGCCTCGGGTTCGGCCACATCGTCGCGAAGGCGAAGGTCGACAAGGCGCGCGCGCTGGGCTACCAGATCGAGGGCCTCACGACGTCGATCGACCTGCAGGGCGCCACGCTCACGGCGAACCCGCTGCGCTTCGAGCTGTATGGCGGACGCTACGACTCGACGCTCGTCCTCGACCTTTCAGCCGACCGCACGGTCCTCGATCACAAGGCAACGCTCACGGGCGCGAATGTAGCGACCCTGGCGCAGCTTGTGGGACACCCTGGCGCCGCGACCGGATCGCTGAACCTGACGCTGCGCGTCCGCGGGGCGGGCAAGGATCTCAGCGCAGCCGCTCAGACGGTGCAGGGGGCGGCCGATGTCAAGATGCTCAACGGAACCTTGCAGGGCCTCGACGTGGTGCGACAGACATTCGTGGTGCTTGGGACCGCGGCGCCGCCGAATGCCGGCAAGCGGTTCGACTCGTTGACCGCGAGGCTCACGCTGGCCGGCGGGGCGATGACCGCGGACGATGTCGTGATGCACGCGCCGGATTTCGATCTGAGGGGGCATGTGCGGGTGGCGTCGAACAACGCGCTCGGTGGTCAGGCGCAGGTCACGCTGTCGGATGCGCTCTCCAAGGAAGCGCAGGGCAAGAACAAGGACCTCAAGCTGATGTTCGAGGACGGCCGGATCGCGCTGCCCGTCGCGCTGAGCGGCACGCTCCTCCAGCCAAGCGTCACGCCCGACATGGGAACCCTGCTGGCTCGCGCCGCGCAGAACAAGATGAGGGCGGAGCTCAACAAGGCGACGAACAAGGCCGCCGGTGATCTGCTGAACAGGCTGTTCAAGAAGCCTTAGCGCGAACCGTTGCGTGACACTGATTTGAACGCCCGGGGGTTCCCCCCGGCGGTAGAATCAGAACCCGACATTGCACGCGGGGGCGCGCCACCTCTACCGGCGGCAGTCGAGTTGCCGCCAGGCGGCCTCGCTCGTTTTCCAGGAGGACCGGACCATGACGACGACTGTGCGGCAGATCCTGGCTGGCAGGGCCGGCGTGTACATGGTGTCGCCGGACGACACGATCTTCGACGCTCTCCGTCTGATGGCCGAAAGGAACATCGGCGCGGTCCTGGTGATGTCGGACGGCGCGATTGCAGGGATCGTGTCCGAGCGCGACTACGCCCGGAAGGTGGTTCTCCTCGGCAGGACGTCGAAGACCACGCCCGTTCGCGAGATCATGACGACCGACGTCATCTCCGTGGAGCCCGGCTGGACCGCGGATCAATGCATGGCGCTGATGACCGAGCGGCGCATCCGCCATCTCCCGGTTGTGGAGAATGGAACTCTCGTCGGCATCATCTCGATCGGCGATGTCGTCCGCGCCGTCGTCGATAGCCAGCAGTTCGTGATCAAGTCACTCGAGAGCTACATCATGAGCTGACGGCGGATGGATCCGTCGAAGGCCGTGTCGACCTTAGCTTGGCACCGCCAGGGACATCACTTATCCACGTTGTCGAGCATCCAGATGTTGCCGGCGGCGTCGACCATGGGCAGCGTCATTCGATTGCGTGACACCGATGGCTCCACGTTGGCAAGGTCGTCACCCCAATACGGTGAGGCAGGCTGTCGAGGTGCGTGACCTGGAAGGGTTCCCGCTCGCGACGCCGCGCGCCTCATCGAACGGAAGCGCCCACACCTGAAGAAATGGTCCGTTCCTGCGCCATACGTACAGCAACTTCCCGTCGGAGGACCAGCGCGGCTTGTCGGCCCAACCTTGCAGGTCGGTCAGCCGGATCCACGCGGTGACCGGAACCTGACGCGCGACGTTGGGGATGACACAGACGATGGCCCGACCTGGAGGGTTCGTCAGGAAACTGCCAGTGCGGCGTTTATTGCAAGTTGGCTTCTGCTGCGACGTCGCCGTCAGGGACTGGAGCTGCGAGGAGCGTTGGCGAGGATCGGCTGGAACGGTCCGAAGCGGTGCTGCTCCAGGGGGAACGAATCGAGGAAGGGCGGAAATGGAGCGTCGACCGGCTTGCGTTTCCGATCGGGGTAGTCGCGGTCGAGTCCTCCTTTTGCCGGACGCGGCTGGCTGTTCACGTACGCGGCCACGTCCCAAGCCTCTTCCACCGACAGCACCGGCTTGTCGTACGTCGTCCCGAGCGGCATGGTGGCGCGAATGAAGCTGGCCGACGCGATCAGCCGGTGCATGCCCGCGCCGTCGTTGAAACTGTCAGGGCCCCAGAGCGGGGGGAACAGGTAGCCCTTCGCGTGGTCCACCGGGTTCCGCATGCCGAGTCCGTTCAGCTGGTGGCACGCGGCGCAACGGTTGAGGAACACGGTAGCGCCCCGTGCAGGATCCGCGGCGCGTGACAGCAGCGGCAGCCTGGGCGTGCCGCGCCCGTCGAGCGCTCGTCCCACGGGGATGCCAGTGCTCAGGAACTGGAGATAGGCGACGAGCGCCTTCATCTCGCGTCCGTCGACCGGCAGCGGCCTGCCGTTCATGCTGCGTTCGAGGCACCCTTCGATCCGATCTTCCAGCGTGCGTACCTCGTTCTCGCGCGCGATGTAGGTAGGGAACAGGCCGTAGACGCCGATCAGGGGAAGGCCGAACTGCTGCGTGCCGCCCTTCAGGTGACAGCTCTGGCACGAGAGGTTGTTGCCGGCGAACCGCATTGCCGGCTGCGCGACTTCCGGGCCAATGAGCCCCGGCGTCTCAGAAAACAGCGCGTGGCCATATTGCACCGTGTCCTTCCACGGTCCGGCTTGAAGCGCGTTGACGTCAGGAGCGGGCCACGTCGTGGACGGTGGCGGTGCCGATGGCGACGGAGCGGACGCCCCAGCCAGCGCCACACTCAGTATGAGCACCGCGAGCTGCGCCTGGCCGAAGTGTCGCTGGCGGTTCATGCGGCGGGATCGCGTGCGTCTCAGCCCGCGGCGGCGAGCGTGTAGCCGTGCTCCTGCGCTCGATTGACGGCCACGATCCCCGCGGACACCATGTGCGAGTTGTTGAACACACTGCCCGTCAGCTCACTGTAGACGCCATCCGGCGTCCCGCCGACCGCCTTGGCAAAGAGGCCGGCAAAAAACTTCGTCGCCATCTGGCATACGGCGATGTGCACGCCTCGACCGACGACGGCATCGACGGTCGTGCCGAAGTTGGGCACGTCCAGGCCGTAGCCCGCCGCGTTGAATAGATTGAACGCCGGCCGCTGTCCGGTCTTTGGGTCGTTCATCGCGGCCACCGGTGGCAGCGCCTGACCGTACTTGGCCCACATGGGGTCCTTGAAACCGAACGGCGTCGCGAAGTGCCTCGCGACGATGACGATGGCGTTGTCGCGATCGGTGAGGTTGTACCCAGCCGCACTGGCGGTCAGGAAATTACCGGCGAAGGCGAGGGCCTCAGCGAACCCCCTCGGCGTGGTGGTATCGATGACCAGGCGATGCGAACCGGGGATCGAGTCCATCCACGCGTCCTCGGCATGGCGTGCCGGCCGAAACGCGAGTGGCGCGTCCTCGGCTGCAGCCGACGCGGCCCCCACCGTGAGCCCCGTTCCGGCAACAGTCACGCCGGCCCCAAGTTGTTTGAGAAACGAGCGACGCCGCGAGCGCGAATTCGCCATTGGCTCCTCCTGCCGCGGTGCATCCTAGCACTGAACGCCGCTGCAGGCTGTCCACACGTCGATCGTGACGACGAGCGCTACGACAACCAGAACCCGGAGGCGTTGAGAGCGATCGAGAAAAAGATTTTGGTGGATGACGGGGTTCAAACCCGCGACTTCCCGACCACAGTCGAAGGGAGGATGATCCGGAGGAGTCGGACCGTTTAGGATCGTTGGGGTTCGTTTAACCCGTTCGTCAGAGGCTGTCCGGACGGGCCGAGGCGAGACCCGGGGGACAAGGGCATGCGGGGTAGCGCGGCCGCGAGATTGTAGCAGCGCAGACGCCGACGGCCCGCAGTCCGCAGCCTGTAGCCTGTACTCTGTGTTTGGGGTGGATGACGGGGTCGTGCCCGCTGGCGCGAGCGCAGCTTGCGCCGCGCGCCTGAGGACCGTCAGGAAGCCTAATTCGCCGAAGGCGAATTGGGGTGGATGACGGGGTTCGAACCCGCGACTTCCGGAGCCACAGTCCGGCGCTCTGCCACTGAGCTACACCCACCGTCCTGGTAGGAACCTCCGAGTGTAGCATTCCGGCGCTGGCCGCGCCAAGACCAGGCGGCTACGGGACCGGGTGCTGGTTGACGTAGGGCCAAACGTCAGTTCGGCCAGGAAGTGGCGCGGACACGGCCGAACTAAAGTTCCGCCCCACGTACGATCAGGCCTGCCCTCAGGCCCGTGCGGCGACGGCTGGAAACAGCCGGTCGAAGTTGCCGCCGACGATGGCGTCCACGTCGGGCTCGGACAAGGCGAGCTGGCGCATGGCGGCGGACTGCGCGTCCCAGATGGCGCGGTTCCAGCCGCGTGGGAAGAACGACGAGTCCGTCCCGAAGAGCAGGCGCTGCGGGCCCGCGATGAGCACGGCCTGGCGGAAGACGTCGGTCAGCGTGAGGCCCGAGTGGTACGCCATCCAGCGGTTCGAGCTCGACGTGTCGAGATAGACGTTGGGGCACAAGTCCGCCAGCATGAGCGCCTCACGGAAGAGGCCCGCGCCGAAGTGCGGGATGATGATCGGCATCGAGGGGTACTCGACCGCGATCTGCTGCACGTCGAGCGGATTGCCGAACCGCACGTCGAAGCGGGTGCGCAGCCCGAGCTTCTTCCGGATGCCCACTGTCAGCGCACCGCAGTGCACGAAGAGCGCCGCCCCTGGATACGACGCGACGCGCGCTGCTACGGCCAGCGCTCGCGGGTCGTGCAGGTGATACCGGTGCATCGCAGGGAAGAGGCATACACCCTTGAGCCCGAGCGGACCCAGCCCCCGCTCGACGTGCGCCGGCGCATCGTCGAGCAGCGGGTTGACCATGAAGAAGCCGGTCAGCCGGGCGGGGTCGCGCGCGACGGCGTGCGCGACGGAGTCCTCGTCACCCGGCACGCTCGCGATGAGCACCGCGCGCGCGACTTGCTGGACGTCGAGCGTCGTGAGCCACCGATCGGCGAGCGCTTCGGACGTGCCCGGAGGGTCCCACTCGAGGGTCGTGCAGATTGACTCGGCAGGGGAGTCGTTGAAGCGGCCCCGCGGGTCGTCGCGCGCAAGCACCTCGAAGAAGTGCCGGGAGAAGAAGTGACAATGCGCGTCGTTGATGCGCATGACACCGTTACTTTACGCCGTTGGCAGCAGCATCACCAGTCGGCAGCCGCCGCGATCGCCGGGCACCAGTTCGACGCCACCGCGGTGCAATTCCGCCACGCGCTTTGCCGCCGCCAGCTCCACCGCGGCGTGGTAGCCGCCGGGCCGATCGGTCCACAGGGCGTCGAAGAAGCGCGCCTGCGCCCAGACCGGCACGGACGTCGCGTGCTGCTCGATCTCGAACATCACCGACGACCCCGACGAGGATGAGCCCACCCGCAGGTCGAGCGACGCGTGCTTCACCTGCTGCACGAGCGCGAGCATTCCGCCGAGCGCGCCGGAGATGCCCACCGTCAGCCAGTCGGCGTCGGCACGGACGGTCTGCAGGTCGCGCGACGCGTCCATGTCGAGCGTCACCCCCGACAGGCGCGCCTCTGCGGCGAATCCCTCGACAACGTGATCGACGATCGAGGCGAGCGAGATCGGCGCCTCCACGAGCGCCGGGTCCTGCCGCAGCGCGTGCAGGCATCGCACCAGCCGCCCCGCGCGATGCACTTCGGTCCGGATCAGGTCCAGCGCCACCCGATCGCGCAGCGCCGTGTCGCGGTCACCCAGAAGGTGCAGGCACGATCCGATCGCGCTGAAGCTCTGCGAGAGCTCCGCGAGTCCAGACGCGGGCACGTCCGACAGGCCCGTGTCGGCCAGCGACGAGGCGTCGGCGATTCGCAGGTTGTCGGCATCGGCAATCGCGCGCGCCCTGGTTTCGTCCACCTGATGAACGATGCAGGGGACGTCGACGAGGCCGGCAGCCGCGGCCGCCGCGCGACGGCGGTGGCCGGCGATGAGCTCGAAGCGTCCCGCACGCGGCCGCACGTGCAGCGGCTGCAGGACGCCGTGCTTCTTGATCGACTTCACCAGCGGCTCGATCTCACGCGAGTCAATCGGGCGCGCCGTGTCGATATCGCCGAGCGGCAACAGCCGCACGTGCGGCGCAGTGCCACGCGAGGAGGTCAGCTGATCGACGTAATGAGCGTCGTGACGCATGCGAAAGCCGGGCGGAAGCCCCTCACGAGGGAACGGGTTCTCTGCCGAGAGCGCGGCCTCGAGTTCGGCGTCGGGCGCGAAGCTGTCGGAACGGACCGGCGGGACAAATGGAGGAACGCTAGCGCGCGTACGTTCGAACTCGGACACCAGGCACCCTCGGGAGCGTAGGGATGAAGACAAGTGAGCGGAGCAGTGAAGCTCGCCACGGCTGGAATGGTGTTATAGCACGACCACGCGCGACGCGGCATGGAATGTGGCGGGATGGTCGAACTAAAGTTCGGCCCAACGAGTACTGTAGTCGCAGGGCGTAGCTCTAGCTGCGCCGATGTCAGAACTGGAGCGGCTCGGGAAAGAATTCCGCGATGAGTTCTTCGTAGAACGGCCGCAGCGCCTTGGCGTCGGGCCGGCCGTCGCCCTTCGAGTACAGGTCGTACCTGTTGAAGGCCTTCACCCACTTCAGCATCTCGCGATCCTGATCGGTCGCAAGGTGATCGTAGGCGCCTTCCTTGTGCCACGGGTAGAACGAGTGGTAGCGCAGCGCGTAAAGCGCCTCGACGGGGAGGTAGTCCTTGACGACGTGGTAGATGTACTCGTCGTGTCCCCACGACATGTGGATGTTGTCGAGCCCGCAGTTCGGCTCGTAGATCCCGTACGGCGTGGAGTAGACCCGGTGCGCGTGATCGGGGTTCGCGGCGAAGAACTCGGGGTAGACGCACGTAGACGAGAACTGGCAGCCGACCGGGAAGGTGTCGCCGACGACGGCCCATTGCGGTTCGCCGAAGACGCAGAGGATCTTCCCGAGGTCGTGGATGAGGCCGGTGGCGATGAGCCAGCGCGGCTGACCCGCGCGCCGCACGGCCTCGGCCGTCTGCAGCGCGTGATCGATCTGCGTGAAGTCGACGTCGGGGTCGCTGTCGTCCACGACGGTGTCGAGGAACTCGAGCGCGTCCCAGACGCCGAGCCGCTTGCGGTTGCGCGCCAGGTAGTCGGCTTTCTTCGCGAGGACGAATTCGAGCGTCTGGTTCGCGTGGTTGAGGCGGTAGAACTCCTTCACCGTGTCGCGCGCCTCGGCGGCGAAGTCCCGGAACTCCTGCGCGGGTTTCCCGATGGTGCTCTGCATGCGCTGAATGTAACACGTGAAACATGAAGAAACAACGTGTAAACGATTCCACAATAAAGTGATAGATGGATATGGTGACCGTGCTTGGTGCTATGTGCCTGGTGCCAGGTGCGGTGCTTGGTACCAGGTGCCATGTGCTACGTGCGGTGCCCGAAGCGAGTGCGCGGCAAGCGCGGAGCTGAAGCCCCGCCGCCACACGGCCACTGCGCGCCTGAACAAGGCACCCGGCATCACGCACCAAGCACCCAGCACCGCACCAGGCACGTAGCACTCAGCACCGCACCAGGCACGTAGCACCAGCACCCAGCACGGGCACGGTTCCATCAACTGTTACGCCACAGTGAAGCGTAGAATGGCGGGCGGAGACAGTCCGAGTGCCGCAGCCGTCAGATGCGCGAAAGTTCGATGTGATCGTCGTCGGGTCCGGCGCATCGGGCGGGTGGGCAGCCAAGCGGCTGTCGGAAGCCGGCGTGAAGGTGGCGCTGGTCGATTGCGGCAAGCCACACGGCGACGAGGACTTCACCGAGCACAAGCCCGCCTGGCAATTGAAGTATCGCGACAAGGCCGACACGCTCATGCGCCTCACGCGTCCCGTCCAGAAGGACTGCTACGCGTGCATGGAATACAACGCGCACTGGTTCGCGAACGATCTCGAGGAGCCGTACAAGACGCCCGACGAAAAGCCGTTCAGCTGGCAGGGGCGCCTGCGCGTCATCGGCGGCCGAACCAACGTGTGGGGACGCCAGAGTTACCGGCTGAGCGATCTCGATTTCAAGGCGAAGTCGCACGACGGCTACGGCGACGACTGGCCCATCAGCTACGCCGACCTCGCGCCCTACTACGACATCGTCGAGGAGTACGTCGGGATCTCAGGGATGACGGAGGGCGTGCCGGAGCTGCCCGACGGGAAGTTTCAGCCGCCGATGGCCATGAACTGCGCCGAGACGCGCCTCCGCACGCGCGTGAAGGCGAAGCTCGGACGCACAGTCACCATCGGCCGCACGGCCAATTTGACGAAGCCGATCAACGGGCGCGCCGCGTGCCACTACTGCGGGCCGTGCGAGCGCGGCTGCACGACGCACTCGTATTTCAACTCCGCGTTCACCACCGTCGCCGACGCGCTGAAGAGCGGCCGCTGCACGCTCATCCCCAACGCGATGGCGTGGAAGGTGCTGACGAACCCCGAGTCGAACACGGCGACGGGGATCCTCTACATCGATCGCAATACGCGCGAGGTCAAGCAAGTCCACGCGCGCGCCGTCATCCTGTGCGCCCAGGCGCTCGAGTCGGCGCGGATCCTGCTGAACTCGTCGACGCGCGATCACGCCAATGGCCTGGCCAACTCCAGCGGCGCGCTCGGCCACTACCTGATGGATCACCACGCAGTGGCCGGCGCCTTCGGCGGGTATGCCGACATGCCTCCCGACAAGCCGAGCGAGGGCGGCCCGAATCGTCCGAACGGCATCTACGTGATCCGCTATCGCAACACGAAGACCAGCGAGCAGCAGAAGGATTTCATCCGCGGCTACGGGTTCCAGGGCGGCGGAGGCAGCCGGTTCAACTACGGCGCACCCGGCTACGGCGCCGGCTACAAGAAGGCGATCACCGAGGCGGCGATGGGCGGCGTGTATCTCGGCGGCTTCGGCGAGACGCTCGCGCGCTTCGACAACTTCATCGAGATCGATCCGGGCGGCACGGTGGACACGTTCGGCATCCCGGTGCTCAGGATCAGCGCGAAGTTCGGCGACAACGAGTTCGCGATGATGAAGGACATGGCGGCGACGGCGGCCGAGATGATCGAAGCTTCCGGGGCGAAGTTCGTGCAGTCCTACGTGCAGCCCAACCCGGTTCCCGGGTGGGGCATCCACGAGGTGGGTGTCGCCCGCATGGGCGACGACCCGAAGACGTCGGTGCTGAACGCCTTCTGCCAGACGCACGACGTGAAGAACCTGTTCGTGATGGACGGCTCGTGCTTCGTTTCGATCGCGTGCCAGAACCCGACGCTCACCATCATGGCGATCACGGTCCGCTCGACGGACCACTTGCTCGAAGAGATGCGCAAAGGCAACGTCTGAAGCCAGTCGTCGTCTCAATCAGTCGTGGGGCCGAACTTCAGTTCGGCCAACCTGCGATCTAATGGAGGCAGCACCGTGTCGAACAAAGAGACCAACGAAATCTCGCGCCGGGCGTTCGCGACGCGCGTCGGCGGCATGGCGGCCGCGGCCTTGGTCGGCCGCGATCTGATAAGCCCGTCCACGGCCTCCGCGAGTCCCGCGCCGGCCTTCAGCAGCCGCGTTCTGGGCGCAAACGATCGCGTGGTGCTCGCGAGCATCGGCGTCCGCGGCCAGGGCAACTCGCTGAAGCGCGGCTTCGCGCGCCTGCAGAACGTCGAGATCAAGACGATCTGCGACATCGACGCCAACATCGCCGACGAGCGCATCCACGATCCGAAGCTCGCCGACGTCGCGACCTTCAAGCCCGGCTACGTGCAGGATCTGCGGCGCGTCTTCGACGACAAGGACATCGACGGCGTGATCATCGCCACGCCGAACCACTGGCACGCGCTCGCCTCGATCTGGGCGATGCAGGCCAGCAAGCACGTCTACGTCGAGAAGCCCGCCTCGCACACCGTCTGGGAAGGACGGAAGATGGTGGAGGCGGCGCGCAAGTACAACCGCGTGGTCCAGGTGGGGACGATGAACCGGAGCCGCCCGGCGGTGGTGCAGGCGATCAAGTTCCTGCACGACGGCGGCATCGGCAAGGTCTTCATGGCGCGCGGCCTCTGCTTCAAGCGGCGCGCCGGCATCGGCAAGTACCCCGACGGCCCGATGCAGCCTGGCGAGCAGTACAAGCTGAACGTCGAGGCGAAGGAATACGAGCCGACCTACGACTCGGCGTACCTGGAGAAGGTGAACTACGACCTGTGGCTGGGCCCCGCCCCGTCGCGGCCGTTCAACCGGAACCGCTTCCACTACAACTGGCACTGGCACTGGGACTACGGCAACGGCGACACGGGCAACCAGGGCCCGCACCAGTTCGACATCGCGCGCTGGGGTCTCGACAAGAACGAGCATCCCGTCCGCATCGTCTCGAGCGGCGGCTACTTCGGTCCGCCCTCCTCACAGGAGACGCCGGACACGCACAGCACGTCGTTCGAGTACGCCGACGGCCTGATGCTCGAGTTCGCCACGAGGGGGGAGCGGACGAACGAGGAAGGGCCGGTGAAGATCGGCAACCTGTTCTACGGAACGGACGGGTGGCTCTGGATCGACGGTGACGGCGCGAAATGGCAGTCCTACCACGGTCCGAAGGACGAGCCGGGGCAGGGCGCCGACCTGTCGGCAACCCAGTCGGGCGGCAGCGATCCGAACGTGCTCACGAGCGTGGAGTACCCGCACTACCAGAACTTCGTGGACGCGCTGCGCGCCGGCGATCCGAAGATCCTCACGTGCGAGATCATGGAGGGCCACCTGTCGTCGACGCTGCCGCACCTCGCGAACATCGCGTACCTGACGAAGCGGTCGCTCACCTTCGACGGCAAGTCCGAGATGTTCGTGAACGACAAGGACGCGGACAAGTTGCTGACGCGCGAGTACCGCAAGGGTTTCGAGATCAGCGACAAGCTGGGCACGAACAACTGAAGCTGGAAGCTGGTAGCTGGTAGCTGGCAGCTGGTAGCGTGCTGCCGGCTGCCAGCTACAGGCTCTCGCTCCGCCCGGCGAATGGCACGCCCGCCGCGCGGCTGATACCCAGGAACAGCACACCGAACAGCGGCAGCACCAGCGCGCCAACGACTAGCGGAGGAAGCGCAGGCAGCGCCCATCGCGCTGCGCGGCTCAGGGCACCGGCCAGACCGGCGGCGATCCACACGCGCGTCAGATAGGCGGCTGTCGGCGACACCTCGCCGACACGAGCGCGCAGGCTCCGGCGCAACAGCAGCAGCTCAATCCACCCCGCGACGCCCGCCGATGCCGTCAGCCCCGCTGCGCCCCAGCGCGGCTCGAGACCGACCCAGCCCGGCAGCCAGACCGCCGCGACGTAGCCGAGCCCCGTCGCCAGCGCAAGGCGCGCGATGGTGAAGCGCAGCGGCGTCCTCGTGTCACCCAGCGCGTAGTGCGCGACGCCGTACAACCGGCTCGTCGTCGCCGCCACCAGGCCGACCGCCGAGCCCGCCAGGATGGCCCAGACATATTGCGAGTCGCTCGCGGTGAATCGCCCCGTCTGGAGGAGCGTCGCCGCCAGCACGTCGCCGAGCGCGAGGAAGCACACCGCCGACGGGATCGTGAAGTACGCGATGCGCGCCGCGTTCCCGGCCACTCGCGCCCGAACGCGCTCGAGCGCATCGGACGCCTGCGCGTCGGCCGCAATCGACGGCAGCGCCGCCGACGAGATCGAGATGCCGAACAGGCTCACGGGCAGCGTGTAGAGCAACTGCGTGTTGGTGAGGCCCGTCACCGCGCCGGTCGGCAGCAGGCTGGCGATCACCGTGTCGATGTACGCCGTGAGCTGCACCGCGCCGCGGCTCGCCAGCACCGGCCCGAAGTTGCGCACGGCCTCCCGCACCGGCGGCGTCAGCGCGAGCGACGCGCCGCCGGCCGAGAGCGTCCACGCCTGCCGCAGCTGGACGCCGAGCTGCGCGAGACTGCCGATCACCGATCCCCATGCAAGGTAGATCGCCAGCGCAGGCAGGTCGCGCCCGTGGCCGAAGATGACCAGCGTCGCGATCATCGCGACGTTCCACGCGATCGGCGCCGCGTAGCTCAACAGAAACTTGCCGTGGACGTTGAGCACGCCCAGGCACCACGCCGACAGCACCAGCACGCCCGCGCCGGGAAACAGGACGCGGACCAGCGCGATCGTCAGCTCGCGCTTCGGGCCGGTGAACCCCGGCGCCAGGCCCGCAATCACCCACGTCGCGCCGAGAATGCCGACGAGCGACAGCACGGACACCGCAACGGCCAGCAGCGCGAACACCGTGCGCGCCATCTGCGCAGCCGCCTCCGTCGCGCCGCGCGCGCGCAGGGCGGAGTAGACCGGGATGAAGGATCCCGACAAGGCGCCTTCGCCGAACAGGTTCTGGAGCAGGTTGGGAATGCGGAAGGCCGCGTTGAAGGCGTCCGCGGCGTCGGACTGCAGGCCGAAGTAGTAGGAGAAGGCACGGACGCGCAGCAGACCGACGAGGCGACTGGCGAAGATGCCCGCGGCGACGGCGGCGGCCGGGTGCCGCGTCATGCGCAGCGCCCGCGCGATCGCCTGCTTCACTTCACCGTTACCGTCACAGTCGCCTTCGTCGTCTCTCGGCCGTCATCCACGGCGATCGTGATCGTGACGGGGCCCGTCGCCTGCGGCGCCGTCCAGTAGGTCCGCGCGCCCGTGGCGTTGTTGAAGGTCCCGGCCGGGGCCGACCACTGGATTTTCAACTGGTCGCCGTCCGGATCGTAGACCTCGGCGTTGAGCGTCACCTGGCCGCCTGGAGTGGTAGTCGCCGGATCAGCGCCGGCGGTGACCGTCGGCGGGCGGTTGCCAGGCAGGTTCGCGGTGCCGGGAGAACTCTGGATCGGCGGCTGAATCCGCGCGGTCGTGCACGCCATGAGGAGCGCCGGCAACGCCACCAGTGCGAGCAACCGTGATCTGGAGCACAGGACTGAAGTCCTGTGCCACAGGTGTTCTGACGACCTGCGCATTCCGCCCCTCCGTCCGGTGAGCATACCTTGTCCGCCGCGCCACACCGGAACTCGGGGACTGTCCCGCGAGCGGCATTCGGGGGACAGTCCCCAGAAACACCTGTCACGCGCCAGTGACTGCCCGCCACGAATGGCTGATCAAATTCCCAGAAAACAGCGCAAATGCGTGTCGGTTCACCGGCACAACCATTGCTCGTGCATTCAACCGCAGCGCTCGCTCAAGTGGAGGGCCGTACGGTGCGTCGGATGCTTCGTCTCTCGTGGGTGACCTGCGGGTTGCTCCTGCTCTCGCTCACTTCCGCCACACCTGCCAACGCGCGGCAGTATCACGGACACGGGCACGGCCACTTCTACTACGGGTTCGCCTACGGCGGGTGGTATGCCCCGTGGTCGTTTTACTACGCGCCGTACTTCGGCGCCTATTGGTATCCCTACTACCAGTCTCCCGTCTTTTACCCGCCGTACGGCTGGTACGGGATGACGCCGTCCGATACGGCCAGCTCGATCAAGGTCGAAGTCACGCCGAAGGACGCGAAGGTGTACGTCGACGGCTACTTCGCGGGCATCGTCGACGACTTCGACGGCACGTTCCAGCGCCTGCGTGTGGCGCCTGGCAAGCACGAGGTCGTGCTGTTCCAGGAGGGCTACCACCTCCTCAAGCAGACGATGTACCTCTCGCCGAACAACACCTACAAGATCAAGGGCGAGCTGACCAAGCTCGCGCCAGGCGATTCGCCCGAGCAGGCGCCTACAGCCCCGCCGATGCCGCCACCATCTGCCCAGGCCAGGCAACTGGCGGATCCGTTCGGCGAACCGCCGCAGCAGGGCGCGCCGCCTCCGCCTCAGGGACAGGTCCCGCAGGCGCCGCCCGACGAGCGTGCGATCGAAATGCACGGGCCATCACGGGACTCACGCTTCGGCCGGCTGGCGATTCGCGTGCAGCCGCAAGGCGCAGAGGTCTACATCGATGGCGAACGCTGGCTCGCTCCCGACACGGCCGATCGCCTCGTCGTGAACGTGGCCGAAGGCCGTCACCAGGTCGAGGTGCACAAGACCGGGTTCGACAGCTTCTCGATCGAAGTGGACGTGCGCCGCGGCGAGACGTCGCCGATCAACGTCAGCTTGCCCGCGCGCGGACAGTGAGCGCGCACCGACAGGGACACCTGTGGAACAGAACTTTAGTTCTGTTCGCTGCGACATAGGCGGAGAGAAGATGAAAACGTTCACCCTGCCCCTCACCCTGATTGTCGTGATCGGGATCGCCGCGAGCGCGCGGGCGCAGGCGCCGACGCCGACGTCCTCCGATCCGCCGGCCGGGCAGGGGCCGCTCATCGTCGAGCGCATTCCGAGCGGCTGGGTGGTCTCGCCGGACGTCACCATCACGGAGGTGAACAAGCAGGCCGCCACGCTGGTGGGTGCGTACGGCGGATGGCTGTCGGACCGGACATGGCTCCTGGGCGCCGGCGGTTACTGGCTCGCCAATAACACCCACGACTTCAGCATGGCGTATGGCGGGATCGTGACGCAGTACCTGGTGCGCAGCGATCGCCGCATCGGTTTCGGCGTGAAAGGGTTGGTCGGCGGCGGGGACGCAACGATCTCCGCCAGCTACCGCGACGTCTATGGCATGCCCATCGACACGCGGCCGGACATCGTCTTCGGCCACGGCCATCGCCCCGGCCATGGCGGCCCCCGGCCGCCGTCCACCCCGATCACGCCGGACACGAAGCTCGCGTTCAACGAAGCGTTCTTCATCGCCGAGCCTCAGGCGCAGCTGCTCTGGAACCTCAGCCCGCGCGTGCGGGTCACCTTCGGCGCCGGTTATCGCATCACGGCGGGCGCCGACGACGTGAACGATCGCATCCGCGGCCCCATCGGAAGCATCTCGGTCGAGTTCGGCGGGGGACACTGACCACGAGAGCGAAAGTCCTAATTCATTCGTTGACAGCCCGGGCCATGCGCGGTACGCTGCATTCAGCTTTATGGCCCGGAAGCGCTCCGTCACGCTCACCGACGGCGAGTTGCGGCTGATGCGCGTGCTCTGGCACCGCGGCGAAGGCACCGTTGCCGACGTCGTCGGGGGCCTCCCGCGCAAGCCGGCCGTCGCCTACAACACCGTCCAGACGCTGCTCCGCATCCTCGAGACCAAGGGGTACGTTGGCCACGACAAGCGCGGCCGTGCCTTCGTCTACAAGCCGCTCATCGACCAGCGCGCCGCACGCCGCACCGCACTCAGCCATCTGCTGAAGGGCTTCTTCGACGACTCGCCGAGCCTGCTCGTGCTCAACGTCCTCGACGACGAGCGGATCGACCAGAAAGAGCTGAAGCGCCTCCGCGACCTGATAGAGGCGGCCGAGGAGTCCTGAACGTGGAGGGGCTGATCAACTGGCTCTGGCAGGGCCTGGTGCTCACGGCGATCGCAGCCGTCGCGCTCTCCTGCCTGCGCCGGCTGAACGCCGCGACACGCCATCGCGTCTGGTGGGTGACGCTCTGGCTCGTCCTGCTGCTGCCCCTCCTCCGCGCGAGCGTCGTCAGCGTGTCCCCGCCTGGCGAAGGGCCGCCCGCCCTCGCGCAGTCGCGAGACCTCCCGGCAAGCGCGGCGAGCGCGCCCGTATTGGTTCTCGACGGCGCCCCGGACTGGACGATGAAGGCAGTCGTAATCGTCTGGTCGGTGTGGTGCGCGTGGTCGCTCCTCCGAGCGACGTGGTCGCTTCTCGCGATCCGACGCTTCCGCCGGCGCGCCGAGCCGATGCCGGCCGAGCGCGAACGAGCACTTCGTATCTGGCCGTCAGCGCGTG
>Ga0070688_100000348_pt1 | contig 23526 bp, 20 predicted proteins | sample KBSS13HmetaG_FD_64679 | JGI IMG/M metagenome (GOLD analysis project Ga0070688, IMG submission 64679) | Switchgrass rhizosphere microbial communities from Kellogg Biological Station, Michigan, USA - KBS S1-3H metaG | ecosystem: Host-associated > Plants > Roots > Rhizosphere ...
GGATCCCACGGCCGGCACGAGCCGGGTGCTCGGCGGGCACGAGGCCGGCGTCAGCGCGCTCGCCTGGTCACCGGACGGGAAGCTGCTCGCCACCGGCTCGCAGGACCGGAGCGTGCGCCTGTGGGACATGGCGAGCGGCAGGAGCCGCGTGTTCTCCGGCCACCAGAACTTCGTCACCGACGTGGCGTTCTCGCCCGACGGCCGTGAGCTGGCGACGTCGAGCCTCGATCGCACGGTGCGTGTCTGGGACGTGGCGACCGGCGAATCGCGCGCGCTCGAGGGCCACGGCGGCGAGGTGCTGCAGCTCGCGTTCTCGCCCGATGGCCGGCTGATCGCTTCCGGGAGCGTGGACGGAACCGTACGCCTCTGGAACCTGGACACGCACACGAGCCACGTGCTGCAGGGCAACGGCGACTGGGTGCTGTGCGTGGCGTTCTCGCCCGACGGCCGGCACGTCGTCTCCGGTGGCGCCGACCAGACGGTGCGCGAGTGGGGGATCCAGGAAGAGGACTCGCGCGTACTGCGCGCGCACTCGCGCGAGGTGCTGGCGATCGCGTTCTCGCCCGACGGCCGCTCGCTCGCCTCCGGCGGCCTCGACAACCGCGTCATGCTCTGGGACGTGGCCTCCGGCGTGGGACGCCTGCTGGTCGGCGAGGAGGGCTCGGTGACGTGCCTCGCCTTCAGCCCCGATGGCGGCACGCTCGCGGCGGGAAGTGGCGACCGCATGGTGCGCCTGTGGAGCCTGGCGAGCGGCACCAACCGCGTGCTCACCGGCCACGAAGGCGGGATCGAGCACCTGGCGTTCTCGCCCGATGGCCGCTGGCTCGCCTCGGGGAGCCTCGACAACACCATCCGCATCTGGGACGTGGCGGCGGGCTCGAGCCGCGTGCTCCGTGACCACGAGGGCAAGGTGTCGTACGTGGCGTTCTCGCCCGACAGCCGCCTGCTCGCATCCGCAAGCGCCGACCAGACCGTGCGGCTGTGGAACGTCGCCGGCGGCGAGTCCCGCGTGCTCCGCGGCCACCGCGGCTGGATCCGCCACCTGTCGTTCTCGCGCGACGGGCGCTTGATCGCGAGCGCCAGCTCGGACAGCACCATCCGCATCTGGACCGTGGCCACCGGCGAGTCCACCGTGCTCACCGGTCACGAGGGCTGGGTGCGGCACGCGGTGTTCTCGCCCCGCGCCGATCTCGTCGCGTCCTCGAGCGACGACGGCACCGTGCGGCTCTGGGACCTCGCGGGCCACAGCTCGCGCGTGCTCGGGACGCGGCTCGGCTCGGTGGGCGACGTCACGTTCGCGCCCGACGGCCAGACGCTCGCGGCGGCGAGCCGCGACGGGGACATCCGGCTCTGGGACGTCGCGAGCGGCGAGGGCCGGAGCCTCGCGGGTCACGAGGTGGGCGTGGCACAGGTGGAGTTCTCGCCCGATGGCAGGACGATCGCCTCCGCGGGTCTCGACCACACGGTGCGGCTGTGGCGGGACGACCTGCCCGACGACCCCGCATCGCTTCGGCGCTGGTTCGACGCGGTGACGAACGCGAGGCTCGGAAGCGACAACCAGGTGCACTTCGGCGCGGCGGCGGATGCGAACCCCGCCCCGGGGCGCCCGGCGTCTCGAGCGGCCGACGCCGGCATTGCGGGAGGGGCGTCCGCTCATTAGCATCGCGCGAATGCGCCGCCACTTCCTCGTCGCCGCCCTGCTGTTCGCCGCCGCGCGCCCGGCGATGGCCGAGTCCGAGGCGCGGCCCACGCTCAAGATCGGGGGCTTCGCGGATTTCGGGTTCTGGGCCACCGACCAGTCGGCGCCCGGCGCCACGAGCGGCTTCAAGGAAGGGCAGTTCGTGCTGCACTTCACGTCGGTGCTCGCGCCGCGGTTCAGCTTCTTCGGCGAGCTGTCGATGAACGCGCACGACGACGGCTTCACGCCCGAGCTCGAGCGCACCATCCTCAAGTTCCAGGCGCACGACATGCTGGCGCTGTCGTTCGGCCGCTACCACACGCCCATCAATTGGTGGAACGTCGCTTTCCACCACGGGCAGTGGCTGCAGACCACGATCAACCGCCCGGACATGGTCGCCTTCGGCGGCGACTTCATCCCCGTCCATTTCGTGGGCGCGGTCGCGAACGGCGTCGTGCCCGCCGCCGGCGTGGACCTCGGCTACGAGGTGGGCGTCGGCAACGGCCGCGCGGAGTTCCCGAGCCGTGCGGGCGACGCCGGCGATGTGAACAACAACCGTGCCTGGTTCACGACGCTGAACGTGCGGCCGGATCGGCTCTACCCGCTCGAGGTGGGCGGCGGCTTCTACCAGGACCTGGTCGAGACCGCCGCGAGCGGCGCCGTGGACGAACAGATCGCGAGCGGGCACGTGACCTGGACCCGCGAGACGCCCGAGCTGATCTCGGAGATCGCGTACATTCACCACGAGGCGCGCGCGACGCCCGACACGTACGACAACTGGGCGGGCTACGTGCAGGCGGCGTACCGCCTGCCGATGTGGGGCGGCCGGTGGAAGCCCTACGCCCGGCTCGAGCGCATGCTGATCGCGGACACGCCGGGGAACCCCGACCCCGTGTTCCAGGGCACGCTCGCGGATCACGACCTGCTCACGACGGGGCTCCGCTGGGATTGCTCGGACTTCGTGGCGGTGAAGGGCGAGTACCAGCTTCGGCACACCTCGGCGTCCGACACCCATGCCATGTGGCTGCAGGTGGCCTTTGTCTTCTAGAGCCGCCGATCGTCCCGGGCGCGCGCTGCGCCGCTGGCTCGCCGCGGTATCGCTCGCGGCCGCCGTCCTGGTCGTCGCGCCGCTCGCGGCCCACGCGTCGGGCGACATCGCGGTCGTCGTCAACCCGGACGTCAAGGTGGAGGGCGTCACCTTCACCGAGCTGCGGAAGATCCTGCTCGGCAACCGCCAGTTCTGGCCCTCGGGCCAGCCGGTGACGCTGATCGTGCGCGCCCCCGTGGCCGCCGAGCGGACGTTCCTGCTCAAGAAGGTCTACGACATGTCGGAGGCCCAGTACCGCCAGTACTGGATCGCGAAGGTGTTCCGCGCCGAGGCCACGTCCGGGCCGCGGGTGGTGGTCTCCAACGTCGAATCGGTGGAGCTGGTGAGCGTGCTCTCGGGCGCGATCGTGCTGATGGACGCGAGCGACGTGCCCGCCGGGCTCAAGGTGCTGCAGGTGGACGGCCTGCTCCCCGGCAGCAAGAACTACGCGCTCAAGCAGGTCGCGGTCGCGGCCGCCGAATAGCATCGCACAGGCCGGGCGACGGCAGCACCGTCCGCCGCATTGCGAATTGCGTCGTGCGCCCGCGGTGGTCGTTCCCAGCTTTCGTTCGCTATTCGCATCCCCTATCATCATGCGTTCATGCGCCTCTCTCCCGGCACGCGTCTGGGTCCCTATGAGATCGTCTCCCCCCTCGGTGCCGGCGGCATGGGCGAGGTCTACCGGGCCAAGGACACGCGGCTCGGCCGCGACGTCGCGATCAAGGTCCTCCCCGAGCACCTGACCGACAACGCCGATGTGCGCGCGCGATTCGAGCGCGAAGCGCGCACCATCTCGAGCTTGAACCACCCGCACATCTGCACGCTCCACGACGTCGGGCGGGCGCCTGGCGAAGCCGGTTCGGGCGACATCGAATACCTGGTGATGGAGCTGGTGGACGGCGAGACGCTCGCCACCCGCATCGCACGCGGGCCCCTGTCGCTCCCCGAGATCCTGAAGCTCGCCACGCAGATCGCCGACGCGCTCGACCGCGCCCACCGCGCCGGCGTCATCCACCGCGACTTCAAGCCCGGGAACGTCATGGTCACCAAGTCCGGCGCCAAGCTGATGGACTTCGGGCTTGCCCGCGCCACCGCGCAGGGCTCGACGCCAGGCTCCTCCTCCACCGGCGTCACCATCGCCCAGCTCACGGCGTCGCCCACCCTGGCCTCACCGCTCACCCAGCAGGGCTCCCTGATCGGAACGTTCCTCTACATGTCGCCGGAGCAGCTCGAGGGCCGGGAGGCCGACGCGCGCAGCGACCTGTGGGCGTTCGGCTGCGTGCTCTACGAGATGGCGACCGGCCGGCGCGCTTTCAACGGCAAATCTCAGGCGAGCCTGATCGGCTCCATCATGAGCAGCGAGCCACCGCCGATCAGTGCCTCGACGTCCATGGCCTCTCCGGCGCTCGATGCGCTCGTGCGCGCGTGCCTGGCGAAGGACCCGGAAGAGCGCATCCAGACGGCGCACGACGTGAAGCTGCAGCTGTCGTGGATCGCGCAGTCGGGCGAGCACTCGGGCCCGACGGGCCCGATCGCGCTGCCGAAGCGACGGCGGAGCCTCGAGCCCGTGGCGTGGGCCATCGCCGCGATCGGCGTGATCGCGACCGTGGCGTTCGCCGTTCGCGGCCGCGCGGGCGGCGCGAGCAGCCGGCAGCAGATCGCGTTCACGATCCCCATCCCCCCGTCGCTCACGCCGCTCTACCAGCCGCGGATCTCTCCCGACGGCACGATGCTGGCATTCGTGGCCCAGGACTCGCTCAACCGCGCCATGATCTGGCTGCGGCCGATGAACGCGCTCACCGCGAACCCGATCCCCGGGACCGAGAACACGCGCCCGCCGTGGTGGTCCCCCGACAGCCGGTTCCTCGCCTTCGTCGCCGACGGGAAGCTCAAGAAGGTCGCCGTCTCGGGCGGTCCCGCGCAGGTGATCTGCGACGCGTCGACCGGCTCCGACGGTACCTGGAGCAAGGATGGCGTGATCCTGTTCGACGGCGCGGGCGCGGACCCGATCTACCGTGTCAACGCCGCCGGCGGCGTGAAATCCGTGGCGATCCCCGGCGACTCGGTGAGCCAGGTGGGCTGGCCGGCGTTCCTCCCCGACGGGAAGCACTTCTTCTATTCCGGCCTCGGCGCCACCGGGGAGTCGAAGACGCTCGTGGGCACCCTCGGCTCGCCGAAGGGCAAGGAGCTCCCCATCGCCGGCTCCCGCGTCGAGTACTCGCCCGACGGCTACCTCCTGCTCGCACGTGAGCGCACGCTCGTGGCGCAGCGCTTCGATCCCGGCGCGCTCGCACTGCGCGGCGAGCCGTTCCCGATCGCCGAGAACCTGCCCGTGGGCGGGAACGGCATCGCGAACTTCACGGTCTCCGCCAACGGCATCCTCGTCTATCGCTCGGCGAATGCCATCAGCAACCGGCTCGTGTGGCTGACCCGAACGGGACAGGAGCTGTCCGAGGTGGCGCCCGCAGCCGACTTCCGCGCGCCGGCGCTGTCGCCGGACGGGACGAAGATCGCCATCCGCCGGGTCGACCCCGACAGCCGCAACCTCGATGTCTGGGTGATGGACACCGCTCGCGGCACCACGACGCGGTTCACGTTCGATCCCGGCGACGACGGCAACCCGCTGTGGTCGCCCGATGGCTCGAACATCGCCTGGACCGCGTTCCGAAACGGCGGGAACGGGATCTATGTGAAATCGGCCAATGGCGTAGGCGAGGAAGAGAAGATCGCCACCCCGGGGCCGAACAGCGCAGCGCTGTGCTGGTCGCGCGACGGGAACACGATCTTCTACCAGGCGTTCGACGGCGGGATGTCGAACATCATGGCCGTCGATCTCCACGGCGACCGCAAGCCGCGCACGGTCATCACCACGAAGTTCATCGCCGGGCGGGCGCAGCTCTCCCCCAACGGCCACTGGCTCGCCTACCAGTCCGACGAGTCGGGGCGGCCCGAGGTCTACGTCGTCTCCTACCCGGGCGGCGCCGGCAAGTGGCAGATCTCGACGAGCGGCGGTATCGAGCCGTGCTGGAGCCGCGACGGGAACGAGTTGTTCTTCCTCAGCAGCGACGGGCGCCTCATGACCGTGCCGACGCCGGCGGGCGCCTCGTTCAACCCCGGGAATCCCCAGGCGTTGTTCCGCGTGGCCACCGAGCAGAGCCCGCGCCGCAATGTCTTCTGCCCCTCGGCGGACGGGAAGAAGTTCCTGTTCCTGGTTCCGGCGGGACAGAACGAGACGCCGATGACCGCGCTCGTCAACTGGCGGGGGACCAGCGCGCGGAAGTAGCCTTCGAGCCGCTCCGGCTTGGAGGACTACCGATGAAGACCGCGAACGCCCGCTTCGCCATACAGACCTGGGACGAGAAGCCCTGGTCCGAGGCTGCCGGCCTGCCCAAGCTCACGCGCGCCAGCGTGAAGAAGACGTTGACGGGCGATCTCGAGGGCGAGGGGCAGGTCGAGTACCTGATGAGCTATCGCAGCGACGGCTCCGCCACGTTCGTCGGCCTGGAGCGCGTGGTGGGCAGGCTCGACGGCAGAACCGGCAGCTTCGTGCTCCAGCGCAGCGGCGTGTTCGAGGACGGCCAGGCGAAGGAGAGCTACACCGTTGTCGCCGGCTCGGCCACGGGTGAGCTGCATGGACTGCGGGGCGAGGGAACCTCCGCAGTTGGCCACGGCCTCGAGCATCCATTCACGCTGGACTACGAATTGGTCTAAGGCATCTCTCGCCCTTCTGGTTCCCTCCGCCTTGCTTGCGTCGATCTCGTGCTCGACCGGGGCCCAGGGAGCGAGATGCTCTCGGTGAGCGCGATGCGTCGCCTCGCGCACACGCGCTGATCGCTGCGCGCGAGCTCACGAACGTCCGACCTCGATGGCAGGCCGCACGTTGGCGCGTCGGGACCGCGAACGACCTACACGTTCCGCCTGAAGAGTGGTCCCCCACACACCCCGCCTGGGCCGACCCGGACGTGACCTTGTCAGGTCACGCCGGACACAACTGCCGGGCTTTGCCCGATTTTCACCGCGCGTGGACTTGCCTACGTTGTTAACACCCTCCCCCGACACGCTGCGGTCCGCACCGCTCGTGGCCTCTCCTTTAGATAGATCTCGCTCCCATCGGAGCAGTGGTCCCCCACGGAGGTGCGCCATGTCCCTCGATCCATCGACCGGTACCAACCGCGGACAGGTGCTCGCGCTTTGCTTCAGCTACGCGCTGATCGGCGCCGTGTTGTGGCCGATCGGGCAGAACTGGCGCGCGCACCCCAAGGACAACTTCCCGCTCTCGTACTACCCGATGTTCAGTGCGAAGCGCGAGGCCGTCGAGACCTTCTACTACGTCGTGGGCCTCGATGCCGAGGGCAAGCGGCGATACATCCCCCATACCATCATCGGAGACGGCGGCGGAAATCAGGTGCGCCGGCAGCTTCGAAAGATCGTCAACGCGGGCCGCGCGCCCGAGTTGGCGCAGCAGGTCGCCGAGCGGCTGGCCCGCAAGCGCTCCTACCGCAAGATCGTCTCCGTCTCGGTGATCCGGGGACAGTACTCCGTCGATGACTTCTTCCACGGCAAGAAGGACCCGATCTCGGAGCGGGTCTATGGATTCGCCGAGGTGGAAAGGAAGGCGGCGTCATGAGGCCACTCAGGGAATCCTTCCACGACTTCTGGTTCACGCCGGCGCCCGCCAAGCGCCTCGGCATGCTGCGCATCATCCTCGGCGCGTTCATCTGCCTCTGGATGTGGTCCGAGCTCTCCGACTTCATCAAGGTGCCGTACACCGATCCGCGCCTGTTCGCGCCGGTGGGGGTCGTCTTTCACGGTCCGATCGCCGCTGACCTGTTCCCTTGGGCGGTCTACGCCACCTTCGGGCTCGCAATCTTGTTCACGCTCGGATTGTGGCATCGCGTCACCGGGCCACTCTTCGCCGGAATGTTCCTGTGGCTGCTGTGCTACCGGCAGTCGTGGTCGATGATCTACCACTCGGACGACGTCGTGGTGCTGCATGCGATCGTCCTCGGCGTGGCGCGCTCCGCCGATGCACTGTCGCTGGATGCGTACTTCCGCAAGCGTCGCAGCCCCGCCAGCAACTTCAGCGATCAGGTGAGCTGGCAGTACAACTGGCCGGTGAAGCTGATGTGCTCGCTGGTGGTGTGCTCCTACTTCCTGGCTGCGGTGGCCAAGCTCGCCGGCCCGCTGGGCCTGAGCTGGATGACCGGCGAGAACCTCCGCGCGCAGATGGCCGTGGATGGCATCCGCAAGGAGCTCCTGGGCAAGGATCCGAATCCGTTCGCATACGCGATCTACGACAAGGTGCTGCTGTTCACGGTGCTCTCGGCCGGCTCGCTGATCACCGAGCTGTTCGCCCCGCTGGCGCTCTTCAACAAGCGCGTGGGCTGGCTGTGGTCGATCAACGCCTTCTTCATGCACTGGGGCATCCTGGCCGTGATGCACATCACGTTCCACTACCAGCTCAGCGGCGTGATGTACATGGCCTTCTTCCCGGTCGAGCGCATCCTGGACCTGTGGTACGGACGCGCGCCCGAGGCCAAGCGGCGCGCACGGGTGCCCGCACCGGCGGTGGAGGTGGATCGCGTGCCGCAGCCGGTCGGCCAGCACGCCACGCTCTACTACGACGGCGAATGCGGCCTGTGCGATCGCTTCGTCCAGTTCGTGCTGCGACGCGACCACTCGGAGTACTTCCAGTTCGCGACGCTGCAGTCGGAGGGTGGCCGCAGGCAGCTGGCGACCCTGGACATGTCGGGGACGGACCTGAAGACGATCATGCTCGTAGAGGGCGATGAGCGCTACACGCGGTCGACCGCCGCGCTGCGCATCTGCCGCAGGCTCGCGGCGCCATGGCCGCTTCTCTACGGCTTCATGGTGATCCCGAAGCCGCTTCGCGACGGCGTCTACTCGTTCGTGGCCGCGAGGCGAAAGCGCTGGTTCCCGCCTCCCGCCGAATGCCCGGTGATGCCGCCGGAGCTGCGCAGGCGCTTTCTCAGCTGAGCGGTGACCGGCGGCAGGGCCAGCGAGGGCCCCGCCGCCGGGCCCGCTTCACGTCTTCGCCAGCTGCGCGACGACCAGCCGATAGCCGAGATCCAGCGCGTCGGCCTCGAGCAGATGTCCATGCCTGGCGTTCCACGCGCCCGACGCCAGGTCCGCAGCCAGCCGTTCCAGGCCCGGTTCGGTCCCCGGGTGCGCGAACGACGAGATCCCCGCTCGCACCGCCGGGTCGAGATAGGCGGCCGGTCTCGCCCAGTACGCGCCGAGGAATCCGTCGGCGCAGTCGCGCGGCACCGGAACCGCTTCCACCTCGACGCGCGCGCCATCCCCGAATGCCTCCCCGTACCCCGACATGGGTGGGAACTGGCGCCGATCGATCTCCGCGAACGCGGGCAGGTAGTCCTGCACGAGCCAGAACGCCTCGGCCCCGGGGTCCCACGTCAGGAGCACGACGCCCTGGCGGGCCACGCGCGCGCACTCGGCGAGCCCGCGCGCCCGGTCCGTCCAGTGATGCAGCGTCAGTACCGCCATCACCGCATCGAACGCCTGGTCGCGGAACGGCAGCGCTTCCGCCCGGGCCTGTACGGCGGGTGCTGCACCGCTCGCGCGCTGGGCGATCATGACCGCCGAGGGCTCGACCGCGACGACCGCTCGATCCGTTGGCTCGTAGGCGCCCGTGCCGGCGCCGACGTTCAGCACCGAGCGCGCGCCACCGAGCGCTGCCATCAATCGTGACGCGATCCGTGGATCGGGGCGACGCCGGCGAGCGTAACCCCGCCCGATCGTATCGTAGAGGGCGTCGGGCATGCGGTCGTCTCCTCGGTTTGGGCGATGGTCGGACCTGCGCCCGGAGAGGATACGCGACCCCCGGAAACAGAAGGAGCCGGACCCGAAGGGTCCGGCTCCCGAACTACAGAAACGGCGACTTACTTGCTGACGCCGGGCAGGTAGAACGCCATGCCGGCACGGAGCGTCAGGCCGGAATAGTCGGTCGCCAGCTCCGGTGAGGCCGACACGTTCTCGACCTGGGTGTCCTTGATCTTCGCCACGCGATAGCCCGCGCTACCCGTCAGCGCGAAGCCGGGCTTCACCGTGTACTCCATGAGGCCCATGACGTGGAACCCGACCGTGCTGCCCTCGAGCTTGAGATCCGAGGTGCTCTCGATCTTGCCGTTCATCGAGTAGTAACCGAGACCCGCGGCCAGACCGAACTTCGCCGGCGTGTGGCTCGGGAAGAAGTAGCCCGCGGTCGCCTCGAACGCATTCGCGTCCAGGTTTGCCTTGTCGCCGCTCACCTTCTCCTCACGGCTCACGAACAGCGGCTCCCAGGTCGCGGACAGCATCCACTTGCTGTTCGGCCACGCGCGCAGGCCGAGCCCGCCGCTGTAGCCGTTGCTGAACTCGTCCATGTTCCCGCCGGACTGGTTCGCCGGGGCGACGACGCGGTCGTTCCAATCCTTCATCGAGTGCGTGTTGAACGCACCGAACACCTCGCCGCCGACCGTGGCCGCAGAGGCCGTGGCAGCCATGGCGGTGATGCATCCCATCGCGAGCAGAATCGCGTACGCAGACTTCCGCATCATGTGGTCTTTCCCTCCCAGTTGACGCGAGACGAGCGTCTCGCTCGACGCCGTAAATGGCGTGCCGCGAAGCCGAACCTCTTCCATCGGGGCGATGCGCTGATGGCTTCGGGGACCGCCCAGTTATCGGCGCGAGGGGGCCTCGACCTTAGCCGCCGGCGGATTCCTGCAAATGGAAGGGCTGGAAAGCCTTAAAGGCCTCGTTCCCGCGTGGTGCGCCGTCCGTGGCTAGTCGCGGACCAGTGACTTCAGCGCCTCGACCCGGCGGACGATCTCGGCGCGGTCCATGTTGCGAAAGCGCACCGGGAGCAGGCTCTTGCTCGTGCACTCGAGCACCGCCACGAGGGTCTGCAGCTCGATCTCGGTCGGGTACGATGGCGGCACGAAGTCCTCGAGCGCCGCGCGGACGTCGGCCGCGTCGACATCCGCGTCGCCCTCCAGTGCGCTCTTCATCCGCGCGCGGGTGAGGATCGCTTCGATGTCGGCGCCGGACAACGCCAGCGACGTGTCCGCGAAGAGCGCCTCGATGTCATCGGCTGCGACCTTCGAGCCCGACTTGCGCAGCATCGCCCGAAGCAACGCGCGGCGCTCCTCCCCGGATTCGGGGTAGAACAACGCCAGGTGCTCCTCGGCGCGGCCCTGTCGCTTGAGGTCGACGGGCAGGAGGTCGGGCCGACAGGTCAGCAGGAACCACACCACCTTGCCGCGCAGCTCCGTGTTGCCCATGAACTGCGCGATCTGCGCGAACACGCGGTTCGAGACACCGCTGTCGCCGTCGCTCGACCGGTCCCCGAGCTGGGCATCGGCCTCGTCGACGATCACCGCGATCGGGCTCATCGCCTTGAGCAGTGCCAGCACGCGCTCGAGGTTCCCCTCGGTGACGCCCTGCCACATGCTGCGGAAGTTCTTGAGCGTCACCGCCGGGATCCCGACCTCGCCGGCGAAGCACGTGACCAGGAAGGTCTTCCCCGTCCCCACCGGACCGCACACGACGTAGCCCATCGGCAGCACCTCGGTCCGCGAGGCATGAATCGCCGTGGCCGCGTTCTGCAGGCGCGTCTTGGCCTCGGTGAGACCGGCGACGTTCGAGAGGTTGAACCGGCTCTGCACGAACTCGAGCATGCCGGCGCACTCGGCCTCGATGACCTCCTTCTTGCGGTCGAGGACCACGCGCATCGTCAGCGGCTGGCGGCTCTCGGTCGCTGCGGCGATCAGGCTCTGGATCTGGATCCGCTTGAGCCCCGCGGTGAGCTTGGCGAGCAGATCGACGCCGGTCTCGGAGCCCGCGGGCAGCGGGCGTGCTGCCAGCTCGGCGCGGATGAACGCCGCGCGATCGGACTCGTCCGGCAGCGGCACCTCGAGCGCCGCCACGCCCGGATGCTGCACCAGCCCCGGGTTCAGGTCCGATTTGTTCTCGGCGATCAGGCAGATCGTGACGTCGGCCTGGAGCAGCAGCGGGCTCTGCGCCCAGCGCTTGAGGATCACCAGGGCATTCCGGTCCTCGGCGGACATCATCGACACGTCACCGGCGGGCGCGATCGTCTCGGCGAAATCGATCGTCAACGCCAGCTTGCGGTGGTCCTGGATCCGGAGCCTCAGGTAGTTGTCGAGCAGGCCGAGCACCGCATCCGGATTGCGCGGCAGGCCGCGTACGTAGTTCGTGCCGTGGAAGCTGTCGTAGCCGCCGAGCGCGGCACTGAAGTCGGCCTGCATGTCCGGCTTCGCGAACGCGATGCCGCCTCCGCGGTCGTAGCTCAACACGAGTTCGCGCCGGGCGAACAGTGACTCGTTCAGGAATCTGGCGAGCGGCACGTAGTCCCCGGCGCCATTCGGCACCAGATCGTGCACGTTGCCGTGGAGCACGAACACGGCGAACGTGCGCGAGTAGTACTTGTGCGAGAGCTCCTGCGCCCAGGCGGGCAGGTTGGCGGCGGCTGGGGCGGACGAGTCGGTCATCTCAGGCCTTCGCCTTTCCCGCGGGTGGCCGCACCGGGATCGCATCCGGCGGCAGCGCGCGCACTTCCTCGGGTGTGGGCGAATCGAACAACGACTCCACCTCGCGCACGCTGCTCTCGGTGTGCTCGACGTCCTGCACCAGCTCGCCCAGCTGATCGCTCACGGACTGCGGATCGTGCATCGTGATCGACTGGTCGCGGATCAACCCGAGCACGTCCTCGATAGCCGCGCTCTGAGCCTCGATGAGCTGGCGGTTCTCGCGGATCCGCTTCAGCTTGTCCAGGCGCATGTGCAGGATCTCGATCCGCTTCTGGTTGATCGCGGCGACCTTGTCGGAGCCCGCGTCCGCGTTGCTCAGCTGGCCGAGCGCCTTGTCGATCGCGGCGGCGTCGAAGTTCTTCAGGTACTCGCCGTGCTGCTGGCCCGCGATCAGGAGCCGCAGGAACGCCTGGCGGAGCCCATCGAGCCGGTCCTGCATCTGGTTCGTGATCATCTGCGAGCCGGCCGAGAGCTGGCGGTAGTTCTCGCGAATGGCGGCGCACATCCTCTCGATGGAGTTGAAGCGGTCCCGCCGGTCGGGCGTGAGCAGGCCCAGCGCCTCGTGCAACTGCTCGTCGGTCACCTCCCGCTGGTGCGCGCCGAGCTTCGCGCGCACGAGCCGCTGGAAGCGCCGGTTCTGCGACACCACGCTCAGGTACATGAGCTCGGCTCCGGCGCCGATCACGAGCGGCAGCGGATTCAAGGACAACAGCGAGAACCCGGCCACCGCGGCGAGCATGATCCAGTTGTACTGGTTGTGGAACGCTGCCCGAACGTAGTTCGGCTCGCGCGCGTCGGGCGTCTCGAAGCCGTCGGGTCGAGGCGCGTCCGGCGCCATGTCAGACGCTCACTCGGACCTCGCCGCGGCCAGGCGAGCGGCGGAGATGCGCGAGGATGTCGGCCTGGAGCTCGTGGAACTGTTCGCCCATCTTCATCTCCGGCCGGCGCGGCCGGCCGAACGGGACGCCGAGATCCTGGACGATCGTCCCCGGATGCGCGCTCATGACGAAGATGCGGTCGGCGAGGTAGAGCGCCTCCTCGACGTCGTGGGTGACGAACAGGACCGTGCTGGCGGTCGCCTCCCAGATCTCGAGCAGCAGGGTCTGCATGTCGCTGCGCGTCTGTGCGTCGAGCGCGCCGAACGGCTCGTCCATCAGGATCACCTCGGGGCGGACCGCGAGGGAGCGGGCGATGGCGACGCGCTGTTGCATGCCGCCCGACAGGGTGTCCGGATAGGCGCGCTCGAAGCCCGTGAGCCCGACCGCCTGGATGAGCTGCCGCACCGTCTCGCGCGTCTTGTCCGCCGGCGCGCGCTCGAGGTGAAGGCCGTAGGCGATGTTCTCTTCGACGGTGAGCCACGGGAACGACGTGTACTTCTGGAACACCATGCCACGGTCGCGGCCCGGGCCCGTGACCTTGCTGCCGTGCGCGAACACCTCGCCCGCCGTCGGCTCATCGAGCCCGGCGATGATCCGGAGCAGGGTCGACTTGCCGCAGCCCGAGGGGCCGAGGATCACGCGGAACTCGCCCACGTCGTGGCCGCTGTCGACGAGGTCCTCGATCTCGAAGCTGATGTTCCTCAACGCCTCGACGGTCTCGCCCTGCGCGTTCATGAACAGGCGCGAGACGTTGCGGACGCTGATCTTGCTCGGACGATCAGCCATGGGCGGGTGCCCTGCCGCGCGGGCGGACCACGGCGGCGGGCGCGCTCTCGAGCACACCCGGGGGGCGCCGCCACGGGAACAGGCGGCGCTCGCTCAGGGTGAGCAGCCACCGGAACAGGAACGCCGCGACGCCGATGGCGATGATCCCGGCGTAGACGCGGTCGAAGTCCAGCACCTTGTAGGCGGCCGTGACCATGTAGCCCACGCCTTTCCGCGCATTCACCGTCTCCGCCAGGATCACGTACGTCCAGCCGATGTCGTACAGGATCCGGAACGAGCTGAAGATGCCGGGAAACGCGGCGCGGAACAGCAACCACAGCGCATCGAGCTTGCGGGCGCCCAGCGTGTAGGCCGTCTCGAGCAGGCTGTCGTCGACCCGGTTCACCTCTTCGACGACGACCGCCAGCAGGTAGAAGAACATGCCGAAGATCAGGAACCCGATCTTCATCTCCTCGCCCATGCCGAACAACCCCATGAACGCAGGGAGGAACGCGGTGATCGGCATCGCCCGCATCGGCGCCGCGATCGGGTTCACGAGCTGGTAGAACCACCCGAAGCTGGCCATCGCGAGACCGAGCGGGATCGCGACCACCGCCGACCAGAAGAACGCCTGCGCGATCCGCCACCAGCTCTGCGCCACGTTTCCGAGCAGGTCGTACTCGGTCCACAGCCGGCCCAGCGCCTGCAGCACGCCCCAGGGCTTCGGCAGCGCCATGACCGGAAGCAGCTTCGACTCGGTGACGGCGATCCACGCCGCGATCACCACCAGCCAGGCGACGAGCGCGAGCACGGGGCGGAGCCCCGCCGGCAGGCGACCTCGGATGGCGAACAGGCTCGAGCTCAAAGGCGCCCCGCGTCAGTGCGACGGATTGGGATAGACCTTGATGTCGGTGCGACGGTTCTTCTCGCGCCCTTCCGGTGTGTCGTTCGTGTCCACCGGCTGGTCGGGGCCGTTGCCGATTGCTCGCATCCGCTCGTCGGGGAAGTGGTACTTGTCCATGAGGTAGCGCTTCACCATCTGCGCGCGCTCGCGCGAGAGCCGCACGTTGAGCTCGTGGGGCCCGGTGGCGTCGGTGTTGCCCACGATGTCGACGACGGTGTTCTCATACGCCCGCATCATGTCGCCGATCTCGTCGACGACGGCGCGGGAGTCGACGCTCAACGCCGAGGAGTTGACGTCGAAGTAGATCGAGCGCCGCTGCGTCGCGATCGGCTGCTCGCCCGACTTCGGCGGGCTGTACTGGGTCGGCGGTTCGCTGGACGCGGTGGAGAAGTCGCTCGTGAGACTCGCCAGGTAGCGCCGGTCGACGCTGCCCTCGGTATCGGCGGCGTGCTTGATGACCCGCTCCTCGCGATACATCTCCTGGGCGCGGCGGAAGATGTTGTCGTAGTCCGAGGCGCTGCCGGGCTTGCCGAAGAAGGTCAGGTTCTCTCCATAGTCGGCGAGCCGCACACCCTCCAGCATCGTCTTCGCCAGATCCTCGGGGATGTTGAAGTCCTTGATGGTCCCGATCAGGCTATAGGCGCGCGCCGGATTCGATTCGATGAACTGGCCGCCCTTGAGCCATCCGCGCGCCAGTTTCACCAGGGTCTGCGGGTTCTTGGCGGCGAACTCGTCGCTGACGACGAGGATGTCCGCGATCAGGTGGCTCGCGACCTTCGTGTCGTAGACCTTCTTCGCCCCCGGGCGCTTCGCGACGGCGTCGCTCATGTCGGGATCCCATGCCACGGCGGCATCGACCTTTTGCTGCGCGAACAGCGTCGCCGGCTCGATGCCGTCCTTCGTGTGCACGGCGTGAGCGAAGATGTCGTCGCGCTGCTGCGTCGTCAGCGACGACGACTTGAGCCCGTCCCACAGCAGGAAGTGCGACGGCGTGTACGGCGCGAACGCGACCACCTTGCCCGACAGGTCTTCGAGGCTGTTGATGCCCTGCTTGCCGATGAGTCCGTCGGCGCCGCGCGACCAGTCGACCATGTAGAAGGCGTGCGCCGGGGCGCCCTTGTCACGAAGCTGCGAGCAGTCCTTCGCCCAGACGTCGGCGGTGGTCAGCATCACGTCGACGTTGTTCGTGGCGAGCGCCGCCGCCCCTTCCGTCCAATCGTCGATGATCTTGAACGACACGTTCAGGCCTTCGTCGGCGAAGATCGAGCCCGGCGCCGTCTCGAGCCCACCGTTCGCGACGAGCCCCGCTGCGCAGCCCACCCAGATGTTCACCCGGATGCGAACGTCCTTCGTCTCGGTGCTCGCGGTGGTCAACGGCTGGCTGGTGTCGAGCTGGCCCGACGCCGCACCGCCCCCCGCCGCGCGCGGCGCGGGCCGCTTGCCGATGGGGAGCACTCCGTAGCGGTACAGACCAAAGCCAACGAGCGCGACGCCGACCAGGAAGATGAGGATCCATCCACCCTTTTCGATCTTGACGGCCATGACACCTCCCCAACCGCGACCTGGGACGCCGGCGCGGGCGGATCAAGTGGTCTTGGTGGGCTGCTTCTCGCCGATCGTCTTCTCGGCCGGGCCCGGCGCCTGCGGCGTGGCGAGCCCCATCTCGACCTTGAACTGCTTCACCAGCTCGCTGGCACGGAGGCCCTCGGCCTCTTCCTCGATCTTGAGCTTCTGGGCGTCGACGTTGCCGAGCGCCATGTCCATGCGCGCCTCGTTGACCGCGGTCATCTCCTCGATCTTGCGCACCATCTCGTCGTGCGTCTCGCTGATGCCCGCGACCTCGAACTGCTCCATCGCGTCGGCGACCTTCTTCTGCCACTGCGCGCGGCGGTAGTCCCGGATGGCGTCGAGTGCCTGCTGGGTCTTGCGTTCCTTCTCGCGCAGGAACGCCTGCTTCACCACCATCGCCTTGTCGGCCGCGGCGCGTGCCGTCACCAGCTGGCCCTGGGTGCGCGCCAGCGCCCCCTTGAGCTGCTCGAGCCGCATGGCGTAGTTGGCAGCGATGTCATCGCGCCCGGCTTGGATCGCGGCCCTCACCTTGGACGTCAGGTCGGCGAGCTCGCCCTGGTACTTGGTCTCTTCCTTCTCGAGCAGCGTCACGTTGGCCTTGACCATCGCGATGCTCTCGTTCATCCGCGGCACCTGGTCGTTCATGTCGCGGATGTTCTGCTCGAGGATCAGCTCCGGGTTCTCAGCCGTCGAGACGAAGAAGCCGACGAACGAGCGGATGACACGCTTGAGCCGGTTCCACATGCCGGGGCCTCCTTGAGGGCGGAACGCTAGCGCTTGGTATCGCGGGTACCGGGATCCGTGCTGGACCCGCCCGTGCCGGGCGATAGAGTCGTCGTGATCGGGTTCTCGGTCACGAAGTACGAGACTGCATCCGCGATACGCTGCTCTTCCTTCTGCTTCTGCAGCCGCCAGTCGTCGACGCGGGCGCGTTCCTTCGCCACCGCCTCCGCATTCGCCTGGATCCGCGCTTGGCGCTCCTTCGTCAGCCGCTCGATCTCGGCTTCGATGTCCTTGTTCTCCGCGGTCTTCTTCGCCACCAGGTCTTCGAACGCCTTCTGCTGGACGCGTTCATAGGTGTCGAGCGCGCGGTCGCGCCGGATCGCGTCCTCGATCACGCTCTTGAGCGGCACGGCGGCGGCATCCAGCGCGAGCAGGATCGAGTTCTTGCGCATCTCGGGCGGAGCCGTGCGGATGTGGTCGCTCTGCAGCATGTCGGCGACCTTGAGGATCGTGTAGCCGCCCGGCGGCGAGCTGATCTCCGCGGCGGCATAGATCTGGTCGAATGCGTTCGGGTCGTTCACGTGCGAGGTGAACTGCGTGTCCGGCGCGATCGAGGCGGCTATCTCGGCGACCGCGCGCGCGGGATCCGCCGGCGCGGGAGCCGACGGCTCGGGGCGATCGACCGTGATGAAGGTGTTGTACCACTTCTTGGTACCCATGGCGTCTCCTCGACGCGCGATTGGCGCGCCTCGACGTGAAGTGGCTGGAATCGCGGGGAGCCTAGACGGTTGTCAGGGCGGCGACAACTCATTCCCCGTCTGGGTCCGGACGCCCTTCTCCCGACCTCGGACGTACGTTCCGACCGCGCGCATCAAGGGCGCGCGCGTCCGCCGGACACGGCTTGCGCGTTGCGCACTCCGATCCCCACGCCCGTGAACCCGGCGGTGCGCACGGCGTCCAGCAGTCGCACGACTTCCCCGTGCCCGACGCGTTCTTCGGCTTCGATCATCACCTGCCGGTCGGGCTGGCGCGCGTGCACCGCGCGCAGCCTCGGCAGCACGGCGTCGAACGTGGTCGGCGATCCGTCCAGGAACAGCGTGCCCTTCTCGGTGAGGACCAGGTCCACGGGCTCCTGGTTCGCGCCCGAGGCGGTGGGCTGGCCGGTGGTCGACTTGGGCAGCTGAAGGTTGATCTCGCCCGCGCGCTTGAACGTGCTCGTGAGCGTGAAGAAGATCAGCAGCAGGAACAGCACGTCCACCAGCGAGGTGACGTTCAGGTCCACCTGCTTCCGCGCCCGTGGCTTGCGGAACAGGAGGCCGCTCATCGGGCCTGCTCCCGCTGCGGACGCAGTCGCGACACCAGGCGGCCGGCATGCGCCTCGATCTCGGCGATGAAGCGTTCCGCCTGCGACGAGAAGTAGTTGTAGGCGACGAGCGCCGGGATGCCGATGCACAGCCCTTCGGCCGTGGCCAGCATCGCTTCGCTGATCCCGTGCGAGAGCACCTGCGGATCGCCCAGGCCCTGGAGCGAGACCGATGAGAACATCCGGATCATCCCGAACACCGTGCCGAGCAGTCCCAGCAGCGGTGACGCCTGGGCGACGGTCTGAAGCCAGAACAGGTTCCGCTCGATCGCGGGGGTCTCCGAACGACCCGCGTCGATCACCGCGTCCCGCATCACCTCCCAGTCCCGGTCCGCGTTCTCGAGTCCCGCCCGCATCACGTCGGAGAACACGCCGGGGTTCCTGCGGCAGACCTCCAGCGGCACGCTCAGGTCCTTCCCCGGCTGGACGGCCTCGACGACGTCGATGATCTGCCGGGGCAGGACGCGACTCCGCCGCAGCGCGATCAAGCGCTCGATGATGACCGCCGTGGCGATCAGGCTGCAGAACGCGAGGGCATAGAAGACGGGCCCGGACTTCTCGATGAGATCCAACAATGGAATGCTCTCCTCAGTTCGGCGGGTGAGGCAACGGGCCCATCGTCGATGGGCCGGACGCGGACGAGTTCCGACAACGGGTCACCGGGGATGGATCCTCGGGTAGATCATGCGGATGCGAAGGATCAGCGTCGGCTCGGGAAAGTCCGTGGGCAGGCGCTCGATCGGGTTCATGTTGCGAAGCGCGCTCTCCGCGGCCTGCCTCAGCAACGGGTGCCCCTGCTCCTCCAGCACCTGGAGGTGCAGCATCTCCCCTGCTCGCGAGATCTCGACCTCGAACACGGCCCAGCCTCCCTCCTTGAGGAGCCCGATCGAGTAAGCCGGCGGCGGGATCCACCGGCTCATGAGCTGGCGGCCGAAGCGCTGGAGCCACGGGGCGTAATCCCATGCGACGGTGTTGAGGCTCACGTCGCCCCTGAGCTGCGCGTTGCCGCTGGGATTGTCCATCTCGGGCTGATCGATGTCGGAGCTCCCCGAGCCCCCGAGCTCCTGGGGAGTCGCGTTCGCCGCCGGGTGCGTGGGGGGCGCCGGCGACGTCGTGAATCCCGTGGCACCGCCCTGCGCCGGGTCCCTTCGCACCAGCGATTCCCCCGCGCGCGGAGACGGCGGCGTCTCGGCGGTCTGCGAGGTGAGCGTTGGTGTCGCCGGATGCGACGCACCACCATCGGCCCGAAGTTTCACCAGCGGAGCGTCGACGTCACCCTGCATCTTCGGCATGGCGTCGTCGCTGCCACCCGGAGCGTTGTCGCGGGCTCGACTCGTGACGTTGCTCAGGAAGTCGGCGTGCTTCGGCGCCGAGTCCTTCCGATCGGGGGGCAGCTCGGAAAAGATGTGCGGCGGATCCGACTTGCGCGCTTCGGGCCCGGGCTTCGCGAACACCAGTTGGATGGGCTGGATCCGTTGCACCGTCTTCGCGGGCGTGGGCGCCGGGAGGTTCCGGAAGAGAAGGACCCCCAGCGCGTGCAGGACCAGCGTCAGGGCCCAGGCGATGAGCCAGATGTCGCGATTCGGATTCCGCTCGGCACGAATCAAGGGATCGCGTCGAGCACGTGGGTAGTGGCCATGTCGCGGCAGCGTACACCAGCGTGCGGATGGCCCACGTAATGGAACTGTAAGAGCCGCCGAACGAACCCGGAGCTCGACACGACCGACTTTGCCGCCGTGGAACGCCACACGGCGGCGTGCTAGCGACGCACTCCGGCGGGGACATGCCCCGTGCGTGCGAAGTCGATGAAACCGCGCTCCGGGTCGGTGTGGATGAGCTTCAGCCGCACACGATCTCCCACGTCGAGCCCCGACTCGCCTTGCTCGATCCGACCCTCGACCGGCGGGTCCAGAACGCGCGCCCAGGTGCCCTTGGCATTGGCCCCGGTGACGATGCCGTCGAACTCCTGGCCGATCCGATCGCTGAGCAGGCAGGCCGCCGCCGCCTTGCGCAGCAGCCGCTCGACCTTCTGCGCGGCGTCCTCCTTGAGCGTGCAGTTGGTCGCCAGCGCTTGCAGTCGATCGCGTGCGTAGGGCGCGGAATCTCCTGCCAGTGCCGCCTTGATCAATCGCTGCGTGATGAGATCCGGGTAACGCCGGTTGGGTGCTGTCGAGTGCGTGTATTCGCTGACGGCGAGACCGAAGTGGCCCGTCACTTCCTGCCCGGGAAAGCTGGCCACGTATTCGCCGCGGCCCATCAGCTTGATGATCGCGAGCGAGAGGTCGGGGAAGCGCAGCGGATCCGCCGCGCGGCGCTTGAGCAGGAAGTCGTGCAGTGCTTTCGCATCGGGCTCGGCCGGCAGCCGTTCCCCCAGCTGTTGCGCGATCTCCACGATGCGCGGCCAGCGCTCGGGCGAGCGCACGACGCGGCGCAGGACCGGGAAACGGTGCTCGGCAAGAAAGCGCGCGATCGCCCCGTTGGCGGCGATCATGAAGTCCTCGATGATCTCCTTGGCGCGGTTGCGCCGCTCGGGTGCGAGGTCGCTCACCGCATCGCCGTCGAAGCGCGCCCGCACCTCGATCGTCTCCAGCTCCAGCGCGCCCTCGACATGACGATGCTCCTTGAGCCGCTGCGCCACGCGATCCTGGAGCCGGAGGTTGTCGGCGAGCCCGGGCACCGGGCCGATCGCCGCCGGAGCCGGTCCCTGGCCCTCGAGCCACGCACCCACGCCGTTGTAGGCGAGCTTGGCCTGGTTGCGAACCAGGGCCGAGTAGACGCTCGAGGACTGGCTCCGGCCCTCCCCGTCGACCACGACCTCGATGACGACGGCCAGCCGGTCTTGAGATTGATTCAGCGAGGTGAGATCGGTGCTGAGGCGTTCGGGCAGCATGGGGAAGTTCTGCGGCGGCGTATAGACCGAAGTCGTGTTGCGGCTGGCGTGGTCGTCCACCGCCGAGCCGGGCGACACCAGCGCGCTGACGTCGGCCACGGCCACCATCACCCGCGCACCGCCGTCGTCGAGCGCCGCCGCCGCCGTGAGCTGGTCCAGATCGCGGGAGTCGTCGTTGTCGATCGAGCACCAGGGAAGCGCACGCAGGTCGCGCACCCCGGCGCCGGCGGCGGGAGCGGGAGCCAGCCCCTGCACCTGGGCCAGTGCCGCGGCTGGGAAGTCGGGTTCCAGGCCGTACCGGATCATCGCTGCGCGCGCCACGCGCAGCAGCAGGGCACGCTGTTGCGCCCGCGCAACGCTCATCGTTCGCCTTCCGCTCGCGGCGGTGCGGCGGCGCTCTGGTCCGCGCCCGAAGGAGTTCTGGAGGGCGCGATCGCCGGCGTGTTCCCGTCCATCTCCGCCGCGATCTCGCGCTGCAGTACCTCGAGCGCCTCCGCCGGGCTGTCGACGAAGTGGAACAATCGCAGGTCCTCCCTCGCGATCATGCCGTGTTTCACCAGCGCTTCGAAGTTCACGATCTCCTTCCAGTAGTCCGACCCATACAGCAGCACGACGATCGACCGATCGAGCTTCCGAGTCTGCGACAGCGTCAGCATCTCGAACAGCTCGTCGAGGGTGCCGAACCCGCCCGGGAAAGCCACCATGGCGCGCGCGAGGTACGCGAACCAGAGCTTGCGCATGAAGAAGTAGTGGAACTGGAAGGACAGCTCACGCGTGATGTAAGGGTTGGGGCGCTGCTCGTGTGGCAGGCCGATGTTGAGCCCGATGGTTCGCCCGCGGGCCTCGGACGCCCCGCGGTTCGCGGCCTCCATGATGCCGCCGCCACCGCCGGAACAGACGAGATAGCGGTGCGCCGGGCTCTTCAGTCCTTTCGACCACTCGGTCACCAGGCGGGCCAGCTCCCGCGCCTCGGTGACGAAACGACCCAGCGGGCCTTCGGCGACGAGACGGGCCGAGCCAAAGAACACGATCGTGTCCCTGACGCGCTCCTGCCGGAATACCTCGAGCGGCTGCAGGTACTCGGCGAGGATGCGCAATGGCCGCGCCTCGTCGCTGTCGAGGAACTTCGAGTCCCGGTAGGCGAGCGGCGGATCCGGACGAGACGGTGTGCTCATGTCCTCTCCCGATGGCAGGTGGATCGTCGCGACGTCTCCTCGGCCGGCATCCTACAACGGCCGACAGCGGCGGAGCGTGCGCGCCGCCATCCGCGTGGCGTCCAGCGCTGCTCCCCGCTACCGTCCACGACGACGAGGTTCGTTGGGGTCGCCCCAAGGAGGTGAGCCAAATGAACGATGGCGGGCCACGCTCGGCGGACTCCTCGCGCGACCAGACCCTGTTCCTTCCTCCGCGTGTTGGCGTCGCGGCCAAGCGCCACGACGTATCCGACTCCACGACCGGCCTCACGCCCGATCTGAAGCGCCAGATCATGACGCGCCTGCGGGCTGTGGCGCTCATCTACTCGGCGACGTTCTTCGTTGCGGACTGGGTGCCGGCGATCTTCATGCGGGAGACATCGTCGAAGTTCAATCACGTCGAGGGCTGGAGCTTCAGCATCGGATCGATCGTCCTGGGCATCCTCGTCGCGGCCGCCGCCTCGAGCGAGCGTCTGCGCTGGAACGTGCGGATGCGTCTCGGACTGGCGTTCCAGGTGGTCTCCACGTATGGCATCGCCTTCGCCATGTACCACATGGTCGGAAGGGGAAGCCCGGGGCCCGTGCCCGACGACCTCTACGTCGTCTCGCCCTCCTGGCCCGCCCTCTGGCTGGTGTTCTTCTCGGTCGTGGTTCCAGCGTCGCCGCGCCGCGCGCTGGTGGCGACGCTCCTCTCGGCCACCGCCACCCCGGTGGTGATCGCGATAGAGCTGACCCAGACCAACAAGTGGCACGTGATCCAGCCGCTGGTCTTCTTCTTCGGGCACGTGTTCCCGAACTTCATCTGTGCGCTGCTCGCCTGGGCCGGTGCACGGGTGGTGTACCAGCTGGGCCGGGATGTCTCACGCGCGCGCCAGCTCGGCAGCTATCAACTGATCGAGCCCCTCGG
>Ga0070688_100000349_pt1 | contig 23451 bp, 16 predicted proteins | sample KBSS13HmetaG_FD_64679 | JGI IMG/M metagenome (GOLD analysis project Ga0070688, IMG submission 64679) | Switchgrass rhizosphere microbial communities from Kellogg Biological Station, Michigan, USA - KBS S1-3H metaG | ecosystem: Host-associated > Plants > Roots > Rhizosphere ...
GCCCCAGCACCTCGAGCGCGCGCGCGTAGGCGAGCGGCGAGCCGTAGCGCGTGTCGTAGTAGAACTGCTCGTCCAGCGTGCGCGAGACGAGCTTCGCGCGCACGCTGTCGGGGAGCTGCTCCGCCTGGCGCGCGGTCCAGGCGTGCGTGCGCGCCGAATCGCGATAGACCGTCCGCGGCTCGACGCCCGGGAGCTTCGGCACCGCGGCGAGGAAGTCGCGGACGAGCGGCGTCTTGAAGAGCGGCGCGAGCGTCTTCGCTTCCGCCTGGAGTTGCGCGACGCGCGACGGCGTGTCCCCGGCAGGCGCGGCGCTGCGCGCCGCGGGGGCGAGCGCGGGCAGGCTCGCGGCGAAGGCGATGATGGCGATCAGCACGTTCGGCGGTCTGGGCATGCGCGCACCCTGGGCGCGTCACCCGTGCCGCGGCCATCGCGCGCCGACGGACGCGGGCATGCGCGCCCCGGCCGCGCGCGGAGCCGCGCGGAGCGCGGTGCGTGCGTTGACGCCCCGCGGCATGGGCGGCTAGCGTCCGCGCGGCTTTGACATGTCGCGCGCTGATCGCGCGCTCCCACGGAGACTCCCTCATGGCCGGGCCCCACACCATCCGCATCGCCAACGCCGGCGGCTACTGGGGCGACGACCTGTCGCAGTTCAAGCGCCAGGTGGAGCTCGGACCGGTGGACTACGTGACGCTCGACTTCCTCGCCGAGATCACGATGTCCATCATGCAGAAGCAGCGTGCGCGCGACCCCGAGGCCGGCTACGCGCGCGATTTCATCACCCAGGTCGAGCTCACGCTCGACCTGCTGCTCGAGAAGCGCGTGAAGGCGGTGACGAACGCCGGCGGCGTGAACCCGGCGGCGTGCCGGCGCGCGCTGCTCGCGGTCGCGGCGAAGCAGGGGCGCGCCATCGACGTCGCGGCGGTCGCGGGCGACGACCTGATGGCGCGCCTCGACGAGCTGGCCCGGGCCGGCGCCGCGCTCGACAACATGGAGGACGGCCGCAAGCTCGCCGGCGTGCGCGCGCGCGTGTCGTCGGCGAACGCCTACTTCGGCGCCTGGCCGGTGGTGGAGGCGCTGAAGAGCGGCGCCCAGATCGTGGTCACGGGCCGGTGCACGGACACGGGCATCACGCTCGCGCCCATGATCCACGCCTTCGGCTGGCGGCCCGACGACTGGGACCGGCTCGCGGCGGGCATCGTCGCCGGTCACATCGTCGAGTGCGGCGCGCAGAGCACGGGCGGCAACTTCACCGACTGGCACGACGTGCCGCGGTTCGCCGAGATCGGCTACCCCATCCTCGAGGTGAACGCCGACGGCTCGTTCGTGGTCACGAAGCACGAGGGCACGGGCGGCGCGGTCACCGTGCGCACGGTGAAGGAGCAGCTGGTCTACGAGATGGGCGACCCGCGGAGCTACATCACGCCCGACGTGGTCGCGGATTTCGCGAGTGCCAGGCTCGAGCAGGCCGGGCGCGACCGCGTGCGCGTGTGGGGTATCCAGGGCCGGCCGGCGCCGTCGTCGTTGAAGGTGAGCGCCGCATACGCGGACGGCTGGAAGGCCAACGGCACGCTCATCATCTCCGGGCCCGAGGCGCTCGCGAAGTCGAAGGCATTCGCGGAGCTGTTCTGGAAGCGGCTGGGGATCGGGTTCGAGGACACGCTCACCGAGCACGTGGGCGCCTCGGCGTGCTGGGGGCCGCTCGCGCCGGCGAGCGAGCCGAACGAGGTGCTGCTGCGGCTCGGCGTTCGCGACACGGATCGCGGCAAGATCGAGGCGTTCTCGAAGATGGTGCCGGCGGTCATTCTTTCCGGGCCGCCGGGCGTTGCCGTCACCGGCGGCAGGCCGCAGGCGCAGGAGGTGGTGGCGTACTGGCCGGCGCTGGTGCCGCGCGACCTCGTGCGGCCGTCGCTCATCATCGAGGCCGGCGAGCGGGCCCTCGACTGGCCCACGCCGCTCGTCCCCCCGGGCGCGCCCGTGAACCTCGAGACGCCGGCGTGGCCCAAGCCTGCGGCGGGACGCGACGAGATCGTCACCGTGCCGCTCAGCAAGCTGGCGCACGCGCGGAGCGGCGACAAGGGCGACATGGCGAACATTGGAGTCATCGCGCGCGCGCCCGAGATCTACCCCTGGCTCGCCGCGACGCTCACGGCCGCGCGCGTGAAGGAGTACTTCGCCGGCATCTGCCGGGGCGAGGTGGAGCGCCACGAGGTAGCGAACCTCTGGGCGCTCAACTTCCTGCTCGGCGAGTCGCTGGGCGGCGGCGGCACGGTGAGCCTGCGCCTGGACGCGCAGGGGAAGACGCTCTCGCACGCGCTGCTCGCCATGCCCGTCCAGGTGAGCCGGGCGTTGATCGCCTGCGCTGAGCGCGGCGATGCCGAGCACCGCACCATGGTCGGGGCATAGGCCAGCAAGCCGCTGTGCCGCAGCGCGTTGCCGCGTCTGCAACCTTCGGGGCACCCACTTTCGTATGGACATTAGATTTCAGAGTGATATCATTATGAAAGCTTCGAAAGGAGGCCGTCCCCATGATCCGCGAGAGTCCCGCGAAGTCCGGTTCGGGCATGTTCATGCTGTTCCTGCTTCCCGCCCTCATCCTGCTCTGCATCTGGTGGCTGATCGGCGCCGCCCGCGTCGGGTCGCTGCCCCAGGTGCTCGGCGCCGTGTTCTTCATCTTCGTGCTGGCGATCTCGCTCGGCGGGTTCTTCGTCGTCGAGCCCAACCAGGCCTCGGTGCTGTTGCTGTTCGGCAACTACCGCGGCAGCGAGCGGCGTCCCGGCCTGTGGTGGGCGAACCCGTTCATGACCAAGAAGCGCGTCACCATGCGCGTGCGCAACTTCGAGAGCAGCAAGCTCAAGGTGAACGATCACGACGGCAATCCGATCGAGATCGGGGCCGTGGTGGTGTGGCGCGTCGTGGACTCGGCCGAGGCGATCTTCCAGGTCGACAACTACGACAACTTCCTGCACGTCCAGAGCGAGGCCGCGCTGCGCAACCTGGCGGTGGGGCATCCCTACGATGCGCACAACGACGGCCAGATGTCGCTGCGCGGGAACACGCTCGAGATCGCGGACCTGCTCAAGGGCGAGATCCAGGCGCGCCTCGAGAAGGCGGGCATCGAGATCCTCGAGGCGCGCATCAGCCACCTGGCGTACGCGCCGGAGATCGCGAACGCCATGCTGCGCCGCCAGCAGGCGAGCGCCGTGATCGCGGCGCGCACGAAGATCGTCGAGGGCGCCGTGAGCATGGTGCAGATGGCGCTCGACGAGCTGTCGAAGCGCGCGGTGGTGACGCTCGACGAGGAGCGCAAGGCCGCCATGGTCAGCAACCTGCTGGTGGTGCTGTGCAGCGATCACGAGACGCAGCCGATCGTGAACGCCGGCACGCTCTACCAGGGATGAGGTGAGCGGCTCGTGGCCGAGCGCAAGCCGTTCCTGCTCCGGATCGACCCGGCCGTGCTGGACGCGCTGCAGCGCTGGGCCGCGGACGACCTGAGGAGCCTGAACAGCCAGATCGAGTTCGTGCTGCGGCGAGCGCTGCAGCGCGAGGGGCGGGCGCTGGGTACCCGGCCATCGGGCCCCGCACCGCCCGCGGGAACGGAGGAGCGGTCATGAAGCGTCCGCGCGTGATCGTGCACGCGCCGCGTGTCGAAGCACCCGGCGCGCGCGAGGTGGAAGCGCACGGCGAGGTGCACGCGCTGCTGCCGCTCGGCAACGCCGGGGCACCCGACAGAGTCGGGTCCGCTGCGCTCTACTGGGAGCAGCCGCGCGTGTTCCGGCGCGAGTGGCGGCTGGTCTCCGAGCGCGGCGAGCACCTGCTGCTCCACGGCCACGGCATCTCGCGCCGGAACCTCGCCGCCGAGACGCCGACCGCCACGTGGACGCTCCTGCGCTCCTGGGGCGGCAACGTGACCGCCGCCGATCCCGAGGGCCGCGAGCTGGCGAGTGTGCCGCACGGCTGGTTCGGCCGCTGCCGCTTCGAGCTGCCGAGCGGGCCGACATTGAATTGGCGCCGGCGGATATGGGCCGGCGAACGCATCCTGGAAGACGTGGAAGGCCACGAGCTGCTGCGCCTGCGCCGCCGGTTCGCGTTCCTCCGCTTCCAGGCGGACGTGTCGCTCGCGGAGGCCGTACGCCGGCGCGACGACCTGCTGCTGCTGCTCGCGGTGACGTTCTTCGCCTGGCTCAGCGAGCCGAGGGGGCACGCGCACTGAGCGCGTGCCGCAGCGTCACTTCGACTTGAACCGGGACTTGAGCTCGCTCCAGGTCGATGGCTTCGCCAGGCCCGCGGCGCAGTTCGAGTTGCCGCCCTGCCAGGTCGCGACCTGCGACGCGCCACCCATGGCGTTGATGCCGTCGGTGAGGACCCAGGTCTTGTTCTCCCACATGTGGCTGTTGGCATCGATCAGCCGGCCGGGATCCGTGAGCTTGATCGCCTCGATCCTGATGCACACCGGCGTCTCGCAGCCGCCGCACGAGCCCGCGCCGGTGCTCTTCTGGTGGTTGATGAGCAGCTTGAACCCGGCATAGGTGCGCCCGCTCGACACCGGGCCCATGGCCGATGGCGGCACGGCGCCCACCATCCGCACGTTGATGCCGGTGCCATCCGCCTCCCACGCCCCGAAGCCTCCCCCCGCCTGCCCCGACCAGGGATCGTCGCAATCCATCTGGTCGCTCATGTCGAACGCCAAGGTCACCGACGAGCGACGGCAGCTCCCGGCCGAGAACATCATCCACCAGCTGGGCGCGCTGCCGTCCGCGGTGGTGATGCGCAGGACCACTTCCATCCCGCTCAGGTGCGCGATGCCGCTCGGCGGGGCGAACGAGCCCACGAGCAGCTCCTGGCCCGTGCTCTTGTCGCAGGCGAAGTTGCGGTTGGCGGTGCCCTCGCACCCTCCCCAGCGGAGCGAGACCCCGGAAGCATGGGCGGTCGATGCGAGCGCGAGCAGCAGGAGCAGGGCAGCGAACCGCTTCAAGCCAGGCCTCCGATGGGGGTGTGGACGGGCGACCGCGCGTTCTGGCGCGCCCCGCCGGCCCGCGAGGGCCGGCAAGGCGCATCGAGTTTGACGGGCGACCCGGAGCGGCGCAAGGCGTGTCGCCGTGAATTCGCTCACCGCATGACCACGAAGCGGCCGGTCTGGTGCGAACCGCCCGATTCCACGGTGAAGAGGTAGATACCCGAGGCGATGTCCTGACCGTTCCTTGAAATCAGGTCCCAGTGTGCCTCGCCGTCCCCGCGCGTGCCGTCGTGATCCAGCGTCTGCACCAGGTCGCCGGCGAGCGTGTAGATGCGGATGGTGCATTTCGTCCGCGGCAGCCCCATGAAGTCGACGTGCCGGGCGAACGTGTCGCCGGGCACCGGCGGGCGGTCCCACGGCGCGTGCGCGCGGTAGGGATTCGGCACCACCCACACGTGCTGGCCGCTCGTGCGCGCCTCGTCGCGCGGCGTCACCAGCGAGTCGAGCCCGGCGAGGATGGGGCTCTCGAGCAGCTCGGTGACCGGCACGCCGTCCACGACCTGGAGCGTGCGCTGGCTCACCGCGGTGACCACGTAGATGTAGTCGAACCCGTTCTGCACGCGTCGATCGGTCCACTTGTAGCGGCCGATCGGGTGCAGCTTGCGCTCGTAGAGGATGCGCTCGTAGTCCACGGTGGTGTCGGTGACCTCGGCGAGGGGGCGGGCGCCCAGCGTGGTGTCGCGGCCGAACGAGGCCACCTGCTGGAACCTGCCCGTGGGCGGCACTTCGGCCGCGCGTCCCCGCCAGTTGTCGAGCCGGTAGAGGTTGTACCCCACGAAGCGGACGTTCGTTCCGGTGGTGATGTGGGCGTCCTGCAGCAGCTCGCTCTTGTCGTCCCACTCCACGGTCACCTCCCGGTCGCCGGCCACCGCGCGCCACGACGGCGGCAGCGGGGTGCCGGCCGGGTCGCGCCAGCGCGCGAACGTCTCCTTGCCGTCGAAGCCGGTGCACACGTCGCAGTCCATGTCGGTCCACACGCAGGCACCGTGACGGTAGTGCACGTCCACGAGCGCTTCCGTGATGCTGGATGGGTCGTACTTGCGGACGCAATGGGCATCCATGTTGAATTCGAGCCCTTCCGGCGGCTCGTAGCAGGTCTCGTGGCCGGTGAGGCCGCTCCTCCCCTGGCGCCAGTCGCCGAACAGCGAGACCGACGTGTCCGGCAGAGCGTTCACGTAGCCGCCGTGGTGCACCTCGACCGCGTGCGCGATGTCCAGGTCCAGTGACTCGGCCGCGGCGGCCACGAACGCGTAGTCCACCTCGTAGCTGCTGCCGGGGTCGAGCCGCGGGAACGGCCCGCAGGTCACGAGCGCGACGTAGTCGTGCGGCCGATCGAGGCTCGGCACGCCGCCGTACTCGCCCGCCATCGCCCGGTAGCGGTCCGCATCCACGATCGGCAGTCCTCCCTGTCCTGGGGGCAGGTCGTTCGCGAACCAGTGGATCTGGAACGACACCTGGAGCGGCGCGACGATGAACGGCCGCACGATCGCATCGCTGACGCGGTTCTGGAGCGGCAGGTAACCCAGCGGGTCCACCGTGTGCCAGAGCGGAACCAGGGCGATGCTCCCGAGCCCGTTGCCCTGGCGCGAATCGCTCACCACTGCACAGGTCGCGGTCTCCGTGCTGAGACAGTTCTTGAACCATGGGAGATTGTCGGGCCGGGTGCGCACGGACGGCACGGACGCGAAGCCATCGAAGAACGACACCGCGTAGGACTTCGTCGCGGCGAGGTCGTCGACATGACCACCGGACGAACCGGACTCACGGGCATCCATGTCGGCGAGGAGCCCGATGCGCACCTCGGTGAGCGGCCGGAAGCCCTTGTTCGTGACCGTGAACTTGATCCCGCCCACGTGGTCGTAGCCCGGTATCGCCCACGTGAACGCCTCCTGCTTCACATCCAGGTGGAGCGGCACGTGCGGCTCGCCGTTCGCGTAGCCGAACTCCACCGCCTCCGGCTGGTCGTCCGTGTAGCGCGCGCACAGCTCCTGCGTGCCGGCGAGCCCGATGTCCTCGTCGATCTCGCCGTCGCCGTCGTTGTCGATCCCGTCCAGGAACTCTTCGTCGACACGACCGTCGCCGTCGTCGTCCACGAACCGCAGCGTCCCCGGCGCGCCGGCGTACGCGACGCGTACGTGGTCCTGTGGCGAAAGCGTGGGCCGCCACTCCATGAGCGGCCCGCCCGAGACGCGGTGGACGCCGAGCGCATCGACCGCGCCCACCCACAGGTCGGCGTGGTTCAGCATCTCCTGGCCGCTGCCGCGCGGGAACTCGAACGACGGGTCGAACGAGCGGCCGATGGCCTGGAACGGATTGCCGAGCGCGCCGACGTTGGTGACGCGCATGGCGAACGCGCCGGCGTTGAGCGTGGGCCCGCGGTTCTCCACGTCGAGCACGGCGGAGGCGGGAGCGGCGATCCCGGCCAGGCCGGCGGCGACTGCGAGTGCGACAACGACGGGCGCGCGCAGGTTCAAGGCGCTTCCTCGGACACCTGGGGGATGTCGCGTGACGGCCGGAAAGCATAGAACCGGCCCCGGGTGCGGACAACGCCCGGGGCCGGTGTCTCGAAGCGGACGGAGAACGCTACCGGTAGAGCTTCTTCAGCGCACCCCACGTCGTGCCGCGAACCGCGGTCGGCGGCAAGGTGCAGGTGAGGTCGAGATCGTCGAAGTAGGCCGGCACCTCTCCCACCGTGGCGCTGAAGTTGTACGCGCCCACCCAGCCGGTGAGGATCGGGTCCGTGGCGTCCACGATCGGCGTCGCGTTCAGCTTGATGCCGTCGAAATAGCAGTCGAACGAATTCGCGGTGGCGTCCACGCGCATGTGGTGCCAGCTGTTCACGGTGGGCACGCCGGCCGGCAGCACGGTCGCGAACCAGCTCGCGAGGTCGGGCACCACCGGATTGCCACCGACGAACTTGCGGAAGCGGATCTGGAACAATCCGGCGTTGATGACGAATTGGTAGAACGTCTGGAAGCCGTTCGTGGGATCGGCACGGAGGATCAGGCCGCGGCGCGTGTTGCCATCGCCGGTGAAGAAGTTGCCTTCCCAGACGTAGTCCGCAAAGCCATCCGGGTCCGTGGCGCAGGCGGCGATGCCGCCGAGGTTGATGTCGTTGTTCTGGAGCACGGCGACGGTGTTGTCGCCGGAGGGATTTGGAATCGCGGGGTTACCCGCGGGGAGCACGAGCGGCGTGAACGTGCGGCCGACGCCGAAGCCGGGCAGCCAGGTCTGCTCGAGCGCGCCTCCGGGCACGGTCTCCGTCTTGATGCCGGCGGCGTTTGCGCTTGAGACGACGGCCGCGAACAAGATCGCGGTGATCCACGCGTTGCGAGCAAGGGACAAGGGACACCTCCGGCGAGCGGTTGTCTGGGGCGTGAACAACGTACGGTGTCAACGGTGTCATGCGAGTCATCGGGCGAGCACGAAGCGCGCGGCGGCACCGCGCGGCTCGTCCTCCACCCTTGCGAAGTACACCCCCGCCGGCGCGGCGCGGCCGACGAGGTCGCTTCCCTGCCATTCCACTGCACGCGCTCCGGCCGGGAGCGGCAGCGCCGCCACCTTCCGGCCGGTGAGATCCAGCACCTCGACCGTGCGCGCGAGCGAAGCGGGCTCGGTTTCGAAGTGCACCCGGGCGTGCGCGAGCGCCGGGTTGGGGGATACGCGCAATGTGCCCGTGATCGTGGCGTCCTGTGCCACGGGCACGTCGAGCACGCTGGCGTCGAGATGCTTGTCCAGCATGGCGATCTTGCGCTGGATGGTGCCAGGTGTCAGGCCGCGGTCGCCGATGATGACGCACCCCGCCTGGTTCGTGGCGGAGGCCTGGAACAGGATCCGCACCATTCCCAACGGATTCCGCGTGGACAGCGAGAAGAAGCGCTCGTCGGTGTTGGGGGTATTGGTGAGGTTCTGCGCCGGGTAGGTGACGCCGTTGCGCGCGACCACGCAGAAGATGTCGCCGAACCCGACGCCGGTGACGACGCCGGGCAGTCCCTCGTCGGCCGTGGGATCCACCTGCGAGTCGGTGAAGCGCAGGAACGCGATGTAGGTCTCGGAGCCGTCGGGGCTGAAGCCCACCTGCGGCCAGTCCACCGACAGCGTGTTGAACCCGGGGTTCGGTCCCGAGAGCCCGAGATCGATGTCGTCGAAATGGTCGGCGACGCCCGCCGGCACCTGGTACACGGTCTCGACGCCGCGCCCCGGCGACCAGCGGCGGATGCGGCTCCGCCAGTCGAAGTACGAGATCGTGGTGCCCATCTTGCGCGCCTGCCACTCGCTCCACACCACGTTCGGCGTGGTGTCGTTGTAGGCGACGTGGCAGTGGACGTAGGGCCGGTACTCGGTCGACGTGGAATCCCCTTTCACGATCGTGGCGTCGCTGTAGTTCGTGAGGTTGCGCGTGGTGATCGTGCCCGGCGCGAACGAGCCGTTGCTCGACTCGATCAGGTAGACGTTGCCGCCCAGGTCCCCGACCGCGACGCCGACGCGGCCATTCGCCGACGCGGCGATGCACGGGAACGCGGGCCGGCCGTCGCGGAACAACGTCGCCGGCGCGATCGCGGTCCAGGCCCCGAGCTGCCAGTTGAAGCACGTGTACGGCGTGCCGGGCGCGGGCAGGTACGCGGTGCGGATCTCGTTGGTCTCGTCGTACTGCCCGCCGCGGGGCACCTCGCCGAGCACGGTGAACGAGCCGTTCGGGTTCGCGGCCACCTGCGGGAACAGGAAGCTCGGGCTCACGATCGGGCTCAGGTAGCCGCGGAACGTGTTCCCGTTCGGCTCGTCCTCGAGGTGGAAATAGCCGCGCAGGTCGCAGCCGTCCTCGTTCAGGTGCTGCGCGATCGCGACGCGGCCCGAGGGCGCGAGCGCGAGCGTGCCGAAGCCGCCCTCGAGGCTGCGCACGCAGCACACCGGCAGCCGCGGGTCCGTCACCTTGCCGAGGTTGTGCCAGGCGCCGGCCGCGGTGCGGTACGCGTACCCCATGCCGCGGTTGGGGTAGGGCTCCGGCGCCGAGAGGTTGGGCGGGCAGCCGCCGCCCAGCTCGCAGAAATCGTCCTGCCAGGTCACGTGCAGGCGCAGGTCGGGGCCGATCTCGATGTGGTGGCCGAGCGAGCCCATGTCCTGGAGGTCGTAGTACGTGGAATCGATCACTTCCGCGAAGTGCGGGAGCGGCACGGCGAAGAACGCCGCCGCCTGGTGCGCGCCAAGTCCGCCGGCGGCGCCCACTGCGGGCGCCGCCGGCGCTGGGGGACGCGGGCCATCCGGCCCGAGTATGAGGCGACCCTCGGGGTCGGCGCCGCTGCGCGCGTGCACCGTGCCCGATGCCAGTACGAGGAGCAATGTCGCGAGGGTCGCTTTCGAAAACCTGCGTGGGGACAGGCGATGGGTCATGGACGAAGTCCGGCGTCGCCGTTCGCATGCGGCCACGGGAGAGCCATCTCCCGCCGCAGGGAGAGCAGAACGGTCCGGCCGGGCTCGGGGATGAAGCTCAGCGGCTCGTAATAACGCGTGTTGGTGAGGTTCGTGACCGCGAGCGCGAGGCGCGTGCCCCAGGTCACGCACGAGAGCTCCGTCGACGCGGTCCAATACGCGGCGCGGGACAGGGTCAGGTCGCCCTTGGCGCTGGCGTCGGTCCAGCGCACGCGCACGGTGAACGAGCCATTCGGCAGCACGCGTGCGACGGGCGCGCGCAGGTCGAGCGTGGCACGCGCGGCGCCGATGTCGGGGATCGGGGCGCCGGTCGCGAGGTCGCGCCCGCGCGGGAACGCGGCATTGGCGCTCGCGTGCAGGATCCCCACCACGCCGTCGACCTGCATCTCGATGCCGTCCAGCACCGCGTGGTGGATGTTCGTGTACTGGAAGCGCGGGACCAGGTAGAGCTGGCCGATGTACTGGATCGAGATCAGGTCCTCGACGCGCGAGCGGTAGGCCGAGAAGCGGGTGGCGACCAGGTGTCCGCCCGCCATCTCGCCGGTGCGCACGCCCACCTCGACCGTGCCCGTTTTTTCCGGCACCAGGTCGGGGTTGCCGAACAGCTGCATGCCGGCGTGGACGTTGTCGTTGAAATAGCGCTCTTCCAGGTTCGGGGCGCGGAAGCCGGTGGCGACCCGCCCGTACGGCGTCACCGGACCGAACGCCCGCGACAGCCCACCTTCCGCGCTCCAGCGACTGTCCGTGACGTCCAGTTCGGGGGTGAAACTCTGCGGCGTCGAGTCGGCACGGGAGTGGAGCCAGTCGTAGCGCAGGCCGGACTCGAGCCGCAGGTGCTTCCAGGTGTACCCGTAGAACCCGCCCCCGGCGAGCACGTCGCGCGTCGCGGGGGGCATGGACTCACCAGTCCCGCGCGTGGCGCTCGTCTGTGCGCCCGACGCGTTGACGAGGCTGACGTCGGTATAGCGCGGACCGGACGTCTTCTCGCGGCGGTACTCGCCGTTCAGCTTCAGTGCGCCGATCGTCATCGATGGCTGGACGCCGTTCGACGTCACGGTGGTGCGGTCGTCCGCACGGGTGGTCTTCAGGGCCACGTAGCGCCCGCGCAGGAACTGGCTGTCGGCGGTCGTCTCCACGAAGTTCGTGCGGTAGCGCTGGTTCGACCCGAGCACACGCATCTCGGGGCGGCGGCCGGCGGCCGGCATCAGCCACTCGAGACGGTTCGCGTCGCGGGCCTGGAGCGGGAACTCGGCATGCGAGCCGGCCCCATCGCCGAACGCGGGGAGCCCGATGTCACGCGTCTCGTGCTGCGTGTGCTCGAAGTCGAGCCACGACGCGCCGAGGTTGGCGGTCGCGCGGCCGGAGATGTCGTACTCGTGGTAGCTGCTGTTGGGCACGCGGCCGTCGGGCGTGACCAACGCATCCAGGCCGCCCGCCCCCGCCGACAGCTCGGCACCGAAGCCGGGCGAGGTGTAGCGCACGCGCCCCATGGCCGAGTTCTCCTCGCCGGGGGTCGCCGAGCGCGCGGTGAGCAGGAACGTGGCCGAGCGCTCCGTGAGCAGGTTCTTGTGCGTGTTGAGCTCCACGACGCCGCCGAGCGCGTCGGATCCGTAGACCGCGCCGCCCGCGCCAGGGAGCACGTCCACGGACTCGAGCTTGTCCACCGAGACGAGCGAGGTCTGGGCGCCGTGACCGCGGCCCATCTCCAGGCGCAGGCCGTCCACGAGCACGAGCACGCGCTCGCCGGAGAGCCCGCGCATCGACACCTGCGACGCCCACGGCCCGGTTCGCGTCACATACACACCCGGCGTCGAGAGCAACGCGTCGGACACGGTGGCCGGCTGGAAGCGCGCGATCTTGGAGCGATCCAAGTGCACGCTGGTGGCGGAGGAGCGCGTGCCCTGCGTCGCGCGCTCGGCGTTCACGCGCACGGGCGGGAGCACGGTGATGGTGTCGGCGACGCCCAGGTGGCGCGTGGTGTCGACCTGGGTCAGTACGGGCGTCGCCGACAGATGTGTGGTGTCCGCCCCGGCGCTGTCGGCGGCGACCAGTGGCAGCCCTGGGGAGGCATGAACCACCTTCGCGCCAATCAGCGCCGCGGCGAGGATCGCCGGTGTGCACACGGCAAGGCGGAAGGGAGGAGTGCGCACGGCCGAAGTATCGAGCGCGCAGCGATCTGCCTCTATTCGGAGAGTTGCGGGTTGAGGCGTATGTAGAAGTACGGATGAAATATGAACGTGGCCCGCAATTCGCGTCCGGACAGCGAGTTGCGGTTGGTATGCGTTCGTATTCCCCGCGTCAGCCCCCCGAGGCGCTCTTCGCCCGCCCCCCGCGGCTCGGCGGATCGCGGCCTAGACCGGCCCCTCGACCAGCCCCTCGCGGATCGCGAGCTGTGTGAGCAGCGCGATCGAGCGCACGTCGAGCTTGCGCATGAGGGCGGCGCGGTGGGTCTCGACCGTGCGCGCGCTGATGTTGAACTGCGCGCCGATCTCCTTGGACGTGAGCCCGCGCGCGATCCCCACCAGCACCTCGCGCTCGCGCGGCGTCAGCTTCTCCAGCGGCCGCGTGCCGCCGGTGCGCACCACCTTGGCGAGCACCTCCTGCACCGCCGCCGAGTACCAGGGCTTCCCCGCCATGACGCTGGCGATGGCGTCGGGCAGCTCCTGCGCCGCGAGGTCCTTCGAGAGATAGCCGTCGGCGCCCTCGCGCACGGCGCGCGACACGTACTCGGCCTGGACGTGCAGGCTCAGGACCACGATGCGCGCGCCGCCCGCGGTGTCGCGCGCACTGCGCAGCACCTCGAAGCCGTCGCCGCCCGGCATGTTCAGGTCGAGCAGCAGCACGTCCGGCTCCAGCTCGGCGAGCTTCGCCAGCGTCTCGTCGCCGCGCGACGCCTCGCCCACCACCTCGAACCCGGACGAGTTCTCGAGCACCTTGCGCACGCCGGCACGCACCAGCTCGTGGTCGTCGGCGAGCAGCACCCGAACCTTCTTCTCGTTCATGCGCGCACCGCCATGGGCAGGTCGGCCTCCACGCGTAGTCCCCCTTTCGACGCTCGCTCCAGCCGCAGTGTGCCACCGGCGGCCGTGACGCGCTCGCGCATCCCCATGAGCCCGAGATGCGGCTTCAAACCTTCCCCGAGGCCGCGGCCGTCGTCCTCCACCACCAGCCGGCAGGCAGCGCCCTCGCGCACGAGCCGCACCCACGCCTGTTTGGCGCCCGAGTGCCGGGCCACGTTCGTGAGCGCCTCCTGCGCCACGCGGTAGAGCGTCAGCGCCGTCTCCGGGGCCCAACCCTGCGGGTCGTCGGCCTCCATCGCCACCGGGATCTGGGTCCGGCGCGAGAAATCGTCGACCAGTGCCCGCAAAGCCGGCACGAGCCCGAGGTCGTCGAGCGCGCGCGGGCGCAGCAGCTCGCTCACGTCGCGCACCTGCGCCAGCGCGTCGGCCACGCGCACGCTCGCCTCGCGCCGGCCCTCGAGGTCCAGCTCGATCTTGAGCGCGGTGAGCGTCTGCCCCACCTGGTCGTGCAGCTCGCGCGCGATGCGCCGGCGCTCCTCCTCCTGCGCGCGCAGCAGCAGCGCGGAGAGCTGCTCGAGCTGCGCCGAGCGGTGCTCGAGCGCGGTCCGCTCCTCGCCCAGCACCAGCGTCAGCGTGCCCACGGCCACGAGCACCAGCAGCGTCACGTCCACGAATACGCCGAGCAGCACGCCGGCGCCCTGCGAGCGGAGCAGCGGGTAGTCGAGGTGGTGGAGGCCCCAGAGCAGGAACGCCCACGACAGGAGCCGGGCGCCGGTGGACGGCACCGCGCGGTCCTGGCGCATGAACACGTACGCGGTGCCGAGCGTGACCGCCGAGAGCAGCAGTGCCGACGACAGCCCGGCGGTGGCCATGTCGTGGATCACGAACACGCTGTACCACGCCCAAACGACCGCCAGGAGCGGCGCGAGCACGTAGTGCGGCCGCCAGCGGACCTGGGCGGCGAACTGGAGCGCCGCCCACAGCAGCAGGAGCCCCGAGCCCATCGTCACCACCTGGTGCGCGAACAGCCAGTCGAGCCGGCGGGTCTCGATGTAGGCGGAGATGAAGATGAGCCGCAGCGCGTACACGGCCCAGGCGAGCGCCCACGTGGCGTGGAACACCTGCCGCCGCTGGCGCCAGAGACCGAAGTGCACGGCCGAGAGCGCGAGCGTGCACAGGGTCTGGAACAGCAGCGGGGCGATCTTCTCGAACGTCATGGCGATGGCGGCCTTTGGAGTGCCGGGACCGCTGGGTCGCGTGGGTGGTCCCCGGGTCACATCCGGCGCGTCAACTGTGGGCCCATCGCGGGCTTGCCGGCAAGCACGGGGCCCTGGCGGGCGTGAATGGCGGCTCCGGGCGCCACCCGGCGCGACGCAGGCGGGGTGCCGCCGCGCCTCGTGGCACGAGCCCCGATCCTCGGGACCGGGGCCCGTGCGCGTGACGCTTCGCTACGCTCAGAGTCGTGCAGCGACACAGGGACGCACCCATGCGCGCCCCCCATGTACGTAAGGATGCGTGAATCCACGCCCGGACCGGAACCAACCGCGCGCGGAATTCACAAAGGTCCGACGCGGGTCACGCGGCCGCGCGACCCGCGTATGGACCTTGGTCATCGAATGAGGGACATTGCTCCCCGTTTCGTAGTGCCTCGACCCTCGGTTGCGGGAGGAAGCATGTCGACCCGACTCGCGTGGACCATCCCTGCCCTGGTCCTCGCCGCCCTGACCACGAGCTGCTCCAGCAGCAGCAACAACACCACGGCGCCCGCGCCCGTGCCCGGCCCCAACTTCAGCGTCGCTTTCCCGGGGAAAGGAACGCTGGCGGTGCCCGGCACCTCGAACAAGATCGTGTTCAACGATGTCGGGAGCTGGGGATATCGCTGTGTCCCGCATGGCGGCTCGGGCATGATCGGAACGATCAACGTGCTCGCCGGCCCCCCGGTCGATTCGGCGCTCGTCAGGGTGGGTTACGACGGCACCAACACGGACGTGCTCCGGTTCTTCCCGGACGCGGTGACGATCCACGCCGGCGGCTACGTGCGCTGGATCAACGTGAGCCAGATGACGGTCCACACCGCGTCGCGCCCGTAGCACCGGCGCGAGCGACAGCGCGCAACTCGAGGCCGCGGCGACCCGATCGCCGCGGCCTCGCTGCGTCCGGTGCCGCGCGGCGGTCGCGCGCTGTGGCGGGAGCGCCACAGGTCAGCCCGGCCGGCCGAGCGTCGACGGACAGGCAACGCTCTGGGGCACAACGTTTTGTGCCCTATGCCGAGCCATGGCACGAGGGCTGCTTTTGCTCTCCGTCGAAGCACGCTCGCGCCACTTCGGAGGACGTCATGAACTCGAACCTGTCACGCACCATCCATAGCGCACTGCTCGCCACGATGCTGCTCTCCACTGCTTCGGTGGCGTACGCGCATCACGGCCGCCGCTACAAGGGCGTGTACCAGGCGTATCCGGTGCAGCGCGTCATCGTCCACGAGCACTCGAGTGCGGCGCCCGCGGTCGCGGCGCTGATCGGCGGCTTCATCCTCGGCAGCGCGGTGGCGAGCTCGCACCCGGTCGTCGTGCACGAGGCCTACTGCGCGCCGCCGGTGGCGGTGTACCGCTACTGGGACCCGTACGAGGGCGTCTGGTACGACTCGCTCGACGAGTGTCACTTCCACCGCTATCACCCCGCGGTCGTGCAGGTCGTCGACGTCCGCTCGGGTCGCACCATCCGCTCGCTCCGCTTCCACGACGGGGGCTGGCATCGAATCGGGGGCTTCGACGACTGACGAAGCCCGCACGGGAGTGGGTCCGCGGCGGTGGGGCTGGAACAAACGGGGAGCGTCCAGGCTCGCACGGCTGACCCACTGAAACGCGAAGGGCGGCGCCGAAGGGCGCCGCCCTTTCGCTTTTCTTGCCCGGCTACGCCGCCAGCAGCTGCTCGGTGTCGGTCTGGTGCTCCTCGGGCGGCAGCACGCGGCGCACGCTCTCGCTCGCGGGCATGGGGTCCCAGATCTCGGCGTCCGCCCCGCCCGTGGTGGTGGCGTCCGCCGGGCGGTGCAGCACGCGGCAGTTGGGCCGCGTGACGTCGTTCACGTTCGGCGACATCGCCAGCACCAGGTGGCCCGACTCGGTCTGCATCACCGTGCCCGCGGGGTAGAGCCCGACGGTCTTGATGAGCGCCCACAGCACCGCGGGGTCGAAGTTCACCCGGTTCGGGCCCATCAGCGTTTGCAGGCCCTCGAACGCGGTGTGCGGCCGCTTGTAGTAGGCGCGGTGCGCGGTGATGGCGTCGAAGCAGTCGGCCATGGCGATGATGCGCGACAACGTCGCCTGTCCCCAGTCCACCGCCACGTCCGGATACCCGGTGCGGTTGTAGTTCATGTGGTGCTCGAGGCAGCCACGCATGGAATCGATCATCACCTGCGAGAGCCCCGGCATGCGCGACACCATCTTCGCGCCCTCGATGGGGTGGCGCCGCATCTGCAGCCACTCCTCGGCCGAGAGCGCGCCGGGCTTGCGCAGCACGTCGCCGGCGACGCGCATCTTGCCGAGGTCGTGGAGCAGGCCCGCCACGCCGAGGTCGGCGAGCGCCTGCCGCGGCAGCCCGAGCGACTGCCCCATACCCACCGAGAGCACCGCCACGTTCACGCAGTGCGCGTAGGTGTACTCGTCGTGATCCTTGAGCGCCGTGAGCCCGACCACCGTGTAGTCGCTCTTCATCACCGTGTCGACGATCGGCTGCACCACGCGCTTCGCGTGCCTCAGGTCGGGCCGGCCGGTCTGGCGCGCGCGCAGCACGACCTTCTTGGTGCCCACGACAGCCCGCCAGAACACCTGCTTCGCACGCGCACGCTCCTGCTGCGCCTTGGGCAGGTCGTCCAGCTCGCGCACGAGATCCTCCGCGTCCATGTGCGAGGCCGGGAACGGCACGATGTTCTGGATCTGTGCCTCGTCCACCGTGTCCGGGAGTTTCGGCGCCAGTGCCGGGTCCTCGGCGGCGAGGAAGATCTGGAAGAAGCGCTCGAGCTCGGCCTCGTTGACGCCCTGCGTGAAGCGCAGGCCGCCGGTCTGGCGGCGCTCGAAGTCCCCGAGCAGCGTGTGGTAGGGACCCATGAGCGCGGTCGAGGCCTTGACGCGCACCCCGTTCAGGTAGAAGTAGTCGGCCACCGCGACCAGCGTGACCTCCTCCTCCTCGTCGAGCAGGCGCCGCAGCACGCCCATGAACTCCTGGAGCTGGCGCTGGAACGCCATGTTCGACACGTCGTACGTGCGCGCGGTGCGCATGAGCGCGACCACGCGCTGGATGATGAGCGCGCCCTGCTCGGCGAGTACCTGGGCGTCGTCCCCGCCCGCCTTGTCCGGCGCTCGCTCGGGTCCGGTCTCGCTCATGCCGCCTTCCGCTGCTGGAGCGCCGACTCGCACGCCTGCCGGATCGGCGCCCGCCGCGACTGCGCCCCCGCCTCGAGCACCGCGATCGCCTTCGGCGTGCCGATGCGCGCGAGGCAGCGCGCCACCGCGTGGCGGTGCACCTCCTGCTCGCGATCGAACCAGTTGCCGCCGTTCATCGACTGCTCCAGCTCGTGCACGATCTCGTCCCCGCCGGTGGAGGCGATCGCGGCATAGATCGCTCTGCGCTCCTCGACCGGGCGCTGGAGGAAGCGCTCCTGGGCGATGAACGCGGTGACGTAGCGGGCCACCGCCGGATCCCTCGCCGCCGAGAGCTGCTGCAGGATCTGGCAGAAGAGCCTCGTATCCGCGCCATCGAGCGCGCGGATCAGGACCGGGCGCGCGAGCCGTGGCTCCACCGCCTGGAGCGCGGTCACCACCTCGGCGGTGACGCGCGGGTCGGGGTACTTGACCGCGTTCTGGAGCAGCGGCACCACGCCCGCGCCTCCCACCCATCCCAGGATGTGCACCACGTTCCGCACCACGTACCAGCGCGTATCGCTGATCCAGGGCGCGAGCCGCGAGGGGTCGTCCTGCGCGCGCACCGCGATCGCCTCCGCCACCATCTGGCGCGCGAGGCGCGTCTGGCACTCGGAGAGCGTGAGCGTGAGCCAGTCGATCGCGACCGGGCCCAGCTCGTTCGCCAGTGTCACGAACTCGCTGAGCGCCGCCGGCCCCTGCGTGTCCAGCATCTCGGCGGCACGCGTGATGGAGACCGGCTGCAGCAGTTCCTGCGCGAAGCGCTCGTCCGACCATTCCTCCGAGCCGCACGTGCGCACGAGCAGCACCGTCTTGCGCGCCTCGGCCCACGAGCCGTCGGCGATCGCCGCCCGCAGCACGCGCGGCAGGAAGCGCGCCATCTCCCGGCGGTCGTCGTCGCTCGGGTCGGCATGGAGCCCGGCGTGCGCCACCGCCAGCGCCGCCTCGGCGGGCGGCACCCTGCGCTCGGCCTCGAACTCGTGGAGAAAGCGCGGTACTTCCTGCTGCGACATGAAGTCCAGCTCGGCGAACGTGGCCTCGACCTCCTCGGTGGACTGGCCGAGCGACCAGTCCTCGGAGCGCTCCGGCCCCGACGCGGGCTCGTCCGCCGACTTCCCCTGCTCGCCACCGGCGGTGGGCCAGGGCAGGAGCGGGCCCTCGTCCGGCTGCGCCGCGGCGTCGCCTGCGCCCGCTTCGCCCTCGGCCGGGATGTAGTCCACGTCCACGTGGCGCAGGTTCGCTTCCCAGAGCAGCGTCACCAGGTCATCGCCGTCCAGGTTCTGGCCCGTGACCCCGAGCACGGCGTCCACGAGCGCCTCGCACTCGCGCTGCTCGGTTCCGGGCGCGAGGGTGAGGCCGCGCACGCCGTCGCGATAGAACGCGAACGCGAGGTTGTCGTCGCGCGAGCGCGCCGGGTGCAGCGAGTGGCCGTCGCAGGTGACGTCGTCCGCGGTGAAGCGGTAGGTGACGGCGCCGTACTCGGTGAGCAGCTGCTTCAAGGCACGCGCCAGCTCCTCGCGGAAACGCACCGCGGTCGGGTTGCCGGCGTCGTAGAGCCGGCAGGTCTTGAGCGTGCGCGCGAACATGTTGAGCCACAGGCCTGCCGCCTTGACCGCGGGCTCGAGTTGGGCGCGCTCCGCGTCGGACGACGCGTCGGCGGCGAGCGGGTCCTCTTCGAGCGGCTCGGCGGACAGCGCTTCGCCGCCGAGCACGTCCCAGCCGCGGCCGGGGGCAGGGTCGCGTGCCGGCTCCGCGTCGTGCTTCGCCGCGAGGTCGTCGAACAGGTCGTCGAGCCCGTCGTCGGGTGGCTTGCGGCCACGGTCGAGCGGATCGGGCCCGCCCGGCTTCCCGCCGGGGATCACACGCATGGCGCCAACCACCTCCGTGTGTGGGTCAGGTCCAGCATTGCCCGGGAGTTATCGGCTTTTCGCCGCCGTCCCTTGAGATGGCGTCCTCAGCCTCGCTGGAAGCCCGACGCGGCGCGTTGGTGGCGCGGTGCTTGACCCGCCGGGAGAGCGCTCCGGAGACTGCATCGTTCCCACCCCCCCCACCCGCCCCCGCACGTTTCGGAGGACCTGTTCCCCCCATGGATGCCCTGCTCGCCGCGCGTTCACGCGCCCGCCGTCTGCTCTCCCTCCTGGCGCTCGCGTGCGCCGTGCTGCTCCCCCGCCCCGCCTCGGCGCTCGAGGAATGCCGGCTCATGCGCCAGCCCGACATCCAGGGCGACCACATCGTGTTCGTCTACGCCGGCGACCTGTGGACACTGCCGCGCGCCGGCGGCGTGGCGCAGCGGCTCACGACGCACGAGGGCCTGGAGATCTTCCCCAAGCTCTCGCCCGACGGCGAGACCGTGGCGTTCACGGCGGAGTACGACGGCAACCAGGACGCCTACGCGATCCCCTACTCCGGCGGCGAGCCGAAGCGGCTCACGTTCCATCCCGGCCCCGACGTGGTGACGGAGTGGTATCCCGACGGCAAGTCGCTGCTGCTCAGGACGCCGCGCGCCTCGAACATCCAGCGCTACACGCGCTTCTTCAAGATCCCGGCGACCGGCGGCTTCGAGCAGCTGCTGCCGCTGCCCACGGCCGGGTACTCGAGCTTCTCCGCCGACGGCAACCTGCTCGCGTTCGTCTCGCCCTCGTACGACAACCGCACGTGGAAGCGCTACAAGGGCGGCAACGCACCGAACATCTGGGTCTACGACTTCAAGGCGAACAAGTCCGAGAACATCACCGCCGACTGGCCCGGCCCCGACGAGTGGCCGATGTTCCACGGCCGCACGGTCTACTACTGCTCCGACCGCAACGGCCGCACCGCGAACATCTGGGCCTACGACCTCGACAAGAAGACCCAGCGTCAGGTGACGACGTTCACCGACTACGACGTGAAGTGGCCGAGCGTGGGCTCCGACGCAATCGTGTTCGAGAACGGCGGCTGGCTCTACGTCATGGACCTGCCCTCGGAGAAGCTGCACAAGCTCTCCGTGCAGGTGCCCGACGACAAGCCGGCGACGCGCGCCGAGTACCGCTCGGTCGCCGACTGGATGACCGGCTTCGACCTGTCGCCCTCGGCGAAGCGGGCGGTGATCGAGGCGCGCGGCGAACTGTTCAGCGTGCCGGCGGAGAAGGGCGACGTGCGCGACCTCACGAACACGCCCGGCGCGCGCGAGCGCGACCCGGCGTGGTCGCCGGACGGCAAGTGGATCGCATACTGGGGCGATGCCACGGGCGAGTACCAGGCGTACGTGATCGCCGCGGACGGCAAGACGCCCGCACGGCAGGTGACGAAGGAGCAGGGCACGTTCCGCTTCCCGCTCACGTGGTCGCCGGATTCGAAGAAGCTCGCGTACTCGGACAAGACCGGGCGGCTGTTCTGGTGCGACGCGGCGTCGGGCAAGGTGACGCAGGTGGACAAGAGCGAGTACCAGGAGATCCACCAGGTGGCGTGGTCGCCGGACTCGAAGTGGCTCGCGTACGTGAAGCCCTCGGGCGCGACCTTCGGCGTGATCTGGCTGCACTCGCTCGCGAACGGGAAATCGACCGCGGTCACCGACGGCATGTCCGATGACTTCTCGCCATCGTTCGATCCCGAGAACCGCTACCTCTACTTCATCTCCCGCCGCACGTTCCGGCCCGAGTTCGGCACGTTCGAGCTGGACATGTCGTTCTCGACCACGGACAAGCTCTACGCGATGACGCTGCGCGACACCACCGGGTCGCCGGTCTCGCCCGAGAGCGACGAGGAGACGGGTGAGGGCGCGGACAAGGGCGACGACAAGGCGGACAAGGGCGGCAAGGGCGCCAAGAAGGCGGAGGACGCCGGCAAGTCCGACGCCACTGCGATCGACCTCGACGGGCTCGGCACGCGCGTCGCGGAGCTGCCGATCAAGGCCGGGCGCTACCTCGCCGCGGTGGGCGTCAAGGGCAAGGTGGTGTTCCTCTCACAGGACGAGACGCCCGACCAGAACGGTGACGCGCCGTGCAGCATCCACTGGTACGACCTCGACAAGCGCGAGGACAAGACGGTGATCTCGGGCGTGAACGCGCGCCTGGCGCTGTCGAAGGACGGCGGCAAGGTCATGTACCGGAAGGACGGCACGCTCGGCATCGTGGACGTCGCCGAGGGCAAGAAGGTGGGCGACGGCAAGCTCGCCACCGAGAGCATGATGGCGTGGGTGGACCCGCGCGCCGAGTGGATGCAGATGTTCAACGAGGCGTGGCGGCTCGAGCGCGACTTCTACTACGACCCGGCGATGGGCGGGCTCGACTGGAAGGCGGTCGGCGAGCGCTACCGGCAGCTGGTGCCGTTCGCGGCGCACCGCGCGGACTTGAACTACATCCTCGGCGAGCTGATCGGCGAGCTGGCGACGTCGCACGCGTACGTGGGCGGCGGCGAGTTCCCGAAGGTGCCGCGCGTCGGCACCGGGCTGCTCGGCGTGGACTGGTCGCTGGATGCCGGGAGCGGCCTCTACCGGCTGGCGAAGATCTACCGCTCGCGCGACTGGAACTCGGACGTGCCCGCGCCGCTGGGTGAGCCCGGCCTCGCCGTGCGGGAGGGCGACTTCCTGCTCGCGGTGAACGGCCGGCCGGTGCGCTCGCCCGAGAACGTCTACGAGGCATTCGTGGGCACCGTGGGCAAGCAGACGGTGCTGAAGCTCGGCTCGTCCGCGAACGATTCCAAGCCGCGCACGGTCACGGTGAAGCCGGTCGCGAACGAGTCGTCCCTGCGCTACACCGCGTGGGTGGCTGCGAATCGCGAGAAGGTGTGGAAGGCGACCGGCGGGCGCGTGGCGTACATCCACGTGCCGAACACCGCCGTCGCCGGTATCCAGGAGTTCAGCAAGGGGTACTACCCGCAGGTGGACCGCCAGGGCATCATCGTCGACGAGCGCTTCAACGGCGGCGGCTTCATCCCCGACTTCTTCGTCGAGCGGCTCATGCGCAAGACGTGGACCTACTGGTCGAACCGGGACCTGGAGTCGTTCCGCACGCCGAGCGCGAGCATCGACGGGCCCAAGTGCATCCTCGCCAACGAATACGCCGGCTCGGGCGGTGACTGCTTCCCGTTCTACTTCCGCCAGCAGGGCGTGGGCCCGATCATCGGCAAGCGCACGTGGGGCGGCCTCGTCGGCATCTCGCACGACCTGCCGCTCGTGGACGGCGGCTCGGTGACGATGCCGGACTTCGGCATCTACAGCACCGACGGCAAGTGGATCGTGGAGAACCACGGCGTCGACCCCGACATCGAGGTCGAGAACACGCCGGAGTCGGGCGTGGATGGAAAGGACCTGCAGCTCGACAAGGCCATCGAGTGGTCGCTCGACCAGCTGAAGAAGAACCCGCCGAACAAGCCGACCCGACCGGCGTACAAGAAGCAGGCGGTGTCGACCGGATCCGGCGCCAACGGTCCTACTGATTCAGGACGATGATCCTGCCGGTGCCCGTGTCGTTGCTGCTGCGGACGAAATAGACGCCGCGGCCGACCTGGGTGCCGCCGTCATCGGTGCCGTCCCAGCGCAGCACCTGCTCGCCGGCCGGGAACACCCGGTCGGCGAGCGTGCGCACGCGTCGTCCGG
>Ga0070688_100000352_pt1 | contig 23322 bp, 19 predicted proteins | sample KBSS13HmetaG_FD_64679 | JGI IMG/M metagenome (GOLD analysis project Ga0070688, IMG submission 64679) | Switchgrass rhizosphere microbial communities from Kellogg Biological Station, Michigan, USA - KBS S1-3H metaG | ecosystem: Host-associated > Plants > Roots > Rhizosphere ...
GACTCGGTCGAGCGCTACATCTACTTCCACGGCACGAACCAGGAGTCGCTGCTCGGCACCGCCGCGTCGATCGGCTGCATTCGCCTCGCCAACGCCGAGGTCATCAAACTGTTCGATCGCGTGCGCGAAGGAGACCTCGTGGTGGTCGTGGCGCCGGGTGCCAACGACATGCCGCGGCCGGTCTCGGAGTTGCGCTTCCACTACGCGGGCGTGGGCGGCAGCGGCATGAGCGCGCTGGCGCAGTTCCAAGCCATGCTCGGCGGCCACGCGAGCGGCAGCGACCGCGGCTTCGACCGGAACGAGCGGCCCGAGTCACGCGCCCAACTGGAAAAGCTGGGCGTGAAGATCTTCGCGCAGGACGGGAGCGGCCTCGGCGGCGACTGCGGCGCGCTCGTGGTCTCGACCGCGGTCGAGGACAGCGTGCCGGACGTTGCGGCGGCCAAGGCGCGGAAGCTCCCGATCGTCCACCGCTCGGAGATGCTCGCGCACTGGGTGAGCGAGTTCCGCTCGGTGGCGGTCTCGGGCACGAGCGGCAAGTCCACGGCGACCGCGATGGTGTTCGAGATCCTGCGCGGCGCGGGGCGCGATCCCTCGGTGATCACCGGCGGCGACCTGGTGGCGCTCCAGGAGCAGGGCTTCTGGGGGAACGCGTGGGCGGGGAAGGGGCCGCTCGTGGTCGAGGCCGACGAGAGCGACGGCTCGCTCGTCCGCTACCAGCCGGCGCTGTCGCTGTGCCTGAACCTGTCCAAGGACCACAAGAGCGAGGCCGAGGTGGCGGAGATGTTCCGGATCGCCAAGCAGCGCACGCGCGAGCGGTTCGTGTGCGGGCAGGAGGGGATCCCCGCGGACCTCGCCGAGGGGGCGCTCGTGTTCGGGTTCGATGCCCCCGCCGACGTGATCGGCACCTCGCTCGAGCTGAAGCCCCACTCCACACGGTTCGAAGTCAACGGCGTGAGCTTCATCCTGCCGGTGCCCGGCCGGCACAACGTGGAGAACGCGCTCGGCGCGATCGCCGCCTGCCAGGCGCTGGGCGTGCGCCTGGAGGAGATGGTGGCGCCGCTCGCGCGGTTCCGCGGCGTGGCGCGACGTTTTCAATCGCTGGGGACCGCGCGGGGGGTGGAAGTCATCGACGACTTCGCGCACAACCCGGCCAAGATCGCGGCCTCGCTCGCCACCGCACGCCTGCGCGCGCAGCGCGTGCTCGCCATCTACCAGCCGCACGGCTACGGGCCGACGCGGTTCCTCAGGAACGAGTTCGTGGACACGTTCGCCACCGACACCGCGCCCGGCGACATCGTCTGGCTGCTCGAGATCTTCTACGCCGGCGGCACCGCGCAGCGCGATTTCTCCGCCGCCGACCTGGTGCGCGAGATCACCGCGCGCGGCCGGCACGCCGAGTTCGCCCCGTCGCGCGAATGGCTCACGGCGCGCATCGCCGAGGAGGCGAAGCCCGGCGACCTGGTGCTGGTGATGGGCGCGCGCGACCCGTCGCTGACGCCGTTCGCGCGCGGCATCCTGCAGGCGATCGAAGCCTCCGCCTGAGCCGCGCTCAGCCCTTCGTGAACCGCTGCTCGACGTAGTCGTCGAGCAACTTCGCGAAATCCTCGGCGATCCGCTCGCCCTTGAGCGTCACCGCCAGCCGGCCGTCCACGTAGACGGGCGCGCGCGGGTCCTCGCCGGTGCCGGGGAGCGAGATGCCGATGTCGGCGTGCTTGCTCTCGCCGGGGCCGTTCACGACGCAGCCCATCACCGCCACGTTCAGCGACTCCACACCCGGGAAGCGCTCGCGCCACGCCGCCAGGCGCTGCTGGATGTGCGCGGTGACGTCCGCGGCCAGCTCCTGGAAGAACGTGCTCGTGGTGCGGCCGCAGCCGGGGCAGCTCGTGACCTGGGGCGCGAAGTGGCGCAGTCCCAGCGACTGGAGCACCTGCTGGCAGATGCGCACCTCCTCGGCGCGGTCGCCTCCGGGCGCCGGCGTCAGGCTGACGCGGATGGTGTCGCCGATCCCCTCGTGGAGCAGCACCGAGAGCGCGGCGGTGCTGGCGACGATGCCCTTGGCCCCGAGCCCGGCCTCGGTGAGCCCCAGGTGGAGCGGGTAGTCGCACGCCGCGGCCAGCGCCCGGTAGACCTGGATCAGGTCGCGGACGTCCGAGACCTTGGCCGAGAGGAGGATGGCGTCGTGCGGCTGGCCGCAACGCTCGGCCAGCTCGGCGGAGCGGAGCGCGCTCTCCCGCATCGCCTCCAGCACCACCTCGCGGTCGGTGAGCGGCTCGCTCCGGCGATGGTTCGCGTCCATGAGCGACGTGAGCAGCGCGCGGTCCAGCGAGCCCCAGTTGACGCCGATCCGCACCGGCTTCCCGTTCGCGACCGCGACCTCGATCATGCGCCGGAAGTTGTCGTCGTGCTTCTCGCCCACGCCGACGTTCCCGGGGTTGATCCGGTACTTGTCGAGCAGCCGCGCGCACTCCGGGTACTCCGTGAGCAGCGTGTGGCCGTTGTAGTGGAAGTCGCCCACGATCGGCACGCGCACGCCGCGGTCGCCGAGCCGCCGCACGATCTCGGGCACGGCAGCGGCGGCCTCGCGCGTGTTCACGGTCACCCGCACCAGCTCGCTGCCCGCGGCCGCGAGCAGCGCCACCTGGTCGGCGGTCGCGGCCGGGTCGGCGGTGTCGGTGTTGGTCATGGACTGCACCACGACCGGGTGGCTGCCGCCGACCGGGACGCCGCCGACGCGGCAGACGACGCTCCGGCGACGGTCGCGGCGGCGCGTTTCCTCGATGTGTGTGAGTGGCATCCGGGCGAAGCTAGGTTCGCGGTTCCGCCGCGTCAACCGCGGGTCGGACGCCGCCCCGGGATGCGAACGACCCCCGGCCGGTCAAGGTCGGGGGTCGCGTGTACCGATCCCCGGGATCACCAGAGATAGACGTGGAAGCCCAGCTCGGTGAAGTTGCTGCCGAGCGTGCCGCCGTATGTGCGCGTGGTCTTCGGATTGCCGTTGTCGCGCAGCCGGAAGTAGCCGCCGCCGTGCGACGCCGAGATGCTGAGCTTGTCCGCCACCATCCACTCCACCTCGAGTTCGAGCGTGGCGGCGATCAAGTCCCAGTCGATCGTGATCGGCGGCGGCGTCTCGTCCACGTCCTCGAGCTGGCCATACTGGAAGCCGGGCCGGATGATCAGGCTCACCTTCTCGCTCGGACGCTTGAGCGTGATCGGCAGACCGGCCTCGACCGTGTAGCCGGTGAACTTCTCCGGCAGCGGCTTGATCTCCGCCTGGTAGTAGCCGGCCGCGAGGTCGAAACCGACCACGCCGTTGAACCAGTGGCGCACACCGATCGTGGGTGCCGCCTGCGGCTCGACGAGCGCGAAGCTCAACGGCGTGATCGGCGCGCGGAAGCCGATGCCGCCCATGTAGTGCTTCGTGGTGTCGTCCGCGCGCGCCGGACCCACCGACGCGGGGAGCGCTGCCACGGCGAGCAGCAACGCCGCCGCGAGTGTCGTTCGCTTCAAGGGATGCCTCCTACGTTGGGGCTGGCTGGGTCATCGGACCAACCACGCCGGAACTTGGGGCTTTCTCACCTCGCACGAACCGCACCAGTCCCCGCTGCCCGTATCCGCCGCCAACCAAAGGGCAACGAGTTGCGGCCGCCGGCAACGCAGCGACAACCACTTGCGTGGGCCGCGGGCCCGGACGGCGTGGCCCGCGCGCGGCGGGTCAGCTGCGGTGCAAGAGGTTCGGCAGCCGCCAGCTCGCGCCCGAGGCGGCCAATTCGTCGCCGAGCTGGTCCAGCGCTGCCTGGAGCCGGGCCCGGTGCTCGGCGAGAAGCGCCACCCGGCTGGCTTCGGGGTCGGCGCCCTCGCCCTCCGGCTCGACCGCGATCGGCTCGGCCACGCGCACGTGCACCGCGCGCGGCCCGGGGGCGATCGGCACCGTGTTGTGGATGGCGTTCGCGAGGCCACGGGTGAGGAGGCTCGAGCGCATGCGCTTCAGGACCTCGTTCACGCGCTCCGGCGCCAGCTCGGCGCGGTCGTAGAGCGCGGCGTCGAAGCCGGCGAGCCGCTGGAGCTCGGCGAGCCGGGCGCGGTCGCGCCGCACGCCGTCGGGATCCGCCGTCGCAGCCTCCCGCATCGCGCGCCGGAGCTGGAAGGTCGCGCGCGTGAAGTCGGCGTCCAGCTCGCCGTAGCGCTCGGCCAGCGCGCGCCGGAGCACGTCGATCACGCGCGCCTGCGCGGCGAAGTAACCGTCGCGCTCGTCGGGCGACGCCAGCCCCAGTCGCTCGCACTGCCTGGCCAGCAACGCGCGCATGAGCGCCGCGAAGCGCTCCGGCACCTGGAGCCGGTCGCCGCGCGGCAGCGCGAGGCCGCGTTCGAGCCGCGCCATGTCGCGCGCGAGCCCGCGGCGCGCGTCGCGCCGGAACGCGAAGCGCCACGCGATCGGTACGAGCCACACCGGGCGCGTCTCGCCGGCGGCGCGCACGCGCGACGCGGCGTCCCACGCCATGTCCACCAGGCCCGGCAGCAGCGAGCCCACGCGCTCGCCCTGCCACGTGGCCGTGCCCTCCGGGTGCAGGAGCACACCGTGGCCGCGGAGCGCCCACGCCACCGAGTAGGCCTTGCCGCCGCCGCCGGGCGCGTTCGCGACCAGGTTGTTCGCGAGCCAGAACGCGCGCGCGCTCGGCGAGGCGTTCACGATCTCGTAGCTCGCCCAGTGTGCCATGAGCGGCGAGACGCGGCGGGAGAGCTCCTTGTCCACCAGCCAGTCGCTCAGGAACTCGGGGTGGTTGGGCCCGAGGAACGCCGCCGTGTCGCGGTTCACCGCGGCCTGCAGCCGGCGCGCGTCGGCAGCCGGCAGGTCGAAGCGCGTGATGCGGAGTAGGCCGGGCAGGATTGCGAACCGATTGAGCGCACCGAGCGCGTGGACGAGCCACGGCGCGGGCACCGGGTCCCGGTACTCGAACGGCGAGAACTTTTCTCTTGCGGCGGCGCGGGCCTCGATCACGCCGAGACGGTAGCGCGAACCAGCTTCGCGTGCAGCGCGCGTGCCCGTCACGGCTCGAGGAAGGCAGACCCCCCTCGCGATCGCGGGTAGCGCATGCGCGAAGCCTTGATGAAGCGTGACACTTCACGTCTTCGCTTCGCGTATCGTCTGGCACTTCGCGACGTGCCCCGTGATCGCCCCGCGCACGCGCGAGCCGCCGCAGCCTTCAAGCCCCCGATGCCACCGGCTTCGAAGGACACGGTCATGAACCGCTACTCGCTGTCGCATCTCGCGGAAGGGGCCCTGCTCGCAGGGCTCAAGATGAGCCTCGCCAGCGAGCGCCAGTCCCTGGCTCTGGTACTCGCGCACCTGGCCGAGGTCGAGACGCGTGAGCTGTACAAGCCCGCCGGCTATTCCTCGATGCACATGTACTGCATCCACGAGCTGCATCTTTCCAAGGATGCGGCGAACAAGCGCATCCGTGCAGCACGAACGGCCCGCGACTTCCCGGCCGCGTTCGAGAAGGTGGAGCAGGGCGCGCTGAGGCTGACCTCGCTGCTGATCCTCTCCTCCCATCTCACAACCGAGAACGCCGTGGAGCTCATGACCGCGGCGGCGTTTCGCAGCGACTTCGAGGTCAAGGAGATCCTCGCGGAGCGCTTCCCCCAGACGCCCGTGCCGACGACGATCGAGCCGATCGCCGAGGTCCAGACGCTCGCGACGCAACCGGACCACGACCGCGCACTGGAACAAGTGGCTGCGCAGCCACTACAGAACGTTGTCAACCCCTTGCAGGTGAAGCCGATCGCGCCCGGGCTCTACAAGGCGCAGCTCACCATGAGCCGGGCGATGCGCGACAAGTTGCGGCGAGCGAAGGACCTCCTTGGCTACCGCAAAGTCACTCCCGACGAGGCGGAGATCCTGGAGATGGGCCTGGAGCTTCTTATCGCTCGACTGGAGAAGCAGAAGTTCGGCGCGACGGACAACCCGCGCGCGGCGTGCCGCAGCAAGTCCGCGCGCCGCATCTCGAACGACGTGAAGCGCGAAGTCTGGGAGCGCGACGGCGGCCAGTGCACGTTCGTGAGCGAGGACGACACGCGCTGCCCGGAGACACGCGGGCTGGAATGGGACCACATCAAGCCGGTGGCGCGCGGCGGCGACTCAAGCGCGAGCAACATCCGCCTGCGCTGTCGCCCGCACAACCAGTTGGAGGCGGAGCGGACCTATGGAAAGCAGTTCATGCGGAACAAGCGCGACGAGGCGAAGGCGGCGGCGGCGAAGCGGCGAGCTGAGAAGGAGGCCAAGAAGGCCGCCGCGGAGGCTCTCGACAGCGACGTGCTGATGCCGGGACTCAGGGGGCTCGGTTTCTCGAGGGCGGAGGCGCGGTTCGCGCTCTCCGAGTGTGGTCCGATGGAAGGTCATGGGCTCCAGGCGCGGCTCAAGCGCTGCCTTGCGATCCTTACGCCACCGCACCTGAAAGTCAGCCGAAGCGCCTCGCCGGACCATGCCAAAGCCGCGAGCGGAACTTCGCTCGCGGCCTCGGTTTGAACGGGAGCTGGGACCGGGATCGAAGCGGTGACCCCGCACGGGGCGCCGCGTCAGGTCCCGGTCACGCCCTGACGAGTGGCTTGTACTTGATCCGGTGCGGCGTGTCCGCGTCGGCGCCCAGGCGCTCGTGGCGGTTCTTCTCGTAGTCGGCGTAGTTGCCCTCGAAGAACACCACCTGTGAGTCGCCCTCGAACGCCAGCATGTGCGTGGCGATGCGGTCGAGGAACCAGCGGTCGTGTGAGATCACCACCGCGCAGCCCGCGAACTCCAGCAGCGCGTCCTCGAGCGCACGCAGCGTGTCCACGTCGAGGTCGTTCGTCGGCTCGTCCAGCAGCAGCAGATTGCCGCCGGTCTGAAGCAGCTTCGCCATGAGCAGGCGGTTGCGCTCGCCGCCCGAGAGCGTGCCCACCTTCTTCTGCTGGTCGGCGCCGCGGAAGTTGAACCACGAGCAGTAGGCGCGCGCGTTCACCTCGCGCTTGCCGAGCGTGATCAGCTCGTTGCCGCCCGTGATCTCCTCGTAGACCGTCTTCTGGGCGGCCAGCGTCTCGCGGTTCTGGTCGACGTAGGCGATCTTCACCGTGTCGCCCACGCGCAGCGTGCCCGCGTCCGGCTTCTCCTGGCCCACGAGCATGCGGAACAACGTGGTCTTGCCGGCGCCGTTCGGGCCGATCACGCCGACGATGCCGGCGGGCGGGAGCTTGAACGACAGGTCGTCGATCAGCAGCGTGTCGCCGTAGCCCTTCTTCAGGCCCGCGGCCTCGATGACAACGTTCCCGAGCCTCGGTCCCGGCGGGATGTAGATCTCGACGTTGTCGATCTTCTCGCGCCCCTCCTCGGCGAGCATCCTCTCGTACGCCTGCAGTCGCGCCTTGCTCTTGGCCTGGCGCGCACGGGGGGCCAACCGCACCCACTCGAGCTCGCGCTCGAGTGTCTTCTGCCGCGCGGACTCGGTCTTCTCCTCCTGCTGGAGCCGGTTGCGCTTCTGCTCGAGCCAGCTCGAGTAGTTCCCCTCCCAGGGGATCCCTTCACCGCGATCCAGCTCGAGGATCCAGCCGGCGACGTTGTCGAGGAAGTAGCGATCGTGCGTGACCGCGACGATCGTGCCTTCGTACTCCTGGAGGAAGCGCTCGAGCCATGCCACCGACTCGGCGTCCAGGTGGTTCGTGGGCTCGTCCAGGAGCAGCAGGTCGGGACGCGAGAGCAGCAGCCGGCACAGCGCCACGCGCCGGCGCTCGCCGCCGGAGAGGTTCGTGACCGGGGAGTCGCCGGGTGGGCAGCGGAGCGCGTCCATGGCGATCTCCAGGTGGCGATCCAGGTCCCACAGGTTCCCGGCGTCCATCTGGTCCTGCACCTTGGCCTGCTCGGCCAGGAGTTTCTCCATCTCGTCGTCGCTCATGGGCTCGGCGAAGCGGGCGCTGATCTCGTTCCAGCGCTTCACGGTCTTCACCTTGTCGGCGACGCCTTCCTGGACGTTCTCGAGCACCGTCTTCTTCGGGTCGAGCTTCGGCTCCTGCTCGAGGAAACCCACCGTGTGGCCCTTGCCGAGCCAGGCCTCGCCCAGGAACTCCTGGTCCTGGCCCGACATGATCCTGAGCAGTGAGCTCTTGCCCGCGCCATTGGCGCCCAACACACCGATCTTGGCGCCGTAGTAGAACGACAGCCAGATGCCCTTCAGGATCTCGCGCTTGGGCGGCACCACCTTGCGCAGGTCCTTCATGACGTAGATGAACGGGCGTGACGGATCGGCTGCCATGGGGCTCACTCTCTCGGGTTCAGGCGCCGGCAGGCACCGTGGAGGCATGCAGAAGGAGGTCGAACCGCACGAGAATGCCGTGCGCGCGCTCTTGAATCAAGGCGCGGACGGACGTTTCCGGGCGCGTCAGTGCGCGATCACGAGCTTCCGTGTCGCGCGCGCACCCGCGGTTTCGGCGTTGAGGAGGTAGAGCCCGGGAGCCAGCCCGGCGACGTCGAGCGTTCGCGTGTGCGGTCCCGCGGGAAGCTCGGCGCGATCCACGATCGTGCGCACGCGCCGGCCGGCGAGATCGTGCAGCGTCAGCGAGACTACGGAGCGCTGTGCGAGCGTCCAGGTGAGGCTCGATTCGAGTCGCGCGGGATTCGGCGCCGGTCGCGAGAGCGCGAGCAGGACGTTCGTCACGGCGGCGTCCGGCGCGTCCAGCGCCGCGGGGTCGATGAACAGCGCAAGATTCGGCGAGGGCATCGCACCCGCGTCCAGGAAACCGCCGCCCGCGAGCAGATACCCGCCGGCGCGGTCGACGGCGTTCACACCCTGGATCACCGGCGGCCACGCGGCGGACGCGCCGCTCGCCGGATCGATCGCGCGGAATCCGTTCGGGAACGTGATGCCACCCGCCATCACGTCCGAACCCGTGGCGTCGATCGAGACCGTTCCCGGGGTGCCGTCCGTGAAGAAGGTTCCCGGCGGGTGCCAGGGCAGGACGGCGCCCGATGCATCGAGCGCGGCGAGGCTCTCGCGTGGTTGTTCGTCCGCCAGGTTGAAGAAGCCACCGACGTAGAGGACCCCGGAGCGCTCAGCGAGGCAGTGGATATGCGCGGGGATCGGCGTGCCCCCGATCGTGTACGCGCCGAAGAAATCGGGCGGCACCCACGATGTCGGAGTTCCGGTGGCGCGATCGACCTGCGCGAGAAACGAGCGCGCGATGCCCTGGGCGGTGGTGAATGACCCCGCGAGGTAGACACCGGCGGCGCTGGGGAGGATCGCGAGCACGGTCGCATTCGGCTGCGGCGCCCACGGGGTCGCGAGCCCCGTCGCCAGGTCCACGGCGCCCGCGTTGCCCCGCGGCTGCCCGCCGATGTCGGACAGGTATCCGCCGAGTCGCAGGACGCCGGGCTCGAGCGCAAGTGCATAGATGATCGCGCCCGACCCCGGGTTACCGGCATTGAGCCCGGCATCGAGCGCGGTCGGCGTCGAGCTCGGGAGCGCGTACGCGGCGAGTGATTTGCGCGCGAGGCCGCCGGCCTGAGCGAAGTTGCCGCCCACGTAGAGCGTCGTGCCGTCCGTCGCGAGCGCGTGCACGGTGCCAATCACGTTCGGGTCCCAACCGGTCACCGTACGACTGACGAGGTCGATCGCCGCGAGACCACGTCGAGTCACGGAGTTCGGCCGCTGGAACGACCCTCCGACCCACACACCGCTACCGGACGGCGCCACGCACCAGACGTCGCTGACGCCGGCATCCACGGTGGGCGCCCAACCGCTGGCCAGCGCGCTCGCGGCATCGATCGCGGCGACCCTCCCGCGCGGCTGTCCGCCGATCGTGGTGAACCCCCCGGCCAGGTAGAGCGTCGTGCCACCCAACGCGAGTGCATTGACGGGGCCGTCGCTTGCGGCGTTCCAGCTGTTCGACGCCTGGCCGTTCGTGTTGTTGAGCAGTGCGACGCCCGGGCGCGTTCGCCCGCCGATGCTCGAGAACTGGCCGCCCGCGTAGACGGAGCTGCCGCTGACGATCAGCGAGTTCACGATATTGTTCGGGTTCGGCGCCCAGGCGGTGGGCGCTCCCGTCACCAGGTCCACGGCGGCGGCGTTCGACCGTGCGATGCCCTGGACGGTGCCGAAGTAGCCGCCGATATAGGCGACGGCTCCGGCGAGCGCGATGGTGTTGATATACGGCGGGACCGGGCCGAGGTTCGGATTCCATCCCGTGACGAGCCCCGTGCCCGTGTCCACAGCGCCGATGCCGGCACGCGCCTGTGCGCCGAGATTGTGGAACGATCCGCCGACGTAGAGTGTCGTGCCCGAGATGGCGAGCGCGTCCGCCCGGGCGTCCGCGCCGGGATTCCAGGTGAGCAGCGCGCCGGTGCCCGCGTCCACGGCGGCGAGCCGCGCGCGCGCGGTGCCGCCCAGCGTCGTGAAGTCGCCGCCCACGTAGAGCGTCGATCCCGAAAGCAGCAGCGACCACACGGACGCGTTCGGCGCTGGCGGAGTCCACGAGCTCAGGTTGCCGTTCGCGTCGACGCGCGCGAGGTACGGACGCGAGATGCCGCCGAGCGTGTGGAAGTCTCCGCCCACGAACCAGCCGCCGGCGCCGTCCGCAACCGCCGCCGTCACGATACCGCCCGGGTAGGCGCCGCTCACGCCGCTGACACGGAATCCGGGGTTGCCGGATCGGAGCGCGCCGGTCCCGGCGTCGAACGCCGCGCCGCCTCCCGTATAGAACCCGATCTTGTCGAATTCGCCGCCGACGTAGGCCGTGTTGCCGATGTTCGCGATCGCGTGGACGATTCCGTTCGGCGTCGGAACGCGGAGCGGCGTTTGCGCCCGCGCGGGCGCGACCAGGACGAGCAGGCCGCCGCACGCGAGCGGAGCCAGCGAGGCGAGGAACAGCCGGAGCGAGCGGACGGCTTCGTGAGGGCGCATGACGACCCCCCTATCGCGGCCCCAGGTGGGAAACGGGAGTGACCGGGATTGTAGACCCGCCGCGGTCGCCCGGGAGAGGGGAATCTCGCGCCCCAGAACGCAGCGGGCGGCGCTCCCATTCCGGGTGGGAGACGCCGCCGCGCGATTCGCCCGGTCAGGCGAAGTTCGAAGAAGCCCTTAGACGACCCGTGCCTGCGATGGCGCCGGGCCGCGTTTGTGGAACAGCCACCACAGCACCGCGCCCACGATCGCTAGCGGGAACAACGGGAGGAACAGCACGCCGGCCCCGAGCAGCATGCCGAAGCCGCCGAGCATGCACGCCAGCAGGACGAACGGGAGCGCGATCAGCAGGCCGACCGCGCGCAGGAACCAGCCGATGATCTTGAACGGGAGCCAGAGGAACCAGCCGACGACGCTGAACACCGAGATGAGCACGCCGACGACGATGAGCGCGGTGAACGCGAGACCCGCGAACACGATCAGCTCGAACACTTCTTCGCCTCCGGAACAGGACCGCGGCGCGTCGGGCGCGGGAAGTGGTGGGGTCGCGCGCGCGCCGTCACGTAATTCTACGCGGACACCCGGGGTGGTGTTGCAGGATGCCGGGAAGACGCGGCCGGCGACGGCCGGCGGCCTGGCGTCGCCCACCCGACGCCCGCCGGTTCGCCCTGCCCCGGGGGCGCTGCTAGATTCGCAACCCCAACTCTAATCGGCACTTGACCGGAGGCAGAATGGCGGCGACCAGGATCATGGTGATGAACAACGGCTCCTTGAAGGTGGAGGGCGACTTCGAGCTGGTAGACCAGGACGGAAAGCCGTTCGGCCTGGCCGGAAGGCAGAAGATCTCGATCTGCCGGTGCGGCCAGTCGGCCCGGAAGCCGTTCTGCGACAGCACGCACAAGACCTGCGGCTTCGAGTCGCAGCTGGTGGCGTTCGACCTGGAGCCGCCGCGCCCCGCTGCAGTCCCGCCGGCCCCGAAACCCACACCGTGAGGTTCACGGCGCGCTCGTTCCTCCTCGGCGCGCTGGTCGTGGGGGCGACGGCGACGTGCGTGCGGCTGGGCTTCTGGCAGCTCGCGCGCATGCACGAGAAGCACGTCCTCCATGTCGCCCAGCGCTCGCTGCTGGCGCGGGCGCCGCTCGAGCTCGAGGACGCATTGCCGCCGACACCGCCCGAGACGGGCTCGCGCGTGCGGCTTCGCGGTCCGTGGGACCTCACGACGCACGTCCTGCTCTCGGGGCGCACGCACCTGGGGGCTGCCGGCGTCTCGCTCGTGAGCGCCGTGCAACTGCGATCGGGCGAGCGCGTGCTCGTCGAGCGCGGCTGGCTGCCCACGGCCGATGCGCGTACGGCGCACCCGGAGCTGTTCCCGGACTCGCTCGCCGATGAAACCGGCGTGGTGCTGCCGCTCGAGCACGCGCCGCATCCCACGCCGTGGGACGCACTGCCGTCGGAGCGCGCGAGCGTTCGCGTGTGGTCGGCGCGCGCGCTCGAGCCCGACTCCGCCGCCGCGCGCTTCGCGGGCCCGCTCGCCCCGTGGATGGTGCGCGTGCTGCCGGACCCGGCCCGCGCCGGCAGCGCGCCGATCCCGGAGGACTACGTCGTACCGGACGAGTCCATGCACCTCTCGTACGCCATCCAGTGGTTCGGCTTCGCGCTGATCGTTTCACTGGGCTCGCTGGCACTCGCCCTGCGACGGCGGCCCGGGGTTCGCTGAAGGCAACCCCGTCCACCGCCCGCCGGCGTCGTTCGCCGACCCCCGGCCGCCATTCGCCGAAACCCACGCGACCGGCCGCGCCGGCGTCCGTAACTTCCGCTTGTGACCGATGGCTCGCGGCGCGGACGGCGCGGGAGCCACGGACGACGGAACGGAGGGTTCGGCGATGAGCTCCACGCAGTTTCGGCGGAACCGCGACTCGCTCGTGTGGGGACTCGTCCTCATCGCGCTGGGCGTCACGTTCCTGCTCACGAACAGCGGCGTGTGGCCGAACGACACGTGGCGCCACTGGTGGCCGGCGCTCGTGATCATCTCGGGCCTGGGCTCACTGTTTGCGGCCCGCGGGCCGAGGGGCGTGGGCAGCTCGGTGACGACGACCGCGATGGGCGGCTGGCTGCTGGTGGCGACGAATGACTGGTACGGGCTCGGTTGGAGCCGGAGCTGGCCCCTCGCAATCGTGGCGATCGGGCTCGGCACGCTCACCGAGGCGATCGTCGCGCGGTTCTGGCGCGACTCGGAGGAGGAAAGCCATGGCTGCTGAGCGGCAGGTGAGAGGCTGGCGCCGCTGGCGCGACGTCGGGTTCGTGGTGTGCACCGCGTGGCTCGTGGTGCAGAACCTGGCGCTGTTGACGCTGGTCGTGTGGGCGGGGCCGCACCGTGCGCTGGCCGCCGGCACGGCGCTGGCACAGACCGCGCTCCACGTGGGCGGTCAGCTCGTGGTGCTGGCGCTGGCCACGGCCATGGCGCTCGCGCTCGCGGCGTGGCTGGTGCACGCTCCCGGCCCGCGCGAACGTTCGAGTGTTGCGAACCAGGAGGTGGGCGATGAGTGGTGACCCGGGCGGCGATCCCGGGCTGCCGCGCGGCGTCATGACCGAGCGACCGGCGCCGCGACTCACCGGGCGCCTGGTCTTCGGCCTCGTGCTCGTGACGTGCGGCCTGATGTGGACGCTCGAGAACCTGGGCGTGCCCGGCGTCGACGAGTTCATGCGCTGGTGGCCCGCGGCGCTCGTGGTGTACGGGCTGGTGCGGATCACCGGCCTGAACGGCCCGCGGCGCGTAGGGAAGGGCATGATCGTCACGCTGATCGGCGGCTACCTGCTCGCGCGAGAGTTCGGGATCATCCACATCAGCATCTTCCACCTGTGGCCGTTGTGGCTGGTCATCGTGGGATCGCTGCTGGTGTGGCGCTCGATGCGAAGCCCCGGCATCGAGCACGATCCGAGCGACCGCAGCGCCTATCCGCGGCCGTTCGCGTTCATGGGCGGCAACGCCCGCAAGGTGGACTCGCAGGACTTCCTGGGACTCGAGGCCACGGCGGTGATGGGCGGCGTCGAGGCCGACCTCACCGGCGCCCGCCCCCGCGGCCACGAGGTTGTGGTCGAGGTGTTCGCGTTCTGGGGCGGCATCGAGCTGATCGTGCCCGAGGACTGGCAGGTGGTCTCCGAGGTGACGCCGGTGATGGGAGGCGTCGAGGATTCCACGCGGTTCGCGGGCGGCACGCCCGCCACCACGCTGGTCGTGCGCGGCCTCGTGGTGATGGGCGGCGTGGAGATCAAGAACACGAAGGGCCGCCGCGGCGAGTTCAGGGGCGTGAAGGTGGGCGTGAGCCACGCCGGCTCGCGCAGCCGCAAGGAGGTGCGCGTGGACCCTTCCGGCATCACGATCGTGCGCGAGGATATTCCGCCCACGCCGCCCCCGCCGCCTCAGGCGCCACCTCCACCGGAGCGCTGACCGCGTGCACCCCCTGCTCGCGCGCCCCGCCCGGCTGCTGCTCGTGGTCGCGATCGCGGCGCTGTTCGGCGTGCCGCTGGCGTGGATCCTCAAGCTGCTCGGGCCGCGGCCGTGGGCCGCAGCCCTGGCGTTCGCGGTGCCGCTCCAGATCATCTCCGGTTTCATCGTGCTCTCGGCGTGGTGGGTCTGTCGCCGGCACCCGATCTCGGGCCCCGGAGCGTGGCGGGCGGTCGCGGTGCAGCTCGGCGCGGCACTGCAGACCACGTCGATCCGGACCGCGCTCGGGACGTTCTGGGCGCTCGCGCTCGACCGCTGGCTCTATGCCGGACTTTCGCGCGCCGACATGTACCGTGACCTCTTCGTGATGTTCGTGACCGGCATCCCGATCTACCTCCTGAGCGCGGGCGGCCACTACCTGTTCCTCGCGTTCGAGGCCTCGCACGAGGCCGAGCGGCGCGTGCTGGAAACACAGGTGGGCGCACGCGAGGCCGAGCTGCGCGCACTGCGCGCGCAGCTCAATCCCCACTTCCTGTTCAACAGCCTCAACTCGATCAACGCGCTCGTCGGGAGCGACCCCGAGGGCGCGCGGCGCATGTGCGAAGGGCTCGGGGACTTCCTGCGCCGCACGCTGGCGCTGGGCGCGCGCGACGAGGTCACGCTGGGCGAGGAGCTGGCGCTGGTCGAGCGCTACCTCGGGATCGAGCAGGTGCGCTTCGGCGACCGACTGCGCGTCGAGCGCGCGGTGGATCCCGACGCGGCCGTCTGCCGCGTGCCGCCGCTGCTGCTTCAGCCGCTGGTCGAGAACGCCATCAAGCACGGCATCCAGGACTGCGTGGCCGGCGGCGTGATCCGCATCGAGGCGAAGCGCGCGGGGGGCTCGTTGCGCCTGGTGGTGGAGAACCCGGTGGACCCCGACGCGCCCGCGCGCCGGGGCGAGGGCGTGGGCCTCGCGAACGTGCAGCGCCGGCTCGAGGTGTTCGGCGCGCGCGAGTCGCAGCTCTCGGCGTCGCGGGAGGGCGACACGTTCCGCGTGCTGCTCATGCTGCCCGCCGTGGCCGACGGCGCGCTCGCGGAGGCGTCCCGTGGCTGAGCGCGTGCGCGTGCTGCTCGTCGACGACGAGGCCCCCGCGCGCTCGCTGCTGCGCGAGTACCTGGGTGCGCACGAGGGCATCGAGGTGATCGGCGAGAGCGCGAACGGCTTCGAGGCGGTGAAGGCCATCGCCGAGCAGCGCCCCGATCTCGTGTTCCTCGACGTCCAGATGCCGAAGCTCGATGGCTTCGAGGTGCTGGAGCTGGTGGCGCCCGAGCCCGGCGCGCCGGCGGTGATCTTCTGCACCGCGTACGACGAGTACGCGCTCCGGGCGTTCGAGGTGCACGCGGTGGACTACCTGCTGAAACCGTTCGGCCGCGAGCGGCTCGCGGAAGCGCTCGGCCGTGCGCGCGAGCGGCTGGCGCTGGCCGCGGCGCGCGCGCAGGGGGCCGCGCCGCCCGCGAACCCGGTTCCGGGCACACTGGCCGCGGCCGCACGCGGCCAGGGGCGCTTCGCCGAGCGCCTCGTCGTGCGCGACGGCGCGCAGGTGCACGTCATCCCCGCCGAACAGGTGGACTATGTCGAGGCGCAGGACGACTACGTGGCGATCCACGAGGGCGGCCGCTCGCACCTCAAGCACCAGACGCTCGCCGAGCTGGCCGAGGCGCTCGATCCCGAGCGGTTCGTGCGCATCCATCGCTCGTACGTCGTCAACGTGGACCGCATCGCGCGCGTGGAGCTGCTGGCGAAAGACCAGCGTGTGGTCTTCCTGCGCGATGGTCGCCAGTTACCGGTGAGTCGCAGCGGACACGAGCGGCTGCGCGAGCAATGGTCGTGACGACGCGTCCGGATAGGGCGCCCCGAGCACGACTCAGGGCTTGAGGATCATCAACACGAACGCCGCGAGCGGCAGGAGCAGCGCCACGGCGCCCCACAGCTCCCACTTGCGCGCGAGGGCCTCGTAGCGAGGGTGGTCGAAGCTGCCCGTCTCGAGCCCCGTGCGCGCGAGCGCGCGGAGCTGCTTCTGGAGCGGCGTCACGCGCGTGACGAAGGCCAGCCCCGAGAGGATGAAGAGCGCGAGCCCGGCGGCGATCCAGCGCGTGCGCAGGATCGGCAGGTGGCCGACGATCGCAGTGAGCACGCCGGTGATCGCGATCGTGGCCGCGGCCGGGTTCGTGAACCAGCGGTCGCTACGGATGATCCCGTCCATCGCGTGGTGCAGGAGCCGCGGGTCGCGCGTGCGCGCCGCGTGGCGGTGCCAGAAGAGCCCGGTGGTGATGTTGCCGAGGAACATCACGACCGCGCCCACGTGCAGGAGCTTCAAGACGAGGTACATCGTGCGGCCTCCGGCCGAGGGGAATGCTGCCGACGCGCTCAGCCTGCCAGCGGCGTGGTGGGCACGCCACGCTCGCACCGATGAGTCGCCTCGTCCCGCCGACGAACGGTCGCCACCGGGGCGCGGCCGGCGCGCCCAGGTGCGGGCCGACGTGCCGCCGGCCGATGAAGTAGTATCAACCCCGTTCTCTGGAGGCCCTGTGCGCCTCCCCGACTGACCCGGCGGCCCTGTGCGCCGCCGATCAACAGGAAAGGACGTGCCATGTCCGCTCCCGCCCGTGACGCCTTCGGCGTCCGCCAGCCGCTCTCCACGCCCGGCGGCACCGTCCACGTGTACCGCCTGGACGCGCTCGCCGAGAAGCTCGGCGTCTCCCTGGCGAAGCTCCCGTTCTCGATCCGCGTGCTGCTCGAGGCCGCTGTGCGCACGTGCGACGACTACCAGGTCACGCCGGACGACGTGGAACGTCTCGCCGGCTGGCAGCCGAGCGGTGCCGAGCCGGTGGAGCTGCCGTTCAAGCCCGCGCGCGTCATCCTCCAGGACCTGACCGGCGTGCCGTGCGTCGTGGACCTTGCCGCGATGCGCGAAGCCGTGAAGCGGATGGGCGCGGACCCGAAGAAGATCAACCCGCTCGTGCCCGTGGACCTGGTGATCGATCACTCCGTCCAGGTCGACATGTTCGGCAACGGCATGGCGCTCGAGAAGAACGCCGAGATCGAGTTCCAACGGAACCGCGAGCGCTTCGAGTTCCTGCGCTGGGGCCAGAAGGCGTTCTCGAACTTCCGTGTCGTGCCGCCCGCCACCGGCATCGTCCACCAGGTGAACCTCGAATTCCTGGCCGGGGTGACGCTCACCTCGCGCGACGGCGATGCGACCGTGGCCTATCCCGACACCCTCGTGGGCACCGACTCGCACACCACGATGATCAACGGCCTGGGCGTCGTGGGCTGGGGCGTGGGCGGCATCGAGGCCGAGGCGGTGATGCTGGGCCAGCCGCTCTACATGCTGACGCCGCAGGTGGTGGGCTTCAAGCTCACCGGACGGCTGCGCGACGGCGTCACCGCCACCGACCTGGTGCTCACCGTGACGCAGATGCTGCGCAAGCGCGGCGTGGTCGACAAGTTCGTGGAGTTCTACGGGCCCGGCGTGTCGGGGATGTCGCTGCCCGACCGCGCCACGATCGGCAACATGGCGCCCGAGTACGGCGCGACGATCGGGTTCTTCCCCGTGGACGACGAGACGCTCCGCTACCTCGAGCGCACGAACCGGCGCGAGGCGGCGCGGCTCACCGAGGCCTACTACAAGGCGCAGGGGCTGTTCCGCACCGACGACACGCCGGAGCCGTCGTTCAGCGACACGCTCGAGCTGGACCTGGGGGCGGTGGAAGCGAGCCTCGCCGGTCCCAAGCGGCCCCAGGATCGCGTCGCCCTGCGCGACGTGAAGACCTCGTTCCGGAAGGGGCTCACGGCGCCGGTCAAGGAGCGCGGCTACGGACTCGCCGAGGCCGACCTCGCGCGCACGGCCAAGGTGCAGTCGAACGGCCACGCCGACACGCTGGGCCACGGCGCGGTGGTGATCGCCGCGATCACGTCGTGCACGAACACGTCGAACCCGTCGGTGATGGTGGGCGCGGGCCTGCTGGCGAAGAAGGCCGTGGCGAAGGGCCTGCGCGTGAAGCCGTTCGTGAAGACGAGTCTCTCGCCGGGTTCGAAGGTAGTCGTGGACTACCTCAAGAAGTCAGGCACGATGGCTGATTTGGAAGCGCTCGGCTTCTATCTTGCAGGTCTGGGATGTCAAAGTTGCATAGGCAACTCCGGCCCGCTCCCCGAAGCCGTTGCGAAAGCCATCGACGAAGGCAAGCTGGTCGCCGCGGCCGTGCTCTCGGGCAACCGCAACTTCGAGGGTCGCGTGCATCCGCTCACGCGCGCGAACTACCTCGCCTCGCCGCCGCTCGTGGTCGCGTACGCGCTGGCGGGCAGTGTCGACGTGGACTTCGAGCGCGAGCCGCTTGGGCTCGGCACCGACGGTAAGCCCGTTTTCCTCAAGGACGTGTGGCCGACGCAGAAGGAGATCGCCGACACCATCGCGTCGAGCCTCGACCCGAAGATGTTCGCCACGAACTACGGCAACGTGTTCGACGGCAACCCGCGCTGGAACGAACTGCCCGTGGCGGGCGGCGAGCGCTACGCGTGGGACGCGAAGAGCACGTACATCCACGAACCGCCGTTCTTCGTCGACCTGACGGCGGAGCCGTCAGCGGTCAAAGACATCCGCGGCGCGCGCTGCCTGGTGATGCTCGGCGACTCGGTGACCACGGACCACATCTCGCCGGCGGGCGACATCGCGCTCGCGAGCCCGGCGGGAGCGTGGCTGCGCGGTCGCGGGCTCGAGAAGCGCGACTTCAACAGCTATGGGTCGCGGCGCGGCCACGACCAGGTCATGGTCCGCGGCACGTTCGCGAACATCCGCTTGAAGAACCTGCTCATCCCGGGCAGCGAGGGCAGCTTCACGATCCACTTCCCCACGGCCGAGGAGCTCCCGATCTTCGACGCCAGCGAGCGCTACCAGAAGGCCGGCACGCCGCTCGTGGTGCTGGCGGGGAAGGAGTACGGCTCGGGCAGCTCGCGGGACTGGGCGGCCAAGGGCACGCTCATGCTCGGTGTGCGTGCCGTGCTGGCCGAGAGCTTCGAGCGCATCCACCGCTCGAACCTGGTCGGCATGGGCGTGCTGCCGCTCGTCTACGAGAACGGCCAGAGCGCCGAGTCGCTGGGCCTGAGCGGCCGCGAGACGTTCGACCTCTCGGGCCTCGAGCAGGGCCTCAAGCCGCGGCAGAAGGTGAAGGTGCGCGCCGCACGCGAGGACGGCTCGGTCCTCGAGTTCTCGGCGATCGCGCGGCTCGACACGCCGATCGACGTCGAGTACTACCGGAACGGGGGTATACTCCAGACCGTGCTGCGGAAGCTGGTCGGGTCCTGACGCGAGCCGCGCGCTGAGCGACCGGGCCGCCCGCTGCCGTGGAGGGCCCGTGTTGAAATGCCCTTACTGCGGTACGGCCGTGATCGCGGGCGCCGAGTCCTGCACGCAATGCGAATCGCGCATCACGTGGTCCGGCGACGAAGCCACGTTCATCACCCCGGACACGTTTGTTCCCGTGTTCACCGCGAGGGAGCCGACGTCCCTTCCGGTGGTGAAGTCGCTGCTCGAGGCGAACGGGATCCCGTTCACGGTCACGAACGAGCTGACCCAGGACGTGCTCGGGCTGGGCCGGGCGGGCATGGGCTTCAACCCGATCGTGGGTCCTCCCGTGATACGCGTGCCGGCCGAGCACGAAGCCGCCGCCCGCGAGCTGATCTCCACGGTCGGCGTCCCACACTCGCGCGAGAACGTCGGTCCCTGGGAGTGACGCCCGGCGCGCCGGGCGTCATCGGGACGGCGCTTTCAAGTGGTCCCAGCTGTTTACTCCGTGAGCACGATGCGGCGGCTGGTCACGCGTCCCAGCGAGCGCATCTGCACGAGGTAGACACCCGGCGCGACCCGCGTGCCGCGCTCGTCGCGGCCGTCCCAGCGCAGCACACCCACGCCGGCTTCGCGCGGCTCGTCCTCGAGCGTCCGGACGTGCCGCCCAGCCACGTCGTGGATCGCGATCCGCACCGGCCCTGGGTCCGTGGTGAAGTAGCGGATCGTGACCGCGTCGCGCATCGGGTTCGGGAACGGCGGGGACAGTGCAACGTCGAGCGGCGAAACGGGCGGGGCGCTCGTCAGGTCCGCATTCCAGTCGATCGACGATACGTCGTCGGCCTGCACCGCCACGCCCCCCGGACCGGTGACGCTGCCGCCGTAGAACACGAACCGATCGTTCACCGGATCGAAAGCCGCGCAGTGATCCCTGCGCGCCGGGGGCGTCATGCCGGCGGGCAGAAGGTGAACCCACTGATCGGTCGCGCCGAACTCGAGCGCCCACACGTCGCCGAACCGGTTGCTGCCGAGGTCGCGGCCACCATGGACCAGCATTCGGTCGCGCCCGGGGTCGTACGCCCAGGCGGCGAGGTAGCGCGGCGCGGGCGCCGGGCCGTTCGGGGCGAGCAACTGCCACTGGAACGGGCCGGCGAGTGGCAGCGCCCAGGTGTCCGAAAAAGTGCTGGTCGTGAAATTGGTACCGCCGCTGACGATCATGCGGTCGTGCGCCGCATCGTAGATCGCGCCGTGACTGCCGCGCGGCGCCGGCTTCGGGTCAGCGGTCGGCTGGAACGTCCACGTCGGCCGCCGAGTGACAGCGTCCGGAGCACGTTGTTGAAGTTCGTTCCGTCGGAGCCGCCGAACACCACCATGCGGTCTCGCACCGGATCGAGGATCGCCGTGTGTAGATAGATCGGCGCGGGTTGGGTCCCCGCGGTGGTGAGGAGCTGCCACGTCGGTGTCCCTGCGAGCTGCAGCGCCCAGACGTCGTTGTACAACACGCCCGCAGACAAGTTCGCGCCACCGAACACGAGGACCCGGTCACGCGCGGCGTCGTAGACCGCAGTCGTGTACCCGCGCGGACCGGGTGGGGTGCCGGCCGGCGTGAGCCGTGTCCATACCGAGGGGTTGCTCAGGTCCAGGCTCCAAAGGGCGTTGGTCGCCGTGTTCACGTCCAGTCCGCCGAACAGGAGCATTCGATTCCGCACGGGATCGTGCACCAGCGCGGCAGCCCGGAATGGCCCCGGCTTCGTGGAGGGGGTGAGCGTGCTCCACGGATGCGTTCCGCCGAGCGCGAATGCAGATACGTCCGAGGAAGGCCCCGGCGTTCCGCCACCGGCGACGACGAGCCGGTCGCGCGCGGGATCGACGACCGCGGCGGCCCATTCGCGCGCCGCGGGGGGCGGGCTGGAGCTGAACGGCACGTTCCATGCGGTCGTGCCCGCGAGTGAGAGGGCCAGCACATTGTTCAACAGGCCGGCCGGTCCGCGTCCACCGTAGACCAGCATCTGGTCACGGCTGGCGTCGTACGCCGCCGTCGCCCGCGCGCGCGCGCCAGGTTCTCCGGTCGAGAGCGGGAGGAGCGCCCACGTGCCGCCGGCGCCCAGCGGCAGCGCCCACGTGTCACTGAGCAGCGTGCCACTGCTGTCGGCGCCTCCGAAGACGAGCAGCCGATCGCGGACCGGGTCGTAGGCACCGCATGCCGACTGCCGCGCGAGCGGTCGTGCGCCGCCCGTGCCGAGCGGGCTCCAGGTGCCCGGCCCAGACAGCGAGAACGCCCAGCCATCGGACCGCACGTGCCCGGCGGCGTCGATCCCGCCGAAGACCACGAGCCGGTCGTGGGCGGCGTCGTACACGGTGACATGCTCTTCGCGCGGCGCCACGAGCGCACCGCCGCTCCCGAGGAGCGTCCAGTGTGGGGCGCCTGCGAGCGACAGCGCCCAGACGTCGTTGTAGGTCGACGTCCCGTCGGAGCCGCCGAACACCAACAGGCGGTCGCGCACCGGGTCGTAGATCACGCCGGCCGAGCGGCGCGCAACCGGTGCGCTGCCCGTCACCGCGATCTGGCTCCAGCCGAAGAGCCCCAGCGCGAGCACGCTGTTCGTGAGCCCCGCGCTCGTCTCGCCGCCGAACACGAGGATTCGGTCGCGCACGGGATCGAAGATCGCGCCGTGTCGCAGCCGCATGGGGACAAAGCGCGGCACCCAGGCAGCCTCGGTGCTCGTGACGGAGGGGGCCGCGGGAGCAGCCGAGCAGGGGGTGATCGAGGGTGCGAACAGGACGGCGCACGCGAGCGCGGCGACGGCGAGAATGTGGGTCCGGTGCGAAAGGGAAGGCGACCAGCGCATGGGGCCTCCGGGAGCGGTGGGCGATCGCGCGGCGTGTCGCTTCGGCACAGACAGGACGACACGTCGGTGCATCCCGGTGGCCCCAGTCTAGGTCCCGGCCCGCTGCGGCGGAAGCAGAAATGCGCCCGCTCGGTGCCCTCACGAACGCAGCGGCCCGGCGCAGGGATCGCGCCGAGCCGCCGGGTGGCTGCGGGCAGAGAGGGCTACTTCGACACCACCGCCTGCTCCTCGCGCTGCTGCTTCTCCCACCAGAACGCGGCCCGCGGCTTCACGCGCGGCGCGATCTCGTTGAGCGTCGCGGCGTCGTAGAGCCGGCCGTTCTGCATCACGCGCGACAGGCTCGACGTGTTGCGGATGTCGGCGAGCGGGTCCTTGTCCATGATCAGCAGGTCCGCGAGCTTGCCGACCTCGAGCGAGCCGATCTCGGCGTCGTAGCCCAGGTACTGGGCGCCCTCGAGCGTGCCGCAGCGGAGCGCTTCGTGCGGCGTCATGCCGCCCAGCACCATGCTCCACAGCTCCCAGTGCGCGCCCAGCCCCTCGCGCTGGCCGTGCGCGCCGATGTGCACCTGGACGCCGGCTTTGTGCAGCTTGTTCGCCTCCTCGGCCACGGTGATGTGGTTCCACTCGTTGTCCGGCGCCGTCTGCGGCCGGCGTGCGCGCGCGTCCAGCGTGCGCCGCGGCACGAACGCCTGCAGCCTCGGGTCGGCCCACACCTGCGTCTTCGCGTACCAGTAGTGCTCGCCGTCCAGGCCGCCGTAGGCGACGTTGAACGTGGGCGTGTAGCCCAC
>Ga0070688_100000353_pt1 | contig 23307 bp, 19 predicted proteins | sample KBSS13HmetaG_FD_64679 | JGI IMG/M metagenome (GOLD analysis project Ga0070688, IMG submission 64679) | Switchgrass rhizosphere microbial communities from Kellogg Biological Station, Michigan, USA - KBS S1-3H metaG | ecosystem: Host-associated > Plants > Roots > Rhizosphere ...
ATGAATCTTTCCCCCGAAGGGCGTATCCGGTATTAGCCCAAGTTTCCCTGGGTTATTCCGAACCGAAAGGCACGTTCCCACGCGTTACTCACCCGTCTGCCACTTTCCACCACCCGAAGGTGGCTTCACGTTCGACTTGCATGTGTTAGGCCTGCCGCCAGCGTTCGTTCTGAGCCAGGATCAAACTCTTAAGTTGAGAATTCGATTCTGACATGTCCCTGGATGGAATCGTCCAGGGGGTCGCTGCGTTTTGACGAGTTCCCAACAAACATGAAGCGACGCGACTCCTGTTAGGGAGCGCGCGCAACACGCCTATTGGCTTATGAAAACGCAAGACCGTCAGAGTCTCGTCGCCAGCCCCCTCCTGTGAGGACCGGCACGCAAGGACTCCGCCGTCCGCGTTTCCCTTTCTTCGTATCACAATGTCAAAGAGCCGGTGGGCGTGCGGCTGGGTGCCACACTCCCGAACCCTTGATGGAAGCAAATCCTCCATCAAGAGTCAACGACAGCCGCAGCGTTCCCGAGAAAAACTCGGTGCTTGCTCCGCTTCTGTCTCTGTGGATCGCGCGGTCGCGTCTAATCCCGCAGGATGTGCAAACAACCCGCGCGAGGACGTGATTTAAGGAGCGACTCAGGCCTTGTCAAGGCCGGCAATCCCCTCAACAGGTGTTTTCCGATTCCTGCTTGATCGTGGCAGCGAGGCCACATTCCTGCCCGAATGAGCCGCCACTCTTCCATTTGTTAACGGCGAGGTACCATACGGGGCTAGGTATGGTTAAGGAAACCCCGCCGAATGGGGGACATCTAGAAGACCGAAGATCCTTGGATCGCGCCTCTGAAGCTGTGTAGATCGGCAGCAAATCAGGCCAAATCAAGGGCTTCCTCGAGGGAACGACCCCCATCGGCGAGACCTCCCGCCTCGTTAGAGGGACAGCAACCGCTTCGGTATTGTCCGCCCGGACGTGACGTAGGGAAAAGCGCTTAAAAGGCGCGTGCGGGCGGAAGCCGATAGACGGGGGGAACAGATTGTTTAACCGCCGCGGCCGCTTTGCGCGTCGTAAGCTTGGCCAGGCCCTCGTGCCGGTCACGGGTCGCGGCCTCCCATCCATCTTTCTTGGCGAATTGCGAAGGCCAGAGCGCAAGCTGCCACCGGTCTATCTCTGCGAAACCGGTCCCGATGGGGCAAGCTGCCGGCTGAAATGGCTCGCGAGCACGTGTCTTGCCGGCATGGTCGGCGTGTGCCTCATCGGGGTCGCGATCTACGCGTCGATGAACATGGCGGACGGGTCGGGCATGATGAGCTCGATCAGGCGGGCGAGCCTCGCCGCGCTCCAGCCGATGCGCACCGCGACGCTTGCCAATGACGGGCAGAGCGCGAACGGCCAGAAGGAAGATCGCATTCAGATGACGAGCTCGGGCTTCGCCACCCGCCACGTCATCCACGACACGGTGATCGAGCGGCAGGGGAGCCGCGAGTTCATCACCATCAAACCATATCTCCGCATCATCGCCGGGCTCGCCACCGATGTGCCCCAAGATGCAGACCAGCTTCCTCCCTTCAATCCCTTCAAGCTTTACTCCGACTCGACCCCGGTGGGCGCCGGCGGGGAGACGTCACCCGATGCGCCGCAATCCGTCAGCGTCAACGTGGTCGACGTGCCGGGCGGCGTGGTGCCCGAGTCCGACGGCGTCGAGCTCAGAGCAGACGAGGTGGCAGAGATTATCGCCGAGGCGGCCGAGAATTTCGCCTATGCCGAGGCGAGCGCGGACGGTGCGGTCGGCGAGGCGCATCTCCTGCAGGCCGCCTATCATCCTGACGAGCTCGGGCCGCACACCACGGTGATCCAAAAGCAGGACGCCGGAACGGATGCCGCCGACGACGATGACGGCTTCGACGAGGACCTGCTCGAGAACGCCAAGGTCACGACGCTCGACGTTGGCCGCGGCGATACGCTGCAGAGCCTGTTCGCCAAGGTCGACGCCGAGCCGGACGAGGCCAAGACCGTGATCGAGGCGCTCGCTCCGATCTTCCAGGCGGGGGATCTCAAGTCCGGCCAGGAGGTGCGCTTCAGCCTCGTACCGGCCCCGTCCGACACCGGCGCCATGGAGCCGATCAAGGTCTCGATCTACGCCAAAGGCGGCGCGCATCTTGCGACCGTGCAGCGCAACCGCCAGGGCGATTTTGTCGCCACCGCCGACGGCGATCAGCTGAAGGCCCCGCAAGTCGCAACCAGAGCCACGCTCTACCAAAGCTTCTACAACGCGGCCCTTGCCCAGCACATTCCGACCGACACCATCCTCAAGATTCTGCGCGTCCAGTCCTACGACGTCGACTTCAAGCAGAAGGTGAAGTCGGGCGACACGTTCGAAGCCTTCTTCGACAGCGGCAATGACGGCGACGCCGGCGAGCTGCTCTACACCTCGATGACCATCGACGGCGTGCAACGCAGATTCTATCGCTTCCGCACGCCCGACGACGTGGTCGACTACTACGACGAGCAGGGCAACAGCGCGAAGAAGTTCCTGATGCGCAATCCGGTCAAGGGCGGCCGCTACACCTCGGGCTACGGCGTGCGCAAGCATCCCCTGCTCGGCATCATGCGCATGCATACCGGCGTCGACTGGGCGGCACCGGTCGGCACGCCGATCCTCGCCGCGGGCGACGGCACGGTCGAGCTCGTGGGCGGCAAAGGCGGCTACGGCAACTACGTCCGCATCCGCCACCCCAACGGCTACTCGACGGCTTACGGCCACATGTCGCGTTATGCCGAGGGCGTCGCGCCCGGCGTCGCCGTGAAGCAGGGCCAGGTCATCGGCTATGTCGGCTCGACCGGCTGGTCGACCGGCCCGCATTGCCACTTCGAGGTCCTGGTCAACAACAACTTCGTCAACCCGATGACCATCGCCGTGCCGCGCGGGCTCCAGCTTACCGGCCGGCAGCTTGCCGAGTTCCAGAAGGAGCGGAACCGCATCGAGACGCTGATGCAGATGGACCCGGTGACGAACCGCGTCGCCGAAGCCTCTCCGGCCCAAACCGCCGCCGCCTCTCAATAGTTTCTTCTCTCCTTCTTCCTCGCTGTTCCTTTCTCGCCGTTCTCGTCATTGCCGGGCTCGTCCCGGCAATCCAATTGTGACTCTTTCCCACCACCGTGCACGAACTCGTCGCACCGCCCAATTGGATGCCCGGAACAAGTCCGGGCATGACGAGTGTTGCTTTGCTACTGCGGCGGCTCAGTAGTTTCCTTCCTCCTTTGTCGCCTCTCCTTCCGCGACACTCAGCTCTTTTGACGCCGCTCGTATTGGGCCGTTTGGTTCAGGGCATTAAACCGACGCAACAGGTCCTGACGCAACCGCTCGGCCTCGGCAGCCTCATCCCGGTCTTCCGTCTTGGCGCGGTGGAGCGCCTTGCGCCAGGCGCGACAGGCTTTCACTTCCTCCATGGTGTTGAGGCCGTCTTCCAGCGCGGCCAAGTCGCCGCGCGTCCGCTGCTCCTCCTCGATCGCCGCGAGCCAGCCGCCCATGAGATCGGCGCAGTGGAGCACGTCGCCGCGACAGGCGCGAGCGCGCAAGCAAGCCCTGTCGCCGCAGATGCGCCACGCGCAGACGCGGTCTGCGCCGAAGCGCAACGCAAGTTCGCTCGATGTGTTGCTGTGTGCCATTCGCTCCTTCAGATCAAGCTCGTCATCGTCGGGCTTGACCCGACGATCCAGTAGCCACCGTCCTCGCGTCGATCGCGACCACCGGGGTTACTGGATTCCCGCTTGCGCGGGAATGACAACGAAGCAGGCATGCGTCCTCCTTACCGCGGCGCGCATTCGCGTCCGGCTTATGCTGTTTCCCGTTCCTCCCAGGGGGATGGCGCGCCGAAAAATCCAAACCTATGGCTCCGTACTGTCGCCAGACACGGCGGGCGCCTCTCGGCGCGCCAATCGCGGCGGTTCCAACACCGGGCCTCGCTTTTCCCGCTCGAGGCCGGATCGAACTCCGTCTCAAGCTCGGTCAGCCAGCTCCTGGCGGGACCTCCTATTGGGTCCGGGAGGAGCTCCGATGCCGCCCGGGAGCCTGCTGTGCGTCAGCCGGCCCGCAGGCGCCGCTACCAACGTCCCGCTTCATGAACGCCTCATTATCCCCCTTCTCCAAACCTCACTTACACTGCAGCCACCTCGTCCACTTGAAGGGCGCGATCAAAAGCTCACGTTCCTGGATTTTTCGTTAGAAGTTAGTCCGGTTATGGCGCTCCGCAGGCACCTCGGCTGCCAGGGTCGGGATAGCTTGCCTGGTCGACGCTCATCCTTAGGAATAACCTATAGTCGAGACCAAGCGAGAGACTGACATTCCGCTCTTCATGAGCTTATCGTAGTTAACGACGAGCCTCCCGAGTCTTTCGCCGTCAAAGGAAGCAACTTTGTCAATTGCGATCTCTGCTGCCATGCGCGCAGAGCCATGGGAACTCGAGGCATCAAGGCGGTCGGCAAGACATGTCCAATCTTCTCCATCGTCGTTTGTTTCCAGCACATCCAGCGCCCGATCCCGCGTGATGTAAGCTAGCTGCTCATCGAGAATGACCCGTCTTAGGTCCTGCCGAATCGTTGCAGAAAGTTCGGTTCCGTTAAGGGATTCGAACGTCGGGGTTTCGAATTAGATCGACGATCTCGCTGCGAAGCCCTTTCCTGGCTAGCCCGGCGCCAACTTGAGCTCCCCAATCGTCACCTCGAAAGTGTAGGTCTGCGGTGGCTAAGTTTTGTAGTTGGGCAATCAGGTGACGTGCCTGGGCCACAGAATATTGCTCCACATCGCCATATCTCAGGCAGCCATAGGGGCCATGAACAACAAGGCGATCTGTAAGCGTTTTATCGAGCGCAGCTAACCAGGCATGCAGCACTCGAAGGGGTCCCAGCACTACGTCCCCTGAGTAGAGAAGCGTCTTCAGGCGACGAACTGACAAATGATCGTCTCGCAGAGCGGAAGTCAGCCATTTTGCGTCCAAGATACTCAGCCACCCTACGGTGCATGGGTTCGACGCGATCAAGTCCGACCGGCCGAAACAGCAATGAGTTCCAGCGCCTGGCTCACCCAGGAGCACGAGGGGCGCCTCTAACGCGGAAAACTCCTGATCCGAGATGGTTTCAGTCTTTCCATCCTTCTTGATAGTCTGGATTCGCGTACGTAACTCATCTTGCCGGCGAGAGCGCTCTTTCTCCTGAGTTCAGAAGGGGATTACTCTAGTCCTGCGAGCCGGTCCAGGAGAGCTAGATGCACGCTCAGGCGCTCACTAAGCCGCCTTGGCCTTGGCGGCTTCGCCGTTGAACATCAGCCCGTCCTTGCCGGCGGTGATCGCGACCGTCTCGCCGTCATGGATCTTGCCTGACAGCACCATCTCGGCGAGCGGGTCCTGCACATATTTCTGGATCACGCGCTTGAGCGGCCGCGCGCCATAGGCCGGGTCGTAGCCCTTCTGCCCCAGCCAGTCCTTCGCGGATGCGTCGAGCTCGAGCTTGATCTTGCGGTCGGCGAGCAACTTCGAGAGCCGCCCCATCTGGATGTCGACGATCTTCCCCATCTGCTCGCGCTTCAAGCGATGGAACAGGATGATCTCGTCGACGCGATTCAGGAACTCGGGGCGGAAATGGGCGCGCACCACTGCCATCACCTGCTCGCGCACCGCGTCACTGTCCTCGCCCTCGGGCTGGTTGACGAGATATTCCGAGCCGAGATTCGAGGTCATGATGATCAGCGTGTTGCGGAAATCGACGGTGCGGCCCTGGCCGTCGGTGAGTCTCCCGTCGTCGAGCACCTGGAGCAGCACGTTGAATACGTCGGGGTGCGCCTTCTCGATCTCGTCGAACAGGATGACCTGATAGGGGCGCCTCCGCACCGCCTCGGTGAGCGCGCCGCCCTCCTCATAGCCGACATAGCCGGGAGGGGCGCCGATCAGCCGGGCGACCGAGTGCTTCTCCATATATTCGCTCATGTCGATGCGCTGCATCGCGTGCTCGTCGTCGAACAGGAACTCTGCGAGCGCGCGGGCAAGCTCGGTCTTGCCGACGCCAGTTGGCCCCAAAAACATGAACGAGCCGAGCGGGCGGTTCGGGTCTTGCAGGCCGGCGCGTGAGCGGCGCACCGCGGTGGACACCGCCTCGACCGCCTCGGTCTGGCCGACCACGCGCTTGGCGATCTGCGTCTCCATCTGCAAGAGCTTCTCGCGCTCGCCTTCCAGCATCTTGTCCACCGGGATGCCGGTCCAGCGCGACACCACCTGGGCGATCAGGTCTGGCGTCACCACCTCCTGCGCGATGGCGCCGCCTTTTGATTCTTCCTCCTCGATGTTCTTGAGCTTCGCTTCAAGGTCGGGGATCACGCCATAGGCGAGCTCGCCGGCGCGTGCGAGGTCGCCCTTGCGCTGGGCAAGCTCGAGCTCGGTGCGTGCTTTGTCGAGCTCGTCGCGCAGCTTGCCGGCCGAGGCGAGCTTCTCCTTCTCGTCCTGCCAGCGCTGGCTGAGCGCGCTCGCCTCCTCCTCGAGATTGGCGAGCTCCTTCTGGAGCTTGGCGAGGCGGTCCTTCGACGCGGTGTCCTTCTCCTTCTTCAGCGCCTCGCGCTCGATCTTGAGCTGCATGATGCGCCGGTCGCGCTCATCGAGCGCCTCGGGCTTCGAGTCGACCTGCATGCGGAGCCGCGACGCCGCCTCGTCGACGAGATCGATCGCCTTATCGGGCAGGAAGCGGTCGGTGATGTAGCGGTTGGACAGCACCGCGGCGGTGACGAGGGCTGCGTCGGAGATGCGCACATTGTGGTGCTTCTCGTATTTCTCCTTGAGGCCGCGCAGGATCGAGATGGTGTCCTCGACGGTAGGCTCGGCCACGTAGACCGGCTGGAACCGCCTCGCGAGCGCTGCGTCCTTCTCCACATGCTTGCGGTATTCGTCGAGGGTGGTCGCGCCGATGCAATGAAGCAGCCCGCGGGCGAGCGCCGGCTTGAGCAGGTTCGAGGCGTCCATCGCGCCCTCGGCCTTGCCGGCGCCGACCAGCGTATGCATCTCGTCGATGAACAGGATGATGCGCCCCTGTGAGGCCTCGATCTCGGAGAGCACGGCCTTCAGCCGCTCCTCGAACTCGCCGCGATATTTGGCGCCGGCGACCAACGCGCCCAAATCGAGCGCGAGCACCTTCTTGTCTTTCAGGCTCTCCGGCACGTCGCCCTTGACGATGCGGTGCGCAAGCCCCTCGACGATGGCAGTCTTGCCGACGCCGGGCTCGCCGATCAGCACCGGATTGTTCTTGGTGCGGCGTGACAACACCTGGATGGTGCGCCTGATCTCCTCGTCGCGGCCGATGACGGGATCGAGCTCGCCCTTGGCCGCGGCCTCGGTGAAGTCGCGGGTATATTTCTTCAACGCATCGTAGGACTGCTCGGCGCCAGCGGAATCCGCGGTGCGGCCCTTGCGCAGGTCGTTGATCGCGGCGTTGAGGGTCTGCGGCGTGACGCCGGCGTCTTGCAGGATGCGCGCGGCCTCCCCCTCCTTTGTCATGCCGAGGGCTTGGAGCACACGCTCCACGGTGACGAAGCTGTCGCCCGCCTTGGTCGCGATCTGTTCGGCTTGGTCGAGCACGCGGGAGAGCGCGGGGGTCATATGCGGCTGCGCGGCGCCGCTCCCTGAGACCTTGGGCACCTTGGCCAGCGCGGCATCGGTGCGTTGCAGCGCCTGCTTGGCATTGCCACCGGCGCGATTGATGAGGCCGGCCGCGAGCCCCTCAGGGTCGTCGAGCAGCGCCTTGAGCAGGTGCTCGGGCACAATCTGCGGGTTCCCGTCGCGCACAGCGATGGTCTGCGCGGCTTGAAGGAATCCCTTGAGGCGGTCTGACAGTTTCTCGAAATCCATGACGGCTTCCCTATGGGGCCAAGAGTGAGGATCGGCGGGCGAACGCTTGGCGCAGCGCCGGTTGCGGCGATCACCTCAGGGCTTCTTAGCGGGGCTTCCTAGCGGACATATAGCGAGGCCAAAAGCCGGGAAAAAGGGGATTTTGGCCCAAGCTCCCGACAGGGCTTACTCTTTACCTTCGTCATGCGCGCTCTGCCGCGAACGAGAGAATATGTCCCACACCGCAATGAACAGCGCCGCCACCACCGGCCCGATGACGAAACCGCTGAGACCGAAGGCGGCGATGCCGCCGAGCGTGGAGATCAGCACGAGGTAGTCCGGCATCTGGGTTCCCTTGCCGATCAGAAGCGGACGCAAGAGGTTGTCGACCAAGCCCATGACGAAGACGCCGTAGGCCAGCAGCACAACGCCCTGCCAAATGAACCTGTCGCCAGGAAATAGACCGCCACCGGGAACCAGACGATGGCCGCGCCCACCGCGGGCAGCAACGAGCAAAGCGCCATCACCACGGCCCATAACACCGGCGCGTTGATCCCCAAGAACCAGAAGATCAGCCCGCCAAGAGCGCCTTGCACCGCGGCTACCAGCAGGTTGCCCTTGAAGGTCGCGCGGATGACGGCGGTCGATTTGTCGACGAGGGCATGCTGCTGCTCAGGCGGCAGCGGAATGGCGTGCGTAATGGGCCTCGTCAGACCCTCGCCGTCGCGCACGAAGAAGAACAGCAGGTACAACATGATGGCGAAGCTGACGAGGAAGTTGATGGTGCCGAGCCCGATATCGAGGGCCTCCGAGGCAAAGAACACGCTGCCTTTGCCGAGAGCATCCGACAACTTCGCTTGCACCGCAGCGAGGTTTTTCAGCCCGAGGCGATCCAAAAGATCGGTTGCCCAAGACGGCAATACGGCAAGGAATTGCTGGAAGAACGCGCCGGGATTCCACGAGCCCCCCTGCATGCTCTCATGAAAGTTGGCGGCCTCTTGCACAGCGAGGCTGCGATCAGCGTCAACGGCAGAATGACCAAGGTCAAGATGATCAGGACCGTGGCGAGAGCGGGAAGGTTTTGCCGCTTCGGCATGGCGTGCAACAGCCACTCATGCAGCGGCGTGAACACGATTGCCAGCACGGCCGCCCAGAGCAGCGCGCCGAAGAACGGCCACAGGATACAAGCGAAGGCCAACGATATCGCGAAGACGAGCAGCAGCAGGGCGTTGTCTTCAAGGCTGCGCAGGCCGGTATGGCCTTTACTTTTCTGTGGGGCATCAGGCAACTCGGCAACCTGCATTGCGGCAAGTCCGCGGAGTGTGTCACAGCGCAGGCGATGCGTGGGGTGGTTTTTGCCTGGCGGGCCGGTTGCCCCCGAATCGTGGATGGCCGGGCCAAGCCCGGCCATGACGAGGGTCAGACGGGAGAGATCACCGAGAAAACTAAGACCAGGGATTACTGGATGCCCGCTTGCGCGGGCATGACAACGCCGTCGAAAAACGAAGCGCAGAAAAGAGCGTTAGCTCACCGGATCGGGAGTGGTCTCGTCGGACTGCTGGGGATCGGCCTGGTCCGAGCCGTTGGCGTCGCGATCGCGGTTGCCATCGCTGCCATTGCCGCCGTGACGCCGGCCCCCGCCCTGCTCGCGGCCGCCGCCGTGATGCTCGCGATTGCCTTCATGGCGCTCGCGGTCCTGAGAGCCACCACCCTGGCGCATCTCCCCGCCGCCCTGCCGGAAATCGCCGCCACCGCCGCCGGCGCGGATGTCTCCGCCGCCCTCGACGCCATCGAACTCGCCGCCTTCGTCATCTGATGCTTCCGAGCTCCAGCGGGGGCGGAACCCGCCGCCGTTCGGCCCTTCGCCCTGATGGCCCTGATGCCCGCCCATCTGCGACTGCGCCGCCATGATGATGCGGTTGTAGTGCTCGGCGTGCTGGAGATAGCTCTCGGCGGTCACCATGTCGCCTGATGCGAGCGCGTCGCGCGCGAGCGACATGTACTTCTCGGCGATATGCGCCGCGGTGCCCCTGATCTTCACATCGGGGCCGTTCGATTCGTAGTTCCGCGCCAATGGATTTTGGGGCTTGCGACCGCGGCCGCGGCCCCTGCGATTCTGCTGTCCTTGCCTCATGGGCTTCTATTCACCTGATAAGCGGCGATTGCCGCATCCCTTCTCCCTGCTCACTCAAATTCACGACTGGGCCCAAGCCTTGAACAGGCTCATCGTCCGGAAACGCCGGACCGCCCAGCAGTCGTCCTACTTCGCGCGTTTTCGCTGCCTTGTTATGAGTCGAAACTCTGGCGCCACGCGTCCTACGATCTCAGAGCTAGCGCCAGACAACCTCAATCTGATGGGCGGTTGAGCTACTCCTGAACATCCCGAGAGGCATGCCGCCTGTCAATCGAGGTTCACGAGAAATCCGCTCTGTTGCCGTTGCAACCGGCCGGCGCCTGGGGCGCCCATGCCGAATTTTCATTTCGCTGACCATGAACTTAATCCGAACATGGCGATTTTCCAAGTGTCTTTTTTGGGCTGCGACCCTCCGCTCGCCCGGTTTGGGGCGCCTCGGCCATGACCACGCGGGGTCTTCCCGCGAGGTCGCGCTTGACCGCTCGTGTTCCATCGAGGCCGAGGCCGGCCTGGTTGAAGATCTCAACAACCGCATCGGCCTGCTCGCAGCCGATCTCGACGAGAATTCTGCCATTCGGCGCGAGAACCTGGCCGGCGCTGGCGGCGATGCGGCGATAGGCGTCGAGCCCGTCGGGGCCGCCATCGAGGGCTGACCAAGGATCGTGCCTGGCGACCTCCTCTGCCAGGGCGGCGATCTCGGTGGAAGGGATGTAAGGCGGATTCGAGACGATGAGGTCGAATTTGCCGTCGATGCCGTCGAGCCAATCGCAGGAGACGAAGCTTGCGCGCTTCGCCACGCCGAGTCGTTGCGCGTTGGCGGCCGCGACTGTGAGCGCTTCGGTGCTGATATCGGTTCCAAGCCCGCAAGCCTCGGGGAGTTCCGCAAGCAACGTAATAAGGATGCAGCCGGTGCCGGTGCCGAGATCGAGCAGCTTGAGGGGGTGGTTGTGCAAGCCTCGCTTATCGACGAGGGCAGCTTCGATCAGCGTCTCGGTATCGGGGCGCGGGTCTAGCGTGTGCCGGTCGACCAGGAACGCGCGGCCGTAGAACTCGCGCAGGCCAAGGATGCGGGAGACCGGCTCGCGTTCGAGCCTGCGCGCGATCAACGCTTCGAGCCGCGCGGTGGCTGCCGTCCCGAGATCGCCGTGCGCTCGCGCGATAGTGGCTTCGTGTGTAAGGCCTGCTGCGTGGCAGAGCAGGAGCCGCGCATCGAGCTCCGGCGAGCCGATGCCTGCCTGCCGCAACACGCCGGCAGTCTTTGCGAAGGCCTTGGCGAAGGTCAGGCCGCTTGCGTCAGGCATGGGCCTCCTCCTGCATCGCAGCGAGCTGGCGCGTCTGATAGTCGGTGATGAGCGCATCGATGATCTCGTCGAGCGCGGGGGCACCTTCGAGCACGTAAGGCAGCTGGTGCGTGGTGAAGCCGATGCGGTGGTCGGTGACGCGACCTTGCGGGAAGTTGTAGGTGCGGATGCGCTCGGAGCGGTCGCCGGTGCCGATCTGGCTGCGGCGATTCTGGGCGCGCTCGGCGTCGAGCTTGGATCGCTCAAGCTCATAGAGCCTGGCGCGCAGCACCTTCATCGCCTTGGCCTTGTTCTTGTGCTGCGATTTCTCGTCCTGCTGGCTCACCACGAGCCCGGTCGGAAGATGCGTGATCCTGACCGCACTGTCCGTAGTGTTGACCGACTGGCCGCCCGGGCCGCTCGCCCGGAACACGTCGATGCGCAGGTCCTTGTCGTCGATCTTGATGTCGACCTCCTCGGCCTCTGACAGCACCGCGACGGTCGCGGCCGAGGTGTGGATGCGCCCTTGCGCCTCGGTCTCGGGCACGCGCTGCACGCGATGCACGCCGGACTCGAATTTCAGCCGGGCGAACACGCCCTTGCCGGTGATATTGGCGATGATCTCCTTGTAGCCGCCGGTCGCCGACTCGCTTGCCGACAGCACATTCACCTTCCAGCCCATGCGGTCGGCGTAGCGCTGATACATGCGGAACAGATCGCCGGCGAACAGCGCCGCCTCCTCGCCGCCGGTGCCGGAGCGCACCTCGAGGATCGCGCTCTTCTCGTCGGCGGCGTCCTTGGGCAGCAATTGCACCTTCAGGCGATGCTCGAGCTCCTCGATCTTGGGATCGAGTTCACCGAGCTCCGCTTCCGCGAGGGTCGTCATGTCGGGATCGGAGGCCGGATCGTCGATCAGCTGCTGCAAGTCCTCGCGCTCGCGCGTCGCCTTGCGCAGCGCGGTGATGGTAGCGACGATCGGGTCGAGCTCGGCGAACTCGCGGCTGAGGCGGACATAGCTGTCCTGATCCACGCCCTGGGCGAGCGTGCCCTGCACGGTCTGCCAACGGGCGACGAGTCTATCGAGTCTCTCGGCGGGAATCGTGGTCATGGTCTAGGCTAAGCAGGAAACGGAACGGCGAGGAAGACTTGGCCTGAGGTGGCTAAGACGGGCCTTGCAGCTTGTCGGCCTTACGGCTTCTCGGGTCGTCCGGGTCGAGAGGTTGCGAGCCGGTGGTAGGAGACTTGACGACTGATGGGCCAGTCATGCTGTGCAGCACGAGCCACGCGCCGAAGGCCATGATGGCGATAAGAAGGGCGATCACGCCCCATTTCAAGAGCGCAGACTTCCGTTTCGGTTTCTCTTCCACCGCTGGCGGCTCTTCCATCGCCGCGTCCGGGATCGCTCTGGGAGCGGCAGAAGGCAGTGGCGGCGGAGGCGGCGTGAACTCGGCACGCGGTTTGGGCGGTTGAGGCGGAGCAGGTTGCCGGGCTTGGGGCGGTTGCGGCTGGGGCGGCCGCTGTGGCGCTTGTCCGCGAGGGACTTGCCCTTGCGGGGCCTGCCCCTGAAGGGGTCGGCCCTGAGGGTGTTGCCCCTGCGGCGCTTGCGGTGGCCTCTGCTCAGGACGCCGCTCGGCCTGCTGCGGCGGTCCTGCCGGACGTTGCGGCGCTCCGCCAGTCCAGGGCACCTGAGGTGCGGGAGCCAAGGGCCCCCGCGGCCGCGATTGCGGCGCCGGAGAAGCATTTTGCCAAGGCGCCTGGGGAGCCTGCGGCTTTTGCGCTGGTTGAGGTGGAGGCGGAGTTTGGGGCCGGGTCGGAACGGGCTCGGGCGTCCAGTCGATATCGAGCGGCGACTTGCCGGAGGGCGCAGCTTGCCTGTCAGGCCTGGAACCGCTGTCGGGCCTAAATGCGAAATCGGAATTGTCGCGAGGCATCATCACCGGAACGTCGGGCATAGCCTTCGGCCTCAGCTCGACGATCCCCGCCTCAAGCTGGGCATAGATGCGCCTGAGCAATGGGCGGACATCGAGATTGAGCAGCGCGCCGTAGGCATTCACCACGCGGCAAGTCTCCGCCCAAGGCGGCAGCGCATAGAGTGCGCCCTGCTCGAGCGCCTGCACCACATCTGGGCGCGTGCCTAATCTCGCTGCGAGGTCCGCTTCGGAAAGAGCGCTTGCGGCTCTTAAGTCCCGAAACAACTCCGCCACCTCAGCATCATAGCCGGCTGGCATTTCTTCTATCCCGTGAACATGCAGGCACCGCTCGGCGGCGTCCGGCTGTGGGCTTGCCGGCACGAGGCGCGGCCTGGGCGGCATCACAACGCCGATCCCATCTCTCGCTATTCTCCACTAACACAAGCCCAACAGCATGGGGTTTGCAAGGCTCCACGAGACTAGCACATCGAAATGTGGCCTGGGCACCTCTCATCGTCTTAAATCTGCACGCCCTTTTCGGCCGCGAAGCGCTTGAGATCCTCGCGCAGCGAGGTGTCCTTGCTCGCGAGCAGTTCATTCAACCGCTCTTTCAAGCTGCCGGCATCGAGCGAGAGGATCATGGCCTTGACCGGCCCGACCGAGGCTGGCGCCATGGAGATCGAGCGGAAGCCAAGCCCGATCAAGGCCATGGCCTCGAGCGGCTTTCCCGCCATCTCGCCACACAGCGTGAGGGGCACCTTGTGCTTGTTTGCGGCTTCAACGATCTGGCCGAGCGCCTTGAGTGCCGCAGGATTGAGCGGATCGAAACGCTCGGCGACGCGCATATTGCCGCGGTCGGCGGCGAACAGGAATTGCATAAGGTCGTTGGAGCCCACCGAGGCAAAATCGGCCAAGGGCAGCACGCGGTCGAGTTGCCAGAGCAGAGCCGGCACCTCGATCATGGCACCGATCAAGAGCCGCTTCGGCTCAGGCCGCCCATGCCCCAACAGGATCCTGACCTCGCGATCGATGAGCGCGCGCGCCGCCTCGAGCTCGGAAACGTCGGCGATCATCGGAAGCATGATGCGAAGCTCGCGGCCTTGCGCGGCTCTGAGCAGCGCTCTGATCTGGGTCCGGAACAGTGCCGGCCGGTCGAGCGCCATGCGGATCGCGCGCCAGCCGATGGCGGGGTTCTCCTCCTTGGAGCCGCGGAAATAGGGGAGCACCTTGTCGCCGCCCACGTCGAGCGAGCGGAACACGACCGGGCGATCTCCGGCAGCGTCGAGGATGGCCTTATAAAGGCGCGTCTGCTGCTCAAGCCGCGGGAAGGTCGCGGAGATCATGAATTGCAGCTCGGTACGGAACAGGCCGATGCCATCCGCGCCGGACTGATCGAGATGAGGCAGGTCGAACAGGAGGCCGGCGTTGATCTGGATCGCCACGTGCTCATTGTCGAGGGTGACCGAGGGCACCGTGCGCAGGGCAGCATATTGCGCCTGGCGTCTCGCCCTAAACCTCACCTTGTCGGCGTAGGCCGAGACGACCTCCTGCGTCGGCCTAATATGCAGCTCGCCGCCCTCTGCATCGACGATCGCTGCATCTCCCGCTTCGACTGTCTCGAGTACCCCACTGACCTGGCTGATGGCGGCAATCCCGAGTGCGCGCGCCACGATAGCGACATGACTTGCCGCGCCCCCCTCCTCCAGCACGAGGCCGCGCAGGCGCTGGCGGTCATAGTCGAGCAGCTCGGCAGGACCCATGGTGCGGGCGATCAGGATCGTGTCTTGCGGCAGGTTGCCGGCGGCCGCAGTACCGGCGCCGCCCGACAACAGAATGAGCAGGCGATTTGACAGATCGTCGATGTCGTGCAGCCGCTCGCGGGCGTGCGGGTCGGTCTGGCGCAGCATCCGCGCTCTGGTGTCATTGCGCACGCGCTGCACGGCGGCTTCGGCGGTGAGGCCGGTGAGCAGGGCCTCATCGAGGCGGCGGCGCCAGCCGTGGTCATGAGCGAACATGCGGAAGGCTTCGAGCACTTCGCGATGCTCGCCTGCGCGGGCGAGATCGCCGCGCTCGAGCATGGCGTCGATGGCACCGGTCAGCTCCTCGATGGCCTGGGACAGGCGCCGTCGCTCGAGCTCGACGTCCTCGGCGATCAGACGGGTAACGACGATGCGCGGCTCGTGCAGCACGACATGGCCGAGCGCCACGCCTTCGGAGATGGAAAGACCGGTGAACCGCCCGGCCATCTCGCGGCGGGTTTCGGCGCTGACCTCTTCCTCGGTGACGCCGAGACCGCCAGAGGCGATCATCTCGGCGAGCACCATGGCGGTGGTCTGGAGCGCCTCGACCTCTTCGTCGGAATATTGCCGCATAGTGCGGTTCTGCACGGTCAGCACGCCGATGGTGTGCCCCCCGCGCAGGATCGGCACGCCGAGGAAGGAGTGATAGATCTCCTCCCCGGTTTCCGGCCGGTAGGAGAAGGCCGGGTGATGCTGGGCGTCAGGGAACTGCATCGGCTCGGCTTGAAGGGCGATGAGGCCGACCAGGCCTTCGCCGGGCTTGAGATGCGTATTGTGCACGGCCTCGGGCCTTAGGCCTTCGGTGGCGAACAGCTCGAGCGAGCCGTCCCGACGGCGCAAATAGATCGAGCACACCTCCGCGACCATGTTCGAGGCGATCAGCACGGCCACCTTGTCGAGGCGCGCTTGAGCACTCTCGCGCTGCGCCATGACCTCGCGCAGGCGACGGAGCAACTGTCTCGGGGCACCAATAGAGACGGCCATAACTCTTAGGTCCTCGCCGACCGGCGACGGGGCGATCAGGGCATTTTAAAGGAGCTTTCGCTTAGCCCGCGCGAAATCCGCTAGCGGCTGTCCAAGCCGAACAGGGAATGCAAGGTGCGCACCGCAAGCTCGGCATAGGCAGCGTCGATCAATACGCTGATTTTGATCTCAGATGTGGAGATCGCCTCGATATTGATGCCTTTTTCGGCAAGCGCGCTGAACATCTGAGCGGCAACCCCGGCGTGGCTCCGCATGCCCACACCTATAGCCGACACCTTGGCGATGTCGGTTGAGCCGCGCAAGTCAAAATAACCGATGCGATCCTTGGCATTGCGCAAGACTTCGAGCGCCCGGTCGAGGTCGGCGCTCTGCACCGTGAAGGTCATGTCCGTATATTTGCCGTCCTCGGACACGTTCTGCACGATCATATCGACATTGATATTGGCTTCGGCCAGCGGAACGAACACTTGCGCCGCGACGCCAGGCTTGTCGGCGACCTTGAGTAGCGTCACTTTCGCCTCGTCCCGGGCGTAGGCAATTCCACTGACGACGTTCTGCTCCACGATCTCATCCTCATGGCAAACGAGGGTTCCAAGCACATTCCCCTTGCCCTTAAGATCGGGGGGATCGAAGCTCGAGCGCACCAGCACCCGCACCCCCTTCTGCATGGCAAGCTCGACCGAGCGGGTCTGCAGCACCTTGGCCCCCTGCGAGGCCATTTCTAGCATCTCCTCGTAGGAGATTTTGTCGAGTCGATGCGCCTTGGGCACGACCCGCGGGTCGGTGGTGTAGACGCCGTCGACATCGGTATAGATGTCGCAGCGGTCGGCGGAAAGCGCCGCGGCCAGCGCGACGGCACTTGTGTCCGACCCGCCGCGGCCGAGCGTCGAGATGCGGTTGCCGGGAGCGATCCCCTGGAATCCGGCGATCACCGCCACTTCGCCGTCGAGCATCCGTTCCTTAAGTTCGTCGACGTCGAGCCCGGTGATGCGGGCGGCGCGATGCGCGGCATCGGTATGGAGAGGAATCTGCCACCCTTGCCAAGACCTCGCCTTGACCCCCAGCGACTGGAGCACGAGCGCGAGCAGCCCGGAGGTGACCTGCTCGCCTGAGGACACCACGGCATCGTACTCGCGCCCGTCATAGTGGGCCGAAGCCTCGCTGCCGTTCTGCTTACGCTCCTTGAAGCCCCAGGCCTGCTCAACCCAGGCGACGAGCTGGTTGGTGTGGCCGGCCATGGCCGAGACCACGACGGCACAGGCGTGGCCCGCGTCGACCTCGCGCTTCACATGCGCGGCGACGTTACGGATGCGGTCGACATCGGAGACCGACGTCCCGCCGAATTTGAGCACCAACAGGGACAAGAGCCCCTCCAAGGAAGGCGGGTCGAGAGCCTACCCCGCCCATACAACAAGAGGGCCGGCCCTTTGGGGACCGGCCGGAATTTGCGGGTCTTTCATACTGATTGGGGCCCCGACCTGCAATGACTTCGGGCCCCTCGGCTTGACACGCACCGGAAAAGGAGGGGCCATGGTGGGCATGACTGATAATCAGAGTGCCACGCTCGATCGGGAGGAGATCGCGCGCTTTGCGAGGCTTGCTGGCGATTGGTGGGATACCAAGGGTCCGTTCAAGCCGCTGCACCGCATCAACCCGGTACGGCTCATTTATATACGCGACCAGCTCTGCAAGAGGTTCGGCCGCGATCCGAAGGGGCCATCGAGCCTGTCCGGCCTTTCAGTCCTGGATATCGGCTGCGGCGGCGGGCTCGTTTCAGAGCCTCTGGCCCGGATCGGCGCCTGGGTCACCGGGATCGATCCTGCCCCGGAGAATATCGAAGCTGCCAAGGCCCACGCCGAAGGCGCAGGAGTCAAAGTCGACTATCAGGCCGCGACCGCAGAAGAGATCGCGGCGGCGGGCAGGACCTTCGACGCCGTGCTCCTGCTCGAAGTCGTCGAGCATGTGCCTGATGTGCCGGCGTTTTTGAAGCTCGTCGCGCCGCTGGTGGAGCCTGGCGGCGCCATGGTGCTGTCCACGCTGAACCGCACGCTGAAGGCCTATGCGCTCGCCATCATCGGGGCTGAATTCATCCTGCGCTGGTTGCCGCTTGGCACCCACAATTGGGACCGTTTTGTCAGGCCCGATGAGCTTCGAGCGGCGTTAGAGGCTGCTGGCCTCGCGGTCATCGACACAACCGGCATGGTCTACAACCCACTCGCCGACGAATGGAGCCTCTCGCCCGACACCGACGTGAATTATTTCACGACGGCTGTGCAGCGTGGACACCCCTCTCCCTGATGGTACTCAGAGACTGGTTTGCTCAAGGTGGACGATGTGTGACGGAAGTGCATAAGCGTCTGATTTCGCTTGTGCTCGAGTACACCGACAGTCACGTTGATGCACACTGATTCTCCTCTAGGGCTACCTATCGGGAGTGCAGGTAACAATCAGGTGCCAGTGAGAGCGACCATGCCGAGAGCGAAGCTGACCAAAAGTGCAATTGATGCGCTGCCCATGCGGCCAAGGGACACTGTCTACTGGGACAATGGCTGCCCAGGATTCGGGGTGAAAGTCACCCCGAAAGGCCGCAAGGTTTTCATCGTGCTCTATCGAGGGGCGGGATCCCGTCTCCGCAAATACACGATTGGTCCTTATGGCCGCGTGATGTTGCACCAGGCGCGAGCGGCAGCTCTGAAGATCTTCGCGGCCCGAACCGAAGGACGAGATCCGGCGGCTGAGAAACAACACGCGCGCCGTCGACTGGTGGCAGATCGCGTCGAAGACCTCGTCCAACTCTTTATCTCAGAGCATGTGTCCCAAACTCGCTCCGCAGGTGAAATATCCCGGCTGTTGCACAGAGAGCTGATTGCAAAGTGGGGCAAGCGCAGCGTGCACGAGATCGGTAAGCGCGAGGTTATCGAGCTGGTGCATGAGATCGTCGCTCGCGGCGCACCTGCCGCTGCCAATAAGCTTCTGAAGGTGATCAAGACATTCTTCGGATGGTGTGTTGGTCGCGCCATCTTGGAGGTCTCACCAGCGAACGGGTTGTCGGCACCAACCAGAGAGAAGTCGCGGGACCGGGTGCTGAGCGATGCTGAGCTCACTAGCGTCCTAGCTGCTGCGCGGCTAATCCATGGTCCATACGGAGCTATCGTCGAATTCTTGGCCCTCACCGGCCAGCGCCGAGAAGAGGTGGCGCAACTCACCTGGACCGAGCTCGACCTTGCCAGCCGGGTCTGGACGATTCCAGCGCGTCGGACAAAGAACGCGAAACCTCACATCGTGCACCTCTCAAGCCAGTCCGTGGCGGTGCTGATGCGGATGCCGAAGGTGGGAGGCTTTGTGTTCTCAGTTTCAGGGGTGAAGCCCTTTCGTAACTTCAGCAAGTCGAAACGGGATCTTGACAGAAGGTCGGGGGTCTCCGGTTGGCGGCTCCATGATCTTCGCCGGACCTGCGTCTCGGGGATGGCCCGGCTCGGGATCCCTCCGCATGTCGCTGACAAGGTGCTCAACCACCAGAGTGGGACGATTTCGGGGGTGGCTGCGGTGTACCAGCGTCACGAGTTCCTGGCGGAGCGCCAACACGCTCTTGATCTTTGGGGTCGGCATGTCGAGCGCCCACTGCCGATCGCAGAGCGTCATGTGGCCTAACGATCATGGCAAAGCTGCCGAAAACCGGTGTCACCTACAGCTCCCTCTATGAGAAGGACTGCACTCTCGCCGAGGTCATTAAAAATTTGGGGCTGAAGTCCCTTTCAAGAAAGGCGGAGAGGCAGATACGCGACCGCCTCGGTTTTGCGCTCGGCACTTGGGAAGCGCCTCATCCACCATTCGTAATTAAGGACATCGTCCGGTTGTTGAACAGCTATGCCAAATGCCTAAAAGCCCTCGAGAAGCTGGGCACGATCGCGCGAGCAGGATTCGCCAGCGAGGATGAGATCGTTGTTGGGGGCGAGTTGGTGCAGATCCTCGCCTCCGAGCCCGCCATTGGCAGTGTAAAGGGGGCCCACGCTTATCTAAAGGATTTCAGCGACAGGGCCGGCACTCTCTCGTCTGCGTGTCGGTTGGCCGCGCGAAATTTGCAGTCCAAAAAAGGCAAAAGTGGAAAGCCGCGCTTTAACTGGTATGACGACTTTACTGCCGTGCTATTGGAAATCTGTGCCAACAATGGGATTGAACCAACCGTTGGAGTGGACGATGTATCGGGAGCAGCTCGTGGCGGCCTTGCTCAGCTCGCCTCTGGATTCGAGCGCTTACTTCCTCTCGAAATGCGCTCACCCACGCCAACGGTGATGGTAAAGAGGCTCCAACGCAGTCTGAAGCGGCTCAGAGAAAAACCACAAAGCGTCGCCGCTTGAAATCCTTGAAGGCAATGGCGCGGCGCAGAACGCCTTGCCCAGATTCGTATCCTGGTGACGGGCTTGGCCCTTCCCCCTAAAGCAGCACCGTCCTCTTGTCCTACTTTGGCCGGGAACCGATTAGCGTTTCGAGCTAAGTCGGAAGACAAAACCTCGCCTAGGTGAGTCAGGTATTGTCCCGTGACTTAAACCTGCTCCTCTCTGCATAAACGTCCAGACGATGGAAATGCTCGTGCTCAGCTATTTGAGCGCGGACGTATGACGACTTTGGAGGTGAGGAATGAAGGACGCGAGCAAGGGGGCCAACCCCGCCACGACAGAAATTGAGCTCCTGACGCCAAAGGAGGCGGCGGTACTGCTCAGATTGAGCCCGAGCTTTCTCGCGAAGGCTCGCATGCGCGGAGATGGCCCGAGGTATCGGAAGCTCTCCCGCGCGGTGAGGTACACCCGGGCGGATCTCGTTCTCTGGCTCAAGGCCTCCGCCACAACATCGACGGCGGAATGGGACGGCGGTAATCGCCGCGACCAAGTGGCACCCCATGAAGGCCTGAACTCTAGCACGAGCAGGAAAGAAGAGAAATGAACATCTACCTATATATACTTGCCAGCCCTGCCGATTAGGAAGCAGGTTCAAATCCTGGGCCGCAGCCACCTATACCGAACACGGCTCAATTACATCCGAGAAGGCCGGAAATAGGTCCAAATCGGGGGCCTGCAACCACCGAGAATTGACCCTGCCGCCAATTCCCATCTGAGACGGAGCGGTCTCGAAAACCGTTGTACGGGTAACCGTACCGTGGGTTCGAATCCCACCCTCTCCGCCACGCGGTATTGATTTGTTTTATTTTTTTCCCTGTTTGTGATTTTCCGCCCACAAAATGAACCATCTGTTTGAAGCGGACATTTATAAAGGGGCGTTTCCCCTTCGGCCTTGGAATCACGCTGCCATTCTCGCCCAGGTCAACACCCGCAGCATTTTAATGGTTTACAAACGATTTTAGGAAGTTTTGCTCCCCGCCCTTAACCACCTGCAATAGAACTCGCATGGGAGGGGACCCTTGGTGGACAGACGTTTCCTATCATTATCGCTGCTAGGGGCAGCTCTCTTTGCTGGGCACGCCCTTACCAGTCCAACTTCTCAATGCCACACACAAGGAACGGAGGTAACCCTGCGTGTGTCACCGCCGCCCCCAAAACCCCTAAGCATTCCTAAGAAGGCCGCACAAAACTTCGACGTCATTGAGCTGCTAGTGCCAAGAAATGTGAGTGTGACCGGCTCGGTGAAGTAGCTTGGTCTTCGAGCCGCGCTGACTCGCAATTTGCAGTGGTCCTGCTAGATAGCAGGCATGTCCCGCCTTCGCTTTATCCCGCCACAGTTACCTAGCCTGACCGAACACCCGCCTGAAGGCGCTGAGTGGATTCATGAGGTCAAGCATGATGGCTACCGGACCATGCTCTTGGTCGAGCGTGGAACGGTACATGCCTATACTCGGAATGGTCATGATTGGAGCGACCGCTATCCCGGCATTATCGCTGCGGCACGCAAGCTGCCATGCCGGTCGGCAATCCTTGATGGCGAAGTCATTGTGCAGGATGCTCTCGGTGTGTCTGACTTCGAGGCATTACAGGCAGCGCTTCGCTCCCAGCCCACGATGCTCTCGGTGTGTCTGACTTCGAGGCATTACAGGCAGCGCTTCGCTCCCTGCCCACACGCTTAATCTTCTATGCTTTCGACCTTCTACACCTCGAAAGGCGCGTCAGCGTGGAAAGGAACTTGTCCAGCAACCACGCCCCGCTGACGACAACCATCACCAATGAGCCAAACAGCACGAAGAGCCTCGCACCGTCAGCACGCATAATTTCGAACACCGAAAGAGCAGCCCCCGCAAAAAACACGGTGCTGGCGAACAGGAAGGAAAGGATTTGGCGCGTCACCACCTTCCCCTTCGGTACACTAGCGTCAGAATGAGCAGCAGAATGATTGCGCCGATAGTTGCGCCGATAATGGCTGGAACGATGCCTGAGCCGAGGTGAATACCCAAGCGCGGTAAGAGCCAACTGCCAATCAACGCACCCACAATACCAATGGCAATATCAGCAACAAGGCCAAACCCAGTTCCTTTCACGACTTGGCCAGCGAGCCAACCCGCAATAAAACCGATTATCAAGATAACTATTAAAGTTTCAGCCGATATGAGAGCACCCTTGTTCCCCAATGCGGCTACACTGAACCCAGCCGATAGGTCCCGGCAAGTGACCGCTAGGACGCAGACTAAAATGCTATAACTCGCCCATAGGATGGGGGGACTGTCCCATGAGTGTCGCGCAAAGGATTAGCCGTGGCTTTCACCGGCTCGGACCGTTCCTGGCTGCGGTCCCCCTGCTGGTCGTGGGCACTTGGTCCGTCTTCAACGCGCTTAATGCGGCGAACAACGCGCGACTATCCCATGATGAACAGGCTCATCTCGTCTGTGCGAAAGCACGCATTGCCGCGATGCGAAAAACAACTCCAGGTGAGCCGTCCCTCCGACTCTACTCGGACGAGGATGACTTATCCGATGACGAACAGATAGACGTGCAAAAATTGGGCTGCTCCGACCGGGCGCAGACAGCCTCGTTTCGTGAGGTGTTCAACTCCAAGCCGGATGATTTCAACTATCCGACTGAATTCCTGCCTCCCCTGGCTATCGGGCTCGCCATCACGCTTGGCCTTACGCTCTTCGTCTATGGCCTTGTCCGCGCGATAGGCTGGGTCATTGGCGGCTTTGCAGCTTCGTAGGTGGAGGGAGAAATGAAGGGGCCAATGAAATGGTGCGCCATCCCTGTTCTGCTTGTTCAGGTTATGAGCGGAGGCGCTAAGGCAGATTTCACCTCCGGCAATGACCTGTGGGATTGGTGCCAAGCCAACGATCCGATGAAGGATGCGCTTTGCACTTAAACGATATCGGTCTCATCCGATGATGCTAATCGGCGACCAACCGCAGAGC
>Ga0070688_100000357_pt1 | contig 23119 bp, 23 predicted proteins | sample KBSS13HmetaG_FD_64679 | JGI IMG/M metagenome (GOLD analysis project Ga0070688, IMG submission 64679) | Switchgrass rhizosphere microbial communities from Kellogg Biological Station, Michigan, USA - KBS S1-3H metaG | ecosystem: Host-associated > Plants > Roots > Rhizosphere ...
TCGGTGAGGTCGATCGCCAGCGGGTCGTCGTTGTAGGCGAGGCACTTGCCGATGTCGTGCAGCAGCGCCCCGGTGACGGCGACCTCGCGATCGATCCCGGGGAAGAAGTTGGCGGCGGCGGAGACGGCCTGGGCGACCGAGAGCGTGTGCTCGAGCAGCCCGTGCCGGTAGGCCTGGTGGTAGGTCTTCGCCGCCGGCGCGACCGAGAAGCGGTTCCAGGTCTCCGACTCGGAGCCGAAGAAGTGGTCGAGCAGAGCCCGCAGCTGCGGGCTCTGCACCGTCTCCAGCAGTTCGCGCAGCTCGCCCTCCAGCTGCGCCAAGGAGACATCGGAGCCGGTGGCGAGGTCGTCGGCCTCGAACTCGTGCGGCTCGGCCGCACGCAGGGAGCTGATCTTGATCTTCGGCCCCCAGCGTTCGCTGACCTCGTAGACGCCGCTGACGAAGACGGCGGTGCCGGTGCAGCAGACGGCATAGTGCGCCTCCGCCTCCTCCCAGCAGACCGCCTCGGCGCTGCCGGTGGCGTCGCCGACCGAGAGCCGCAGCCAGGGGTCGCCGTTGCGCTTGCGGCGCAGTTCGCGCTCGCGCACCGCGTAGACGCCGCTGACCCGCTGGCCGTCCTCGAGTTCGCGAAGGGGAATGCGGATTGCGGGCTCCGGCGGGCTCTCGACAGCCGCGGGCTCTGGCTCGGCGAACGCCTCGATCTGCGTCTGCTCCGTCATCGTCAACCCAAGGTAAAGGCGGCGGCGGACGACGCCTACGGGGGTGGCGGTCGCTAAAAAGCGATCAAACTCGCGAGGGTGAGGAACCCGGTGACCATGACCCCGGTCATCGTCATGAACCCCTGGAACATCATCCGGCGCAGGTCGCGGATGTCAGCGTCCACACGCTGAAAGCCCGCGACCATCTGCTCCTTCAGGTCGTCGAGCCGCTCGTCGGTCCACTGTTCTCTCGCCATCGCCTCCATGATGGCAAGTGTAACTCATTGTCTGTAACGAAACCGTCCCGAAACGCAAATCGGGGTTAAGCCGGCGGCGAATCGATCGCGAAGAGGCGCCACTCGCCCGGGGCGCCCTTCAGCTTCTCGACCCCGCGCTCCTCGAACTCCAGGCCCGAGCCGACGACGAGCTCGCGGACCGTGCTGGAGACGAGGACCTCGCCGGGATCGGCGAGGGCGCCGATGCGGGCGCCGATGTTGACCGCCATGCCGCCGACGTCGTCGCCGATCAGCTCGACCTCGCCGGTGTGGATGCCGGCCCGGACCTCGATCCCGAGGGCGGCGACCTCGTCGCGGACGGCGGAGGCGCAGCGGATCGCCCGCGCCGGGCCGTCGAAGGTGGCGAGGAAGCCGTCTCCCATCGTCTTCACCTCACGCCCGCGGTGCAGGGATAGCTGCCGCCGCACGGCGGCGTCGTGGCGCTCGAGCAGCGCCCGCCAGCCGCGGTCGCCGAGCTCGGCCGCCTTCTCGGTCGAGCCGACGATGTCGGTGAAGAGGATCGTCGCCAGCGCCCGTTCGGATTCGCCCCCGCCACGGCTGCCGACGAGGAACTCCTCGACCTCCTCCAGCAGCGGGTCGAGGTCGCCGGCGAAGGGAAGGTGGTCCGCCCCGCTCAGCTCGACGTAGCGAGCCCCCGGGATCTCCTCGGCCAGGTAGCGCCCCTGCGCGGAGGAGACCATCCGGTCCCCGTCGCGGTGGAGGACGAGGGTCGGCACGTCGATCGCCGGCAGAATCGCCCGCACGTCCATCTCGCGGTAGAGGTCCATCAGCGCGATCGCCCCCGCCGGGCTGGTCCCCTGCCGCAGCAGCCGCGCCCACCAGCGTTCGAACTCGCGGTCGCCGACCCGGCTCGGCGCCCAGATGTCGAGGGCGACCGACCCGCCCCAGTCGCGGCGCACCACCGAGCCCCACCGGTCCAGCTGCGCGTCGCTGATCCCGTGGGGGAAGCCGTCGGTCTCGACCATCCGCGCGAAGGTCCCGAAGAGGACGAGGCTGGAGACCTGGTCCGGGTAGGTGGCAGCGTAGAGGGCCGACATCGGCCCCCCCTCGGAGACGCCGAAGAGCGCCGGGCGCTCGAAGCCCGCGGCCTCGATCGCCGCCCGCAGGTCGTCCATCGACTCCTCCAGCGTCGGCGGCCTGCCCGGCCGGTCGGAGAGCCCCTGCCCGCGCTTGTCGAAGACCAACAGTCGGGCGAAGGAGGTGAGGCGGCGGAGGAAGCGGGCGACCGTCGGCTCCTCCCAGAGCAGCTCCACCTGGGAGACGAAGCCGGGGACGAGGACCAGGTCGATCGGCCCGTTCCCGTGCACCTGGTAGGCGATGCTGACGCCGCCCGAGTTCGCGTAGTGCGTCTCCGCTTCCATTCGACCGATCGTCTCAGGCGGCGAACAGCTCGCGCAAGGCGGAGTCGAAGACCTCGCCGTGACGGTCCACCTGCTCCGCCGTCGTCGCCGGGCAGATCAGCGCCATGTTGTGGAAGGGGGTGATGAGGACGCCGCGGTTGAGCGCGTGCAGGTGGAGGTAGCGCTCGAGCTCGGGATCGCCGAGCGCCGCGGCCTCGCCGCCGTTGCGCGGCGGCTCCGGGGAGAAGCGGTACTCGGCCCGGCAGCCGAGCTGGACCACGTGCCAGGGGGCGCCGTGGCGCTCGATCGCCTCGCGGGCGCCCGCGGCGAAGCGGCCGGCGAGCACCTCGGTCCCCTCCCACGCCTCGTCGCGGAGGACCTGGGAGAGGGTGGCGCGGGCGGCGGCGAGCGAGAGCGCGTTGCCGGCGAGGGTGCCGCCGACGCCGCCGGTGTCCTCGAGGTCGGCGTCGCGCGCGGCGAGGATGCGCTCGCCGAGCGCGGGGTCCAGCCCGAAGGCGCCGATCGGGACGCCGCCGCCGATCGCCTTGCCGAGCGTGACGACGTCCGGTCGCAGGTTCCAGCGCCGGGTGCAGCCGCCGGGGCCGGCGCTCAGCGTGTGGGTCTCGTCGATGATCAGCAGCGTCCCGGCGCCGTCGCATAACTCGCGCAGCGCCTCGTGGAAGCCCGGCTCCGGGAGGACGATGCCGATGTTGGTCAGGGCCGGCTCGGTGAGGACGCAGGCGACGTCCCCCGCCGCCAGCTCCCGCTCGAGCCCGGCGACGTCGCCCCACTCGACCACCCGGGTCGTCTCCGCCGGCGGCACCGGCGCGCCGACGTTGCCCTCGCGGGCGACGACCGCTCCGTCGGCGAGCGAGGCGAACGACTCGTCGACGGTCCCGTGGTAGCAGTAGTTGAAGACCAGGACCTTGGGGCGCCCGGTGAGGTGGCGGGCGATCCGGATCGCGAAGCGGTTGGCGTCGGTGGCGCTGAGGGTGAACTGCCAGCGCTTCTCCCCGAAGCGGCGCGAGAGCTCGGCCGCGACCCAGGCCGCGTCCTCGGTCGGCAGCATCGTCGTCGCGCCGGTGCCGTAGCGGTCAGCGAGCGCCTCGCCGACCGCGGGCGGGGCGTGCCCCGCCATCGCGCCGGTGTCGCCGAGGCAGAGGTCGGCGTAGGAGTTGCCGTCGACGTCGCTCAGCTCGGCGCCCTCGGCCCGGTCGAGGTAGATCGGATAGGGCCCGGCCCAGCGGGACATCCAGCTCATCGGCACCCCCGCCAGCAGCTCCCCCCGCGCCTGCTCGAAGAGCCGCCGCGAGCGCGGCGTCCGCTCGGCGAAGGCCGCCTCCTCGCGGGCGAGCAGCTCCGGGAGGCGGGCGCGGGCGGATCGCGGAAGCGACGCGGGCATTAATCCCTAAGTATGGTCGGCGGTTCCGGTGACCGTGCGCGTTCCCAAATGGCTCGTCTGGACCACGGCCGCCCTGATCGTCGTGGGCTTGATCGCGGTTGCTTTTGCCCTCGGTCGCTCCAGCGGCGGATCGGAGCCGGAAGGAGAATCCAGCCGGCCGGCAGATCCTCCCGTCGAAGAGGCGGTCTGCTCGAAATCGATGGCGGAGAGCGCAACGCTCGAAACCGATTTCGACGATGACATCCGGGCGGGCAGTGCGGTCGCTGCGAGCTTGGAAGACAGCCAACCCAGCGAAGTCCCGTTCTTCAGCGAGTACCAGACGGACTACCAGGTGGCGATCCTGGAATGCGCCGACCTCACCGGAGACGGGGTGGCGGAGATGGTGGTGGGTCTCGGGGCAGGTGCGGCGGGGCGAGTCTTCCAGTGGGCGATCTTCAGTCCGGACCGGCACGGCAACTGGAGCTTGGCGTTCGACCGCACGCTCGTCGCTGTGAGCTCACTTGAAATCCAAAGGGCCTCGGTCATGGTCCGCACCCCCAGCTATGGCCTCCGCGATGCCCTCTGCTGCCCGTCGGGATACAAATCCACCCGGGTCGCATTCCGAGACGGTGAGTTCAAGGTCATTTCCTCCACCGCCTCCCCGCCCGAGAGATTGATCTCGGTTGAAGAAGATCGAGTGACCCGGCTGGGCCTGCTCCGCCCTCTGGAAGTGACGCCCAGCCAGGCCATCGCAGCCTTCGGTACCCCCACCGCCGTCAGCAACTATCCCTCCGATGCCTGCACCTATAGCTGGGGAGACCTGGGCCTGAAAATCATCTTTGCCAACTTCGGGGCGGGAAACCCGTGCGGTGAGGCCGGCCGCATCGGGAGCTTTGAGTTGATCGGGTCCGCCGCCGAGCAGGCCGGCTGGCATACCGCCGAGGGCGCGAGAGTCGGATCGACGCCGGCCGCCCTCACCCGCCTCTACCCCCGGGCTGCTCGATCGGGAGACGAAATGCTTCTGGTAGAGGCGCCTTCTCCGTTCGGAGACGATGGGACGATCCCCATCGCAACCGCCTTCATCGCTGATGGAGAGGCAGGGGCCTACCGGTTCTATATCGGGGCCGCCGGCGAGTGAGAACCGCGGGCGCGCGCTAGAGCCTGGCGCTGCGGCGCCAGTCGAGCTCTTCGAGCACCTTCCCCTGCGCGTCGAGGGCGGTGACCCGGATCGGTTCCTGATCCTCCGGGAAGAAGAGGTCGTAGAAGCGGAGGCCGCGCAGCCAGTGGAAGCGGTTGCGGAAGCGCTCGGGGGCGCGCAGCGGTTCGGTTTCCAAGGCCTGCCCGTCGTCCAATTCCACCTGCAGGCGGGTGACCCGGCCGGCGGTGATGCCGCTGACGTCGGCCTCGGGGAATTCGTCGACGCCGCTGCCCCGCGAGGCGGTGAGGACGAAAGCCCGGGGAATCGGCCGCGGCATGCTGGTGAAGTAGCCGCTTTCTCCTCCCTCGGCGATGGAGAATCCGAACATCGCGTACTCGGGGCCACTGTCACGCGGGAGGATGGCTTTGATCCGCCACGGCGCTCCGTAGAGGCTGCTGCCGTGGGCGACGACGACGCCCCTGAATTCGCCGCAGCCGCAGGCCGAGGCCCCGCCGGGAACGAAGAAGGCCGCCGCCGCGACGACGGCGAGAGCAAGCAGGCTGACTCTGCGGAGCGGCATCGACGGGAAGGATAGGGCGAGGCGAGGGGAGCGTTGCGCTGCAGATCAGTGGCGAGGGCCGGATTCGAACCGGCGACACCACGATTTTCAGTCGTGTGCTCTACCAACTGAGCTACCTCGCCTGGGAGCGCTGGACCGATTGCGCTGGGGGGAAGGCTAGCGGGCCGGCGCGGGCTGAGGCTGATTGCATGGGGGGATGAGCAGGGGCCGGGTGGCGCTGGGGCTGGTCGCGGTCGTCGCCGCCGGCGCGCTGCTGCTCTCTGGCCGGTCGGGAACCGATCCGGAGACGCCGGCGGGGTTGCCGGGGCTGCCGCCGCCGTTCCTCGGGGTGGCGGTGCTGGGCGACGGGGAGTCGACGGCGGCGGTCGACGCCTACGGGAACGTCGTCGACCTGCGGCCGGGGCCGGCGGGACGGGCGCTGATCGAGAACTCTTCCGAGCGACAGGCGGCGGGGTCGGCGCCGGAAGACACCGGGATCCAGGTTTGGGCGCGGGTCGACGGCGAGATGGTGCCGATGTGGCGGGCGGACGAAATGCGGCAGCGGTACCTGCCGGGGACGAACGTGCTGCGGACGACGGGGTGGTTTGGTCGCGAGCGGGTACGGATCGAAGCGGCCGCCGGAGAGGGAACGCTGGCGATGACGGCGACGGGGCCCGGCACCGTCGAGATCAGGGTCAACGCGACCGTGGACTGTCGCGGGGAAAAGTCCCCCCACACCGCCGAGATCGTCTGCGGTCCCCAGCACCGAACCGTTGCGGAGCTGACTGAGAAGGCAGCCGCGTCTGACCGGCGCTGGCTCATCCGGGCTGATCCGCTCGGCGGCTCGGCGCCACCCTGGGCGACCCAGATGTACGAACGCTCGCTGCTCGTCCTCCATGCCCTGACCGACCGCCGAACCGGGGCCGTCGCCGCCGGGGCTCGCGACGGCTGGGCCTACGTCTGGCCTCGGGACGCGTCCGCGGTCGCGATCGCATTGGCCGACGCCGGCTACCGGCCGGAAGCCGAGCTGATCTCCCAGTTCCTCCTCGGCGCCGGGATCGAGTTCGCGGCCCGCTTCCATGGCGACGGCAACCCCGTCCCCGGGCGCGCGGCGCAGGGGGATGCGATCGGCTGGGTTGCCGCTACCTCAGAGGCCGCGGGCCTCGGCAGCGCCCACCAGGCGGCGCACATCCTCGCGGGCGGTAACCCGATCCCGTGGCGGGGCCGCGCCGACTACTGGGAGGGCGGGCCGGGCGACTATCTCGGCAACGCCCTCGCCTCCGGCGAGCCTGCGATAAGGCACCTATATGGGGCAAAAGTGCCGGCTCGATTGGTGCGGCAGCCGGGGGATCCCGAGTCCGGCCTCGACTCGGCGGCAGCGTGGGCCGTTCGACCCTTCTCCGCACGCCGCCTCTATCCCGCCGCCCGCTCCACCATGAAGAGATTGGTGGCGGAGGGAACGCGGTTCGGCATCACCCCGGGCGAAGCGTGGCCCGGCGGCGACGATCCCTGGTCCGCCCCCACGGCTTGGACGGCCTGGTCGCTCGCGGCGCTCGGCGAGCGACGCGAAGCGCTGCGGCTTATGAACGACCTGCGCCGCAGCGCAACTCCTGCCAGCGCCCTGCCCGAGCGCGTCGATGCCGAGGGCGGCGTCCCCCGCTCGACCACCCCGCTCGCCTGGTCCCACGCCTTCGCGATCCTCGCCCTACGCGAGCTCTGGCCCTCCGCCTGAGCCTCCTATCCTCGGCGGATGCAGGTGAGAGCCACCGCCCTCGAGGACTGCGACGCGCTCGGCGCCGGGATGAAGGTCGTCGTCGACGAACGAGCCTGGCTGGCGACCGAGGAGGCGACGGCGGACGAGCTGGCGGAGCGGTTCCGAAAGGCGATCCGCGGCGGCGAGACCTCCTACGTTCTCGAGGAGGAGGGGGAGATAGTCGGAGCGCTGGGAACCCATGAGACGACGCCCGGCGTTCAGTACCTGGGGATGTGGGTGCTGCCGGCGTACCGGGGCCGGGGCGGCGGCCGGATGCTGATGGAGGCCCTGCTCGCCGATCGACCGCGAGACGTCCACAAGATCGAGCTCGAGGTCTGGCCCGAGAACGAGGCGGCGATCGCCCTCTACCGGAAGCTCGGCTTCGAGGAGGAGGGGCTGCGCCGGAATCACTACCGCCGCCGCGACGGCTCCCTGCGCTCCGCCCTGATCATGGCCCGGCTGTTCGAGACCTAGAGCGCCCGCAGCGCCGCGGCCACGGCCTCCTCCGCCGTCTCGGCCGCGACCACCCCGGGGCCGCCGCGCATGCGCTCGCGGCCGTCCAGCTCCCAGCTGCGCAGGGCGATCACCTCGTGGCCGATCACGCGGGCGAAGCCGATCTCCGAGAGCGTCCCCCACTCGCCGCCGATCGCGATCACCGCCTCGCCGGAGGAGACGACGGCGAGGTTGCGGGCGTGGCCGATGCCGGTGGCGACGACGTGGGTGCAGTAGGCGTTGGCGTCCTCGGGCGACTCGCCGGGGACGATCCCGATCACGGTCCCGCCGGCCTCCGCCGCCGCCCGCGAGGCCGCCTCCATCACCCCGCCCCCGCCGCCGCAGACGAGCGCGACGCCGGCCTCGGCCAGCCGCCGCCCCACCTCTTCGGCCAACTGCCAGGCTTCCTCGCCCTCCGCCGTCCCGCTCGCCCCGATCACCGCCACCTGCCGCATTCGCCTGTTCCTTTTCGGCGTCATGCAACGACAAGGAACAGGCGAATGAGCGCGCTCACAGCTCCCCCCGCATCAGCCCCATCAGCTCCAGCGCTCCCGCCTTGTGCAGCGGTTCGTTGAGGTTCCCGCACTTCGGGCTCTGGACGCAGGACGGGCAGCCGGCCTCGCAGGGGCACTCGGCGATCAGCCGCTCGGCGTCGCCGAGCAGGCGCTCGAATTCCTCGTAGCCGCGCTTGGTGATCCCGACTCCCCCGGGGTGTCCGTCGTAGATGAAGATCGTCGAGCGCCCGGTCTGGAAGTGAACGTTGGTCGAGAGGCCGCCGATGTCCCAGCGGTCGCACATCGCGATCAGCGGCAGGACCGCGATCTGGCTGTGCTCGGTCGCGTGCAGCGAGCCCAGCAGCGCCTCGGTCGGCAGCGCGCGGCTGAGCCGGTCCGGCAGCACGTACCAGAGCGCCTGGGTGACGAAGTTCTGCTCCGGCAGCTCGAGGGCGACGATGTCGATCGGTTCCTGGTCGGCGACGGAGACGCGCTGGAAGGCGATCACCTGCTCGGTCACCGAGACCTCGCCGAAGTTGAGCTGCACGCCGGCGACCTCGCGCTGCTCGTGGACCCGCTCGATGTAGATCTCGGTCTCCTTCTTCGGCCGCGTGTACCAGTCGCCGTCAAAGGCGGAGACGACCGCGCGGCGCTCCTCGACGTCGAGGCGGTCTACCTCGTAGGAGCGGCCGAGGTGGAGGTAGACGGCGCCGGGGTGGATCGTCGTGAAGGCGCGCTCGGCCTCGACCAGACCCAGCATCTCGCCGGAGGCCGCCTCGATCACGGCCACCGAGTCGGCCGAGGCCGAGCGCAGGGCGATCCGGTCGGCGACGAACTCGGCCCGGCGCGGCAACAGCTTGCCGCCGACCCCGCGCAGCTCACCCGCCGCGACCAGCCGTTCGGCGCGCTCGCGCCAGCCCTCGCCGAAGACGTCCTCGTCCTCGTCGGTCAACGGCAGCTCGTAGGCGGCGGCGATCAGGTGCCGGGAGGCGATCTGGTCGTTGGTGTGGTCGAGGATCGCCGCCTCGACCGGGCGGCCGATGAACTCCTCCGGGTGGCGGCAGAAGAACTGGTCGAGCGCGTCCTGGCCGGCGACGTAGACGGCGAGGCCGCGGCGGCGGCGTCCCGCCCTCCCCCACATCTGACGCAGGCTGGCGACGGTGCCGGGGAAGGTGACGCAGATCGCCGCGTCGAGCTCGCCGACGTCGATCCCGAGCTCGAGCGCGTCGGTGGCGACGACCGCCAGCAGCTCGCCGGAGGAGAGGCGCGCCTCGATCTCCCGCCGCTGCTGCGGCGTGTAGCCGCCGCGGTAGGGGGCGATCCGCTTCGCCAGCTCCGGCTTCCCCCGGCGCTCGAGGTTTTCGCGGGCGAAGCGCTGGATCAGCTCGATCCCGCGGCGGCTTTTGAGGAAGCAGATCGTCCGCACCCCGTGGGTGACCAGCTCGGCCAGCAGGTCGGCCGCCTCGGAGAGGGCCGAGCGGCGGGTGCCGCTGCGCTCGTCGATCAGCGGCGGGTTCCACATCGCGATCTCGCGACCCGCCCGCGGCGCCCCGTCGTCGTCGATCAGCTCGAAGGGCGTCCCGACCAGCCGCTCGGCCAACTCGACCGGGTTGGCGATCGTCGCCGAAGCGAGCAGGAAGCGCGGCTCGGAGCCGTAGGCGCGTGCCAACCGCCGCAGCCGCCGCAGGACGTTTGCGACGTGGGAGCCGAAGACGCCGCGGTAGGTGTGGGCCTCGTCGACGACGACCCACTCGAGGTTGGCGAGGAAGTCCCCCCAGCTCTTGTGGTTGGGAAGCACCCCCATGTGGAGCATGTCGGGGTTGGTGAGGACGAGGTTGGAGCGGCGGCGGATCGCCGGGCGCTCCTCGCGCGGCGTGTCGCCGTCGTAGATCGCCTCGCGCAGCCCGGGTGGGCGCAACTGGGCGAGCTTGCGCGCCTGGTCCTGGGCCAGCGCCTTGGTCGGGTAGAGGTAGAGCGCCCGGTCTTTCGGGCGGGCGGCGATCCCGTTCAGGACCGGCAGGTTGAAGGCGAGGCTCTTGCCCGAGGCGGTACCGCTGGTGATGACGAGGTTGGAGGCGGCGGCCGACTCGAAGGCTTCGAGCTGGTGGGTATAGAGCGAGTCGACGCCGAAACGGCCGAGCGCCGCGGCGAGCGCCGGGTGCAGCTCCGCGGGCAGCGGCGCCGGCCGCGAGCGCCGCTCCTCTTCGGAGCTCTCGGCGACGATCCGCCCGTCCCGCCGCGCGGGGTCGATGGCGACTGCCCACTCGGAGGAGAGAAGCGAGCCCCCGCGCGCCATCAGGCCGGGCTCACGATCTCGGCGGCGACGTGCATCGCCTGCAGCGAGGAGCGGTCGTGGATGCGGAGGACGTCGGCCCCCTCGCGGACGGCGAGAGTCACGGCCGCCACGGTCCCCCACTCGCGCTCGCGCGCCGGCAGCCGTCCCTCCCACGATCCGGCGAGGACGGCGCCGATGAAGTCCTTGCGCGAGAGGCTGACGTAGAGCGGCAGCCCGAGCGCGCGCAGCTCGCCGAGCCGCCGCAGGATCTCCAGGTCCTGCTCGGGGCTGAGGTCGAAGTCGAGTCCGGGGTCGATGGCGATCTGCTCCTCTGCCACCCCAAGCTCCCGGGCCAGCTCGACTCTCCCCTCGAACCAGGCGCGCAGGTGGTCGACCACGTCGTCGTACTCGCGAAATGGGCGATCGACCCGGGGCGGCCCCTCGATGTGCATCAGCACGTAGCCGCACCCGTTCTCGGCGACGAGCGAGAACATCTCCTCGCAACCGCCGGAGATGTCGTTGACGACCTCCGCCCCCGCCGCCAGCGCCCGCCGCGCCACCTCAACCGAAAAAGTGTCCGCCGACACCGGCGGGGGCCGGTCGTTTCCAGAATTTGCGTTGCCAGAGGAACCAAAAGTCTGGAAACGACGCGGCAGTTTGGCTACGAGGCCTTCGACCGCCGGGACGAGGGCCGCGGCCTCGTCCTCCGGCGGCACCGGGGGTCCCGCTTTCGCCGCCACGGCGCCGAGGTCGAGCATCCCGAAGCCGGCCTCGGCCAGGGCGAGGCCGTCGGCGACGGCCTGCTCCGGGGTGCCGCTGCGGGCGCCCTCGAACATCGAGTCAACGGTGACGTTGACGATCCCGGCGCCGATCGGGCGCGCCAGGTCGAGGGTCCGGTCGGCGAGCCTCCAAGCCATGCCCGCTACGGTAGCGACCGCGCCGATGCCGCTCCGCTGCGTCTACACCGACCTCGACGGGACCCTGCTCGGGCGGGGCAGCTCGCTCTTCACCGACGCCGAGGGCGGCTTCAGCCTGGCCCAGGCGCGGGGGCTCGAGGCCTGCCACCGGGTCGGCGCCGAGGTCGTGATCATGTCCGGCCGCCGCGAGCCGCAGGTGCACGAGGCGGCGCGGCTGATGGGCCAGACCTCCTACATCTACGAGGCCGGCTGCGCCTTTGCGATCGAGGGCGAGACAACGCTGATGACCGGCGAGATGGCGCCGAACGAGGACGGGACGATCTACGAGCAGATCGAGCAGCGGGGGATCCCGAAGCTGCTCTTCGAGCACTTCGAGGGGCGCCTCGAGTACCACTCGCCCTGGCACCACGGCCGCGTCCTCTCCCACCTCTTCCGCGGCAAGGTCGACGTCGAGGAGGCCAACGCGCTCCTTCACGAGCGCGGCGACGACGACCTTCGCCTGCTCGACAACGGCGCGATCGGCCGCCCGATGCCGACGGTCGAGGGCCGCACCCACGCCTACCACCTGGTCCCGAAGCAGGTCAGCAAGGCGGCGGCGGTCGCCGGCCACGCTCGCGCCCGCGGCTACGACCCCGCCGAGTGCATCGCCGTCGGCGACTCGGTCGAGGACCTCGAGGTCGCCGCCGCCGTCGGCCGCTTCTTCGTCGTCGCCAACGGCCCCGCCAACGACGACGGCCTGCGGGCCGCGCTCCCGAACTGGGACAATGTGACGGTCACGGAAGGCAGCATGGGCGACGGCTTCTACGAGGCGGTCGTGACCTCGCTGATGGAAAGCCGGTCCTAAAAGGAGAGCTTGTGTCGTCTGAGAACGCGACCGTCGCGGAGCAGGAGTACCTGGAGATCATGTTCTGGCTGGAGGAGGCCGGGCTGCCGATGACGGGTGCCAACGTCGCCCGCGCGATGCAGCTCTCGCCGCCGACCGTGCACGAGATGGTCGGCCGCCTGATCGACGACGGCTACGTCGAGCGCAACGAGGACAAATCGCTCGCCTTCACCGAGTCCGGCCGCGAGCACGCCAGCTACATCGTCCGCCGCCACCGGATGATCGAGCGCTTCCTCACCGACGTCCTCGGCATCCCCTGGGACGAGGTGCACGAGGAGGCCGAGCGGATCGAGCACGCGATGAGCCCGGTGCTGGAGGAGCGGATGCGCGCCGCGATCGGCGATGCCACCACCTGCCCGCACGGCCACCCGATCGTCGAGGGCATCCGCGAGCAGGGCTCGTTGCTGGCCGACGTCGAGGTCGGGGCGAACGTCGTTGTCCTGCGCTTCGAGAACGAGGCCGAGGAGCTGCTCCACTACCTGAAGGACGCCGGGCTCGACCCGGGGCTGGAGGGCAAGGTCGAGACCTCCGACGACGAGCGCGTCGTCATCGCCTCCGCCGACGGCCCGCACGAGGTCAGCCGCAGCGTCGCCGAGACGGTCTCGGTCCGCGCCGACCCGGCGCCGCCGCCGCGGGCGGCGATCCCCGAGCAGCTCGTGCTCTCCTCGGACCGCTACGGGCGCTAGGCGAAGTCCCGCCTACTGCGGTACCGACATCGTCATGATCGGCTCGCCGGTCGGCTGATTGCTGCCGCCGCGAGGCTCTTCGGTGACCATCACCGTGGCGACGCCGTTCATGTCGGTGATCCGCGTCTCCGCCTGGCCGTTGCGGTCGGGGACGAAGAGGGCGGGCACGGCTTCGACCTCGCCTTCGCGTTCCACCCAGGCCTCGAGGACCTTGTCCGCGGGAAGCTGGTGGACGCCGGAGAGGTGCAGCGTGCCGCCGTCGCCTTCTTGGACCATCTTCACCGTCAGGTCGCCCACCTGGCGTTCGAGCGTGCTGGCACCACCGCCGTCGCCCGAGTCGTCTTTGCCGACCTCGTAGCCGACGACGCCGGCGACGAGGAGGGCGACGACGGCGAGGCCCACCGCCGGCTTCAGCAGCCACTGCCGCCACGAGCGGCGTGGTGCGGCGGCGCGGCTCTCGGCCTCGCGCACGTCCTCCCGCACCTCCGCCATCAGGGTCGCGCGCAACTGCGGCGGCGGTTCCAGCCGCTCGACCGCTTCCGGCAGCGTCGCCACCGCCGGCTGCAGCCAGCGCATCTCCTCCTGGCAGCGCTCGCAGCCCTCGAGGTGGCGCTCGAAGCCCGCCACCTCGTCAGCCTCCAGCGCCCCCAGCACGTAGGCGGCGAGGTCCTCGCTCCAGCGTTTGTGATCGGAAACGTTCATGCCAAGCCCTCCGCTAGCTCGCCGCGGATCTTCTCCAAACCGAGCCGCATCCTCCCCTTCACGGTCCCCATCGGCAAGCCGAGGATCCGGGCGATCTCCGAATGGCTGAAGCCGCCGAAGTAGGCGAGCTCGATCACCTTCGACTGCTCACCGGGGAGCTTGCCGATCGCCCCGCGCAGCTCGGCGGCGGTCTCGCGTTGCAGCGCTTCCTCCTCGGTCCGCTCCACCGCCGGCCGCTGCTCCAGCACCGCCTCGTCGTCGAAGGTGAGCTTGGGCGCTTTGCCGGCGCGGCTGCGGAGGAAGTCGATCGCCCGGTTGCGGACGACGCTGAGCAGCCAGGAGCGGACGCTGCCGCGGGCGGCGTCGAAGCGGGCGCCGCTGCGCCAGACCGAGATGAAGGCCTCCTGGGTCACTTCCTCGGCGGCGGCCCGGTCGCCGACGATCCGGTAGGCGAGTGAGAAGGCGGCGCCGCCGTGGCGGTCGAAGAGGACCTCGAACGCCTCGGGGTCCTTGCGGCCGACGAGGGGCATCAGCTCCTCGTCGGCCAGTCGCTCCGCCTTCTCTCTCCGCACCGGCATCAGCTACCTACGTTGCCGTCTGCCTAAACGATGAACGGTTCGACGGCCTTCAAAACCTGCTTTTCGCCGAGCGGGCTGTCGAAGGCGGCCGGGGCCGGTTCTTCCTTGTTCTGGAGCCGGATCGCCGCCGCGTGGCGCGCCTCGACCTGGACGATGCCGCCCGCCGCCGCCAGCACTTCTTTCGACTTGATCATCGGGCCGGCGCCGTTGTAGGCGCTGACGCCGGTGTCCTCGAAGGTCTGCGCCAGTTTGAGGAAGCCGGCGGTGTCGCTGTAGTCGAAGTTGAACTTCGGCTCGGCGACCGGCTTGCCGCCCAGTTTCTTCACCGTCGCGGCCAGAGCTTCCACGTGCTGCTGCTCGTCTTCGGCCAGCAGGTTGACGAGGCTCTTCAGTTCCCCGCTCGCCTTGGCGCGGCTCTTCGCTTCTTCGTAGAACTTCGCCTCCAGGTACTCGAGGGTGAGGGCGAAGTTGAGGATCCCGACATCGCCGGATTCCGACATCGCCAGGGCCCTGCGGACGAAGGGGCTGACCATCGTGGAGCCGTAGATCGCCCCGGCCGCGAGCGCGCCCTTGAGGATCACGTCGCTGCGGGAGAGGTCACCGCCCTCGACGTCGACCTCCACCGCCGCGAGCTCCGGAGTCTTCAGCTTCTCATTCATCGCTCTTCTCCTTTGTTTCGCGGTCTCAGCCGACCAGGAACGGTTCGACGGATTTGAGGACGGTCTTCACGTCGGCGGGCTTGGCGAAAGCGCCGTCCGGGGTGATCGATTCGCCCAGCAGGGTGTTGAGGACGGCGGCGTGCCTGCCCTCGACGCTGTGGATCGCCAGCGCCGAGGCGAGCACTTCCGGGCTCTGGATGTTGGCGGCCTGGCCGAGGTAGGCGGCGGCGCCGAGGTTCTCCACGGTCCCCGCCAGTTCCAGCACCGACTTCGCGCTCTTCAGCGGGAACTCGGCTTTCGGTTCCGGCGCCGGCTTGCCGCCGAGCTGTTTCACCGCCGCGGTCAGCGCCTGCACGTGTTCGGCCTCCTCGCGGCCGAACTTGCGGATCGTCTCCAGCTCGGCGCCCTTGAAGAGGCCGCTCTTGACGACGTCCGCGTAGAAGGCGGTCTCCAGGTACTCGAGGGTGAGCGCGTAGTTGAGGATGCCGACGTCGCCCTTGCCGAACTGGGCGGTTTCGCTCGCCCCGCCACCGGAGCCCATCGCGGCCGTGGTGTCGTTGGTGGTCGTGCCGCTGTCGTCGCCGCAGGCGGCGAGGAAAGCCGCCAGCGCGGTCGAGCCTCCGCCCACCGCGAGAAAGCGGCGCCGCGATACGGGGTCTTTGAGCTGCTTGATGTCAGCCATCTGGAGGTCGCCTCCTGGTCGTTTGCCTGCCCCCCTCTACGGGGAGCGAGGGGCGGGTGGATCAAAATCCCCCGATGGCCGCGGCGCCGGAGACTCGGATCAGGGGCGCTGCGCTGCTGGTCCTGGCGTCGATCGTCTCGGTCCAGTGCGGCTCCGCTTTGGCGACGAGCCTCTTCGACTCGGTCGGCCCCGCCGGGGCGGTTTTCCTGCGGGCGGGGTTCGGGGCGCTGGTGCTGCTGGCGATCACCCGGGGTGAGCCACTGCGCTCGCAGGAGTGGCGCCACCGCGACGTCGTCCTGCTCGGCGCCGCCGTCGCCGCCGTCAACTTCTTCTTCTACGCCGCCTTGGAGCGGCTGCCCCTGGGGATCGCCGTCACCCTCGAGTTCGTCGGCCCGCTCGGGGTGGCCGTGTTCGGCTCGCGGCAGCGTCGGGACCTGCTCTGGGCGCTCCTCGCGGCTGCCGGGATCGTCCTCCTCTCCGACGGGGGCGGCGGCGAGGGCGTCGACCCGCTGGGAGTGGTCCTGGCCCTCACCGCAGGCCTCTTCTGGGCCGCCTACATCGTCCAAAGCGCCCGGGTGGGTTCGCTCGGGCCGGGCCTCGGCGGCGCGACGATGGCGGCGGTCATCTCGGCCGTCCTGATCGCGCCGTTCGGGATCGTCCAGGGCGCCGGGGAGTTCTTCGACCTGGAGGTGCTCGCGGCCGGGGTCGGGGTCGGCGTCCTCGCCACGGCGATCCCCTATGCCTTCGAGATCGAGGCGCTGCGCCGGCTCCCGCAGTCGGTCTTCGGCGTCCTCATGAGCTTGGAGCCCGCGGTCGCGGCGGCGATCGGGTTCCTCGCGCTCTCCCAGGATCTGAGCGCCCTCGAAGTGCTCGCGATCTCGCTTGTGGTGCTCGCTTCGGCGGGCGCCCTGCGCTCCGCAGCGAGCCCGGTGCCACAGGACCGCTGACTGAGATATCAGCCCAACCGCATTAAACGAAAGGGCTTGCTCATAAGCATCGGTACGGCTAAAGTCGCCTCGTGCCAGTCGCGGGGGCAGGGAAGCTGCTGGATCGCCGCATGCTCGCTGCAGCGGCGGTTGCTCTCGCCTGCCTGCTCGCCCTGCCGGTGGCGGCGCAGGCGGAAACGTTCTTCGTCACCACCGCCGCCGACGAACCCGACGCCGCCGTCGGGAGCGAAGGCTGCCTCACCGCCGGCGGCAAATGCTCGCTGCGGGCGGCCCTGCAAGAGGCGAACGCCTCGCTCGGTGAATTCGACGAAATCATCTTCGAAGAAGAAGTCTTCGCCGGCAGAGCTTCCGACGTCGTCGAGCTGAGCAGCGCCCTGCCTGCGATCGTCGACCCGGTCCGGATCTACGGGCGCGAATGCGAAACCGCGGCAGGGCCGATCGGCCCCTGCGCCCAGATCAACGGCGATCCTGGCGCCCCGGCCCTCTCCGTGGAAGGTGCCGAAGGTGTCGAAATCGAAAGCCTCGCGATCACCGGCGCGGAGGTCGGCCTGGCGACCGAGGCGGCTCCGCGGCTGCGACTCCGCGCCAACTGGTTCGGCATCGCCCTCGACGGCAGCACCGCCGGCAACGAAACCGGGGTCGAGCTGGGAGCCGGCTCCGACGACGGCCGGATCGGCGGCGAAGGGCCAGGAACCGGCAACCTCTTCGCCGACAGTTCCGCGATCGGCCTCAGCATCCTCGGCGCCAGCAGGACCAGGGTGCTCGGCAACAGGTTCGGAGTCGATCTCGCCGGCGCCGCCGCGATCGCGAACGGGACCGACCTGGCAATCGGCTCGCAGCCCGGCTCGCCGGCGCTCGACAACATCGTCGGCACCCGGGTGAGCCCGACGGCCGCAGAAACCGCGGCCTGCGACGGAGGCTGCAACCTCCTCTCCGGCGCCGAAGCCGACGGCATCGACCTCACCGGCGAAGCCGGCTCGGGACCCCCGGTGGGCACCACCGTCGCCGGCAACCAGCTCGGCCTCGACGGCGCCGGCGCAGTCTCCATCCCCAACGCAGAAGCCGGCGTCCTCGTCGGCGCCGCGCCTCACACCACCATCGGCGGCCCGCGGCCCGAAGACGCAAACCTGATCGTCGGCGGAACCGTCGCCGTCGCAGCCGGCCCCGCGGTCCCCTACCTCGTCGTCCGCGGCAACCGGATCGGCTCCCCTGCGTCAGGGTCCGCCACCCCACCCGAAGACGGGATAGACGTCGACACCGAAGGGATCACGCTGGCGCCCGAAGAGGCCCAGATCCTCGATAACGAGGTCGGGCTCGACGGCGGCACCGGCATCGTCCTGAGCGGCGTGGCCGGGGAGATGACGGGCAACTCGGTGGCCGGCGCCGGGATCGGCATCGAAGTCGCCGGGTCGGAAGCCCTGGTGGAATCCAACCTGATCGAGGCGCCGGCGGAGGTGGGAATCTTGGTCCTGAGCGGGTTCGACACGCTCTTGGGCAATCAGGTGTCCGGCAGCGGCGGACCGGGGATCAGCGTCCGCGGAGGCGGTCCCTTCATCCTCAGCGGGACCGCCGTCGGAGGCGACACGGCGGCCTCGGAAAACGTCATCGACGGCAGCGCCGGCGCCGCGATCGAAATCTTCAACGTCAAGCTGAGCAGGAACGAAGTCGGCCGCAATCGGGGCTCCGGCAATGCCGGCCCCTTCATCGATCTGGTCGCCGCGCCCCCCGATCCATCCGAACCCGAACCCGGCGATCCGAACGGCGGCATCCTGCCACCGGCGATCGCCTCGATCTCGGAAGGCGGGTTGTCGGGGTTCGCGGAACCGGGGGCGACGGTCCGGGTCTTCCGCAAGGGGACCGCTTCTCCAGGCGAGATCGCTTCCTTCCTCGGCCTGGCAACCGCCGACCCGTCGGGGAACTGGAGCCTCGGGTTCGGGGCGCCGCTCCCCGCCGGCACCAACCTGACCGCGACGCAGACGCTCGAGGCGGGGACCTCGGAGCTGGCGTTCGCGGCGATCCCGACGCCTGACGAGGGATCGGGGCCTACGCAGACCCCGGGGTCCGCGCGGGATCGCAAACCGCCGCGGACGCGGGTGCTGAAGCAACCGCGCCGGGTCCGCGCCGGCCACGTGGCGCGCTTCTCCTTCACCGCCAACGAGCCCGGCTCCAGCTTCCAGTGCAGTCTCGACCACACCAAGTTCCGGCCCTGCAAATCGCCGAAGAGATACCGCCTGTCGCGGCCCGGCAAGCACCTGTTCCGCGTCCGCGCGATCGACGCCGCGGGCAACATCGACCCCACCCCGGTGAGAAGGAGGTTCGAGGTCCTTGACTAGACGGGTGCTGCTCCTCGCCTTGGCGCTCGCGTCGCTCGCGGCGGCGCCCGCCGGCGCCGCCGAGGTCGTCAACGGCGGCTTCGAGACGGGCAACTTCAAAGGCTGGGAGGTGCGACAGTCGACCGGCTCCGGCAATTGGTACGCCTACAAAGGCACCGAGCCGCCGATCCCGCACGAACGCGGCGCGGTCTCGGTTCAACCGCCTCCGCAGGGCGCCTTCGCGGCGATCGCCGATCAGCTCAACCCGGAGACGCTGCTCCTCTACCAGGACCTCCAGCTCGAGCCGGGCACCGCCTACAAGCTCAGCCTGCTCGCCTACTACGACTCCTACTCCGCCCTCACCGCCCCTTCGCCGGACACGCTCTCGGTGGACGAAGAAGCCATCGCCTCGAAGTCGAACCAGCAGTTCCGGATCGACCTGATCAAGCCCGGCGCCGCCCCCGACTCGATCGCGCCGGAGGACATCCTCCTCAACGTCTTCCACACCCGCAGCGGCGGGGCGCGGAAGATGGACCCGACCCGGTTCGTCGCCGACCTCGCTCCCTTCGCCGGCCAGACCGTGCGCGTGCGGATCGCCGTCGCCGCGACGGAGGAAGTGCTGAGCGCGGGCGTCGACGCGGTCTCCCTCTCGGCCCCCGACGGAAGCTTCCCCCAGTCCCAGGCGCGGCGCATCCACCCGAGGAAGGCAAAGGCGAACCTGAAAACCGGGACCGTGCTGCTACCCGTCCAGGTGCCCGAGGCCGGTCGTCTGGTCGCGGTCAGCCGCAGCGGCCAGGTCAAGAAGGCCTCGGCCAAAGCCGCCCGAGCGGGCATCGTCAAGCTCCGCCTGCGGCCGAGCGGCAAGGGCCGCAGGATCCTCGAGCGCCACCACAAGCTCCGCGTCGGGATCACGCTGACCTGGCGGCCGCTGACCGGAGGAACTCAAAAACTCCGGGTACCGGTGGTTCTCAAACTCAGGAAGTCTTGAATATAGTCGGACTCTTCCAGTCAATGCCGCGTGGGCGGCACTAGAAAGGGAGAGAGATGAACAACCACAGAAGGCCGGCGATCGCGATCGCCGCCATCGCCTGCTTCGTGCTGGCATTTCCAGTCCTGGCCCAGGGGGCCGTTTGGAAGCACAACGGCGTCAACCTGACCAAATTCATTTCACTGAGCTTGCCGGGTGGCGAAAACTTCGAAACCGAAACGGGCGCGGGCGAATGGAGTGGCATGAACTGCGAAGTGAAAGCCACGATGACGACCGAAGGCGGCAGCACGGCGAAAATCACCGCCTACGAAATCAAAAGCTGCGCCAAAGCCTTCGGGAAAATGTCCAGCTGCTCGGTGGTCATCAAGGAAGCGAAAGGGCTGCCGTGGACGGTTCACGTCAACGCGAGCGACCTGACGATCACAAACATGCGTATCAGGCGGACCTTCAACGCCGGTTGCCCGGTCACCGAACTAGACAAAACCCTGACCTCGGTGACAGTGACGCTGAACACCCCGTCGAAAATCACCGAAATGGAATTCAGCGGCTCTTTGGCCGGCTACAAAGCCTTCGGCTCCTGGACCGTCGAAGGGACCAACTCCGGAACATACGGAATCGGCTGATCTGAGCTAGGACCGCAGGCGGTCGAGGGCACTCGCGATCCGCGAGACGCCCTCGGCGGCGCGGTCTGCGGGGACCGGCGCGAAGGAGAGGCGGAGGCTGCTCTCGCCGCCCTCGATCATGAAGTCGGGGCCGGCGACGAAGGAGACGCCCTCCTCTTTGGCGGCGGCCAGCAGGGCGGCGGTGTCGGCGCCCTCGGCGAGGTCGAGCCAGAGGAAGTAGCCGCCGTCTGGGACGACGAACTCGGCCTCGGGGATCTGCTCCCGCAGCGCCTCGACCAGCGCCTCGCAACGCGCCTTCAGCTCGCCTTTGACGAACTCGATGTTGCGGTCGAGCTCGCCGCTGCGGCAGAGCTCGAGGACGATCGACTCGGCCAGCATGTTCGGCGAGATGTAGGTCTCGTTGGCTTTTTTCGCCAACTTCTTGATCTCCGCGGCGGGGCCGGCGAGGTAACCGACGCGGACGCCGGGGCTGACCGTCTTCGAGAAGGAAGAGGCGTGGACGACCTTGCCGCCCTCGTCGATCGAGAGCATCGTCGGCAGCGGCTCGCCCTCGAAGGGGAGCTCGCGGTAGGGGTCGTCCTCGAAGATCCAGAAGTCGTGCTCGGCGGCGAGCTCGACCAGGCGCTGCCGCTTCTCGACCGCGAGCGTGCAGCCGGCGGGGTTGTGGGCGTTGGCGATGACGTGGGCGAGCTTGATCGGGCCCTGCTCCAGCGCCGCTTCCAACTGACCGACGTCGAGCCCGTCGGCCTCCAGCCGCACCGGCACCAGCTCGACGCCGAGCTGCTGCAGCAGAAGCAGGGTGCGGTCGTAGGTCGGCTGCTCGACGACGACGCGATCGCCCGGCCCGAGCAGATGCTGGAAGAGCATCGCCCCCGCCTCGAGCGAGCCGTTGGTGATCATCACCTGCGCCGGATCAAGATCCCCATGCCGCTCCGCGACCCACTGGCAGAGGCCGGGGTGGCCGATCCCAACGCCGTAAGAAAGCGCCGTTTCCCAATCAGAGGCAAGCGCCCGCTGCGCCGCCTCCCTCACCTGCTCATGCGGAAGGATGTCGGCACTCGGGGCGCCGCGAGCGAATGAGATCGTGTCGCCTGCCATCGAGCGACGACCCTAGCAACGCCGTGCGGTCCGGCGATCCTTCAGACCCACCGGCCCGACATACTCTTGAATATGGAAAGGCGCTCGGGATGGCGGCGGCACTGGTCCTGCTTATCGCTCCCGCCGCGGAGGGGGCTTCGACGCCGAGCGGCACGCTCCGCGCGGACGCCGAAGAATCCGTGCTGCGCCTGCAGGACCTCGCGCCCGGCTACACGATCGGGGGCGACAGTGGCTGCGAAACCTTCCGGCCCACCGGGATCGAGGCGCTGAGGGCGCTCGACCGGTGGATCGCCGAAAACCGCCCGGCAGGATGCGAGTTCGAGTACCGGCGTCGCTTCTTGGTGCCCGGCTTCGGACCGGCACCACCTTGGGTCCAGGCCGAAACGATCGACACCCCCAGCGCTGACGCCGCCGCGAAGGGCTTCGGAATCTACTCGCGACTGATTCCCCGCCTGACCGGGCGCCAGGCGGACAGAACCGTCCCTATCGCTGCCGGGGGCCCACCGCCACCCTCTTCCACTTCAAATCGAGCTCCGGGGGAAAGCAGCCGCTCTCGTTGCTCCTTTGGCGTCACGGCAGCCTGCTTGCCGCCATCGAAGTAATCGGGAGGGCGCCCGAGAGCACCGATCGCGCCGCCCTCTACTACGCGCAGATCCAGCAGCAACGGCTCGAATCTCCCTCGCCCTATCTGGAAGCCGAACGCGACGACACCGAGGTCGAACTCGACGATCCAGACCTGAACCTCCCCGTCTACTGGCTGGGGCCGTTGTTCGAACCGGAGAACGGATTTCCCGCCGCCGAGCTGCAAACGGCCGACGTAGTCGAAGAGAACGGTCTACCGGGCGTCAAGCTCGAGCTCAGATACGACGGCTTCAATCTCGAAACCTGGACGCGGAGATCCTGGCAGCGCTTCCAGGACTCTTACTTTCGGAAGATCAACCACCCGCCCTGCACCCGGACTGCCGCCTTCGAGTGGGCTCAGGGGCACGCCCTCATCCATGGCGGCTACAGGCGCCGGACCTTCAAGGACGGGTGCCCGAGTTACCCGCCGACCCGCTACTGGGCGGTGGCTTGGATCGGGGGCGTCGTGGTCGGCGTCAACCAGACGACCTGTAGGTGCCTGAGCCCCGGCTTCGGACCCTTGAGCGAATCCCCGCAGGGGATGAAGACGATCCTTCGCAGACTTGCCTTGCGGCCGAAGCCGGCCTACCCCGCCGCGCCCTAGAGCGAGCGCAGCATCTCGGCCGCGATGGCGGCCGTCTCGGTCGGGCTTTCGCCGACCCGCACGCCCTTTGCTTCGAGCGCGTCTTTCTTCGCCTGGGCGGTGCCGGAAGAGCCGGAGATGATCGCGCCGGCGTGGCCCATCTGCTTGCCGGGGGGTGCGGTGAAGCCGGCGATGTAGGCGACGACCGGCTTCGAGACCTCGGCGGCGATGAACTCGGCCGCCCGCTCCTCGGCGTCGCCGCCGATCTCGCCGACCATCACGATCAGCTCGGTCTCGGGGTCGGCCTCGTACATGGTGAGGATGTCGATGAAGTCGGAGCCGACGATCGGGTCGCCGCCGATGCCGACGATCGAGGAGTTGCCGGTCCCGGCCTGCTTCAGCTCGTTGCCGATC
>Ga0070688_100000359_pt1 | contig 23063 bp, 9 predicted proteins | sample KBSS13HmetaG_FD_64679 | JGI IMG/M metagenome (GOLD analysis project Ga0070688, IMG submission 64679) | Switchgrass rhizosphere microbial communities from Kellogg Biological Station, Michigan, USA - KBS S1-3H metaG | ecosystem: Host-associated > Plants > Roots > Rhizosphere ...
TCCGAAGGCCGGCAATCGTTCGTCGCCACGAGGTTCGCCGTGCCCATCTGCACGGCATCCGGCGGCGGGCTGTAGGCGCTGCACGCGACCAGGTTGCCCGCGGAGAGCACGGGAGCCGCGGGCGGGCCGGTGACGGTGCGGAATGCGACATGGGCGCCGCCGCCCGCGCGCACGCAGATGCAGTAGATCGTGTTGTCGCCGGCGGTGAGGTTGCGTGCCGGCTTGGTGACGAAGTTGTCGTTGATGTCGCCGCCCGGCGGGAACGCGTAGTTGGCGAAGTCGACGTAGGAGAGGGTCGCGCCGCTATACGCCGCGACGCGGTCGAGGATGCGGAGCTTCTGGTACTGGTAGCTGTTGCCGCCGAACGTGAACTGTTGGCTGCTCATGACGATCTTGTCGTCGGAGATGCCGAGGCCCTCGTAATCGGCCCAGTTGTTCGTGACCGTGGAGCCGTCCTTCGTCATGTCGAACTTGTAGAGCCACCACGCGCCGCGCGCATCGTTCGTCTTGGAGATGGCGAGGTAGAAGTTCGAGAACTTCGTCATGCCGGAGCCCTGGGTGAAGCACAGGGCCACGAAACGGCCGCGAAGCGCGTCGTAGTAGCACTGCGCGTCGGAGATGGCGCCCTCCGCCGCGGGCACGCCGAAGAACGTGGCGCCGCTGGTCTCCACGCGGTTCGAGCCGTTCTTGTCGGTGACGGTGACGCTGACGTTGCCGGCGCTGAAGATGTTGAGCGGCCCGGCGCCGACCGTGGGCTCGCTGGGGATGAACCCGGCCTGCGTGATGCCCTCGAAGCCGTTCCCGAGCGTCGGCGCGAGCGGCGAGAGCGAGCCCTTGCCCTGGGGCGGCGTGCTGTCGAGCGTGAACCGCGAGAACTCACTCACCGGGAGGTTGGGCGGGTTCGCCTTGAGCTTCTCGACCATCTCGGCGAGCTCGCGCCACTCGTGCTCGGGGCGGAGCGTGATCGGCAGGTTCTCGCCGGGCGCCCGGTGCGGCAGGTCGCGGAAGTTGAACGAGCGCGGGGCGACGGCGTTCGTGGCGACGTGGCGCGCGCCGACCGGACTCTGCGGCGGAACCGGGGCGTCGAGGGCCTCGATGCCGGCCGTCGCGGCCGCGGCGAGCGTGAGCAGGGAAAGCGTGGCAACGAGACCGGCGAAGGCAAGCCGTCGGCGCATGGGCAGGGAGGATCCGGGTCTGTGAGAGAGGGACGGCTCGGCTGTCGGTGGTATCCAGCAAGCGTACCGGGGACGACCGGGTCCGGACAACCTCAGAAACCGCCCCGGGCCGGGGTGGTGGGCCCGGCGATGGCGATGAATAATGCAATGCGCCCGACCGAGGATCCGGTCCCGGGTCGTCGCGCGCGAGGGCTCAGTCGCCGAAGCTGATGCCGAGGTCGCGCGCGGTGGCGATGGTGTCGCTCGCGAGCGAGACGCGCTTCATGCGGCCGACCAGCGCCTCGAGCGGCTGGTAACGGACGTGCGGCGGCTCGAGCGACACCATCACCGAGGAGTGGCCGGATTCCAGCGCGCGCACCGCGGCGGCCCCGAAGCGCAGCGCCACCAGCCGGTCGAAGCTCGTGGGCGTGCCGCCGCGCAACAAATGACCGAGCACCACGACGCGCGTCTCGCGACCCGTGAGCTTCTCCAGCTCCTGGCCGACCTTGATGCCCATGCCGCCGAGGCGCTCGGACTGCCCGACGCGCTTGCCCACGGTGCTCACCTTGCCGCCCTTCGCCAGGGCGCCCTCGGCGACCACGACCACCGAGTAGAGCCGGCCGCGCTTCTCGCGGCGAAGCAGGTGCTCCGCCACCTTCGCCAGCTCGAACGGGATCTCGGGGATCAGGATGGCGTGCGCGTTCCCGGCCATGCCGGCATGGAGCGCGATCCAGCCGGCGTAGCGGCCCATGACCTCGGCGACCATGACCCGGTGGTGGGCCGCCGCGGTCGAGTGGAGCCGGTCGAGGCATTCGGTGGCGAACGACACCGCGGTGTCGAAGCCGAACGTCATCGCGGTGCGCTCGAGGTCGTTGTCGATCGTCTTCGGCACGCCCACGACGCGCACGCCGCGCTTCGCCAGCTCGTAGGCGATCGCCAGCGAGCCGTCGCCGCCCACGGTGACCAGCGCGTCGATGCCCTGATCCTTCAACCTCGAGCACAGCTCGTCGCCGCGGTCGCACTCGACGATGGAGCCGTCCGGCTGCTGGACCGGGAAGCGCAGGGGGTCGCCGCGGTTCGTGGTGCCGAGGATGGTGCCGCCCAGGTGCGCGATCCCGGAGACGCGCTGGCGCGTGAGCCGCACGGTTCCCTCGCCGCTGTACTCGTCCGGCTCGAGCAGCCCGCGGTAGCCGTCGCGGATGCCCCAGCACTCCCAGCCGCGGTTCTCGGCGGCGAGCACGGTGGCGCGGATGACGGCATTCAGGCCCGGCGCGTCGCCGCCGCCGGTGTTGATGGCGATCTTGCGGATGGGAGCGTCGTTCACGGTGGCGGCAGGATAGCGGCTGCGTCGCAGCATCGCATGTGCACCACGAAAGCCGCGAGCCCCGCCGTTGCCGGCAGGGCTCGGGTCACAGCACGTGGCGCGGAGCGATCAACGATAGAGCTGCTTCACGCGGCCCCACGAGCTCTTCTGCGCCGGCACCGGGCACTGCAGGTCGATCTTGCCGTCGTGCCGGAACAGGTAGCCGGGGATGCCCACGCCGGGCGCCGTGTTCCACGTCGCGCCACCCGTGAGCAGGCCGGGGCAGGTGCCGCCCGTGCCGTTGGTGAAGTAGTTGATCAACGTGCCGCCGGTCCACTGGATCGAGCCCTCGATGTTGCCGGTCTTGAACGCGGTGAAGTCGTTCGTGGTCACGATCGTCGACGTGAACGTCCCGGACAGGATCGCCGGGGGCACGTCGATGAACGAGCTCGGGACCAGCAGGTTCGGCGGGTTCGGCGCGAACACCGCGTCGGGCGTGGGATCCGCGTAGACGTCGATCGTGCCGCCGGTGAAGAACGTGGTGAAGATCATCGAGCCGGGAGCGCCGAACGAGGTCGTGCCCAGCGAGTTCAGCCCGTTGATGTAGAACGTGTACTCGGTCGCGGGCATCGTCGCGTTGAGGAAGTCGAGCGGCGAGCCGAACACGCTCACCGTGCCCACCGCCTGCATGAAGCCGCCCGCCGGCATGTTGTTGAACGTGGCGCCCGGCATCCAGAAGAACGCGGGATCCCAGTCGATCACCGGGCCCACGGCGTAAGCCGGGCGGGGCGCCGCGGCCAGGACGAGCACCGCGCACAGAGTCATCAGCCAACGCTTCATGGTCGTCTCCGCAGGGAAGTGGTTCGCGCGCGTGGCCATCACTTGTACCCCGCCTTCAGCCGGCCCCACGTCATCTTGTGCGTTGCCACGGCGGCGTCGAGGAACGTCTGGCCGTCGATCTGGTGGGCATAGCCTTCGGGGATGTTGAGCGCCTCGCCCGTCGTGCCCGAGAACGTCCAACCGGTGCGCTGGTTCAACGGGAAGTTCGAGAGCTGGCTGCCCCCGGTGGCGTTGAACACCGCCTCGAAGCTGCCGACCCCGTTCGTCGTGTTGATGACGAGCTGGAAGTTCGTGAGCGAGCCGACGAGGATCACGGTGCCATCCGTGAACGTGCCCGGGACGTCCCCGTTCGGCGGGTTCGGCGTGAACGTGCCCGGCGTGCCGCCGGACTTGGCGTCCTCGTAGATCGTCACCGTGCCGGAGGAGTAGTTGATGATGTTGAAGCTGCCCACCGGCAGCACGCTCGTGGGCGAAAGGCCCTGGATCACGAACGTGTACTCGTTCAGCGCCGTGTTGCTCACGAGCGGCGCGAACAGGAACGGCACGGTGCCGAGGCCCACGTAGCCGCTGCCGGGCTCGCCGAACGTGTTCGGGTCCGGGTTCGGGGACTCGTAGTCGAAGCCCACGTAGTCGAAGAGCAGCGACTGCGCGCGCGCGGCCGGGGCCAGCGACAGCACGGCGCACGCCGCCAGGAGCAGGGTCGTCACGGGACTGCGCATGCGGAAACCTCGCGGTACCGAAGAGAGAGCGGGAAACCAACTTCGTGGTCCGGCCACGCACGGGCGATCTGGCCCGTGAGGCGAAGGACCTGCGGAAGTTGGGTTGATGGGCTCGTCCGAGCGGACCGCCGCGCCGGCAGAGGGGGGGTGGGAACAGCGCGCGATGCGGACTATGGAGAGCAGTCTCAACAGTCTAGGGGTTGCCGATCGCTCCCGACAAATGGAATCCGCTCCTCGGGCGGCGTTCCCCCTTCGGGGTCAACCGGTTGCAGCGCCCGGCGACGCGCCGGTTGCGGGCCACCGAACCTCGTTTGCCAGCACGCTGCCCTGGGCCACGGCATCGGCCAGCTCGAGCTGCCGGCCGGCGGCCTCGAGGCTCGTCCACTCGGCGTCGCCGATCGCCGCGCGCGCGCGCGCCGAGAGCGCTGCGACCTCCCTGGCCTCGTGCGGCATCCACGGCATGCTCAGGCTCTCGCGCCCCCGCGACGCCGCACCAATCACCCGCGCCACGTCGGCGGGCCGGCCCACGGCGAACAGCCACTCCGCGAACGCCTCGAACGTGAACACCGCCTCGCGTGGCATCTCCAGCCCGCCGAGCAGCGCGAACGCCTCCTTGAGCCGGGCCTGCGCGAGCGCCGGCTCGCCGACGCGAACCAGCGCCGAGACGAGCGCCGAGAGGCACAGCACCTCGGTCACGGTATCGCCCAGCTCGTGCAGGATCGCGAGCGCCTGCTCGAACCGCGCGCGCCCGTGGTCGCCGCGCCCGAGCGCCCACTCCACGGTCGCCAGGTTGTGGAGCGCCATCGCCGCGCCCCGCCGCTGGCCGAGCCTCTCGTACACCGCGAGCGATTCCTCGTTGATCGTCCACGCGTCCTCGAAGCGCGACTGGTACATCGCCACCACACCCAGCCCGCCGAGCGCGCGCCCCACGCCGCGCACATCGTCGATCGCCCGGCATACGGCGAGGCTCTCCTCGAGGTAGGGCCGGGCGCGCTCGTAGTCGCCCATGCTCAGCGCGAAGCCCGCCGCGCGCGCGAGCACTTTCGCGCGTTCCGGTGTCGGCGAGCGCCCGGCGTCGCGCGCGAGCGCCTCGGACTGGACGCGCAGGCCGTGCGCGAACTGTCCGCTCACCGACCACAGCCGATGCGAGGCGGAAGCGAGCCTGAGGCCCTGCACCGCGCCCTCGGGCGCGTGCGGGCTCCAGGCCAGCGCCGCGAGCACGTTCTCCTCCTCCTCGCGCATCTCGCGGAGCGCGGCATGGAGCCCGGCTCCGGCCATGAGCTCCTCGCAGCGCTGGGCGAACGCGACGTACGTCTCGAGGTGGCGCCGGCGCAGCTGCGGCTGCTCCGGATCGGTGTCGAGCTTCCCGAGCGCGAACCGCCACACGCTCTCCAGGAAGCGGTAGCGCGTGCCGCTCGAGACCGCGTGCTGCACCACGACCAGCGAGCGCTCGACGAGCCGCGTCAGGAGGTCCAGCACCTCGAACTCGTCGCCGCTCTCCGAGCACACGGCGGTGGCGCGCTCGAGCGTCCAGCCGCCGGTGAACACACCCAGCCGCCGCAGCAGGTCCTGCTCGGGCGGGAGCAGGTGGTCCCAGCTCCACTGGATCACCGCGAGCACGGTCTGCTGGCGTGATGGCGCGCCGCTGCCGGAGCGCGCGAGCAGCTTGAAACGGTCGTCGAGCCGGGCGCGGATCTGCTCCACGCCCAGGAGCTTCACCCGCGTCGCGGCCAGCTCCAGCGCCAGCGGGATGCCGTCCAGCCGGCGGCAGATCTCGGCCACGACGGCCGCGTTCGCGTCGGTCAGCTCGAACGCGGGGAGTGCCGCGCGCGCGCGCTCGCAGAACAGCCGCACCGCCTCGCTCGCCGCCGCGTCCGCCGCACCGCGCGGCACCGCCGTGGGCACGGAGAGAGTGGGCACGGTGAACGCGGTCTCGCCCTCGATGCCCAGGGACTCGCGGTGGGTGACGAGCAGCTTCAACTCCTTGCACTCCCGCAGCAGGCGCGCCGCCAGGCTGGCGCACGCCTCGTTCTGAGTCTCCGCGTTGTCGAGCATCACCAGCGACCGCCGCGGAGCGAGCTTCGCCACCACGCCGTCGGCGAGCGACCGGCCCGGCTCGTCGCGCACCTCGAGCACGGTGGCGAGCGCCTCGATCAGTCGGCCGGGCTCGGTGAGCGGTGCCACGTCCACGAACCACACCCCGTCCCGAAACGTCTCCAACGCCCCCTCGGCGAGCTTGAGCGCGAGCCGTGTCTTGCCCGAGCCGCCGATGCCGGTGAGCGTCAGGAGCCGGTTCTCGCCGAGCATGCGCGCACAGGTGGCGAGCGTGTCGGCGCGGCCCACGAAGCTCGAGACCTCGGCGGGCAGGTTGTGCGGCGTCGCCGCCGCTCCGCCCTCGCGCAGCGCCGAGGCGCGGCGGATGCCGAGCGCGTCCTCGAGCGTGTGGCGCAGCTCGCGCATGAGCCGCGGGCGCGCGTCGGCGTCCTTGGCGAGGCACGAGACGAGCAGCGCGCGCACAGCCGGCGGCGTGCGCTCCGGGAGCGCCGAGGCGTCCGGCGTGTCGTTCAGCACCTGCGCCATGGCCACGAACGGGTCGTCCGCGGGGAACGCGCGGCGGCCGCTCAGGCACTCGTAGAGCACGCAGCCGAAGGCGAACACGTCGGTGCGCTCGTCCTGCGTTCCCGCCAGCACCTGCTCCGGGCTCATGTAGCCGGGCGTGCCCGCGACCGGGCCGGAGACCGTGGCCGGCTGGTCGCCCGGCGTGGCAGCGAACGCCGGGGAGCCGGCGTTGTCGGCCGCCTGGGCGAGGCCCCACGTGCGCTTGGCGAGGCCGAAGTCCAGGACCTTGACCAGTCCGCGCGGCCCGATCATGACGTTCCCGGGCTTCAGGTCGCGGTGGATGACGCCGCGCTCGTGCGCGACCTCGAGCGCCGTCGCCACCTGTGCTGCGACCTGAAGTGCCTCGTCCACGGCGAACGGCGCGCGCGCGAGGCGAGCGCTCAGCGACTCGCCCTCGACGCGCTCCAGCACCAGCACCATCGAGCCGCCCGGCATCTCCTCCAATCCATGGATGGTGGCGATGTTCGGGTGGTTCAGGCTTGCGAGTGCCAGCGCCTCGTTGCGGAAGCCGGCGATCGCTTCCGGGCTCGACGACAGCCGCGCCGGCAGCACCTTGAGCGCCACCTCGCGCTCGAGCCGCGTGTCGCGCGCGAGCCAGACCTCGCCCATGCCGCCGGCGCCCAGCTGGCCGACGATCTCGTACGGCCCCAGCCGCCGGGCTGGGAGCGGAGGGGTGGTCACCTCAGGGCGACTCGCGCGAATCCGTTCACGAGAGAGGGACGAGACATGGCACTGCAGTGTAACCCCGGCCGACGCGCTCCGCCCGCGATGTCACCATCGTGCAAACGCGTCGCGCCCGGGTGGCGGACCCGGGCGCGGCGCGCGTCTCGTCTCGAGGAGGTTCGGTCGGCCTAGCGGAAACGCGCCTTCACCTTGCCCCACGTGGTGCGGGTCACCGGCGTCGGGTTCAACGACTCCATGAACACGATCGCGTCGTTGAAGTCGGCCCCGGAGTAGTTCGCGATCGTCGACTCCTCCCAGCACAGCCACCAGCAGCCGAGGTTCTGCCCGGTGCCGGCGTAGGCGAGCGCATGCGCCTTGCCGTCGCCGTTGAAGCCGTCGTGGCTGTAGAACGTGTTGCCGGCCGACTTGATGTAGTAGCCGAACAGCGCGCTGTTCACGCCGGTGTAGTTCATGGTGCTGACGAGGTTCGCGGCGGGGCCGAACAGGTTCACGGTCAGCGCGCCGCCGGCCTTGAACGAGGCCACGGCGAACCAGCCGTTGTCGGCCGCCGACGGGAACACGGTCGCCGTCCCGGTGAGGATCGTGCCGGTCGGATCCAGCTTGGCGATGCCCAGCTCGGCGTCACCGGTGTTGCCATCCGCGAGGTCGAACTGGATGGTGAGCAGTGAGTTGCCCGACACGGTCGAGCCCCAGACCAGGCCATTCTGCTGGTCGGTGAGCACGTTGATCGATTCGCCCGCAATGTTGAACCGGGTCTGCAGGTCGGCGCTGGCGAACGGGATCTGCGGCACTCGCAGCGCGGCGTTCGCGGGCGCGCTGGTGGCCGCCAATGCGGCCACGACGGTGAGAACGGCGGCGTACAAGCGCTTCACGTGGGGGACCCTCCAGCCGGGGGGACGAGTTCGATCGACCGAGGCATGCGCACCCCGGTCAGGGTCCGGGAATGCGCTGCCGCTGCGAGCGTCGACGGAGCCGCGCGGTCCTCGCCATGCCGGCGTCGAACGCCGGGCACGCTTCGACCGCGCCGCTCAGGCGGCGCTTGCAGGTTGTTCGAGGCTGATCAGGAGCCCACCGCACCACGCGTGAGGATCGCGCGGCAAGGGTCGCGGAGGGAGGAACTCAGGAGAGCAGCACGAGAAAAGTGTAGAGAGCGACCGTGCGTGCTTCAATGGTATTCGTGCGTGAATCGTGTGATTCGCACGGCGTGACTCGCGCGCGTTCCATCAAACGAATGTCGCACGCGCGAAGCTCAGGGCATCGTTGCCGCGCGATCGCGATGCTGGGCGATGAGCTTCTCCACCACCTCGGGCTCGGCGAGCGTGGTGACATCGCCGAGCCCGTCGTATTCGCCGCCGGCGATCTTGCGCAGGATCCTGCGCATGATCTTTCCGCTGCGCGTCTTCGGCAGTCCGGCCGCGACGTGCACCACGTCGGGCACGGCGAAGCCGCCGATGGCACGCCGCACCTGCTCCTTGAGCGCGCCCTCCAGCTCGGCGCCCGAGCCCCGGGCCCAGTCCGCGGCCACCTGCACGTAGGCATAGATGCCCTGGCCCTTGATCGCGTGCGGGAAGCCCACGACCGCGGCCTCCGCCACCGCCTCGTGCGCCACGAGCGCGCTCTCCACCTCCGCGGTGCCGAGCCGGTGGCCGGCGACGTTGAGCACGTCGTCGATGCGGCCGGTGATCCAGTAGTAGCCGTCCTCGTCGCGCCGGCAGCCGTCCCCGGTGAAGTAGTAGCCGGGGTACTGGCTGAAGTACGTGTCCTTGAAGCGCTGGTGATCGCCCCACACCGTGCGCGCCTGTCCAGGCCACGGCGAGGCGAGGCAGAGCGCGCCCGAGACGCCGTTCCCTTCGAGCAGCCGTCCCGAGTCCGGATCGAGCACGACCGGCTTGACCCCGAACAGCGGCAGCGTGGCGGAGCCGGGCTTCGTGGGCGTGACGCCGGGGAGCGGCGAGATCAGGATGCCGCCGGTCTCGGTCTGCCACCACGTGTCCACCACGGCGCAGCGGCCCTCGCCGACGACATCGTGGTACCAGCGCCAGATCTCGGGATTGATCGGCTCGCCGACCGAGCCCAGGATGCGGAGCGACTTCCGCGAGTAGCGCTTCACCGGCTCGTCGCCGGCCATGGCGATCGCGCGCAGCGCCGTGGGCGCGGTGTAGAAGATGTGGATGCCGAGGTCGTCCACCACCCGCCAGTAGCGGCCGGGGTCGGGGTAGACGGGCGTGGATTCGAACATCACCGTGGTGGCGCCGTTCGCGAGCGGGCCGTAGACGATGTACGTGTGGCCGGTGACCCAGCCGACGTCGGCGGCGCAGCAGTAGATGTCGCCCTCGTGGTAGTCGAACACCAGCCGGTGGGTCATCGCGGCGTATACCAGGTAGCCGCCCGTGGTGTGGAGCACGCCCTTCGGCTTCCCGGTGCTCCCGGACGTGTAGAGGATGAACAGCGGGTCCTCGGCGCCCATCCACGCCGCCGAGCACGTGCTGCGCTGGCGCTGCATCTCGACCTCGAGCCACAGGTCACGGCCTTCCTTCATCGGCACCCATTGCCCCGTGCGCCGGGCCACGAGCACGGTGGTCACGAGCGACAGCCCCTCGAGCGCCTGGTCGGCGATGGCCTTGAGCGGGATCGCGCGCCCGCCGCGCATGCCCTCGTTCGCGGTGATCAGCACCCGGCAGCCGGCATCGAGGATGCGGTCGCGCAGCGACGCGGCGGAGAAGCCTCCGAACACGACCGAGTGCACGGCGCCGATGCGCGCGCACGCCAGCATCGCGTACGCGGTCTCGGGCATCATCGGCATGTAGATGCAGACGCGGTCGCCCTTCTTGACGCCGTGCGCGAGCAGCACGTTCGCGAGCCTGCACACCTCGTGCTTCAGCTCGCGGTAGGAGATCCTGCGGTAGGTGCCGGGCTCGTCGGCGGCCCAGATGATCGCGGTGCGCTCGCCGTGCTTCTCGATGTGCCGGTCGACGCAATTGATGCACGCGTTCAGGCGACCGCCGAGGAACCAGCCGAAGTCCACTTCCTTGAAGTCGGCGTCGAGCACGGCGTGCCAGGGGTGGAACCAGTCGAGCGTCTGCGCCTGCTCGGACCAGAAGCCGGCCGGGTCGTCGAGCGAACGCTGGTAGAGCGCCTGGTACTGCTCGAGCGAGCGCAGGTGGGCGCGCTCGCGCACGTGCGGCGGCACCTCGTAGAGCTCTTTCGGCACGGCAGACCCCTCCGCGACCCCGGACGAACGCGTGCGGACCGGCCTCAACTTATCACGCGCCCCGGGTGCGTGCGGCGACGCCGCCCACCGGAGGCTGGCGCGCCACGCGGTCCGCGCGCGGGCGGTCAGGCTGCGGCCCTCGGTAGGCTACAATCCGCAGGGCGCCGAGGTACGGCGCTCAGTTAGCAGACAACTCGTAAGCCCCGAAGCTCACGCGGAGACCACCGCACGGTGGCTCCGCGCGGACCGACGTGATCGTCGGAGGCACGACCGTTGTCAAACGAACACCGCAGCACCCGAGTCGCCGCGCTCATGGTGCTGGCCCTCGTCGTCCCGGCGTGGGTGCCATCCGTCCGCGCGGCCGGCTGGGAAGGCATCCCGGCGGAGCAGATGGCGCTCGCGCATGCCGGCGTCGATGCGGACGCCGCGGCCGAGATGCTGCTCTCACGCATCACGATCACGGACGACGTCGAGGGGTCGCGCTTCGTCTCCGTGCGCGAGCACTTCTGCAGGATCAAGGTGTTCACCGCAGCCGGCGCGCAGGACCTCAGCCTGTTCGACATCGACTACGTGAACCGCGAGGGCACGACCCAGATCACCGACGTCGACGCGCACACGGTTCACGCCGACGGCACGGTCCTACCGTTCGATCGCAAGAGCCTCACGCACGAGACCCTGGTCAAGGTCCGAGACCGTTCGGTCCATCGCACGTCGTTCGCGTTCCCGTCCGTCGAACCGGGCTCCATCGTGGAGTGTCGGTGGGTCGAGACGCTGCATTCCGACTATCTCATCGGCGACGCGCTCGACTTCCAGTGGAAATACCCACTCGAGAAGATGCTCGTCCGGATCAAGCCCTTCCACCAGGACGGATTGCACGTCAATCAACTCACGTTCCATTCGGCGACGCGCCCGAACGAGGTCCCGAGCGACGACGGCTACTTCGAGACGGTCGCGGTGAACCAGCGCGCCCTGGCCGAGGAGCGCGACATGCCGCCGGAGCGGCAGGTCATCGGATTCATGCTGTACTTCTATACGTACGACCGGGTCGCCACGCCCGAGCGTTTCTGGCGGGACGTGGGCCGCCGGCGGGCGGATCAATTCGACGTCGAGTCCCGCCCCGACGAGTCCATGCGCACGGCCGTACGTTCCCTCGTCGCGGATGCCGCGACGGACAGCGAGAAGGTCAGACGGATCGCGGGCTGGGTGCGCACCCAGTTCCGCCTGTCCCGGTCGGACTCGGACGACTCGCTCAAGGCGTTGGGTCTGCGCCGCGTGAACGACGCCCACGGAGCATGGAAGCAGAAGGGTGGAGGGTACAAGGATGCGCTCGTCGCCTTCGCCGCGCTCGCGCGTGCGGCGGGGCTCGAGGTTCGCTGGGTGCTGGTGCCGCGGCGCACCGAGATCTTCTTCGACCGGAACATGCTCCACGAGAGCTTCCTGGACTCGTACCAGGTGGCCGTGCGGCTGCGAGGGGTGTGGCGCACTTTCGATCCGGTCGCGCGTTACCTGCCGTGGGACATGCAGGGCTGGGGGGAGGAGGGCAACACCGGCCTGCTCTGCGATCACGATGAAACCGCGTTCATCGAGACCAGCTACTCGCAGCCTTCGCAGTCGATGCGCGTCAGGCGCGCGGAGCTCGAGCTGTCTCCGGATGGCACGCTGGAGGGCTCGCTGCGGGTGACCTACAGCGGGCATCTGAACGCCCGCGAGCGCCGTCGCTATGCGGACGTGCTCCCCGCCGCGGTCGACAGCCTCGCAGGGCTCTCGCAGTTCCCGGAGCGCGCGCGCGGCCGCGTCACCGGGGTGCGGATGCTCAATGCCGACGACGAATATGCCCCGCTCGCGCTGGAGGCCCACATCGTGCTTCCGCAGAGCGCAGTCGTGACGGGGCGCCGCCTGCTGCTCTCGCCGTCCGTCTTCTATGTGAACCAGCCGCCGCGCTATACCAGCAGCACTCGACGTTACCCCGTGTACTACGAGTACCCATGGGCGGAGGTCGACACCGTTCTCATCCACGTGCCTGCGGGCTGGAAGGCCGAATCCATCGACGCACCGAATCCGCTCGACTCCCCTGGCGTCGCAAGCTACGCGTTGAAGGCATCTGTCAGCGACGAGGGTCGCCTCGTGACGTTGCTTCGCCGGTTCGAGATGGGCATCGATGGCACGATCTTCTTCCCCGTCGATTCGTACGCCGGCGTCCAGCGGCTGTGGGCGGAGGTCCAGCAGCGCGACGGCACCACGATCGTGCTGACCCGCGAAGACCCTGCGCGATGAAACGCGTCGCGGCCGCCGCGCTGGCACTATTCGCCGTTGCCGCGCCCGCGGGCGCCGGCAGTCTTCCCGACTGGCTCGTCGCGGCCGCCGCCAGGCCGCTGCCCCAGGGCAGCGAGCGGTTCGGCGCGGCGGTGCTGCACGACGAGCAGATCGTGCAGGTGCCGGCGGACGGCCGTATCACCACCGTGACGCGCTGGGTCGTACGGGTGCAGTCGCGCGAGGGGGCCTCCGCGGCGGCGCTGTCGGCGGAGTACGTGCGCGGCGAGAGCGAGGTGCGCTCGCTGCGGGCGTGGCGGCTCGGCCCCACGGGCGAGGTGCTGAAGGTGTGGAATCGCAAGGACGCCGCCGACGAGGCCGTCATCAGCGAGGGGCAGCTGTACTCGGAAGTCCGACGGCTCCGGTTCTTCGATCCCGATATCCGGCCGGGACAGCTCTTCGCCTGCGAGTACGTCACCGTCGAGGAGCCGCTGTTCACACAGTGGGCTTGGTATTTTCAAGGTCCCGAGCCGCGGGCACTTTCACGCCTGCAACTCGACCTGCCGGAAGGGCTCGAGCTGCGCGTGGTGGGCGAGCACATCGACTCCGCCGCCACCTCACACGAGCGCGGGCGCTGGACGTGGGAGATGCGCAACGTGCCCGCCTTGCCACGCGAACCCATGGTCCCCGACGCGACCCGCCTGGGTGTTTCCGTGTTCGTGCAGGCGGTCGCCCCCGGGAGCGATCGCTCCCCGGCGGGGCTGGCGTTCACGGATTGGCGGGCGGCGTCGCGCTGGCTGCTGCAACTGAGCGCCTCGCAGTCCGAGGTGACCCCCGAGATCGCCGCGCGCGCGCGGGCGATCACGGGCGCGACCGCGGACACGCTCGATCGCATCCGGGCGCTGACCCGTTTCGTGCAGACGTTCAACTACGTGTCGATGGACCTCAACGTCGCTCGCGGCTTTGGGTACCGTCCGCACGCCGCCGCTTCGGTGCTCGCCGCGGGCTACGGTGACTGCAAGGACAAGGCCAATCTGCTGTGCACGCTGCTGCACGCGGCGGGCGAGCGGGCGTGGTTGCTCGCCGTGTCGGGCACGGGACGCGACCGCGTCGATTCGTCGATCGTCTGGCTCGGCCAGTTCGACCACTGCATCACCGCGATCCACGTGCCCGTGTCCTACCGCGGCCCCCTGCTCGACGAAGGCCGGCACGGACGCCTCGCGGCGTTCGATCCGACGGACCCGCTCACGGCGTTTGGCGACCTGCCCGAACCCGAACAGGGGGGATTCGGGCTTCTCGAGCGCGAGGGTGACGGCGATCTCGTGCGGCTGCCCACGCTCGGGCCGGAGTCGAACCGGCTCGAGCGCACCGTGGACGCCACGCTCGAGGCGACCGGCGCGCTCGAGGCTCACCTGACCGAACGCAGCGTCGGCCAGGCGGCCACCGCCGAACGCGCGCTGCGGCGCCGCACGAGCGCAAGCGAGTACCAGCGAGCGCTCGAGGAGTGGCTGCCGGCGCAGGGCGGAGCGGTGCAGATTCGCGCGGTCGACTCCCACGTCGATTCCCTTGCCGGCCGGTACCGCCTCGACGTGGACTACGTCTCGCCGGCGTTCGCGCGCTTGGTCGCGAACCGCATGCTCACGTTCCGCGGTGCGCTGCTCACGCCGCGCGAGCCGTGGACGGCCTTGGACACCGCACGCACACTTCCCATCGCGATCCTCGCCGAATGCGTGGACGAGTCGTTGCGTGTCGCCCTGCCCGAGGGCTGGGCGCTCGACGAGCGCCCACCCGACGTGCATGTCGCGAACGATCTCGGACGGCTGGACGCGGCTTGGCTCGAGGACGCGGGTTCGCTCACGCTCGTCCGTCGCTGGCTGCTCCACCCGCGAACGGTCGAAGCCCGCCGCTGGAAGGACCTTTGCGCCCTGTTCATGGCTTATCGGGCCACGACCGAGGCGACCGTGGTGGTCGTGCGGCGCTGACCCCGGGGCGTCAGGCGATTACCACGCGAGTCCGGGGCAACGCGACCGTCGGGCGGTAAAGGTGCACGCCGGCCTCCAGCTTGCGTGCGCGCGCGCCTCCGGACGATGCTCCGGGAATGCTCACGGACCCCGACCCGACACTGGCGACACTGGCGCGCGGCCTGCCGCGCACGGCGCTCGACGCGCTCTACGATGCGCTGGCGAGACTGTCGTCGGTGCGCGCTGCGCGCGGCCGCGTGCTCGCCACGACCGGCGCGCTCTCCGGTGTGGATGCGGATTCGCGCGGCGTGCGCGCGAACGTCAGCGACGGCCACCAGTACGTGACGCGCTGGGCGTGGTCCGACGACGGCGCGTCGAGCCTGTGCTCGTGCCCGGCGGGCCGTGCCTGCGAGCACGCGTTCGCGCTCGGGGTGCTGCTGCTCGCCGCCGCGCGGCGTGCAGGGCGCTGGGACCATGCGCGCTGGGGAAGCCTGGCGCCGCCCGCGCTCGCGGCGGAGCCGGCGGCGCGCGGCATGCCCGGCGAAGCCGCACCAGGCAGGGCGCGCCACGAGCATGCCGTGGAAGCGCTCGCGCAGTGGGCGGATCGCGGTACCGAGGCGCAGCGCCGGCTGCGCGCCGTGCTGTACCTGGAGCCGGCGATGGACACGGCGGTGGGTGCGGAGCCGCGCGCGGTGCTGACGCTCGAGGCGCGCGTCACGGCGCCGGGGGTGAAGGACGCGCCGCGCACGTGGCGGCAGCTCGAGCAGCTGGCGGGCGAGCTCAAGCGGCATCCGCGCATCCTCACGCCGCCCGAGGCGCGATTGCTGCGTGCGCTCACGGCGCCGGAGTTCGCGGCCACGTACGTGCCGGGCGACACGCGCCTCGAGCTTTCGAGCGAGCGCATGCAGGCGCTGCTCGATCGCGTGCCCGAGTCGCCGCACTTCACGTGGAGCGAGTCGGTCCCGCCCGCATTGTCCGCACGTGCGGGGATCGAACCGGGGGCGAGGGCGATCCTGCAAACCGACGAGGTGCGGATCGTGCCGCTGTGCGACACCAGCGTGGAGCCGCCGCGGCTCGAGCTGTCGCTGGAGTGGCCCGACGGCGGGACGAGGCCGCTCGGCGAAGCCGTGCTGCTGTCGCCGCTCGGCCTCGCCACCGGCGGCCGCACGCACGTGGCGCTGGTCGGCGGCCGCTTCGTGCGCATCGTGGAGGAACCGCCGCGCGAGGTGCTGAAGCTGCTCCAGGAGGGCGGGCTCGAGCTGCGGCGGAACGACGGCGCGGTGCTGGAGAAGCTGTCGCGCTCGTTCCCCGTGGTGCGCTCGGCGCTCCACCAGCTCACGCGCGTCCACGACGTGGACGTGATCGGAAGCTTCGAGCTCGCCGCGGACGACTGGCTGCGCGTGCGCGTGTTCGCGGCATCGCGACAGGCTCGCTGGCTGCCGGGTGCCGTGCCGCCCGAGGGCGCCGTGTTCGAGTACCTGCCGGCACTGGGATGGATGCGGCTCGAGCCCGGCCAGTTCGTGCGCAGCGATCTGGAGGGGGTGGGGGAGCCCGCAACTGCCGAGGCGCCCAACGGCGCGCCGACCGGTGACGAGACGCTCGAGCCGGCGCCCGCAGAGGTCGAAACGCCCGCCGCGGGATCGCCCGCGCCGGAGCCGGCCGAGCCGGAGCATGCGTGGTTCGAGCTCCCGGACCCCGAGCACGTGGCGCCGGTCGTCGAGTGGGTGGAGTCGCTGCCGCAGGGCGATCAGTCCGGACGTCGCAAGCGCGGCCCGCGCGCGGCGCACGTGCCGCTCGGCGCGCCGAACGGCTGGTGGCTGCGGCTCACGTCGCAGGTGCTGGAAGCGCTCGCCGACGCCTGGTCGGTGCGTCCGCACGGCGTGCGCTGGTTCGCCGATCCGTCCGCGGCCGGGCTCTTCCGCGTGCGCCACGCGGTGCCGCGGCTGCGGCTCGTGGCGAGCGGCATCGACTGGTTCACGGTCTCGGCGGAGTGGCAGGCGGAGGGCCTGTCGCTCAAGGATGAAGACCTGTCGTTGCTGCGCGCGAGCCGCTCGCCGTTCGTGAAGCTGTCCTCGGGATGGGTGCGGCGCGCGGACCTCGAGGAGTTCGACGAGACCGCGAAGCGACTGGCGGATCTCGGGCTCGAAGCCGGGACAGGCGAGGTGCGCGTGCCGCTCTGGCAGCTCGCCCAGGCGGACCCCGCGAGCCTCGACACGCTGGAGTCGTTCGGTGCATCGGCCTCCGATCTCGAGGCGGTGCGCGCGCTACGGGCGCGCCTCGCCGCGTTCACCGGGCTGCCGCGCGTGCCGCTGCCCGTGGGGCTTCGCGCCGAGGTGCGGCCCTACCAGCACGACGGCCTCGACTTCCTCGCGTGGACGGCATCGATCGGGCTGGGCGCGGTGCTCGCCGACGACATGGGGCTCGGCAAGACGTTACAAGCGCTCGCATGGCTCGCGCACCTGTGCGAACACGAGCCCGGGGGCGGGCCGGCGCTCGTGGTGTGCCCGGCGTCGGTGATGCACCACTGGGCGCGCGAGGCGGCGCGGTTCACGCCGGGGCTGCGCGTGCTGGTGCTGGAGAGCGGGCGCGAGCGCGCCGAGCGTCGCGAGAAGGTGATGTCGCACGATCTCGTGATCACGAACTACGCGCTGTTGCGGCAGGACATCGCGTTCTGGCGCACGATCGAGCTGCGCGTGGTGATCCTCGACGAGGCGCAGCAGATCAAGAACCCGTCGGCGGCGGTGACGCGGGCGGCGGGCGAGCTGAAGGCCCGCTACCGTGCCGCGCTCACCGGCACGCCGCTCGAGAACCGCGCGCTCGATCTGTGGAGCATCGTGAACTTCATCCACCCCGGCTACCTGGGCTCGCGCGCGGCGTTTTCGGCGCGCTTCGACCAGCCCGACGCGCCGCCGCACCGGCGGCGACTGCTCGCCTCGCGGCTCCGGCCGTTGCTGCTTCGCCGGCTCAAGCTGCAGGTGGCGCAGGAGCTGCCGCCGCGCGTGGAAGAGCGCGTGGACTGCGTGCTCACCGGCGGCCAGCGCCGCTTCTACCTCGCCGAGTTGGGCCGCGCCCGCGCGTTCCTCGGCACGCTGCTCGCGGATGCGCAGGGGCTCGAGCGCAATCGCATGCCGGTGCTCGCCACGCTCACCCGCCTGCGCCAGATCTGCTGCCACCCCACGCTCGCCGGCGGCCGCGACGGCCTCGGCTCGGGCAAGTTCGACGCGCTGTTCGAGCTGCTGGAGCCGCTGCTCGCCGAAGGGCACAAGGTGCTGCTGTTCTCGCAGTTCGTCGAGTGCCTCAAGCTGATCGAGACCGAGTTCGAGCTGCGCGGCGTGCCCTATCACATGCTCACGGGGCAGACGACGCGCCGCGAGAAGGTGGTGAGCGCGTTCACGGACGACCCGCGACCGTGCGTGTTCCTGCTCTCGCTGCGCGCCGGCGGGCTGGGCTTGAACCTCACCGCCGCGAGCTACGTGATCCTGTTCGATCCGTGGTGGAACCCCGCCATCGAGGCGCAGGCCATCGACCGCACGCACCGGATCGGGCAGACGAGAACGGTGATCGCCTATCGCCTGCTCACCGAGGGCACGGTGGAGGAGCGGATCTGGGAGCTGCAGCAGCGGAAGAGCGCGCTCGCCAAGGACCTCCTGGGCGAGGAGAGCTTTGCGAGGTCGCTGTCGCGAACCGACCTCGAGTGGCTGCTCTCGGCGCCGGCGGATACCGAGTCCGCCTGACGCCGCCGGGTAAGTGGTCGCGCTTGCTGCCCATGGGCTTGCGGGCGAGGGGGACCAGTAGCGATTCCGGGGCAGCCGGATTCACTTTTCCCTCGCATTCCCCTATCCGTTGACCTCTACTTGACCCTGTCGGGGCGGTCGCTGCCCGTCCCGGCACACATTAGAAAGTGCGTGCTCGGGGCTACCTGCCGGTCCCGGGGGGACACACGCCCGCTTCACCATGAAGCGTCAGCCTCGCGGGGGACCCCCAGGTCCCGCGGCTGACACCTACCGCGAGGTTCCCATGCGCCTTCGCCCGCGCCTGGCCGCCGGCTTCGTCCTGCTCGCGCTGTCCGCTTCGTTCACCGCCACCGCGTTCGCACAGTACGCCGACTCTCCCGAGGGCGAGATCGTGCGCAACGCGAAGATCGTGAAGCAGCTCACCGCGACGCGCGCGAAACGCCTCGGCGTCTCGGCCGGGCCCGACCCGGACACGGTGTACGTCGGCAAGTCGTACACGAACCACACCGCGCCGAGTAACTATTGGAACATCTACACCGGTACGTACCGTCCCGGCCTGAACGCGGCGAACAATGCGATGTGGGACTGGGACAACACGGTCGGTATCCAGGCTCCGGACTCGCTCATGGGCTGGTGGCCGACGCGCCGGCAGTACAACTCGACGGGTGGGCTGACGCTCCCCGACGACCAGCGGCCGTGGTGGGCGCTGGACCACGGCAACCTCGGCAACTACGTCTTGAGCCAGCAGAGCTCCGCCAAGCGCACGTTCGGCGTGGTGAGCTACTGGCATGGCGACCCCGGCAACAACGCCGGCTCGGCGATGATGTGGTCGCCGATCAACGGCACGCGTTCGGCGTGGTGCGGGCTCCGGCAGCACGGCGACCTGAGCGTCATGGATGCCGTGACCGGCCAGCCGTTCAACCAGGATTGCGTCCAGTTCCTGCACGATGCCACCATCGCGGGCGGCGGCTCGCCGCAGCGCTTCCCCGGCTACGTCGACCAGGCGGACCAGATGCTGTATCGCGACATCGCGATGACGCCGGCGCAGTCGCTGACCGTTTCCTTCAACTACCGCACGCGGATGTCGACGAGCATCGGCACGGCGGCGGCCACGCGCACCGGCTGGTTCCACGGCGATCCGCTCGCGGTCGTGGCGGGCAACTTCATCTCCAGCAGCGCCGCGGGCGCGAACGCGCCGCAGGACTCGTTCATGGTCTACGTGGGGGCGCCGGTCAACGACGCCGCCTGCGTGTACTCGGACGGCGTCACGCGCCCGGTGTACGACAAGCAACGGCGCTGGTTCTCCGAGGTCATCAAGGCCTTCGGCGCCGGTGCGAGCTACTTCGAGATCTTCAGGGCCACCGGCAACAACCCGGCGGACACGCTCGCGGCGACGCCGTCGTCGGGCCCGATCGTGGTGCCGGCGGCGACGATCAGCAGCGTGCTGGGTGGCGTGGCGGGCAACGTGCGCCTCGTCTTCCGCTGCAAGACGAACCGTTTCTTCGCCGATTCCGATTCGCGCAACTCGGGCTACGACTCCGCGGGTCGCGGCGCGGTGCTGCTGGACGACGTCACCATCGACACCGGCTCGGGACCGAGCGTGATCGGCAACTTCGAGACGCCGGAGCAGGGGGGTGTGAACGCCATCGACAACCGCTTCCCGCTGCCTCCTGGGCTCCAGGCCACGGACGTGTGGCGCACGACCGGCAAGCCGCCTGCGGAGTACTTCCACGTCGAGGCGCTCTCCGGGCTCACGTACAACGACCTCTGCGGTCCCCCGGATTCCCCGGTCAGGGTCTGCAACATCGGCGGCACCATCCTGAACGTGGGCAACCACGACGATGGCGAGGACTCGGGGGATTCGAGATTCACCGCGTTCCGCGAGGTCTCGGAGATGTGCGTGTCGCCGACGATCAACATGCTGGGCCAGGGTGTGGGCGGCGCGACGCCGAACTCGCAGGGCATCACCACGAGCATCGCGAACGCGAGCAACGACTGGATCCTCTGGTACGACATGTACGCCGGCATGTACAACCTCAGCTTCTCCGGGAACAGTTGGATATTCGGCTCGCAGTGTTATCCGGCCACGATGCCGAACGGCGGCAAGTGCTGGGGTCAGCTCCGGTTCCCCGGCATCACCGTCTTCAACCCGGAGCCGCAATGCTTCACCGACTTCGAGCCGTTCCGGGGCAACGGGGCGCCGTTCTTCACGTCGAACCCCGGCCTGCCGGACTCGGTGCGTCTCTTTCTCGGCCACCAGCAGCAGTGCTTCCGGTTCGCGATCTCGCTCGGTTGCAACTCGAACGAAGGTGGCTATTTCGACAACGTGTCCTTGGCGTTCGTCGACCGGCCGGGCGTGCCGGGGCAGGCGAGCGCTTCCAGCACGGTCAACCTCGGCTCGGTGTATTCGGACATCTGGCAGTTCGTCAACGACGCGTTCCCGGCGAACGAGACGGCCGGCCTGCCCGGCACGGCGGCGTTCGACACCGCGACCGCGCTCATCCGCACCGGTCTGAACACCGCCCAGGCGACGGGCAACGCGCTGCGCTTCGACATCCCCGGCGACTCGACCGTCGTCTCGGCCGCTGACGCGGCCGTCGGCACGGCTGATGACCCATCCCTGGCGCAGGTCCGAGTGGACATGGTGTTCCGCATCCTGCCGGGTCCCGGCAACTACAGGATCGCCGGTGGCCGCAGCATGGCCCCGGGCGGCAACGCCGTCTCCGGTGTGCTGCTGCAGCTCCCCACGAACCAGGCCGCCGCCGCGGTCGCCGGCGACGCCTCGTTCTGGGGCCAGTACATGGCCGACCCAGGACTCGTCTCGCGCGGGTCGCACACGGGCCCCGGTGGCTGGGACCCGCTGACGTGGAACAGCTGCCGCATGGACACCACGCAGGTGAACATCTTCCCGGTCGGCGGTGCGGTGCCCACGGGCACGGCGCTCACGCCCGGGTTCTACCAGACGACGATCCACGAGAGCGATCCGAAGTTCGCGACGCTCGGCGTCAACAAGTTCAAGTGCTTCGTGGTGGACACGACCAAGGCCGCGACCAACTCGCCGACCCTCAACAACGTGGTCTGCGACGGCACCGTACCGGCGTGGCTCAGCACCGTGCCACGGTCGCGCACGGGCTGGGACGGATCGAACGTGACGAAAGAGTTCTCGACCATCATCCCGGACGGTCTGCTCACGCCGGGCTCGCACGTCCAGTACTTCTTCCGCAAGTCGCACGCGGTGGACCCATTCCTCAACTACGCGATGTGCCCGGACACGAACCTCATCACGCCGCAGAGCGACGAAGGCTCGACGGACCAGCACCGCTGGCAGCAGTTCGGCGTGCTCCCGGACCGGTGGAAGAACTTCGCGTTCGGTGGCTCCGGGATGGCGTGCATGCTGTACGTGGACCTCAACGACCGCCGCGGCAACGAGGGGCGATTCGTCGCGGTGATGGACTCGATCGGCGGCACGGCGGCCGCCAAATGGGGCGCCCACAACGGCTGGCACGCGGCTGGCACGACGAACATCAACGGCCTCGACGTGCGCACCGACGCCTCGGTGGTGGTGGCGAACAAGAACTCGCAACCCGGCACGACGTGGGACATGTACGGCGTCAAGGCGTCCGAGTCACTCACGTCGAACGCCGGCCAGCTCGGCAACCGGCTCGCGAATCGCGCCAGCATGGGATTCGCGGCGGGCAAGTACGCGGTGTCGGGGCCGACGCCGGAGATGCTGCGCGCGTACTACCGGATGGTCACGATCCTCACCGGCGACCTGAACTCCGGCATCCTCGGGCCGTTCGTGAACCGCAGCCAGAACGACATCGCGCTCCTGAACGACTACCTCACCGCGGCGGCGGGCACGGCGCAACCGCGCGGGATCTTCATCCAGGGCGACGGCTTCGGCCAGTCGGAGAAGGCCACGGGTCAGATCGATCCCCAGCACACGACGTTCCTGACGGACAAGCTCGGTGTCCTGTTCCGGAACGTGACGTATCAGGGACTCTCGGGAAACATCGATAACTGCGCCGACCTGCTCACGACCACGGCGCTGACGTCCAGCGCCGACGTGTATGGCGTCGTGAACACCTGCACGTTCTCGAACGACGTCTACAGCCGCAATCCAGCGCTCGCGGAGGCGGTGGAAGGCACCTACTACGAGAACGTCGGCCTGAACGGCCCGTACGTGGCGGACGTCGTCAAGACGGCCGTGCCGCTCCGCAACTGGATCGCGGTCACGAGCGGTTACGATATCGAGCACCTGTTGAGCCGCTACTGCGATACGGACAACGGCCGTCTCGCCTACTACTACTACATGCTGAACAAGGTGTTCGCGACCATCTGCTCGGTCACTGGGGCGCCACCGTGCCCCCTGACCGATTGCGGCGGTGTCCCGGGGGGGCCGCCGCTGCTCGATTTCATGAAGATCGGCAACTCCGTGATGCGGTCATCCCCGGCGCTCGTGCGCCTCGGTATCGCGCACGCGGGTCGCGTGCAGGTGAACATCTACGACGTCGCCGGCCGCCGGGTGCGCACGCTCGCCGACCGCATCTTCCCGGCGGGCGAGGCGAAGCTCGTCTGGGACGGCACC